>JABAOH010000857.1_pt1 | contig 25732 bp, 27 predicted proteins | sample 7062181 | NCBI WGS metagenome assembly JABAOH01 (sample SAMN14538630, study PRJNA623070) | marine sediment metagenome | biome: marine biome [ENVO:00000428]; feature: marine pelagic biome [ENVO:01000023]; material: deep marine sediment [ENVO:00002113]; isolation source: pool of 5 deep marine... | reverse complement strand
AGTATAGCTGTCTATTTTAATTATGTAAAAATAATGGAGGTGAGCGCAATTGGGATGTTATTCTGAAATTGCAACCGACGAGTACATTCTAAGAGAAGTTGGAGATGCAAAAGCCATCACAATCTTTGAATGCCCCTACTGTGCTAATCAAAGCATCGGATATGCAAAAGACATATCAGAAATTGGAAAAGTATCATTCTTTGGTTTACGTTTTCAGCCCTACCCTATGAATCAGGAAGCCAACCGCATTAAGCAATTGTTGGAGAGCAAAGGAAAAATAGCAACCACCAAGTTCTTCAATCTTCCAAATCCCCCGTTCTGTCAACTAACTCAGAAGGCACGAAGTGCCATAATCAAGGCTTTTAAAAATTCTGATGCTGCAATCGTTTTGAGTTGCATGGCCGGATTTGGAGGAATAAAGAGTGCTTTGCCTGAGGCAAAAGTGGTTCATGGAATGGCTACTTTGGGAACACTTGCAGCTTATCTGAGCGTTGAGAACGGTAAAATGTATTTGGACAAATCCAAGAGCAAGGTTGTCCGTTTTAGAGAAAAGGGAAAGCAATCATCTGGATTGCTATAGACACAAGCAGACTTACTATAAATGAGTTGCTCAAGAAAATTACAAAAAATGCTAAGTAGCAAAAAGCATGCTTTTTTCAAGGAAGAGTATAGTAATTTTTTAGCTAAGCATTATACGCCTCAGGGAATATGATTGCTCAGAGAAAATACTAAGTAGTAAATTCAGTCGACTTCGTGTAAGAGGCGATTGATGAATAAAAATAAGCATGCTTTTTTTCAAGGAATGGCACACCGCTCGGTTTTAGCTAAGCATCATGCTGGAAAGGATTAGATAGACTGAAGAGGATTTATGGCAAAGCAGATTTGAAAGTATTAGAATAGGAAAAAGAAAAGGGCAGAAGTATTCTTTGCTCAGTTGGGGATTTTCCATATTAGAACTCGCATTTCCTGCAACCAATAATTGAACACCGTATTGAAATACACGACGATTTCGTTGAGATCACCAGCTATCCAGTAAACCTCTTCTTCGGACACATAATTATGCGTCCAAGTTTCTTCGCCTGGAATCGGGGGGAAAGGATCGGACATCCTATAGTAGATGTAAACAAAAAGATCACGGCTTCCTAGATTATGGGTGAACGTGATTGTCTCTTCCGTGCCCAAGTAAGCATCTACCCAGCCACTGTCATAATCAGGATTAAGCCCTACCGGTATTTGTGTTGCAAGAGAATCTATCTGAGCTTGCAAGTCACCGACATCATCTTGCAATCCAAAAACGGCGTTCCAAAGCGCAACAAAAGGATTATTAGGATTAAAAGCAAATGCGGAGCCCAATAGAAACGAAGCAAGGATTAACGCTGTCGCTGCAACAAGATATTTTCTTTTCATTTTGGCTCACCTCCTCTTGATGTTTTTTGCTATCCTACATCGACATTTAGTTTGTTAGGATTATAAGAGTTGCGGTTTTTGCAAGAAAATGTAAGTATTATAGAAATATACACAGTTTTAATTTCATTTTATTACAAAAAGACAAAGGTTTTTCTTCTTTTATGTTTCAATTGCAACCTCAGCAATCAGTTTCAGCTAAGCATTGTACTGGAAAGGACTGCTGAGGTTGAAGCGGACTTATGATAAGGCGAATTTGAAAACATTTTATCCACAAACTGATAGATAGAGTTGCATGCTTTGGCGAACTCATATCCGCTGTGCGCATGTGGTTTTAGGATTACTGTAGTCAAACTACAATCATACCATGATACTTTATCGCGTGTTTTAACCACGTTAAAAGCCGAATCAAAAATAAGAAAAAGGGGAGCGGGCAAGTTTTTTCGAGTAGAAGATTTTATCTTAAGTTAGGAACTATATAGCATTTTGAGGAGGTACAATTTTGGAGGAAACGATATCTGCAAAAGAAAAGAGAGCAATGGCGGGATTCATTGTTTCTTTAATCGCCGGAACCATCATATTAGCTGTTTCTTTGTTCATGACTGTAATGATGTCGTGGATGGCATCTTTTGTCGGTGACTTTTTCGGTGACTTTTATGCGTTTGACTTAGGAGGTTTATTCGGAGCTGTAGCTTGGACGTATGGAGTATTAGGATTGATCTTAGGCCTGTTAGTAATAGTTGGAGCTTTATTGATTTACAAGCGGAAAGAGGTTATTGGCGGGGTTCTGGTGCTGATCGGTTCGATACTTAGCATAGTAGCTGGTGGCGGCTTTTTACTTGGCTTAGTCTTTGGTATCGTTGGCGGCATATTAGGGATATTAAAGAAATGAGAAAGCTACACCATTCTTTCTCTTTTCTCACCCAATCAAGTTCATTAATACTCAAGTTTTCAAGGTAAATTCAATGCCAATGAAGTGCCGATTGTTGCTATCTTACTCAAGGTATTGCAAGATGAAAATAAGCATGCTTTTTTCTAAGATTTGCTAGGCATTGCCATTTTTGTCTTTAATTTGAAATAAAAACTCTATATTCTTTGTTGTTACTAACTCTAAATTATTTCGTATTACAAGACTTATAAACGAAATAGAAAGTAGAGGGAACTTGGAGTAAGAGGCTTAATAGATTTGTGGAATAAACCTCAAATTATTACTAATTTCCTTTTCTCTGCTTCTGGAAAAATTCTTTTAATAAGTTTAATTTCGCGACTAATAATTTTAGTCTCTGCAGTTATCGGTTCACATCTTTTTGCGGTTGGTACATTCTATCCTCGCGTTATGACTGAAGGTGTATGGGACGTTGACTTGCCGATAATAAATCTGTTCAGTCGTTGGGACGGAGGGCAATATGCGAGCATCGCACTAAACGGTTACAATTTTCCTAATGATCCAATAGCCTATCAGTGGTGTTTCTTACCGTTGTATCCATTCCTAATGCGTGTTCTCGGAACTACACTAATTGGAATATTTACCGATTTTCAAGCAGTTCTTACTGCAGGATTCATAATTAGCAACACACTGTTCTTCTTCAATGTAGTAATTTTTTACAAACTGAGCGAAATTGTTCTGAAAAACTCTCGAATTGCGTTTCTATCGAGCATCTTTTTCTGTTTTTGGCCAGGCTCTTTATTCTTTTCAGCGATTTATACTGAGAGTCTGTTCATGTTCCTGGCGTTGAGTGCTTTCTATCTATTGGAGAAAAAGAAGGCTATTAAATCTGCTTTTTTCGGTTTCCTTGCTGGACTGGCAAGAAGTAGTGGATTTTTGGTTTTTATACCGTTTCTATACAATGGTTTGCAAAAACGTAGTTATCGACTTATTTTCTACTCATTTGTTATACCGGTATCGTATTTGCTATTCACTCTTTATGGGTATATTAGCACAGGAATATTTCCAGTGAGGGAAGCAGCTTACGCAAGTGAGTTTGGACAACTTCCTTCGTTCTTTTCTCAGTTATTCAATTTGGATTTAGGGTATAGAAGTTTGTTTTCTATGGAGTTTCTTTTAGTTCTTACACCGTTTGTTTGGTTCATTTTTACCGAGAAGACACCAATTAGCGATTTTATGTTAGCTAAAAATTCTGATCGTGAGGATTTGAAGTATTGGATGTTTTCTTTTATTTCGTTTGGACTGATTTTATTCTATTCCATTATTGCCAATATCCACAGATACGCCGTTCCATTTTTGCCTCTTTACTGGGTTTTCGCCCAAATATATGTGAAGAATGCTCGAATTGGAAAAATCTTAATTGCTCTTTTGATAATTCTGTTGGTAATCGGAACTATTTTATTCTCAAATTGGGGCTGGTACTGGTAAAAATCTTCTCTTGCAAAATAACGTCAGATAAATTTTAGAATCAAACCAATCATCTTTACAAACATCCGGTAATATAAGAGCGCAACAGCGAGCTGAGAATTAAGCATGCTTTTTGTCAAGAGTTTTCAACTCCTCTTCCTTCAAATACTTCATCTTGCTCATGTCCCACCTGTAGTTCTCAAGCACACGCTTAACATCATCAACAGTAGAATCAACATTAGTAGGTAAGAAGCTCTGCATACACTTAGACGCCTCTATCATAGTGCGCAAGTAACCTATCCTCCCGTTATGATCTTGACAGTGTTGATACTGGAAACTGGCCTCACGATACACATGATTAAACCTTTGGAATATCTGATCCTGCAAGTCTCCAACACTGTTAAAATCAGCGTAATCCTTTATCCAGCGCTGCTTAGTTCGGAAATGATAGTAAGCTCCGCTTTCTGTTACTCCAAACTTCTCTACTAAATGCTTGACTGTCTCCGCTTGAGTGAAGCCCATTCCTATGTGCTTTAGGAGTTCTAAGCGTATTTCAACCGTCTGCTGTCTCATACCTTGCTCACTTTTGATAGTTTTACTCAGTTATGAGTAGCTTGTGTGTGTCCACTGGCACCCTTTCTACTACTCTTTTTCTCCTTGTGGTTGTTGTTCATTAGGATGTCCCAGTATTCTATGAGTATGTCGAGTTTTTCTAGTGGGGTTTTGTTTTGTTGGTGTGCTTTGCGATATTCGTCTAGGAAGGTTAGGAAGGTTTTGGGTTTGGGTTTTGTTTTATGTGTCATGTTTTGTTTTCTCCTATGTCATTTAATCCAAACATTTTCTTTTAGTCCAGCAACATTATCTCTTTTCAAATCCTTTTTCTTGGCTGCTCTTCTTCTGTCAACAATGTTGAGGCTTTTCTTCTTCCGCTTGAGCTTGTAACGCTCCAACACTTTCTCAAAGGGAACACCTTGACTTATCTCATTCAAGGCATTCAATAGCATGGCTTTTCCTATGAAACCGTCTCTAACTGGATAATACATGCTTTCGCTGTCAAGGTAGCACTTTCCGAGGAAGAGCCACTCGCCAAAACTCAGAGGTTCATTATATGCAGTAACTAAAGCCAAAATATCTCCAAGGCCTTTCTTTCCATCAATCAGGGTAATCAAAACCATCAGCTTTCAACCTCGCTTTTCAAGGACTCCATAGAATCGTTTTCACGAACAACTCTCCAGTCTCCACGTGAAGAAACAAATTCACTAGCGTGATAATCACAAAGCGGATATTTTTTCTCTGTAGGTTTATAGATGAAGTTGTCAATTGGCGCTTTATTGCAAAACTGGCATTTATCAACCGTGGAATCCTTTCCCTCTACAACTTCTTTGGTATATCTGCGAATCCGTTTGACGTCACGAACCAAGGTGAGGTTGATAGTAGGACTTTTGACGTCAAGCTCGATTTTGTCGTAGAAACCCCTCAAATAACCGTAGATTAATCCTTCTAAAATATGGCATACGCTGAGTCCTTTTGCCTTGCAATGCCCAACAAACGCTTCTTTTAATTCACTGTTAATCCTCAAAGTAAGCCTATCGTCATGCACTGATATGCGACTGACGTCAAACGTCTTACTATCTGATTTATCACTCAATTTTCTTTACCCTTAAAATTGGCTGTATTATTAATTTGCCATTCACTTCTATTGAGACAGTCTTGATTATGCCGTGTTCCCTTTCAATTAATTTTAGCCAAGATTTGGGAAGGATAACGCCCTTGCTCGTCTTGCCAACATCAATAATTTTTCTGATTAGTGGCAATTTCTACCCCCTTAACTTGCTTTAGGCTATAGTAAAACTATTATTTTAGTAACAACTTGTTAATAATTACAAGTAGGTTATCATCAATGGATTCGATGGAATATGACATAAAATTTATGCTGGCATCAAGCCCTGTGATGAGACTACAATGGAAAGTAATTTTCAACACACTTTATTCCAAATACAAAAATGAATACACAACAAAAAATAGCTTTAGCGTAACTCTCTACAGGAAGTTAAAAGGACTTATTAAACAGGGTGATTTGGAGAAGGACGAAAAGGGACATCAACAAGTATTTTATCTCATCCCTAATGAACGCGCAAGAAAGGTTATTGAAGAAATTGAAAAAGTAACTATTCATAAAAAACTCGATGCTTTTTGGGAGTCATTCTCTTTGGAACAGAGGAAAAGACTAATTCAAGACTCTTTAGCTCAACAGCAACTCTTTGTTTCATTCTTGAGAAAATTCTTTATCGATTTTCTATCAACAACGCAGCAGTTGGTGGAACCATGGGTTCCAAAACTTGAAGATCCAACCGAAGACATTCAAGCAAAATATTCCAAAGAAGAGCGAGAACGGTTTTTAATGGAAATTCGCAATTTGCAGAAGGATTCAGAAAAACTCAAGAACGATTTTGCCCGCGATAATCAACCAATAAGCAACGAAGAGTTTAGAAAAGCTTTGAGGTTAACAAAAGAATTTATGGATAAGGTAGTTCCAAAATATTCTGGAGGATGGAGAGAAGCAATTATGGATTTAATGCAAAAAGCTTTGAATGAAAAACAAAAGAGTGATAAAGAGGTTTGTTAAGGTGATGAATTTTGACTGAGAAAGATATGTTCGAAAAAGGATATTTCTGGGAATATTATCTGGATTTAGAACGGCAGTTTATAGATTTCTTGCATTTTGTGCCTTACTTGGATGGAAATGAAACAGTATATTCCTATAGATTAGCCAATCTTCTTTTAGCTATAGGTGCTCATATCGATTCAGCACTAAAAGAGATTTGCAAATATCCTGAATTTTCAAAAAAATATCCAAAAATAATAGAAAAAATTGGAAAGAACAAAGCAACAATATTGGATTACTATCCAATTGCCGAAGAATATTGCATATCAGAAAGGAAAGTGGGATTTAAACGTCTTTCAAAACCTGAAACAATTACTCCTTTTGAAAACTATATCATAATTAATAATGATAAAAAAACACCATATTGGTGGACAGTATATAATGAAGTCAAACATAAATTTAGTCATAACTTCCAAAAAGCAAATTTGATTAATGTCAAAAACATTTTGGCGGGTGCTTTTCTGATTAATGTTATTCACAAACCAGCAATAAAAAAACTGGTGATGTTAGGAGTAGCGAAACCAATTCGTCAAACTATGGATGTAATGTATGATTCTGTTGTAATAGATTCTGGTAGCATCATATCTAATATAGATAGTATATTAGAAGATACCATTTATCCACCGTTTTTTGTTGAAACTGATTTATTCTTTTTTATTTATGAAAAAGGGGAGTTCATTAATGAAAAATAAGAAAATATTATCCTCAAGGAAAAAATGTAAAATTCCTCGAGGAAAATCTCATTCATCTTCTATGCAAAAAACAACTGTAGGCGTTTATGTTAGCAGGATGTTGTTGGAAAAAGCTAGAAATCACCGTTTAAACCTTTCAAGAATCACAGAACAAGCATTATCGAGCATTTTAGACTATCTAGAAACTCAAAACGCCGAAGAAAGCTCAGTTTTTCTCGATAAAGCCTCTTTTCGGAAAGAGGGTTTGGTGGACGGGGCGGGATTTGAACCCGCGGCCTCCACGATGCCAACGTGGCGATCATACCAAACTGATCTACCCGCCCAAAGGACGCCACTGCTGAAATTTAACCTGCAAAATTAGCCTATAAGCGTTTCTTTAATAAAACAGGTAGCAGATCAGTTCAACTCGTTTCTGTCTTTCTACAAGATTTTCATTACCTTCAATAGTGAGCCCCACATTAGCAGTTTAGTAGAAATACTGTGCAAAATTGGAAGGAGGTCTTTTCTCACAGGACTTTACGATGAGGCGAGGTTGACCAAGGCGTGCTTAACAAAGTGGAAATGGCTTTCAGAGCCTACGATCCATGCTTCGCGTGCGCAACACACTTTGCAGTAGGGCAGATGCCGCTAACCGTTAAGGTTTATGACAGTCAGAAAAACCTATTGCAAACCCTACGGCAGTAAACCTTTTCTTTCCTTTTTCTAACTTCTAGTTTTTGTTGGCGTTTCAACTTGGTCAAGAATGGGTATAACCTTCATAATATTCTAGAAAAGTGGTTGGAAGACGCAGAAAGAGTTGTAATAGCTGGTATCGGAAACCCTATTCGGAGGGACGATTTTGTGGGCGTAAAAATTGTTCAAGGTTTAGCTGGAAAAGTTTCAGAAGAAGTCATTTTACTTGAGTGTGAGACTGTTCCCGAAAGCATCATGCACGAAATAGTAGACATTAAACCAACCCACCTTCTCCTCATCGATGCGGCGATTCTTGGTCTGAAACCGGGTGAGATACGGCTTGTCTTTCCAGAACAAATTGCTGCTTTTCCAGCAATCACAACTCACATGTTACCCCTTCGCATTTTCTGCGAGTATGTTACAAAAATGACAAAAGCTAAAATCGCTCTATTTCTTATTGAGCCTGAAAACACAGATTTTGGGGAAGGTTTAACACCGAAGTTGCAAGCAATAGCTGAGAACGTTAAAGTTATGTTACAAAAAATCTTAAGCAAAACAAGCTAAAAAAGAAGTTTTAAAGAACTTCTTTTTCTCACTTCTTTTTCTTTGCTTCTTGGAAGAGTTTCTTTACTGCGGCGATTCTTGCTTTCTGCGCCAACACATCACTTGTCACTAGTGTCAATGCTTCTTCTGGACACCACTTTATGCATTGTGGTTCACCTTCATCTTTGCATAGGTCACAGACGTGCACGACTTTGTTTTCTGAATGTAGCATTATCGCGCCGTAGTCGCAGGCTTCAATGCACCATCCGCACCCGTTACACTTGTCCATATCTAACATAATTGTTCCTGTTTCATCTGACTGCTTTAAAGCGTCGCGTGGGCAAGCGGCAACGCACGGTGGATCTTCGCAACGTCTGCATGTAACAGCCATGTTGGCTAGTTGGTTAACGCGCACTACACGTATGCGTGATTTCAGCGGGTTGAATCCTTTTTCCTTCGTCCACGAGCATATATACTCGCAGATTTGACAGCCTACACACTTTTCTGGATCAGCAGAAACGAATTTTCGTTCATGAATCTTGACCATCTGCCCTCAAGCCTCCCCTTTCCCTTTGACAATTTCGGATAAGCCTTCCATACCCAAATCTTTTAGCGTCGCCGATGTGGGTATGCCCTCCTTAGTCCATCCGCGAGATTCATAGTAATCATCCAAAAGCAGGTCTAGTTCTTTCTGTTTTACCACCGCGCCATTCACTGGTCCCTCGTCAGGTATAGGCATGTTCATAACTTTCCAAGGTAAAGTATCATCTTTCCTACCCAAGCCTTCTCTGATATTGATTAGTCTGGCAAGCGTGTTTATTCTTGCACCTGACTTGTCAAGTTCTTTATCAGTCATTTCAATGCCTGTTACTAAATTGTAGAGCTTGGCCATGTCGGAAAGACCCTTGTAGTATGTTCCACGTGAGAACTTGCAGACTATAAAAGAATCAATTAGCGCATAGAGGTTTTCCATGTCCCTGACCATCTTGCCTCTGCCTTTCTCCGCCTTCAGTCGGTCTACTTTGCCTTTTACATCGAAGGCATAAGCTCCATGTCTATTGTGATCTGCACCGCGGAAGGAAACTGCAAAACCTAAAGCTGCAGTTTTGAGGCATCTCAGGTCGTAACCTGTGACTTCTAAGCCTTTAATGTGCTGAGCAAGTTTCTCGGCGCCTTTGCCAATTTTTTGTCCTGCACTTCTCACACCGTCAGCGAGTATATTTCCTATACCCTCTCGCTTTCCCATTTTCTCAAGAAGCTGGATCAGTGCTTCGGAATTACCGAAATTAGCTTCAATTCCGCCTAGATCTTTTTTGGATAAGATGCCATTTTCGTAGCAGTCCATGGCAAAACCAACCGTTACTCCCGCACTTATGGCATCCATGCCATAGTAATTAGCTAATTCCATGCCTTTAATTATGGCATCTAAGCGGTCTATCCCGCAGTAGGGTCCCATTGCCCATAGTGTTTCATACTCCATTCGCGTTAATGTACCCTTATAGGGGCCTTCTGGAATTACAACTTCGTGTTCACAGCGCATGGCACAAGAACTGCAACCTATTATTTTCGCTACGAACTTTTCGTTAAGGATTTCGCCGCTTACTTTTTCTGCTTTTTCAAAATGCGCGTTGTTGTAGTTGCGTGTAGGCATACAAAATAATGAGTTGTGAACTAAAACGTTTTCAGCGGTTCCCAATGTCCGATATTTCCGTGTCGCGGGTCCTTTCATTCTCTCATGAAACTCTTGAACCATTTCCATGAACTCGTCTGATTTAGCTGGAATTATGTCGTTTGTCCCACGAACAGCGATTGCTTTCAGGTTTTTGGAGCCCATTACAGCGCCCATGCCTGTTCTTCCAGCGGCTCGTGTTTTTTCGTTTATTATACAAGCTATTCGTGAAAGCTTTTCTCCAGCTAAACCTATGGCTGCTACGCGCACATAATAATCTTGAAGGTCTTCTTTTATGGCGTCCTCAGTTTCTGAGGGTGATTTACCTGAGAGATTTGCAGCATCAAGAAGCTGTACAGAATCGTCGTCTATCCAGAGGTAAACGGGTTTCTCGGCTTTGCCATTAAGGATGACTGCGTCATAGCCAGCTCTTTTCATTTCTGAGCCGAAGGTTCCATGCGCAACTGCTTCACCGATGCCCAATGTAGCTGGAGATTTTGCAACGAAAGCATGACCGTTACCAGCCGTGGGAAAAATTGTTCCTGATATTGGACCAATCGCTAGGACAAGAGGGTTTTCTGGGCTTAGGGGGCTAACACCTCCCTCAGAGTTGTCCAGCCACAACCTCATACCCAAGCCTATACCGCCAACATACTTCCTAGCGTAATCCATGTTTAAAGGTTCAATACGGGTTTTTCCCGTGTTTAAATCAACATAAAGAACTTTTCCAGCGTAGCCGTGCAAACACTTCTTTCCTCCATGTTTGTGGATTACATAGTCAAATGAAAACTATATTAAGTTAATGGGTTCCAATTTTAAGGATTAATGGCTGATCATCCACTTTCTGCACATTGACTCCCATAGTTTTGTTCAGACTTCTTTTGAGACTTACAATACCTCGTAAATTGTTTGTAAGCTTTATTCAACGTTGCACTTGAGAGAGACAATAATTCAATTGATTAAAAAAATATAAGACAAACAAAGTGTGGTAGCCATCCTCCACTGGTTTGCAACTAGCCACCATTGAGCAGCAAGTATGATATAGTGAAGTTTGGCACTTGGTGTGATTATTTCCAGCAAAAAGTGCTATATGCTTATTAGCTTTGGATTAGGATTAACCGTTGATGAAAATGTCTCTGGAAGGTTTTACCGAGTACAAACGTAGAGAATTCTGCAACGACGTAAAATGCCCAGTGCAGATGAAACTGAACCAGCAAAAAGAGAAATCCGAAGAGTACGAGAAAATAAGAAAGACCTGTAGCAACGCTTGTGTCTACACGACTTGGCAGTTTCATCACTGGCTTATAGAAAAAGGGTACATAATAATTGCTAGCCAGAAAATAGAAGGCAAAGACAGTTTTTTCGCATCCATAGATGGGGATTTGCTCGAGTGGGTTGACAAGCAAATTCAAAGCGGAAAGTACACTAGCAGAAGTAATCTGATCGAAAGTATATTGGCAAAACAGCTTAAATGATGTAAGCTTCAGTGATGTATCTTCGCATAACCCATTGAATCTGGAAGTAATGTGCTATTCTTGCAATTGAATTTTTCATCAAATCTATCCATGCATCTCTCTGCCGATAAAAAGTCGGTGCAATCAAGTATTCAAGCTTGCTGTACAAGTCACGAAGCTCAAGCTCTTTTCTTCCCTCTTCAGTAACAAACTCTTTCGGATGTGGACCAATCGACCAACCCGTAACCCCTTCAACACACCCTTCAACCCACCAACCATCCAGAACGCTAAAGTTCACCACGCCGTTGTGAGCTGCTTTCATCCCGCTGGTTCCAGAAGCTTCCATAGGCGGAACAGGAGTGTTAAGCCAAACATCAACTCCTGACGTTAGCTTACCTGCAATTTCCATGTCATAATTTTCAAGATAAACGATTTGAATCTGATCTTTCAACCTATTGGCATAACTATGGATTTCTTTTATCAACCTTTTACCATCAATGTCTCTTGGATGCGCCTTTCCAGCGAAAACCAGCTGAATTTTTCCGCTCTTATTCACGTCCAGAAGCCTATGCAAGTCAGAGAAAATCAAGGTTGCCCTCTTGTACCCTGTAGCTCGCCTAGCAAAACCTAACGTCAACACTTCAGGATCCAGGTTAACGCCTCTATTTTTTTCAACAAAATCGATAAGCGCAGTTTTCGCATCAACATGAGCATCCCAAATTTCCTGACTTGGAATTTCCAAGGCTCTCACTAGCAAAACCGGCTCATTTGCCCAGCTTGGAATGTACTTGTCAAAAAGCTCCCTGAAGAATGGGCAAGTCCAAGTGTACGAGTGAACTCCATTAGTTACAGATCTGATATAGTAGCCCGGAAACAGTTTCCTTGAATACTCCATATGAGCCTTGGAAACTCCATTTACATACTTGCTCAAATTCAAAGCCAAATAGGTCATGTTCAAATTATCCTGCCCAGCATACTGCTTAACATTCAATATCAAGTATTCTTTACCGAGCACCTCGTCAACCATATTATAGGGGAACTGGTCAAACGCAGCCTCAATTGGAGTATGAGTCGTAAAAACACAAAGTGTCTGAACCTTTTCATCGTCCATACTCTTCTCTTTTAATAATTCAAAGGTTAAAAGAGCAGAATGTCCCTCATTCATGTGATACTTCTTAATCTTGAAACCTAACTCCTTAAGAAGCTTCACGCCGCCTATTCCGAGCACAATCTCCTGCTTAAACCTGTAACGCTTGTCACCACCATAAAGGCAATCTGTAATTCTTCTGTCTTCTTCAGCGTTGCCTTCCACATCAGTATCCAAGAAAAGTATAGGCACCATTCCGCCAGTGGGGCTTTGATACTCGTACAGCCAAGCTTGAATCTGCACTTGTCTTCCTTCAATTGTTACTTTCGCTTTCTTCGGCATAAGAAATAAGGATTTAGACGGGTTCCATTCGTCAGGTAACTCTTGCTGTTCTCCCCGTTCCGTTAGCTTCTGCCTGAAATATCCCTTCCTGCTGGCTAAGGTCAATGCCACCATCTGTAACTTTAAATCTGCACTCGCTTTGACGATGTCACCTGCTAAAACTCCTAGTCCACCGCTGTAAGTCGGAATATCTTTGGTTATGCCAATTTCCATGGAGAAATACGCGATTCTAGGATCTTCCATGAAGTGCTCCCTGCAGTTTTTGCTACAGAAATAGTACTTTTTTCCTCCAAAAGTATCATATGTTATTTTCATTCTTGTAACCGTATCACCTGGATCTATTTGAGTTCCACAGACAGGGCATCTTAACCCGTATTGTGACTTCAAGACACATCAACTCGAATAACCATATTTCCATTCACGAATAATTTAATCGAACTGATAAACCATTCGAAAACGCGGTTGAAGATTTGCGGACAGGAAAAGGTTATTTAATTCTGGAACTAAAGGTTCCGCGGTGAAACATTACATGGATTGGGGAATGAAAAACCGGCTAGCCCATCTTATTCAGAGTGATGGCAGGTCTCTTTTTCTACCAATAGACCACGGATACTTCCAAGGACCAACACATATGCTAGAGAAACCCGGGGAAACCATAAAGCCGTTGTGGAAGTACGCTGATGCGTTGATGATGACACGAGGAGTGCTCCGCAACTGCATTGACCCTTCAATGCCTAAACCTATAATTATGCGGGTGTCAGGTGCAACAACTGTGGTGGGAGAAGACCTAGCCAACGAAAATTTAGTAACTTCCATTGAGGAAATTATTCGGCTTAACGCGACCGCTGTTTCCATGTCTATTTTTGTGGGCAGTAAATACGAACATGAGAGCTTGTCAAACTTGGCTAGGCTAGTTGACGAGTGTGAGGATTATGGGATACCTGTTATGGCAGTTACCGCGGTCGGCAGAGAACTAGAAAAACGTGAAGTCCGCTATCTGGCTTTGTGTTGCCGAGTTGCAGCTGAAATTGGCGCCAGAGTCGTAAAAACCTATTACTGCGCAGAGAACTTTGAGAAGGTTGTTGATGGCTGTCCAGTGCCTGTTGTTATCGCTGGAGGACCAAAAACTGAAACTCAACGTGAAGTATTCGACTTCGTTTATGACGGCTTGCAGAAAGGAGCTGTAGGTGTGAACTTGGGTAGGAACATTTGGCAGACTGAACATCCGGTGGCTGCGATTCGAGCTATAAGAGCTATAATTCATGATAGTTACACACCGGAAGAAGCGCAGACACTTTTTGAACAGGTTAAAGCTGGAACTGCTTGAAGCTACGTTTCTGGTGAACCCGTTTGCTCGCAGCTGTATACTACAATAATAGAGATGTACGAATTCAGGAAATGCCTAAGCCTGAGATCGGGGATTACGAAATCCTAGTGAAGGTCATGGCAAGTGGTATATGCGGCAGCGACGTTATGGAGTGGTATAGGGTTCCGAAGGCTCCCAGAATTCTTGGGCATGAAGCGACAGGAATAATTGAGCAAGTAGGCAGCAAAGTTGTAGGTTGCAGCGTGGGTGACCGTGTTTTCATCTCGCATCATGTGCCGTGTAACAGGTGTCGATACTGCTTGCGAGGGAACCATACAGCTTGCAAGACTTTGCATACGACAAATTATTTTCCTGGTGGTTTTGCACAGTATATACGAGTACCGCGGGTGAATGTTGAAAGTGGCATTTACAAGTTGCCAGTCGGGATGTCTTTTGAAGAGGGGACTTTTATTGAGCCTTTGGCGTGTGTTGGTCGGGGTCAACGGTTGGCTAGGATTCAGAAAGATGATGTACTGCTGGTAATTGGGAGTGGTGTGTCTGGGATACTGCATGTGCTGTTGGCTAAGCATAGGGGTGTTAAGCGAATTGTGGTGGCTGACATAAACAAATATAGATTGGAGTTAGCGGAAAAGTTCGGAGCTGATTTCTTGGTCGATGCAACGGATGATTTGCGGCGTAAATTGAAAGAAGTTAATGGTAGAAGGTTGGCTGATAAGGTAGTAGTTTGCACAGGAGCAACGAAGGCGGCTTTGACAGCATTGGATTGTGTAGATAAAGGCGGTACGATCCTGTTTTTTGCAGTACCAGAACCTTCAGTGAAGGTTCCAGTGCCTATGAACAAGTTTTGGAGAAACGAAATCACGCTAAAAACTTCCTACGGCGCAGCACCAAACGATCTTGCAGAATCTTTGGAGATTTTAGCTGAAGGAAAACTTAACGTTAGGGACCTGATAACACATAGACTAAGCTTGCGGCAGGCCCAACAAGGCTTTAGGTTAATGGCAGAAGCGGGAAAATCTCTAAAGATAATATTAGAACCCAACAGAGATTGATCAGCAAATCTGCATCAAAACACTTTCATTATTCAGTTAATATCAGGCTATTTAAAGGAATTATGAATGCTTTTTAATCTAGTGTATTCAGGTAAATTCCAGTAAGAATTTATCAATTTTTTCCTTTGAGAGAAAGTTGTTGTTTCTTTGATCATAAAAATATATCCTGCCCAAATACAACGTTTTTTTTACGAAGTTTTTTAAGTCAATAAACATAGATAATCGTTTTGTTGAATTAGAGAGCTTAGGGAAACTTAGCGTTTGAGAGTTAACGCCTATATAACCGGAACAAAATTTGATAGGACGGCGAGAGAAGAGGACTCATGAAAGAAAGATCACTGATAGCTACATTCCTTACAATGTTTCTATGCTCAACCTTGAGCGTTGCGCTAACAATGGCGCAGTGTTCAAGATGCGACGGAAAAGGAGAGATAATCTGTTCCTACTGCGATGGTGAAGGTGAAATAACAGTGGAAGAAGGGGCGCCCTGTGAATACTGTTCGGGGTCTGGAACACTGGAGCCTTTAATCATCCTAAAGAGTAGGGCTGCTTGGCTGAACGATGGAAAAATATCTGTGCAAGTCACATACGAAAACAGAGAACCCGTTAAAACTTATGGAAAGGTTACCGCAGAGGTTGAAGTCAACGATAACACTTATACATCCACTTCATCGAGCACTCTATTTCCAGCAAATGAAAATACTCAAGTTTCTCTAACAATAGACGGTATATCATCTGCAGACTACAACACGCTTCAAGAACAGCAAGTATTCTCGACCAGCATCACACTCGAAGCTGACGAGGTTCCATGCCCATACTGCGATGGAACTGGATTAGTACCAGCAACAATACCATGCCCTCAATGTGGTGGAATCGGTTTTATTGAGTGCCCCGAGTGCCATGGTTCAGGAATAGAGAAAGGCACACAGAACACAGAACTGGATATCGGAGGAACAACTTATGGTGTAGCCGCGATTGCCGTGGTTGCTGGAGTTGCTATAGCCGGGTTTGCACTAGTAAAAAAAAGAGGTATGAAGGAAGAAGACCTCAGAAAAATGTCACCCAGTGAATTTCAAGGGTGGGTTCTAAAAAAAATTAATGGCAAACAAGCATCACAAAGCGACATTCGCATGGGAATAGACGGGTATACGCATGCTGGTCAACCTGTTTCAATAAAACAGGAAGATGGAGTCGGCAGAACCGCAATTGAAAAATTTGCCGGTTCTATGGGACGGCACAACGCTAAGAATGGAACGCTAATTGCTTTCAGTTTTGGCGCTGATGCAATCAGAGGAAAAGTTCGAGCTAAAATGAGTTACGGGTTTGAAATACAAATGGTAACTGTTAGGGAGCTGATAGACAGCAGAAATATACCGCTCTAAAGAAAAACAGCGGCAATAAATCATAATTTTCTTTATTCTCTCAAAAGCATTTTTCAATTTCTCGCATTTAAATAAAAACGGATGTTTTGAGTTTTACTTCTAGTTGCGCTATAGGTCCCAATATGCTTTGTATTGAATGCGTTTGATTTAAGACTATCAGACTTATCTTTCAACGCAATTTCTAGCTGAAGCTAATACACTTTTTGCTCAATTAGTTCAATAAGCGTTCCATCCGGGTCTTCCACAAAAGCTATAACTGAACCCTTATCGCTAAGCTTAAAAGGTTCATCAGTTATGGTCACATTTCCTTTTCTCATTGCCTCGATTATCCGACTTATGTCTCTTACTTCGAAAGCAATGTGATCAAACACGCGATCTTCATAGTCTGGTTGACTGAACTTTTTCTGGTTGCGGTACAAAGTCAACTCAAGCGTAGCCCCTCTCGCTTGAGGGTCTCGGAGAAAAGCGATTTCAGCATCATTCTGAGGTATCTCTCGTCGACTAAGAAGAGTGAGACCAAGGAATCTTGTATAAAAGTCAATCGAGCGATTCATATTACTTGTTCGGATGCTTGTGTGAATGAACATTTGTCATCACCTTCTATTTCATTAGTGCATTATTATTATAAACAAGACGATTCAATATGGTCTAAACTTAGCGAAGCTACAACCTAAAGATTTATTTAGCTAGAGCCGTAGCAGAGTGTTCATCTAATGCCTTATTGACAAGTGCGTCCGCCTTCTGGATATGGCTGTTATTTCTTGGAACACTTTTAAATATGGTTTTCTTGAAGCTTCCGCTCAACTCTTGTACTTTTTTCCACAATTTCAGCAGCTCCGAATTTTTCACGCGGTAATCTCCTGTGACTTGCTTGACGACTAGTTGGCTGTCAAGGTGACAGATTACTTCTTCAGCGTCGAGTTTTGCTGCAGATTCTAGAGCCTCAATTATTGCTTCGTATTCAGCTTGATTGTTTGTCCGGGAGCCCAGGTAACGCGAAGTTGAGGCTAAGACCTGACCAGTTTCCGAGAGGATTAAAAAACCTATGGCCGCCGGTCCAGGGTTTCCCCTTGCACCTCCATCAGAGAAAATTCTCAATTGCTTAGGTATGTTTTTCCCTCGTTTTTTGTTAGTTTTGGGATTATTAAAGTATACGGGATAGGTTTTTTCGTTTTTATTGTTGTCACACCTTCACAAAACTTGACGAAGCTGAATAGTCATAGCTTTAGCTCAAAGAGAAATTGCAATAGCGAGTGGTATTTTGAGATTAGAAAAAAGAAGTGTAACTAGCTCTGTCGCTTCGACCATGCATCTCTTAACATCGAAGCAAAGTCAGCTTCGTCTATCAAGATTAGATTCTTTACTTGTTTCCAGACAGATTGACAATTTTTGTATTTTACGTTCACAATGTTATGGATAATTCTGTCAATTTCCTGTTTGTTTGCTTGGGTAATCTCTATGCCTGCTTTTTCGAAAACTTGCTTTAGATGCCTGAAGTAGCACGTCATACAATAGATCCTCCTGATCCAAGTTAGGTTGTTATTTCTTGAATTTTGCGCCGCATCCTGATATAGCATGCTTAATTATGTTTCAAATAATACTATGATTCTGAATTTTAACTTCATAAGAATTATGGGTTGAAAGGTAATAAAAAGAATTGCTATGCTAAATCTTAGAAAGTTCTACGCATGCTTTATTATTTTAGTACTAGTTGCGGTCCTTGTGAGCTTTGGAGGAGCCACAGTTATCAGCCTCACAGTGAAACGGGGTGAAGAGATAACTCATCATGTTGACCTCTTCCTTGAAGACCGCGTTTTAATCCAAATCAAAGTTATTGGAGTTACCAACAGTTCTATACAATTCTCCCTAATTTTTCCAAACGCTACTATCAAAGATTTCGGTGAGATAGGTAGCTTTCACACAAGCTTTGTTTGCGACCTTGAAGGCAAGTACGCTTTGAACTTTACCAATAATGACCAAACAGAAAACAAGCTTGTAACTTTGAATTACGAGATCGAACATTATATTTTTGGGATGCCACAAATGCTATTTATGGTTATTCTAATCGTAGTTATCAGCGTATTCGGCGTTGCAGTGTTTATGGGATTAAGTCAAAAGCCCTAGCAAGCTCTTGGGTGCAAGAAGCAAGGGTCATTTAAAAGTTTTGTCAGTATCCCACCAATGTTTGATTTCACTTCTTCTCGTCTGATATTGGCTAATATTCAAATAAGATAGTTGAATACAGTTAGGTTAATTGTTGATGTAGGGAAGTAGGAATATCGTGGGAAGAGAATTGATTGATATTGAGCAAATTGCAATGGAATTAGTCCTGACCAATAATAGATTGAAAAAGATGCGATTGGCAAAAAAAATTTTCACAGCTGCGCAGGAAGAAGGAGTTTATCCTTCAAGCATTCATGAGTTTTACATTGCTCGCGGAAAGGGCAAATTCAAAGGATTCACCGTCCCTGCGATAAACTTGAGGAGCATGACTTATGATTTGTCTAGGGCGATGTTTAGAGTGGCACAAAAAATTGATTGCGGCGCTTTTATTTTCGAAATTGCTAGGTCAGAGATTGGTTACACCAATCAGCTGCCAATTGAATATGCAAGTATGGTGTTGGCAGCAGCAGTAAGAGAAAACTATTCAGGGCCAGTTTTTATTCAAGGCGATCATTTTCAAGTTAAAGCGTCCAAGTTCAAAGAGGATCCTGATAGGGAAATTGAAGGTTTGAAGAGTTTAATTAGGGACGCAATTAGCTCTGGATTCTATAATATCGATATTGACTCATCAACGCTGGTTGATATATCCCAACCGGATTTGAAAGAACAGCAACTTCTTAATTTTGAGATTTGCGCAAAGCTTGCGCAATTTGTCCGCGCTATTGAACCGAAAGGGATTACGATTTCAGTGGGTGGAGAGATTGGCGAGATTGGGCACCAGAATTCTACTCCTGGAGATATGCGTGCTTTTATGTCTGGCTTAAGTGAGAGGCTGGGGACGGGTTTGTCAGGCATTAGTAAGATTTCAGTTCAGACGGGGACTACACATGGCGGTGTTGTCTTACCTGATGGATCCATCGCCAAGATCAAACTTGATTTCAATACGTTAAAGATTCTTTCTGAGATTGCTCGCGAAGAATATGGGTTAGCTGGGGCTGTGCAGCACGGAGCATCAACTCTACCTCCAGAGGCGTTTCATAGGTTTGTAGAATGCGAAACTGCTGAAGTACATTTGGCCACCCAGTTCCAAAACATAATTTACGAATCAAAAGACTTCCCGGTTGAACTGAAGAAAAGAATTTACGAGTGGTTAAAAGTCAATTTGATAGGGGAGGCTAAACAAGGGGAGACTGAGGAACAATTCTTTTATAAGACTCGAAAGAAAGCGTTGGGTCCCTTTAAGGAGGAGATTATGAAATTGCCACAGGAAACTCGTGATGCGATCGCTGCGGAAGTTGAGAGCACTTTTAACTTCCTTTTTAGGCAACTTAATGTTGCGAATACTAGAGCAATCGTCAGTGAATATACACTCAAGAGATAACGTGAATATTGAGAAGTAAACTTCACCAAGAAAAACTTAATTTACAGTCTATTGAAGCAGATTGGGAAAATTGTTGAGGGACTCCGCTTAACTTATTTTTTCAATAGTTCTATGAGTTTAGGCATTAAATCGCAGCCACGGTCTAAAATTCCCAAGCTCCCCTTTGCACAATCTCTTTCAGTGAATTTGCTCGTTTTTTCGTCTGTTATTTTGCCGCCCGATACAAGTAAGGGAACGGGCGTATCGCTATGCACTTTCAAAGCGCAGGGTGTTGCGTGGTCACAAGTTACACAAAACATGTGATCTTTGAGTGCGATTTTCTGAAGTAGTGGTCCGAAGAAGTGTTTATCGATGGCGGAGATTATTGCGGTTTTTCGGTAGCAGTTGCCATCGTGAGCAGGCTCGTCAGGACCTTTAAGGTGAATATAGAAGCAGTCATAACTAGGTAGTATGTCCAGTAATTTTTTTACTCTGATTTCGCAGTCTCTTTCAAGGTCACCTGAAGGTGGTGGAAGCAAAGTTGACGGCATGCCAGCCAAATGAGCTATTCCACTTTCCGCTTGCATATCCGCAAGAGCTGCGAAGTTAACTTTATAGCGTTCATTAATGTTGAAAAACTTCGGTAGCTCACTGCTTGCATCCCGTGTCAGGATGCAGTTCGCTTTCAATTTGCCTTCTGCAGCTCGTTTCTTGTTTATTAAGTGGTTTTCCCATACCAAGTGAGTTTTTTCGATAAACTCGTTTACTAGGTTAGCTGCGTTGCGTGCTTCTTCAGTATCCTCCAAGGGCTCACTTTTTTTTAGGATCATCTCAGCGTCGGGTGTGGCTATGCCTATACCGTTAACGAAAGAATAAGCAGGGTCGCTGTTCGATATCTTGCCTGATAGACAGTTTGCCTTGCTCTTGAGGACAAGAACCGCACGGTGACCAAGTGTACTTCTAAATTCGAATGTTGCTGGACACGATTCCAAAGTTATTTTCTTGTTGACAGCGTTGCTTAGTTCTTTAGCTTCCTCAGTTGTTAAGGTTCTTCTTACTCTGCGGTCGATTATTTCTTTTCCTTTGCCTAGAGTAGCAAAATTACATCGTAGTGCTAAGTCGCCGTCTGAAACGTCAAGACCAGCTCCTACTGCCTCGACTATGCCTCTTCCAGTGCTGTATTTGAACGGGTCATAACCTAAAAGAGAAATTACCGCTACATCGCTTTCGGGGGCAACACCCTTCTTAACGGTGTACATTAATCCTGTTTTTCCCTTTTTCGCGAGAAAGTCGAGGTTGGGTGTTTCAGCTGCTTCTAATGGCGTTTTATTTCCTAACTCAGTGATTGGTAAATCGCCCATACCATCGATAGCAACATATATCAGCTTCAACGCAGGAGTGTTCCTCCCCAAGCAGAGTTTTACTCTATTTAGAGGCCATATTTCTTTTTTGCGTTATTAAGATACGTTTCTATAGGAAAAGACTCCTTCGATTTTGTTCACAAAAAATAGAATTATACTCAAAGAATGGTGGCAAGAAACAAGGACTTCTCCTACATTATATGGTGTCTCTGAATCCTGATAGGACATCTTTGATTGATTGGATCAGGGGATGCTTCACTTTCTCTGGGGCTTCCAGTTTCTCAAGGCGGTTCACCCTGAAGTATATGGGTGGGTGCGGGTCTAAACCCAACCATTCTTGAAATCGGAATGAGGGGGTTCTCTCATATAGTAATCTTTGGAAGCCGATTTTCTCCAGAGCGCTTGCTAGGATTTCGGGTTTGCCTATTTTTATGGCTGATGTAAGGTCTGCTCTTGCTTCGAAGAATTTAGCTATAAAAAATATTACTGACATTACGGCCCAGAAGTAGACAAAGAATAGGAAAGAAGAGAAGATGAATGGGAAAAGTGGAAAGAGTACGTAAAATCTGAAGAGGAACTCTGCTGAGGTTAGCCCGTAGAGAAGAAGTGGGTCTCGACCTTTCAGGTGCCCGAACTCATGGCCTAGTACGCTGATGACTTCTTCTTCTTCAAGTTGAACTAGCAGTCCGGTGGTTATCAGAACCACGCCGCGACTTGGACTGGGGCCGGCAGCTGCTGCGTTCGGAATCATGGTGTTTGAAACAACAATTTTAGGCACTGAAAAACCGAATTTGTCAGCTACTCTTTTCACGAGTTCGTACACATTCACCTTTTTGGCTGAAAGGTTCTCTGGCTGACATGTTATGCCATGTTTGTTGAAAATTTTTTGTGCAGCAGTGCAGTCAATTTCGCCGCGTTTAGCTATAATTTCGTCGTAGACCTGCTTTTTTATAGCCAATACTTGGTCTCTAGGTATGGTTTGCTTTAAATTATCCTGTTCTTTGATTGGCAAATTATATTTCAGGAGGTGTATTGCAGGGTTGGCTTTGGCTATATGCCAGTCAGCTGTTCGTGCTATGAAGTTAGCTGAGTAAAAGACGAAAACGAACTGCACCAAGATGAGAACTATTGGTGCAATCCAGATGGCTTCTGGATAGAGAAAAGTTAGGGCTAAAAAAACCAGTGTGCCTAAGGTTATGAATACGACGAAGAAAAGGATTTGTGTTTCAAGAAATAAGCGGCGGAAGGATTTTTCCTGTTTTTTAAGGGTTTCTGGGACTATGTCTTCGCCTTCTCTCCAAGCGAAGTATAATGTTGATTTTCTGGCGTATTCTTCGAATATTTGCACTGCAATGACAACGTCTTGTTTTGCTTCTTCCATGGTTGTTTTAGTAGCCACCAAGTCTATAGGCACTAGCTTGATTTCTATTGGTTGAGTTCCCTTGACTTCTACTTTGAGAAGTTGTTCTCCCTTATCGCCAAGAACAATATAGGAAAGGAAAGGAACGCCGTGTCTCGTTTCTCTGGAAAAACTTGTAAACCGTTGGGTCTGAGGAAGCAGGTACTGCTTGTAAATGAATGCAAAAAGTTTTTCCACGTAACCAGATGGAAGTTCAGTAAATATTTTGTGATAAACAGCTGCAGACATTCTGCCTCAAATCGAATTTTGCTTGTTTTGAATTCAATAGGACTCTTTTTAATAACCGTTTAGGTAATGTGCAAGATTTTATATTATTTTCGAATCTATGTAACTGAATAAACAGAATCGTTTAAAACTGGTTACTACACTGCGTCTCTCTTATTTTGTTTAAAATTGAAAAAACCTGATTGTGGCTTGTGCAGAACATTGAAGTGAGTGACTTCATTATATAACTTGTATCTAGATAATTGTCAGAATTGCCCGTTCTGGCAATTACTTAAGACACCCTTTCCCAACGCTAGTCTCACTAAATGAAAGGAGAATAAGAGAAATGGCTATATCTAGAAGCAGAACTGCGACTTTAACGATTTCTTTGATCTTGATGTTTGCTATGACAATTTCAATTGTTGCTTTGCCACTTGCTAATGCCCAGATGCCACCTACACTGAAAACCTATCCCTACATCGATGTTACTCCCAACCCAGTAGGAGTGGGGGAGGAAGCACTGATTCGTTTTGGAATTTCACAGCAACTTGGAAGAGTGAGTGAAAGTTGGTCAGGTCTAACAGTGACCATTGTTACTCCTACCGACGGAACCATAGTGCTGGATAATAACGGGCCAGGGTATAGGACCGACGCAACAGGAGGAACCGCGTTTGATTGGGTTCCTACCGAAGCTGGCACATACGAATTGTCTATGCACTTCCCTGAGCAATATAACCCCTATGGGTATTTTGACTTCGAGAGAGGTACAATGTTCCCAGATACCACGTTGATGCTAGAAAGCACTAGTGAAACGATTGAGCTTGTTGTAACCGAAGAGCCTAGGGTACCCTATCCTGATCAACCTCTGCCTACAGAATATTGGACACGTCCAATAGATCCTCAACTCAGAATATGGAGTGTAATCTCAGGTAACTGGAGGGAGAGAGGCCCAAACTCCATTGCATATTACAATGACGACGCGCCAGAAACCGCCCACGTACTATGGGCACAACCAATAACTACAGGTGGCTTAACCGGAGGTTTATGGACCGATGTTCCAGCATCATCTGAGACAGGCGACGCTTATGAAGGCAAATGGGCCAATTCAATAGTATTGAATGGAATACTCTACTACAGAGAACATGATGTTGACCTCAATTCCGAAGACGTTACCGTTGCAATAGATTTGCACACTGGTGAGGAACTATGGCGGATAAAAGATATTTTCGATTATGGACAAATCTACTACTGGAACAGTTACAACTATGACGGTGTATACACTTGGCTTGTTGATCAAGGCGGCGGACGCATAGACTTCTATGACCCATATGATGGCAAATGGATGTACGCTTTCGAGAACGTTCCTTCAGGCACTAGAAGCTGGGGACCAAGCGGCGAAATCCTCATTACTGTCGTGGACTTCCAAAACGGCTGGATGGCTCGATGGAACCAATCGAAGGCTGGACACGCCCACCTACTTGCATCAAGTGACCCATATACAAATCCTGATTGGGGCAGTTGGGGCACTCAAGTTTACGGACAAACATGGGATGCCAGCGACCCGTACAGCTACGATTTTAACGTATCAATACCTACTGACTTAACATACAGCACTTCCTTCTTCAGTCCCATACTGATCGTTTATCCTGATCGCGTGATGTCTGTATTCTTCAATCAAACACATGTAAGAGTATGGGCATTGAATCTTGCTGGCAACAAAATGTTCGACAAATGGTGGAATGCACCATCTGAATGGCTAGACGGCTATAACACTCTACACTACGGCGCTATAAGCGAGGAAGCTGAAGACGGCGTTCTTACAATCTGGAATAAAGAACTCAGGAGACATTATGGTTTCAGTACGGAAACTGGTGACTATCTATGGACGACAGAATCTGAGCACTACTTAGACTGGTACGGATGGGGCAATGTAGAGCACACTTGGTTCAACGCATACGGTCACCTTTACTCTGTCGGTGTCGGCGGCATACTATATGCCTATGACTTAGAGACGGGACAGACCGCATGGACCTACGAAATGACTGACGATTTCAATGAACCTGTCACTGGTCTTCGTTGGTGGGGCTGGATAACAGTAATTGCTGACGGAAAAGTCTACTTGGGCACTTTGGAGCACTCTGCGGAGCAACCTCTGCCGCGAGGCGGACCATTAATTTGCCTCAACGCCACTACAGGCGAAGTAATCTGGAGAGTAAACGGCATGTACCGTGCAACCCGCTGGGGTGGCAACGCAGTCATGGGCGACAGCATCTATGCAACTATGGACACTTACGACCAGCGCGTATACGCTGTAGGCAAAGGACCAACTGTAACGACTGTTACTGCGCCTGATAGCGGTGTGGCTTTCGGTTCATCAGTTATGATTAGGGGCACGGTCAAGGACGTTTCGCCGGGCACAAAGAGTCCAGAATTGTCTCTTCGTTTCCCGAGTGGAGTTTCCGCTGTTTCTGACGCAAACCAGAGTGAATGGATGTTATACGTATACAAACAGTTTTCATATGAGCCTCACGAGACATGGGTTGGCGTTGACGTTGAACTCTACGTTGTCGACGCTAACATGA
>JABAOH010007332.1_pt1 | contig 25737 bp, 27 predicted proteins | sample 7062181 | NCBI WGS metagenome assembly JABAOH01 (sample SAMN14538630, study PRJNA623070) | marine sediment metagenome | biome: marine biome [ENVO:00000428]; feature: marine pelagic biome [ENVO:01000023]; material: deep marine sediment [ENVO:00002113]; isolation source: pool of 5 deep marine... | reverse complement strand
TGAAACTGGAGTTACGGCACTAGATATCGCGAAGCGTCTTCTGGATCATGGCGTTCATGCACCAACAATCTATTTTCCATCGATAGTGGATGAGGCACTGATGATTGAACCGACAGAAACCTTTGAGAAAGAAGAGTTGGATCGTTTTATCGAAGCTATGAGAAAGATCTGTGAAGAAGCTTACTCAAGACCCGCGAAGGTTTCAAGTGCTCCACACAATACTGCTATTCCCCGGCTTGACGAGGTGAAAGCTTCACATCCAAGGACGATGGCCTTGAGTTGGCGCATGTGGTCGAAAAGGAAAGGTCAAGATTTATGGTCGTATAGGGCGCGCAAGTAAGGTTTGAACAGAAACCTACATGATTGTCCTTGGATGCCTCGTGTAACTCTCCTTCTTTAACGACATCCTACAACGTTTAAGCGAGTGTGAAGTGCCTCTGGCCAAGAATCGAATTTTTTGATTATAAAAAATTTTATTTTAGGATAAATTAATATTTGATCCATGTGTTGAGATCCACCGAAAAACTCTTAAGAGGAAAAAGCGAATACACTGAGATTACCGAGAATAGGAGAGAGTTTAATGAGAAAGATTCTTGCAGCGGTAGCGATCTTCTTCCTACTACTTTCGACCTTCAGCATACTGGCAGTCACGACTAAAGCAGCAACTGAAGAACAGATAGAGGAAGCTATAGCCCTTGGATTGGAATGGCTGGCAGACGAGCAGAATCCAGATGATGGATATTGGGGAGAATCTCCAGAAGGCTACCGAGTTTCGAAAACTGCTTTGGCAGTTTTGAAATTCGAAACACATGCAATCCAGAATGACATTGATCCTCTAGACCCAAGCTATTACTACTATGACCAAGTCAGGAATGGACTTGACTACATATTCTCCAATGCATGGACAATATCTATAGGAATGCAGACACATGGTAACCCTGACACAAGAGTCAACGGTCTTGGAGTTGGATTCGGAACTCGTAGAACGTATGACACTGGGATAGCAATGATGGCCATCGCCGCCAGTACACATCCTGAAATGGAAGTAGACGTCAGTGGTAGTGCTGTAGATGATTGGACCTACAAGGAAGTCGTACAAGATGCTGTAGACTATCTTGCTTGGGGACAGACAGACGGAGGCGTCGGCAGGGGAGGATGGAACTACGCAGAGATGAATAACATGGAAGGCAGAAGTGATAATTCAAACTCTGGATACGCCGTGCTGGGTCTTGCATATGCCGAAGCAAACACAATAGATGGCGCAACGGGATTTGGTTGCAGCGTTCCAAGCTTTGTTAAGAGCGAGTTAAGCTTTTGGATAGACTGGATCCAAAATGATGTTGACGGAGACACCAACGATGGAGGGTCAGGCTATGATGAAAGAGGAGATGACTATTGGGTGAATACTCTAAAAACCGGCAACCTACTGTTCGAGATGGCATTCTACGGAGATGATACAACAGTCCAGAGGGTTACAGATGCAGTTGACTACATCGATCGCCACTGGAATGATCCGGACTACATAGGTTGGAAGGGACCAGGGCCCGGTGGGGATCCATCCTGGCCAGCATGCTATCAGACCATGTACTGCATCATGAAAGGTTTTGAAGCGCTAGGGATTGACTACATCTCCCCACTGAACGACCCAAGCGGAATCGACTGGTTCGATGAATTTGCAGATGCTTTGATATTGCAGCAAAATGTTGATGGATCGTGGCCAAACGCCCCATTCTTTGGAGCTCCCGATGGACAACCCTGGAGTTGGGATACCGATCAGATACTGTCAACTGTGTGGGCCATGCTCACCTTGCAGAAAGCAGTTGTCAGACCAATAATTTCAGTGTACGTGGACATTAAACCTGGCTCTTGGCCAAACCCGATAAACAAATTCAGTCAAGGTCGGTTTGCAGTTGCGATTTGTGGCACCGAAGATTTCGACGTGGCAACTATTGATCCTGTATCAGTTAAGTTGAAGATCGAGGGAGTTGAGGAAGGTGTTTCGCCCCTCCGCTGGAGCTATGATGACGTGGCAACACCATATACTGGAGAGCCAGGTGGGGGTCATGAGCTTGACGGCGACGGATATCTGGATTTGGTATTGTTCTTTGACACACAAGAGGCAGTGAGTGATCTGGAGCTATGTGAATTTGAGGATGGAGAGGTAATCACTCTCATAGTCGCAGGCAATCTCCATGAGGAATTCGGAGGAACACCTATTCGGGGTCATGACTACGTGAGAATACAGATGCCGAAAGGGAAAGGCCCAGGCCTGAAGGGCAGCCCAGTCTGATGTGCTAAAAAAAACCAGCAGAAAGTCTCCTGTAACATCCCCTTTTTTTCTTTGTGTTCTCATGCGCACGCAATTGTATTGGTACTCAAGCCTAAAAATCATAACCAAAAGGCTTAAGTGTAGAGGGATTGTAGGTGTGTTGTCAACATATGTAGAGGGTTAAACTGGCTTGTCTGAAGGTTTTTCTGGGCGTAGCGAACCGAAAGATGTGAAAATAGCTGAATTGACTCCGCGCTCTAGGGCTGTGAATGTCAAAGCAAAGGCAATCTCGAAAAGTGAAACCCGAAATATTGCAGCTGGAAGAGATGGTAGGCCTCACAGAGTGTGCGACGCGTTGGTGGGCGACGAAACAGGTTGCGTCTATTTGACTTTGTGGGACGACAAGATTGAGAAGGTGAACGAGGGGGACACAGTACTCGTTAAGAACGGTTATGTCAACCTTTTCAGAGGAAACATGCGGTTGAACGTCGGACGATACGGGACACTAGAGATAGCTGAAACGCCTTTTGAAGGCGAAGTAGACACAGAAAACAACATGTCAAACAAAGTGTACGAATGGTCAAGAAGACCAGATCGAGGAAGAAGAAGCGGATACAGAAGAAGATGGTAGACTAGACTCTCTGGTCGTTTTTACAAAGGTTTACGCTGCACAAAAGCAAGGATGCCGTTTTCTTAAATGCGCTAGGTCTATGTAGTGGACGTCTCTCTATCGCTTGATCTTGTCCATCTTGCGTTTCAGTAAGTCTCTGGCAAGAGTGGCATCTACTCTGCCTCGCAGTTCTTTCATGATAGCGCCCATGAGAACGCCGAAACTGTGCTTGCCCCTTTTTTGGATCAAGTCTTTGTTATCCTTAATGACTTGATCTATGAAGCTTTTTAGTTCATCTTCTGAGATGATCTTCAAGCCAAGGCTTTCGATTGCGTTCTGAACGCTCTGGTCAGGATGCTTGGATAGCCATATTGATACATCTGGTAAAGCCTCTTTTGTCAGTTCTCCTTTCCCTATTTTCCTGAAGATCATACGCATCTTTTCATCAGAAATGTTCTTAATCTGAACTCCTTCCCGTCCCAAGGCTTTAAGAGTCTCAGTTAGGAAGGCGGCTACAGTTGTGGGTGAAACGCTGGTCTCATCCACAATAATCTCGAGCAGTTCGCTGTGTTCTGAGTCTAGAACTTGCCTAGCAAGTTTTCGATTCAGCCCGTAATCCTTGGTCAAACGTGAGAACTTCTCTTCTGGCAATTCTGGGAGTTCAGATCTAATCTTCTCTATATATGTTTCAGTAATCTGTGAAGGAGGGACGTCTGTTTCTGGATACATTCTTGCTGCCCCAGGCCTGGGTCTCATGTACCATGTTGTCCCATCCGCTTTGCCTGCACGGGTTTCATCAGGTACTCCCACTATTGCTTGGCGTGCTCTTTCCGTAACAGCCTTCAGCGCATCGGTAGCATTTTCAAGATTGGCTGCTACCAGGACCACAGCATCGTTGTTCTCCGCTCCAACGACCTCTCTCATCTTGTTGACTTCTTCTTTTGTGATTTCATAAGCTGGCAGTTCGTCTGTATGGAATATGCCTTCAACTTTTCCCCAGAAGCGGGCTTGGTCAGCCATCTCTGTTCCCAGACGAACATTCGAAACCAGTTCCATCCTTAGAAAACCTTTGAATCTGGGAAGTTTCACAGCTAAGACTTGCTCTCCCCTTCCTAGAGACTTCTGCAGTATCTTGCATTTAGTCTCTTCGAAGATTCTTGTCACATCGACAAACTCGTCCGCGACATCTTCCTTTCTTATTCCTGTCATCTTCAATTCTTCGGCTATCTTTGCCAGCTTCAGTTGTCGCTGAACTTCATACTCTACGACTTTTGAAAGAAGTTCTAGCTCCTGAACTCCTTTGATCTCTACGAGTGCTCCTTTCCGAATTGATATGTTAAGGTCTTGACGGATTGTGCCTAGGCCTCTTTTCATCTTTCCTGTAGCTCGCAGAGTCTTCCCAATTGCAAGTGCGACTTCTTCTGCCATACCAGGCGACTTTATGACTGGTGCTGTCGCAACCTCGATTAGCGGGATGCCGAGACGATCTATGCGGTAACGCATCATTTTTCCTTTTCCACCAGATCTTCTTGCAGCATCTTCCTCTAGACTTACATGTTGAATGGGAACAATCTTCTCTCCGACTTTGATCTCGCCGCCTATAGCAACGACGCAAGTCCTTTGGAACCCTGTCGTGTTTGAACCATCTATAACCGTTTTTCGCATGACATGGATCTCATCCACGGGCTTGGCTTTCATCATCATGGCTGCTGTCAAAGTCGTCTCCAAAGCTTCCATGTTCAGTCCGTGAGGCGGCTCTTCATCCATCTCAACCAAGCATGAAGTCTCTTTGTTCGCCTCGTAGACTATTCTTATTCCTTTGTTGAACTCGAAGTAAGCTGCGGGATCTATCTGTCCCAGCTCGCTCTGTGTGGGTCGCAGCCTACGTTGAAATGTTATCTCAGGCTTATCTTTGAAGAGTTCTGGTGGGCACTTGCAGAATAGCTTCGCATGGGTATCAAGTTGCTGATGAATCTCCAACCCCACTTTCAACCCGATTTTCCTATACTGTGTTTCCGGAACTGTCACGTCACACTCCTCTTTCATCCAGATGAACGGTTCTAGGGGAAAGCTCTCCCTCTATGTCTTCTGTTAGCATTTCTCTGGCTTTGTCTGCGTCCTTAGTTTGTCCAAAGATCCACATTAGCTTGACAACTGCTGTTTCAGGGAGCATGTCTTCTAAAGGAACTACGCCTAGAGATAACAGATCTCTTCCTTGATTGTACACGTTCATGTTGATGCGTCCCCAAATGCATTGTGAGGTCATTCCTACAACGAGATGCTGTTCTACGGCGTTCTCTAGCGCCTTGAAGAGACGGCTGTCAACGTGGCCTAACCCTGTTCCTTCGATGATTATGCCTAAGTAATTGTTTTCTGTGTACCAGTTGATCATGGTTGGCTTCATGCCTGGATAGAATTTGACCAGTCCAACTTTCTTGTTGAACAGGGGTCTCAATGTGGGCTTTCTTGTACTGTCTCTCTTTTGATACTCTGTTTCAAGCATAGTGACGGTTTGGCCCTGCACCCTAGCTAGCGGTGCAGCATTTACAGACTCAAAAGCGTCCCTTTTACTTGTGTGACATTTTCGAACTTTGGTGCCTTTATGAATCAGTATCGACGTGTCTGAGGTTGTTTCATGCATAGCTAGGCCCACTTCAGCAAATGGCGCTGTTGCCGCTGCTCTGACTGCTCCAATGAGATTTGTCGCCGCATCTGAGCTTGGCCTGTCAGCTGAACGTTGGGAACCTACAAGTATTATTGGCACTGGAAGGTCTTGTATTGCAAAGCTCAGTGCTGCAGCAGTGTAGCCCATAGTGTCCGTTCCATGCGCAATGACGACGCCATCCATACCGTTTGTTATCTGGCTGGTGATTGCCTTGGCCATTTTTGTCCAGTGTTTTGGAGTCACGTTTTCGCTGAAGATGCTGAACAGTATATGGGTGTCTATCTGTGCTATGTCGGTCAGTTCTGGGACGACGCTGTATAGGTCGCTGGCAGTGAGGGCGGGTCTTACGGCTCCTGTGCGGTAGTCAACTCGGCTGGCGATTGTTCCGCCCGTGCTTATTATCGATACTTTTGGAAGTGCGGGATTCTGTTCTGGGAGTGATGGGGCCAAGAAGGCGGGTCTTGCTCCTTTCTTGATCTTCTTGACGTTTGTGTCTGATGTTATCTTGACTCCGATGTTGTATCCGCTGCTCAGCTTTATGACTAGATGTTTGTTGTTTCCGTATTCTGAACTGGGAATCAATATTCCTTCGTAGAGATGACCGTTTCTTGTTATTTGTACTATATCGCCTATCTTTGCTCCTGCGTTTTTGATAATGGCAAGAGCCTCGCCTTTGTAACCTGAGAACTCCTTTTCTTCAGTCATCTTCGATTCTCCAATTTTTTTGACATGTAAACTCCGTCATAATGATAGTTGAACCGCATATAGTACCGTTTCGTCCCCAACCCGCTCAGAATCAAGATCTTCGTGGTCTCATAGTCTTCGCTTGAAATACGTTCTGCTTCTCTTAGGAGAGTCCCGCCATATCCCTTGTGCTGCCACGCCTCAGGGACTTGTGCTCCCACCCTGACTACAGGTCCACATATGTGGAGTTCTCGGACTATTGAGCATGGGTCAGCTACGATCTCTGGTCTGTGAGCTTGCTTCGATGGAACTCTCATTCTCAGGTAACCTGCCAGAAGGTTTTCTTCTGGATCTTCTGCAGAAATGAAGATCTCCTCTCCTTCGGACGCAGAATATTTCAGATTAGTAATCTTAACTTTTTCTGGAACTAACTTCGCCTTCTCTTTCATCATTCTGTGACCCACTTCCCTGCATCGTATGCATTTGCATCTTACACCTTGCTCCTTCAGTCTCTTACTCACTAGCTGGCGCAGGTTGCTCTTCTTCACTCCTGCAACGATCATTGGAGCGGGGATGTCCCGTTGAATGCGCATTATACGTATCCACGGAGGAACGGTTTTTTTCATTTCTGCGATCAAGTCGGCTGCAATGGTTTCTGTGTACGGCTCATATTCACCTTTTTTATACCATTTGTAGGTCTTCGTCCCTTCAATCACCAAGCAAGGGTAGATCTTGACCATGTCAGGTTTGAAGTCCGGACTTGTGAAGATCTGTTTGAATATTTGTGCATCCTTCCTTGGGTCTGTGCCAGGCAGTCCAGGCATCAGATGATACACTATTTTCAGTCCGGCATCCTTCATTGTACGTGTAGATTCAACTACATCTTTGACTGTGTGTTTTCTGCCAACCAGACGGTAGATTTCATCATCGGGATTCTGAACGCCCAGCTCTACCCGTGTTACTCCCATCTCAAGCATCTGGTCCACGTGAGCTTTCTTGGCCCAGTCTGGACGCGTTTCTACAGTTATGCCTACGTTGCGTATCGGGCTCGTTTCTGCATTTTTTTTGGCTTCCTTGAGGCTGGAAGAGCGCATATTTGTGATGGCGTCCAAACATCTCTGGATGAACCAGGTCTGGTAATCTGGAGGGTTGGCTGGAAAGGTTCCACCCATTATTATTAGCTCAATCTTGTCAACTGTATGCCCTATTGTTTGAAGCTGCTTAATGCGATTCTTGACTTGTGAGTGAGGGTCGAATTGGTTCTGTATTCCTCGCATGGCTGCTGGTTCGAAACCGGTGTAGCTTTGCGGGACTCCAAAGGGTGGTCCACCTGGACAGTAGGCACAAGGTTTGGCTTGAGGGCAAGGATGAGGTTTCGTCATCGCGGCAACTACTGTGACTCCTGAGATTGTACGTGTGGTTTTTATACGCAAAACGCGAAGAAGCTTCTCTTTCTGTTCAGTGTCAAGCAACTGTATTATTTCAGAGTTTTTCGGTACTCTGCTAAGTCGATGTTCTGAGGCCACCTGCCTCTTGACAAGACCGACATAGTCATGGCTGGGTAGAGGGTTCTGCATCAATTTCTGGATGATCTCCGTGAGGGCATCCTTTGTGCTCAACTTAGCTGTAACCACACTAACTATGAACAGCGCACTGATAAAGTCGCTGATAGAGGATCTAGATCTCGGAATATATTTATCTCTCAACGATTCTATCTTCCAAATCCTTACGTTGGGCGAAGAACCTTGCAGGTTGTCTCCGGGATTAGGCAGTATATGAAGCGGCTGGGAACGCTCAGCAGCAATGCGAGGCTTTTCTTGGTGGCGACAATTCTGCAGGGTCTGAGTTTTGGGATATGGGGTGTCATATTTTCTCTCTATCTGAATCTTCCTGATGTTGGATTCCAGTTGGATTTCATTGGAAATGTGTTCTCTGCAGGAGCCATTGCTACAGGCTTTGCAGCCTTACCTGCGGGGTTGCTTTGTGAACGAATTGGTTCAAAAAGGGCATTGCTTCTGGGCCTGATGGCCAACTTCATCAGTCTCGTTCAGATAATCGTCCTTGAGCCTTCGATTCTCCTAGTTGCTAGCCTCTCTTCGGGCTTGATCGGCACGATTGGATGGGTAGCCTCAGCGCCCTTCATGACGGAGAATAGTAAGGCAGAAGAAAGGACATACCTGTTCAGCGTAAATTGGGCTTCAATGATAATCTTGGGCGTCGTAGGTAGCTACGTAGGTGGAATCCTGCCTGACATGTTTAACAGTCTTCTTGACCTGTCCACAGGTCCCGTGGCAGGTTCCCCTGTAGGGTATCGCATAACTCTTGGAATCTCGGTCATTCTGGCACTGGCAGCTGCTTTTCCGATACTGCTGGTGAAAGAGCAGAGACCGTTGAAGAGCCAAAGAATGGCAGACTACTTGGCTTTGAGAAACATTAGAAGCCATCGGTTAATACTCAAACTGATGATACCTACTGGACTTATCGGTTTCGGAGCTGGCTTCATCGTGCCTTTGCTCAACAACTTCTTTCAGGCGAAGTTTCTCGCCACGACAGAGCAGATAGGCATCATATCTGCCCTAGGTAGTATCACACTAGGAATAGGAACCCTTGCAGCGCCACTACTGTCAAGTAGATTGGGCAAGGTCAAAAGCATAGTAGCGTGTCAATATTCATCCATGCCCTTCATCCTCCTGATCACATCAGCCCCAAACCTAGCAATGTCGTCATTGGCCTACGTAGCTCGCGGTGCCTTGATGAACATGGCCGGACCCATAAGCTCCGCATTGCAGATGGAGCTGGTCGGAGAAGCTGAACGCGCCACAACAAATGGTCTGATGGTGATGGCGGACAACGTTCCTCGTGCTATAACCGCTTCAGTCTCAGGAGAGATGATGACAGGCAGCGACTTCTTCACCCCCTTCCTATTCACAACAGTCACATATTTCGTTGCAAGCTCTATCTACTTCATTTTCTTCAAGGGAGTTGAAGCCAAAGCTGACTTTCAGGACAAGAAACTCTAACGTGCATACAAGGCAAAGCATGATGATTGTCCTGAGGTTTGTCTGTGTTTTGACAGGCTGTTATGACGAAGTTTGCAGTCTCTGGCATAGATAGGTCTGAAGAAACCGTCGAAATGGCAGATCAGTGCGTAGCCCCAAAGTTTATTGCTACTATTCCTATGTCTCTTAGGTCTATGAGATCGTTGTTGTCCAGGTCTGCTTCAGGGTTCCATCTCGAATGTCCAGGGTAGGAGAAGAACGACAAACAAGCGAGGCTTAAGTCCTCCATGTTTACCCTGCCGTCATGGTTTATGTCGCCTATCAGGTCGTTTGGATTTCCGTTGTCGTCTCCATTTGCATTCGCCATGTGGATTTGCAACGTAAACATTGCAACGAGAGCAAGCAGTAGTAGCAGCACCAACGATGTGTTCTTTTTAGTCAGTTCACCTTCCTCCATATTTCTAGATAGTAAACGGACAAATAAACATCCATTCGATTTCTGATATATTCTGTGCAAGATCAGATGCAGCTTGGTTCGCCTATGGAGCTTGAAGTGAGTAAGAATTCGCTTATTGAGAAACTCAGTGCACATCATGTAACGTTAAGCCGATTGCGCGCGGTATACAATCTTTCCTCCAACTACTGTCATCTCGATTTCGGCGGTTCTGATCTTGTCGGCCGAAATGTGGAAGATGTCGCGTGACAACACAGTTAAATCTGCTAGTTTGCCCACTTCGATTGTACCACGAATATCTTCGTCGAAGGAAGCGTAGGCAGCGTTTATAGTGTACGCTCTGAGTGCTTCTTCCACTGTCAGACGTTCCTGAAAGAAGTCTTTTCTTGCAACGGCTGCCCATATACCAAGAATCGGGTTCAAAGGTTCGACCGGACAGTCTGAACCTGCCGCGAGGACTATCCCTTCTTTCAACATAGTTTTGAAGGCGTAGACCCAGCGAGCTCTCCTCTTTCCTACGCGTTTCCCTATCCAGAAGTCTGAAACGACGAAGTGAGGTTGGATAGAGGCTATCAATTTCAGACTCTTCATGTCTCTAATGAGTCCCCTGCCTAGGACAGAACAGTGTTCAATTCTGTGTCTGTGGTCTTCTCGAGGATTATCTTTCAACGCTTTGTCGTAAGCCTTCAGAACAGCTTTCACGGCTCTATCGCCTATGGCGTGGACTGCCAGCTGTAAGCCTGCCTTGTGGGCTTTTGAGACCATACTGTTCAGCCTTCTTTGTGTGAAGAGCATCATCCCTTTGGTGCCAAGCTTGTCGTGGTATGCCTTCTCCAAAGCTGCTGTGTGAGCTCCCAAAGATCCGTCGGCAAGGATCTTCACGAATCCTATCTTGACCATGTTGTTTCCGAAGCCTGTGAGCAATCCTAGATTGACCATTTCGTCAAGAAGCTCAACTGGGATACCTAGATAGACCCTTACCGGCAGCTTCTCTTTGAACTTGAGTTTCTGTATGGTCAGCAGCTCTCTAGCAGATCCTACAATCCAATGGACACCTGTGAGTCCTATCTTCACGGCTTCTCTACTGGCTGAAAGACAGGCCTCCTCCAGCTCATTCAGGCTTGGTTCTGGAATAGCGTCCCAGACAAACTGCAAAGCATCTTCTCTCAGTAAGCCATTTAGTTCTCCCGTATGAGCATCTAAGTCGACGCTTCCACGTTTCTTTATGGCATCTTTCTTCACACCAGCCATCTGCAAGGCCTTGCTGTTAGCAACGCCTACGTGTCCACAAACACGCATAAGAAAGACGGGTCTGTCTGCCACTGCCGCATCCAGATCCCAGCGAGTCGGATATCGTTTCTCAGAAAACTTCTCTTGATCCCACCGCCCCCCTAGGATCCAGCGTTTCTCAGGATTCTGCTCTGCATGTGACCGGAGTCTCTGCTGCATCTCTCTTATGGATTTCACATCTCTCAGGTTGAGTGTCTGAAGAGATTTTCCGAAACCTGTCATGTGCGCATGACAGTCGACAAGACCTGGAATGATCAACCGGTGGTCTGAATCCACGACTTTTGTCTCTTTTCCGATACGCTTTTGGATTTTCTGGTTGGAGCCTACGGCAATTATCTTCTTGTCTAGTATGGCCACTGCTTCAGCTTCAGGTTGGTTTGGATTTAGAGTAACAATATTAGCGTTGAGAAATGCTAACGTACCCTTCATCATATCTGGAAATCGGGTATTTCTAAAGATAAAAGCTTAGCGTCGCCTACGCCAGCTTTGGCCCGGTGTCCGCTGCAGAAGTATCCTCTTCTCGAAGTTTCTTCTATTCCTGAACCTGGGTGGAGACTTCTTCTTCTTCGCTGAGTCCATCTTAGGGGTCTGTGCCCTAACCTTTCCAGCCTTTGAAAGAGCACCATGAGTAGGCATTCAAACGCACCATTTCTACTTTGAGAATACAGTAACTCTTAAACCTTTTCTCCAATATTTCTCTGTAATCAAGCGGGGGTCGCCGAGCATGGCCAAAGGCGCAGGCTTCAGGAGCCTGTCCCGTAGGGGTTCGTGGGTTCAAATCCCACCCCCCGCACTATACGTGAACCCCATGACTTTCTGGTGTTCCTGTTAAGTAAGACAAGCTTGGCTCATGGAACAATCAAACGCAGAGTCAGAGCTTTGAAAAGCTTGGCGAAACATGTGGATCTGTTTGATGAAGACGCTGTTGTTGCATTTCTGAACACTTGCAGCTGGAGCAACGGCACCAAGAACATCGTCCTATTAGCTTATCGAGACTAGCTCAGAATGTATGGATTGTCAAAGCTCAAACTTCGAAAATGTCATGTAGCTGAGAAACTGCCCTTCATTCCCTTAGAACGAGAGATAGACATTCTGATCAGTTCAGCAAGGCATAGACAGTCATGTTTTCTAAGGCTTCTCAAAGAGACAGGAATGAGACCGATTGAGGCTTGGCGTCTAAAATGGACAGACATAGACCACTCCCAAAGAACCGTCAACATAAGAACTGCTAAACGTGGAAACCCTAGAAAACTGAAGGTCAGCCAGCAACTTCTAAACATGGTAGGAGGTCTGAAGAAGCACAATTTTCACCTGTTCAGCGTGTCAGGTCGGAAAGAAAGATTCAACACAGAACTCGAACATTTCACAAACTACTACACGAAATTTCGTAGGCGCCTGACTAGCAAACTGCAGAATCCAAGATTGACCCAGATCAGTCTCTACACTTTCAGACACTGGAAGGCAACAACAGAATACCTACGAACAAGAGATATCTTCCACGTCAAGCAACTGTTAGGACATAAACGAATAGAGAACACGATGAAATACATCAACATAGCCAATACAATAACGACAGACCAAGCACAATACATCTGCAAAGTAGCTCACAACGCAGAAGAAGCAACAGCGTTGGTGGAGAACGGATTCGACTACGTAACAACAACACCTGAAGGGTTAATGCTCTTCAGAAAGAGGAAGTGATCATGACAACTTCCCCCTCTACTTCTAACTGTGTATTACGTATTACACCTTTAGAAGAAGAAGCTGAAGATCCCTACTGCATTTGTCTGTCCTATTCTATTCTTCTTAGTTCGAAGATCACCGGTCTGAATCCGTCGGTGCAGCAGGATACTGAGGTTCCTTCTTCTTTCATCCAGGGAAAGTTTCCGCCAAACATGAGCGTAATCACTTTTTTGTTTATGTCGTTCCAAGCCCATTGGCAGAATCCGTCTGGCATTTTGAGGTTTTCGTTGACGATGAATTCTTGGCCTTCTTTAAACCTGCCGCATGCGTCCATTGCTTGTCCCATAGGGGGATTGTCACCGAAAATCTGCTTCGAGTCTGTTCTCTTCAAGACCGTTATCTTCAGCTTGCCGTTTTCAACCATGAGATCACCGACATCATGTCTGTTGGCTGATTTATTAATCTTGACGGCTTCTTCTGCTTCTAAACTTGTCCGACGTCTGACACTTCCAGTAGTTGATGAAGGAGTTGCCTAGTATGCCTAGGCCTTGGCTTGTTGGTGTTGGTCTTAGGACGAATGAGGATATTAAGAAGAGGTTAGGGCTGGAGCAAATCCTCAGGTTGATAACTTCTGAAACTTGGCCTTACAGAACCAACCTCGCCTTCTATCGTACGAGGGATAGGGCTTTAATGGCTTTGCTTTTCTTGACTGCTGGCCGTGTTAGTGAGGTTTTGTCTTTGAGGAAGGAGCAGTTTGACTTTGAAGCTGATAGAAACTTCATTATCATACGGAACATGATTCTTGTTAAGAGGTTGAAGACGCGGAAGGGTAAGCCGGTCAAGCACAGGACAGCTCCCATCAGGGATGAGGTTCCACTTCCACGTATAGGCCCACTATCCAAGTTCACAAGGCCTGTTCAAGAATATCTTGATTTGCTAAGCGAACCAGAAGAGAAGCTGTTTCAAGTTTAAGCGTCACCGGGCTTGGCAAATAGTCAACCACGTTACCGGGCAGTGGTGTCACTGGTTCAGAAGCCAAGCTGAAAGCTACTATGGAAAATTCGTTTTCACCACTCCATTCGCACTTAGAGATTTTGTAGGGGTCTCGGATATTGAGAGTTTGGGATCTTATGTTAAAACACAGTGGAAAGACTATAGTTCCAAACTACTCGGGAAGAACTGAGGCAAGCGCTCTGGATAGGGACAGTTATCAATACCTCGTGAGTCAGCGCGCACGTGGAGCTTTCTGCATAACGTTGTTGCGTTTTGAGAACAATCACGCGTGACATCATATATCAGGATTCAAACATTCTTTTGAACATCTCGGCCTGTTCAATAGCATCATCCAGTGCATTGTGAGTGTGTTTTGCTGCGATGAATTTTGGGTCAATTCTTCTTTTGGCGGTTTCGCTCCATTTCTTTTTGCCGAATTTCCCCATGTAGTAGGCTTTAATGTCCAGTCCACTTATGCCAAAAGGACTTCGACCCAGAAATCTGCAAAAATAATAGTGTACATACATCCAGTCAAAAGATACATTGAAGGCAACAAGTATCGGTCTTGCATCTTTACAGACATTCTCCAACCAGTTCTTGAACTGCTGCATTCCAGCCTCCGGGTCAACACCTTCTTTCTTCAACGTTTGTAAGGATAACCCTGCAACCTTGATTGCTTCAGGATCATATTTCTCACTAATAGGTTTGAACTCTATGTAAAACGTTTCAGACTGATTAAAGACTGGACAAGCACCAAGGGAAAGCATACTATATTCGCCAGGAATAGGCCCAGAAGCCTCAACATCCACCGAAATGAACATCTCTCTCTCACGCTCAAACAATTGGCTTAATTGTTGCCTAACCTCATTTTCAATTGCAGAATCTACCATGACTTCAGCAATATACGATAAAGAAATAAATCTTTTCGCTATTGATCCACTTGCGAGGATATGAAGAGATCGTGTTTGGCACTATGGCTTTAAGAAATTTAACAATCTCATGTTGTCATAGGTGTAATTCTATGCACTGCGCACTACAAACCTTGAGAGAGTGCCCTTTCGTTCTACAATACTCCTCTATTGTAGAATGAATGATATTTTAGCGATAAAAGCGAACGACAGTAACAGTAACTATGGATTATACACCGTCTCCTCAGCAAGAGTGCTCGTTCGTTCGTGTTTTCATTCTGTACACTTCTGGCTTCAGGATCTGCTCCTTCCCTGCGTAACCTCCCTTTGGCTTCTTCGACAAGTTCTCTCTCAGCCTTAGTCTCAATCTTTTCCTGCCTTTTCCAATCCGCAAGAAAATTCTTCCACTCTGCTTCAGTCTCCTCAATGCATTTGTGTATCGTTGCTTTTGAACGCCCGAAGATTTCAGCTAACTCTTCCATGCTCACAGGCTTAACCTTCTTGTAGTCTTCCTTAAACATCTGACCCAGCTTGTAATGGAATCCTATGAGAAACCTCAGTAAAGGTGAAACGTGACGCTTACACATTGAAACTGGATACTTGGCCAGGTAGTGTAGGAAAACGATGTAGTTTTCATCAACTGGTTCGGAATCAACAAAATCACTGATTTTGCCTAGCACTTCATGAACAGTCAGACTTGATGGGTCTTCTGCCACGGCACGGTCATAGTTAGTCAAGGCGCGACCCACATCGACCCTGTAAATCGCCTGATAGATTCTAAGAGATGTCTCTTGCAAGAGCTTGTGTCTATCTATGCTTTTAGGAATTGCATTCCTCAAATCTGTTCGCCTTCGTTAGAATGTTGACAATAGCTCCTTAGCCAATGGCTCAATCTGAAGGGATCTCTCCTTAAACTTCTTCTTCAATGATTTGTCTACCGACCATTGAACAAGTAGGAAAACGGCCATTTCAAAGAAGATAGACCAAGGGCCAGCATAGTCCATGCAGAAATCCAAGTCAAAACGAGTAAGGAATCTGCAAAAGTCCTTAGGATGCGAGTCTATATAGTCAAAGATCAGTGTTTTAGCAAGCTTGACATACTCTCGATACTTAATCGCAAGTTTCTTGCCATATATCTGTCTGACAAACCTCACACCCTTACCGAACCATACGTTCAATTCCTGTTTCAGCACTTCAGATGCATCATATGGCGTCAAAGCTTCTAGTTTCAGAGCGAAAATCAGACCCCTTAATGCTAGGGAGTAGCAATGACTCTTTCGTTTTCCCTTTCTCCGTCTCAGATACTTATTTTCGACAAAATGATATCCTGCAATCTTTCTCATGATTGTTATTCTATCAAGTTATCGTTTCAAGAATGAGGACTCCAGTTTATGGTCTCTGCATGGGTCTAAAAAGGTTACTAGGGAAGTGAGTGGATATCATTACGCAGGTTTCAGAGTTGGCTTGGAGAGTTCCCTGCGAACGAGCACATAAAATATAGCTGTATAAATCGCCATAACCAGAGTCACAATTATTCCTAGTACCATCAGCACTCTGGCAATGTCGTTGGAAATCCACTGCAACAGAAATCTGAGGAAACTCGGCAACACATCCGCAAGATAAGCAAAGTCAAACGGAAAGACCACAAATAGCCAAGTAATGGCGATAGCGGCAAGGATAGCCCCGAATATCTCAAAGAGACGAGCAAAGTTCTTGCGACCAAATAATCCTCTCAAGGCAGTTGAAACAATCCCGAACATTAGAGACCCATAAAACAAAAGCATCTCCAAAGTGTCAAACTCTGAAGTGAAAAAACCTGTTGGCCCCGTCTGATGAGCAACGAAGTACAACACAATCAAGATGCCAACCACAACTCCAACGATGTTTCCGACACGCTCGGAATATGGGATAGTGTCTTTCTTCGCCTCTGCCTCTGCACGTCTAGCAAACCAGTTCACAGTCGGTTTCGTCTCGTTCAAATTGATTTCATCCTTGCAAATGTTTGTCCTAATGCCTACCTATTTCAAGATTTAAGCCTTACTGCATCCTTCTACCTTCCACCTTTCTAAGTTTCCGATAGGGAAAACAGGGCGTGGTCTAAACAGACAGCCTTGTCGGTAATGGAGAAAAGCTTTCAAGTTCTAAGGTTTGAGTGTCCAGTCTAAATGGTAAGTCAAAGTTTCTTCCACAAGTCATAATACTGAAAGAATTGCCTAGAACGTGGGAGAAGCTAATGAAGATTCTGATCAGAGAGTATACTTCTTCTGACCTTCCTCAGGTTAAGAAGCTGATATTAGATGCTGAGAATTTTGGTGAGCCATTCTTAGAAACTAGCTTCTGAATATCAAAAAGAACACCACACTAGGTTTAGGCAAAGCCTTTGTTGCAACGACAAGGGGTCGAATTGTTGGTTACATTTCATTAGGTAGAAGGATCTTTGCTCTAATGATAGATTCCATTATTGTTGGCAGAAGCTATCAAAGAAAAGGTGTAGGCAGAAAGCTTGTTGAAAAGGCAAAGGAATATGCCAAATCACAAGGTATTCATGTTCTCCGAACTGATACAGGAACCTTCATGGATTATGCTATCAAATTTTATCTTGCTTGTGGTTTTGAACCATGTGGCTATGTAGAGCATGACTTCAGCCTAGGCTCAAAGCAGTTACATTTCTACATAGACCTGTCCAAAAAAAGTTGAAATTCCTTCCAGAAGTCATAAGAACTGGGATTGAGGACGAGTTGAACCAGCATGAGCCAAGATATCGGCGCAAGATTTTATCGTTCTGAGGACTTGGGGGCTATAAAGAAGATCTTGTCTGATTACTCTAGTCTCACTGGTAGAGTTTGGAGCAATCAACTTGTTGAGAGAATGATTACTGATGCTTTAGAGGAGCAACCAGATGGTGTATTTGTAGCTGAGAAAGGTGGAAAGGTGGTAGGATTTGCCATCGTATTACACAAAGAGTATCTGGAAAGAAGAACTGAATAATAGAAAGCTTCAGGGAAGAAGCCGAAATCCTCTTTTTTTGGCGTAGGTTTCGAGAATGAAGTCCTATGATCTCAGGGATGTTCTCATCGAGATCCTGACAACACACACTGCATGTATCGCTCATGAGATTAACGATAGAGCTTACAATGAACACGATATATCTTTCGAATCTTTCAGAAATCTCCGAGAAACAAGAGATAGTCTGCTTTCAGACAAACTTGTAGAGAAAACAGAGAAAGAATCTCCATATGGAAAACCATTCAAGTTTTACTACCTGAGATCAACACCAGATGGAAAAACCAGTAGCGTAGTTAAGAAGATACACAAGACGTTACTTGACTATTCGAAAAAGACAGACGAGATAGGGCGAAAAGGGAAGAAGCATAATTTGTACAACCTTTCCACAAGTCATAAGATGACGCAGAAGACATAAACGAAAACAGATGTGATTGATACGAAGGAGAGATCCAAAGATGGCTGTAGAGATAATTGACACGAATTTAGATAATATTCTTGAATATGGAATCTGTGGCTACAAAAGTATTAAGCAAGAAGGTTTGAGACGAAAAATTGAGTGGCTAAAAGACCGCTTTCCAGAAGGTATGAAAATCAAAACACTGTACTCACACAGAGATGGAACTCAGGGAATGATCGAATACATTCCAGGGGAATACAGCTGGAGACCAGTTGAAGCAAGAGAATACATGTTCATTCACTGCATCTTCGTTGGCTTCAAACGTGCTTACAAAGGAAAAGGCTATGGCTCACTTTTGGTGGATGAAGTTATAGAAGATGCCAGAAAGCAAAACATGCGTGGAGTAGCTATAGTAACTCGTAAAGGCGGGTGGATGGCAGGGAAGGAATTGTTCGTTAAAAAAGGTTTTGAAGTTGTTGACAAAGCTCCACCTGATTTCGAATTACTTGTAAAAAAATTTGACGAGAACGCACCTACACCGAAATTCAAAGGAGACTGGGAAAAGAAGCTGAGTCAATATGGCAAAGGCTTAACTATATTTCGATCAGACCAGTGTGCACCCCTGGCAAATTCTATCAAAGACATAAATGAGACTGCAGAGAAGGTATTCGGCATAAAGCGAAAGCAATTGAACTAAAAAATTGCGAGGATGCACAAAATAGTCCATGCGCATTTGGAACCACCTGTATAGTATATAACGGAAAAGTTGTAGCTGAAACTCCAATCAGCAATAAACGGTTCACCAACATTATGAACAAAGAGCTGAAAGACCAATAAGCTCTTGAGATGAAATGCAATTACATCTAGCTATAAGAAACTTCTAGAAAACAACTCGTTATCTACTTATATCTGCGAAGTACATTGTAAAAAGTGGAAGGCACACCATAGATAGGGTACTTCGGGAGATATCTCCACCAGCTCTTCTAAACCTGGATTTTGACTTGTTTTTCCATGACTCTCGGGGCTTAAGTATTCATGTTCTCGTCAAGCACTTCACGATTTCTGGACAGCCAAGACATTCATCCGGTATAGAAGCATTTTTGGGCAAGGTGCCTAAATATCCAAACTCATGGAGACATGCAGATGAAGGCTTTTTCGGTTTTGAAGTTTTTGTGTCTTTGCTCGGTTCTTTCTTCTTTTTTACGAGTCCTTCCTGAAGACTCGTATCTTTCTTGGTTTTCATATCTGCAGGATAGGAACTAGGTCTCAATTTCTTCAGGATTGTGACATAAGCCACTATGACCGTGGCAATTAGAATGCCGATTACAAGGTTCGGGTCTAGGGGAAACATCGCACTTCCTCATGTTGGCATATTGTCGTACACTTTGGAGAAGACGTGTTCCAAGTAGGCTACGGAACGTACTAGATCCGTCAGGGTTACCATGCCGACTATATTTCCGTTTTCTGCTATAGGTAGTTTCTTGATTTTTTTGTGAGTCATTAGTTCTACGGCTTCTTGAACAGTCATCTGTGGATTGCCGACCACTAAAGGGGCCGTCATGATTTGAGATATCTTTGTGGCTTCTGGGTCTTTGGCTTCAAGCAATACTCTCTTCAGCATGTCTCTTTCAGTTACTATCCCTATTGCATTTCCGTTTTCAACAACAACCAGACAGCCAATCTGATACTCGTCCATGATCTTGACTGCTTCATTTACTGATGCTTTCACTCCAAGTGTTATGACGTCTTTAATCATGATTTCCTGAACTTTAAGCGACATGCCCCTCAAACTAAGTCTCGTCTTAGCCGTTTTATACATTAAGAACTAACGATTTGAATCCCTGATTCATATTCACCTTTCATAAACTTTTACACTAAATTCTGAATTAACCGTGACTCAAGCCCGAATCACTTGAAAGCTGAGGTCCAGATTGGCGACTGATCTCTTGCCAGAGTTCTTTCTGTTCCTAGGTGTAGACTTCTTCGTAGCCTTAGCACTGATTACATGTGTCATGGACCACTTCCGCAGAACAATTCCATATCTCTATGAGGCAGCGGCTATATTCGGGTACGTAAACCTGTTGATGAGCAGAGAATTCATGGCGGATTTTGGAGAGTACATGCGCTTTTCCTATTGCTTCCTATATCTCGCGCTCGCTTTAGCTAACATCACAGGCGTCAACGTTCACCTGCTGATCTCGAAAAAGTCGTGGGGTGGGGCAAAAGTCTTTGCTTGCTGCATCACTTTCCCAACACTACTGATATCCACTTTCTTCTTCTCGATTTACGGCAAAGACATGTCGCAGATTTTGACGGCTGCCCTGCTTTCTAGTGCAATGGTGCTTGGAGTAGGCATCGCGTTTCTGGTAGGGCGAGAGAAGGGAATGAATTGGATTGGAGGGAGGTGAAACATTGAACAGAACAAAATGGTTGGACTTTCTAGCATTATTGATGATATCTCTGTTAGTAGTTGTGGCAACGGCTGCCGTCTATTACTCATTAGGGATGACATCCACAGTTACGACTGCAACAACTGATGTCTGGTTCGTGAAAGGTGTGGACAATGCGACCGCAGGAGTTTCGCTGAGTCCGCAGAATACGTCTGCTACTCTTACCGACCTTAAAGCCTATCCAAATGCAAGCTTCACATACACTGATCCCCTCAGAGTGAAAAACAATCATACCAGTAGCACATATCAGATTCGACTCAATCCAGTCTTGCTCAGCGGCAATGACACGGAGTTTGTCTATGTTAGATTCTTACTACGCAATGGAACATACGAAGAGAATGCAACTCTCGCATCATTGAACTACACATGCGATGGAGCCGATTGGACTATTCCACCCGCCACCGGATGGGTACAGATACCTGCCGGTACAGAGTATGCCATCACAATCATAACGAAGGCAAAAGACAACGCTGCAGCAGCTCAGGTACAAATAGAAATAGCGGTTGACGTGCAATAAAACTCATTCTCTTTTTCTCATATTGATCAGGGAGAACCTTGCCCAAGGAAGGTTCGAGAAAAGACTAGTCAAAAAAAGGATTTGATATACGATTTAGCTGGTCTTAGCTGTTTTGGTGCAGGAAGATTGGATCCTCTTTTTCATCAAAAGGAAAAGAATCCTGAGAAATCTGTCTTCTTGGTCTTGTTATTCCGGAATGAAAAAGTCATTTTCATAGAGTCTGCATTTGGATTCTGAATTCATACTTCTTAATTAGTTCTTGAATAGAGTTTTTCGATTGTTAGCCAAAGGTCGGCGATTGCTGTGCTGAGGCATATACCTAATCCTAGGGTTGCTTCTCGATCGGCTTTGCTAGTAGTTTTCATAACGATTTTGCTTGGTTTGATAGCGACGACAGAAGGTTCCGCCTATCATTCGTTGGCCTTGGAACCTCGAACAACCGTTGGTTCACCTGAAGTTATTCTTCAAAACGGTACAGTTGCCAATAGCACGATCTACGCGAACGGTACTAGTGCAAAAGCCAGTGTTGATTCAACAGCAGCTTGGTCAGATGAGCTGTTGACGAATCCCGGTTTTGAAACAGGCAATCTAACAGGATGGACTGTAAAGGGACCAGCCGCAGCAAGTGTAGAAGTTTTCAACGCCACATCTGGTGGTGACACCTACACAAATAGGTCTCTTAGGATTGGCAATTATGGCGTATGTACAAAAGACGAGCCGGGCACAAACGATGATAGCGGGGTATGGCAAAACGTAAGCCTCGCTGCATATGCAAGTGCAATTGACGCCGGTAACGCCAAGATAAATGCGAGCGCTTGGCTGTACCCATCTGAGTGGGACTGGGATGATGCTGCACTGATCGTCAGATTCTACAACTCAAGTGGAGGTTTCATAAGTGCATGGAACACGACCGGCGAATACGGTGAAGGCATAGCATACTACCCAAAAGCCTGGATGTTGGGAATGGGTTACACTCACTTCACTCAAGGACAACTGAAACAGTTTGGATGTTACAATTACACCGTACCCATAGGAACAAGAACGGTGGGGATTCAGCTTGGGATGGGAGAACACAAAGATTCATTGTATTGCGGCGGACAGGCTGATGAAGCTTCCATCAAGATTCACACGTATGATGAGACAACCTACGACTACGTCCTTAGAGTAAACAACACCAAGACAGATTCGTGGCAGATCAGACTGAAGAAATACTCTGACAGCAACGTTAACCGCTTGCGAAACTGCACCATCTACTTCCACAACTCGTCAGATGGCGCTGCACGCCAAATCTACATCCAGAACGGAGCTTACATCAACCAAACTGGATCATGGTATGATCTACTTGACTCAGAAACCATCTACATAGCTATGACAGTAGAAGTAACAAGCACGGGAACATCATACGTGTTTGCATATCTAGAAGTTCGTACTCCAAGCGTGACAACTCATGCCCAATACATCATAACATTCAAAGTCGACTGAGTTCATTTTAAACCTGAATTTCTCTCTCGGTCCTCTTCACATTCGCAGACGCCTAGAGAAGACCGGCTATGATGTTGACAATATGACTTCGAGTCTGAGCGTGTCTGCAAGCCCTTTGATCTGTCTTGACAAGTCTGCAGCCTCTTCAGCAGTATGACTAGTGAAGACAAGAACTGAACCACTCTTGCAGAAGAGTGTTTCTGAGTCAATCTTATGATTCAGAGCATCCTTCACTTTCAGGGCATCCTGCCTAATCTGCGGAATTCCATCTGTGGGAAATGAGTTCACTCTGGGAAAGAAGAGAACCTCGCAAGCCCATATCAACGGAGTGATGCTGGTATATTTGATTGCAGCCTCATGTTTCTCAATGTCTTTGGCGCAGACTACGTCTAGGCTATTCGTCTGGACAAATGCTGGATTGAGAATAATGAGATCGTAGTATCCCCTTCTGTATGATCGTGCATCCTTCTTTGTGAAGCCATCTTCCTTCATGTTGCATCTGAACGGCATTGGATATTCTTGGTGAACCAGATTGACCACGTAGCCATCAGCAGTGTTCGTCGGTTCTACTCCTTTTAGCCTTAGTTCTTCATTTGAGATGTCGCAGAGAAGTGAAAGTATGTCTCGTCCGGTGAAGAAGTAGTCTGGATATTCGTGGAACATTGTTCTCACTCTATTGACAATCTCGCTTTTCATCTCGTTCCAGTCAACACCCGATTCGATTTGAACAACGTCTTCAGTTCTCAGCAAGCCTATGACCCTCCGACTAACCATTCAGGACCTGCAATTAAAAAATCTGTGAAGCCTTACTATGAACCTAGAATATCAATTGCTTCGGCAACCGACGGAGATGCACTCCGTTCATACTTTTCAGAAATGTAGAAGCAGCCTAGAGCTGTTATTATCTAGGGCGATCTGCAGAAATTTCAGGTACATATACAGGTAGAATCGTTCGGAAGAAGGCTGCGGTCAGCGCGCGTCAGGACTCGGGAAGATTGAAATATTCATGCGCACTAGTTATTCATCTCTTTGATGGGTAGTGGCAATAGCTTTGCAGAAGAGAAGACTTGGCAGAACAGATTTACAGGTTTCGGTTGTTGGGTTTGGAGGCATTCCCATAATCGCTCTTTCTAGAGTTCAAGCAGCGAAAGTGGTGAGGTACGCCTATGAGAAGGGTATCAACTATTTCGATACGGCTAGAGCCTATGGAGACAGTGAAGAAAAGATTGGAGCGGCGTTGAAGGATGTGAGAGATGAAGTAATAATAGCTACGAAGAGCCATCAGAGAACAAAAGAAGCCGCTACCAGAGCTGGTCTCAAACAGAGTCTCAGGAACCTCCAAACTGATCGAATAGACCTTGTTCAGATTCATGGAATTGACACCGAAGAGACTCTGAACAAGGCATTGGATTCTCAAGGATCTTTGGCTGCTCTTGAGGACGCTAAAGATCAGGGAAAGATTGACTATGTAGGAATCACCGGTCACAATCCATATGTGTTGGAGAAGGCTCTAAAAACAGGCAGATTCGATACAGTTCTTGTGCCCTTGAACGTTTTGGATAGAAGAGCTGCTGAGAAGCTTGTTCCTGCTGCAAATGAACTTGATGCAGGCATTGTCATCATGAAGCCAATGGGAGGATGCGGGGGTCCATTGGTATATCCTCAATGGGGTGCCCGAATGCTAGGCAAACCCGAAGAAGACTGGCCTGATTCATCAGAGTTCGTTGCTCATTTCGGAAGAGAAGGTTTAGAGAGAGCCAAACGGTCACTGAGATTTGTATTAGCTCATAAGATAGATACGACCATACCGGGCTTGCGCTCTACGGAACAGGTAGACTACGCTGTTGATGTCGCGGAAGATTTTTCGGGTCTCACCAGTGAGGAAGAAGAAACTTACAGATTTGGGAAGCTGCCTCCTGAACCCTTCTGTCGAGAATGCCAGCTGTGCATGCCATGCCCAGATGGTGTAGAGATACCAACAATTCTGAAGTGGGACACCTACCACAGCTTTTTCAACATAAGAAAATGGACTCGAGAACAATATCCAAAACTGCGAACAAGAGTAAACAGCTGCACAGAATGTGGTGAATGCGAGAAAAAATGTCCTTACACTCTTCCAATAATCAACATGCTCAAGGAGGCAGAAAAAAGACTAAAGCCCACGGCCTGACTATCAATGCCAGCGACTCGGTCGGTCGCTATCNNGTTCGAAAATGTCATATGATACACACTAGCTGAATGCTCATGGTTCACTCCTGAGAAACGTGAATTGAACAATACAGAAATCCATCAAAACGATGTGTCAAGAACAGAAATATTCTCACGCTTGAAGTACGAGATTTATAGAAAATTGCTCTATTCCTAGTTGGGTGATGAAGACGCAATATATCAAGATGCCCAAATTCAAAGTTCTGCACGGTGAAGAAGCGATCAAAGCGCTTCATGACTATATCGAGGAGATAAACAGAGAAGAGAGCGGAGAACTACAAGAAAGACAGAAAGCAGCTCTGATCAAAGTCGCAAAGGCACTGATCTTATCACTCCAAGATGAATACAGGACAAAAGAAGAAATCAACGAATCAGGATTTCTATCTGAAATCAAAAGAGCCATTCTGCGGCCTCGCCACGACTCAACACACACTGAACTTGAGACAACGATCAATCCTCTCATCCATCATCCCCCTCAACAACCAATAGCGAAAACAATAAGATGAAAAAAGAAAAGAAACACCTGCGCCAAAAGTCCTAGGAATACTGCCAAACCGCAAGGAAAAAATGAAAGTCAGGGACGGTATCTCCGCTCTCNNGGTATCTCCGCTCTCTGCTCTCTTTTCCAGACTCTCTCGCGCTCTTGTCTTCTTGTGAAGGTCGAGAGCGCAAGCCTTTCTTCAGAAGTAGAACCAAGATGAATGCACCGACTATAATGCTTGTAATGACTACTAGGATTTGATCAACATCTTGCGACGGAGTTTCCGCAAGAACAAAGAAAACGGTTTCGATGGCTTCAGTGTATCTCCAGTTATAGAATAGATCAGGTGCTTTTTCAAGATCATCTTTCGAGGCTTCAGCCCTAGTTTCATCTTCTGCGAGCACTCTAGCAGCCTTGTTGTAGAACGACATGAAACTCATCCTGGCCCTTGCTTCTTTACAGAAGGCGCAGAAACGATTGGTTATGGATCGCATAGAACAGATGATCTTTGGAAAACCTAATTCTAGATTTGATGAATGGTGGGAAAGACTCAGCCAATGACCTATCTCATGTCTCAAGATCTGCAGAAGAAACATATTGCCGCTCTCTCCCGTGTTTGTGCATAGACTCCCTTGGAATCC
>JABAOH010000240.1_pt1 | contig 25745 bp, 38 predicted proteins | sample 7062181 | NCBI WGS metagenome assembly JABAOH01 (sample SAMN14538630, study PRJNA623070) | marine sediment metagenome | biome: marine biome [ENVO:00000428]; feature: marine pelagic biome [ENVO:01000023]; material: deep marine sediment [ENVO:00002113]; isolation source: pool of 5 deep marine... | reverse complement strand
CCAGAAGAGTCAATACCTTCAAATAATATAAATTTTCCTTTCATCCTCAAACCTTAAAACAAAACTTTATTTGCGGGAATTGTTTTCTAAAATCAATTACTTCTTTTTTAACTTTTTCAGCGTCTATTTCATCAATTAATACATCTCTGAAAAGCGATGAAATTAATTTCATTTCCATTTCTTTCATTCCGAACCTTGTTATTTCCTGAACTCCCAATCTTATTCCTGAAGGATTCTTTAATGCATCATGAGGAGAGTCTGTAGGTAATGCCATTTTATTGCAAATTATGTTACAATTTTCAAGAGTGTTAGCAACAATTTTTCCTCCACCGAATTCCTTAACATTCACTATAGCTTGATGAGATTCTGTAAACCCTAAATCAGGACATAAAACTTCGAAACCTTGATCTGTTAAGGCTTCAGCCAAAGCTTTTGCATTTCTTATAATTTGCTTTGAATATTCTTCTCCAAATTCATTCATTTCCAAAGCAGTAACAGATAAAGCAGGAAATCTGTGAATATGTGTGTTTGACATAACCTTAGGAAACAAGGCAGTTTCTATTTTTTCCCAATCTTTTTCATCTAGATTATTATTTCCTATTACAATTCCGCCTTGAGGTCCTTGAAATGTTTTATGAGTGGAGGAAGTGATTATGTCTGCACCTTCTTTGAAAGGTTTTTGAAATTTCCCATTATAAACAAGACCAAAAACATGAGCAGAATCATAAATGATTTTTATGTTTTCATCTATAGATTCTCTTATTTCTCTTATTGGGTGTGGAAACAAGAACATGGAAGCTCCGAACATGACTATTTTTGGATCAACTCTTTTAATCATTTCAATTGTTTTTTCTACATCAATGTTCATTTTATCTTTGTCAAAAAACATATCAATGTTCTTTAATCCTCTTACTCCTGCTAGTCCCCATCTTGTGTGGCTTACATGAGCTCCGTTTGGTATTCCTGGACTAACTAAAATGTCTCCAGGTTTTGTAAATGCTGCATAAACAGTTAAATTTGCTATTCCTCCAGAAAGGGGTCTTGCATCAGCAAATTTGGTGTTAAATTTTTTTCTAAAAATATCATTACAAAAATTTTCTATTTCATAAGAGTGTTTAGTGCCTTTATAATGGCAATCTCCTGATGTATGTTCATTGTATCTTCCTTCAAAATCAGAAACAAATAATTTTTCTGCTAAAGGAGACATAACACTCTCTGAAGCAATCAAATTTACGCATTCCTTCCTTCTCCACCTATGATGATTTTCAACAATTTTAATTACTTCATCTAACATTTAACCACCTCTCATTCTCAAAAATCCTATTATTGTAAAAATTATGACTGTAATTATTAATATTATTGCCAATGAAAAAGTATCAGACGCTCCCATAAGTAATTTAATCCCAACATAAGCCATAATAATATCTCTTATTAAACCTTTTATACCCATTAGATCACATTGATGAAAATCTTTTTTTGATTTCTACTACATTACAACTTTCTGGTTTTACATCACCTTCTATACAGTAACCCCAATAATAACATGAAGGACCAGCATTTTTAAATATGAGGGGAGCAATCTTTCTAACCTGTTTAAGTAATTCTATAGCTATTTCTCTTATTTCCCAGTGAGCTCTTGCACAGCATCTCAAATTAAAGAAATGATATAATTCTCGAGCATCCATTGTAGTTACAACATCAATAACACTACCTTGTAAATATAAATAAGGAAGAGTATTTTCAGGTATATTGTTTTGTTTAAAGAATTTAATATATTCTCTCCATTTTTTAATTCTGTTTTTAACAAGTTCATGTATTTCCTCATCATTTTTAATACCTTTAGGAATAAGAAATTCTTTATCCAAATCATATTCTGTAAAAGATGGAGTAACCAAGTTATGGATTCTATGTCTTGTTAAGTGAGTCAGTGTTCCAAGTGACAAATTGTTTATTTTAAAAGTAAAAGTAACATTCTCTAATTCTCTTGCTCTTCTATTTCTCGTTACAATATCTATAATTTTATTCTTGTGTTTTTTCAAAATATCATCTATATTTTCAGATTGAGTGTATTTTATTAATGCTATTCTGGCAACTTTATTGTCAGCATTTTCCGTATAATATAACAATCGGACTTTTTTGTTGCTAGTTTTTTTATTCTCATTTTTTACTAATTCTCGTAATTTTTTTTCTTTTTCATCTTTCCCCCTTTCTATAATTAAAATATTATCAAAAATTGTTGGTGAAATTTCTTTTAACTGTTTCCAGAGTATATTTCCTATTTTTAATATTTCAGGATATTTTCTACCATGACCATAAAGGCAAGCATATAGTAAATGCAGAAGTTCTCTAGCATTCATAGTGCACACAATATTATCTTCCATACAATAAGGCAAAAAAAATCTTGCTTCTTCTACTCGAATTCCTTTTTGAACTATTGTTCTATAAGTAGAAAGCATCAAGTCTATGAGTTCTTTGTATTTTTCTTTCAATTTTGGTTTGTTTTCAAAAAATTCTGGAACTACTTGTTTAACATCACTAAAATCAACATATCTTTTGGATCTAATTGTATATGAGGCTAATCTGTGTTCTATTAAAAATTGATGGAAAACTGATGATACTCCTTCAAAAAGTATATTAAAATTAGCGTGCTCTATAACTGAAACATGACCATAAGACATTACTCTTTTTAGAGTTTTTCGAGCTTTTTCCAATGTTAACTTTTCTAGTCTTATAGATGGATCTTTTTTCTTATAAGATGTTTGAGCTCCTAAAGCACAAACTATTTCAGGATTAGGAGTATGACCAAGAATTTTAACTTTCATGTAATCTTATTCTTATCTAAAATATTTAAAGTTAAATGGGCCCGCCAGGATTTGAACCTGGGTCGCCAGCTCCCGAAGCTGGAATACTAGACCAAACTATACTACAGGCCCTAAGAATATTAAAGAAATACTTCAATAAATGCTCCCATATAAATTGAGGAAACAGCTAAAAATAACAATAATAGTGAATCTCTGAAAACTAATAGGAATTCTTTGCTCCAGAACTTCTCTCTTATTAATCCTACAGACAAAACACCACCAGCTATTCCTGCTAAGAAATAACCAAAAATCTCAATTGGTGCATGAGGAATTATGCTTATTGTTCTAATCATAAATTCTTCTATTAAACCTTTTCTAATAAAAGAGGCTAAGTATATGGCTAAAATAGAAGCATTCCAAGCTAAAATAACAACAGCACCAACTCCAATCAAAAACGATAAAACAAATGATAAGCTCATAACCCTTAAATTATTCCATAATATCATTTCCAATATCTCGGGAGACAAAGCTCTTCCCAAAGCCTCTCCCGACGAAATAGAAGTAATTCTTTTTATTTCTGTTATCTGATCTTCAAACAATGATTCAACATGTTTTTCAGGAGATAATATTGCTGTTAAAAATATGGCTGCAAAAACTCCTAAAAACAGTAATGTAAATATTTTTATTGGTTCATCGTGTCTGTCAAAAAAACTTTTGTGTATTTTGTGTTCAGCTTCTTCTCTTTCTATTTCTTCTTCTTCTCTAAAAACACCATATATTACTGGTGCTAGAGCAATTGTAATAAATAAAGTTATTATTTTTCCTGTTGCCTCTCCAGGAAATATCATATCTGCTATGTATATGGATGCAAAAGAAATTATGGTAGCTAATATAAACATGTCAAATGGATTTTTTATAACTTTTTTAACAGGAAAAATTGATTCTAAAACCATAATTATAATGATTAAAAGTTACATATAAATTTCTTTTCTTGAGGAGTCAATCATATATAAATAAATATAGTTCTATAAATTTTGTATGGCTCAGGAAAGACTCATAAGAAGAAGACTACCTTCTAAAGAAAAAAGCATAGCTGATATTCAACCTGAAACTGATGTTAGAGTTAGGTTGATAGGAACAGTAATTGATACAAACCCCAATTCTATTGTTATTGATGATGGTACAGGAAAAATAGAAATATACTTTGGAGAAGAAAAAAATGTTAGAAATGGACAATTAGTAAGAGTAATAACCAGAATCTTGCCTCTAATAGATGGTTTTGAGTGTAGGGGTGAGGCAATACAAATTTTAGATGGGTTTGATTTAGATTTATATAAAAAAGCAAGAAAAATTATTAAAAATTTTTGAGGTAATTAAATGGATTTACAAAGAACACAAAAAGAGATTTATCAAAACAAACTAAATAGAGGGTTTAATATAACTGATATAGGAAAAGAAATAGTGTTGTTAACAGAAGAATTAGGAGAACTTGCGAGGGCTTTTAGAGACAAGAAAAAAGAAAAAATGATTGATGCTATAGGAGATATAATGGTTTATTGCTTAGGTTTATGTGAAATGCTCGGGGTGAGTAGTGAAAAAACCATTCAAAAAATAATAGAAAAAAATAAAATAAGAACTCATAGGAGTCATATTTAAGAAAAAAAGAGGTGGTATGATGTTTAAAGCTGTTACAAAAGACCCAAAATTACTAAAAGATAGTATGGATATAATCTCTCAATTAATAGATGATGGTTTGTTTAATTTTAGAAAAAGAGGTATAGAATTGATAGCAGCTGATAGAACCATGGTATCTTTTGTAGATTTTAAGTTAAGATCATCTGCTTTTGAAAACTATGTTTGTGATAAGGATGTTGATGTTGGAATAAATCTATTAAATTTCTTAACAGTCCTTAAAAGAGCTAATGTAGATGATAAATTAACTCTTAGCTTGGATGAAAAAGAAAACAAATTAGAAGTTCTTTTAGAAGGAAACTCTGTTAGAAGATTTGCAATACCATTATTACAAATCTCAAAAAGAGAAACTCCGGACATAGATCAATTATTAAAGAAATTCAGTGCAGATGCAGAGGTTAGCTCTAATATTTTAGAGCAAGGAATAAATGATGCTGATATAATTGCTGACTCAGTTATAGTTGAGCTATCTCCTGATAAACTAAGAATGTATGCAGAAGGCAATAGCAGCAAAAGCGAGTTAAAATTATTCAAGGGAACAGATATCTTAACTGATTTGAATGCCAAAGAAATAGTTAGTGCTAGGTATTCTTTGGATTACTTAAAGAAAATGATAAAAGGTTCTAGAATTTCTGATAAAGTAAAAATGATGCTTGGAAAAGACTTTCCATTAAGACTAGTTTTTGAAAATGATAATACATTCTTAAGTATGATTTTAGCGCCTAGAGTGGCAGAAAGTGAATAATATTATATTTTTTCATAAAGAGCGGCTAATATTATTGGTAATATTATAGTGGCATCGCCATCAACAGTAACATACCTTGCTTTTTCTTTTATTTTTCCCCAAGAAACAGCTTCTTTAAGCCTTGCCCCTGAAAGACTACCATCATACTGGGTTGCAGTTGTTATGAAAACAGCATAATCCAATCCTCCTTTAAACTGGTTCCACCATATTGTGTGATGCTTAGAAATTCCTCCACCAATCATTAAAGCTCCTGTTTTTTTATTAGTAAAAACAATGTCTGATATCTCTTTTTCATCTTTTAAAAGATCAATTTTTAAATCATTATCTTGTGAAAACCATACCAAATTAGTTCCGAATGCACCATCTGTTATTCCTGGAACATAGATCGGAATATTCTTTTTATAAGCTTGATAAAGAATAGAATTTTTATCATCTAGTCTTTTGCCAAATTCATGTATTAGTTCTCTTCCAGACCACTCTTTTTTGATTTTTATCAATTCTTCAAGAATTGGATTCATCCTTTTTTCTAATATTATACCATAACTCTCATTAGGAACAAGAACATTTCCTAATCTATTTACTCCTGTTTTACGTAATTCAGCATCATCCAATTCAAAAGAGCCATGATAGTAATCTCCGCCATAAGCTCTTGCTAAATCATGATCCAAAGTTCCACAAGTAGTTATTATAATGTCGAATAAGTCCTTTTCTATTGTTTGGGCAATGGCTCCTCTCAAACCTGTTGCAATTACACATGCTGGAAATGAGAAAAATCTTTTGCAATCCTTTTCTTTAATCATATCTTCTAAAATAGATACTGCTTTAGCTAGATTTTTAGCTGAAAATCCTCCTGAAGAATTCATTTGATTGATTAAATCAGAAAAACTAATTTTCTCCAAATTCATATCTTCTACTTTTCTTTTAAGTAAATCTCTCATTCAATCACTTGGAATATTTAAGTTTTTATATTTCTAAAACTTATAAGTTTTATGCACTACTTTAAAATTCTAAAATACTATTCTAATCCTGTTGTACAAAAAGAGATTTTATCTGCAGCTAAAGATAGAGAGGTTGTTGGTTCTATTGAAGATGGCTCTTACTTGAAAAGACCTGATGTTCTATTGTATCCTAAAGACATAGAAGAGAAAGTGAAAAATGGTGTTATGGCATTTCATTGTTCTGTGGAAAAATGGTCTCAACCAATGCAATTATCAGTAAATCTACGACAAGAAGAATTAGATAACTTAAGAAAAGGTTTTGATTTTTTAATTGATATTGATGCTAAAGTAAAATTGGAGCATGCAATTGTTACAGCTAAAGTTGTTTATGATTTTTTAAAAGATATGGGAATAGAGTCGAGTATTAAATTTTCAGGTTCAAGAGGTTTTCATTTAGGCATATCAAACAATGCATTTCCTAAGAAAATTGATTTTAGAGAAACTAAGAAAAGATATCCAGAATTACCTCAGATATTGGCAGAATACATATGTGAAAAAATAAAAGATCAATTATTAGAAGAATTAATAGCATTAGAAGGTGGTGTTGCTTCTTTGGTAAAAACTGTTGAATCTGTTTCAGAAATGTCTCCTTATGAATTTGTTGATATAGAAAAGAATTGGGGTAATCGTCATTTATTTAGAATGCCTTATTCTTTACACCCAAAATATTGGTTAGTTTCTTTGCCAATAAAATTTAATGATTTAAAGAATTTTAAAAAAGAAATGGCAAAACCAGAAAAAATTAAAACCGATGTTAAGTTTTTAGTTAATAAAGAGGCTGAAGCTACAGAATTGTTAATAAAAGCTTTAGAATGGAAAGCTAAGCAGCCAAAAGAAATTATAAAGCCAAAAAGAATAAGAAGAAAATCTAAGAGATTAATACCAGAAGACTATTTCCCTCCTTGTATTAAGCTTATATTAAAAGGCTTGTCAGATGGAAGAAAAAGGTCTTTGTTTTCTTTGGCAACATATTTGAGAGCAATGAATTGGAAACCAGAAGATATAGAAAAAAGAATAAGAGAGTGGAATTTAAAGAATTTCCAGCCTTTGAGCGAAAGAGCTATTAAAACTCAATTAAAATGGCATTTTAGACAAAGCAGAGAATTAATGCCTGCTAATTGTCGTTCTCATTTGTTTTATGTTTCAATAGGAGTTTGTAAGCCTGATCAATATTGTCAGAAAAATCCTGTTAATTATCCTTTCAAAGTTATGAGAAAGAATAAAAAGTTAAGAAAATAATGTGATGATATGGAGTTAATAACCTATGAAACTATCAGAAATGCACATAGAGCAGAAAAAGAAGAGGAACTACAAAAACTACCAGAAGGCTTTTTCGAATCTATTAGAAACTGGTTTAAACATAAAGAGAAATTGAAAGACACTACCTCTTTATTAGAGGTGGAAAATGCAAAAAAATTATTAGAAGACATAATAAATAGAAGGCAAAAAAAAATTATTTTAGCAGCTTTAAGCACTGTAAGAGGTCAATTACCACCGCCAAATTTAACTGATGAGGAAAGAAAATTCTTTGATGATATTGTTGATTCTTTGAAATCTTTTAAAAATAATATGGAAGAGAAATTTAGAGAATATGAAGAAATTGTTGAAGAAAAAATAGAAGAAGCCAAAAAGAGTATAGAAGAAATTAAGCCTCTTGAAGAAAAAATAGAAAAAACTGTTATCAAACCTGATGGAAAATTATTAGTTAAGATATTAACTGACCTTCCCAGATTTGTAGGAAGTGATATGCAAGCCTATGGTCCATTAAAAGCTGGAGACGTTATAAACTTACCAGAAGACATTGGAAAACTATTAATAGCAAGGAAAGTAGCAGAAAACATATTAGAGTGATTTTTTGAAAAAAGGTATTGATTATATTGGTGTTGGTGTAGGAGCAATAATATTTAATGATAATGGAGAAGTATTTCTAGCTAAAAGGGGGCTAAAAGCCAGAAATGAACCGGGAAAATGGGATTTTCCTGGCGGTGCTGTAAAATTTGGAGAAACCGTGGAGAATGCAATTAAAAGAGAAATTAAAGAAGAATTTGATATGAATATTGAAATTATAGATCTGTTAGAAGTTAATAATCATATAATACCAGAAGAAGAACAACATTGGGTCTCTCCAGCGTTTATAGCAAAATTAGTTTCAGGAGAAGCTAAAAATATCGAAAAATATAAAAATGAAGAAATAGGATGGTTTTCTCTTGACAAAATTCCTAGACCTCTTACTATCACTTCTGAACAAAACTATAAAACTTATATAAAAAAATTTGGTTTAAGTTCTCCAAAATTTAAGAAAAAATACTAGTAAGGATAATAACTTTTATTTCTAGACAAGATTACAGCAGCTATTGCAAATAGAGAAATTATAATTAATATAATAGCCACTTCTAGACTAGCGGAAGGTAATATGAAATATCCTGTCCCGCCTTCTGAAGGTACTATACTTATCACTACTAAAACTATTACTAGGATAAAAAATGCAACAACTAAGTTTCTCATATCCATGAAAATGATTAATTTTTTAATCTTTAAAAGTCTATGTATCGAATATCTTTATTAATATTACTTTTAATAATTTTTTATGCGGTGATTAATTGAACATACCTAAAACACAAAAAAGATACTGTCCGTATTGTAAAAAACATACAGAACATACTATAAGAAGAGTTAGTGCTAAAAAAGTTAGAGGACTTCTCTCTCATGGTCAAAGAATATTTAAAAGAAAAATGAAGGGGTTTGGAAGTTATCCTAGATCTAACCCAAAAGGAAGGTCAAAACCAACTAAAAAATTAGATTTAAGATATAAATGTAAAGAATGTAAAAAAGAGCACACAATAGGAAAAGGATTTAGAATTAAAAAATTTGAAATAAAAAGGAAGATTTAATGAAAGGGTTAATACCAAAACCAAAAAGCAAGTTTTTAAAGGTAATTTGTCCTAAATGCAAAAATGAGCAAATAATATTTAATAAAGCTAGTTCTAATGTTAAATGTTTAGTTTGTGGGTTTGAATTGGCCGAACCTAGTGGTGGAAAAGCTAAAATCAAAGCAAAGGTCATCCAAGTTCTCTAAATTAATGTTATTTTTAAAAGTTTATCAAACAATAAACTGTTTATGACAAAAGAAGAAAAATGGCCAAAAAGAGGAGAAGTAATAATAGGAACTGTTGTTAGAATTAATCCCTTTTCTGTTTTCATAACTTTAAAAGAATATGATAAAAAAGAAGGAATGGTTCATATTTCTGAGGTTGCAGGAAAGTGGGTAAGAGACATAAGAAAATTTGTTAAACTTGGAGAAACAGTTGTTGCTAAAGTAATGAGAATTGATACTGAAAAAAGACATATAACTCTAAGTTTAAAAAGAGTTAGAAAATATGATGCTGAAGAAAAAATGAGGGAATATAAGAAAAAGTTAAAAGCTAAAAAAATGCTAGAGGTCTTAGCAAAAAAACTAAATATGGGTTCAGAGGAAGTTGATAGTAAGATAGTAAATGATATTGAAGAAATATTTGGAAATGTTTTTGATGTATTTCAAACGTCTTTAACACCTCAAGGTTATGATTTGTTAATAAGAAAAGGAATTAAAGAAGAATGGGCTAAAGCAATAAAAGCTGTTGCAGAAGAATTAATAGAAATAAAAGAAAAAACCCTTAAAAAAGATATAGAATTAAAATCTCATGAAACAGATGGAGTAAATATAATAAAAAAGATTTTGATTGATACAAAAAAAGAATATGGTATAGATATAAAGTATATATCAGCTCCAAAATATTCCTTGATTTTCAAAACAAAAAACCCCAAAGAAGGAGAAAGAAAAATTAAAGAGGCTGCAGAAAACATTATTAAAAAATTGGAAAGTGTTGGTGGTGAGGGTAAGGTTGAATAAATGTTGTTAATGAAATGCTCTAAATGTGAAATCTACACATTAAATAAAACATGTCCTCTTTGTAAAACAAAAACTATAAATGCTCATCCTTTAAAATTTTCATTAGAAAAAGAAAAAAAGTATGGAAAATATAGAAGGATGTCAAAATGATAGAACCTATTTTTATTGGCATAATTGGTGCATCTTCTATACTCATATCTTTCTTTTTGGATTTATTTGACATTATAGAAGAAACATCAAAACTTTATTTAAGTTTAAATATTTTTGGTAGTTTATTTTTATTTTATTATGCTTATTTGGAAAATGTTATTCCGTTTTTGATTTTAAATATTATCTGGACTATAGTCTCGATTTTAAAATTAATAAAAGTCAACAAAGCAAAGATTTAAAAATCCTAAAATCAAAAGTGTTTAACATGCTTGAAACAAAAGTATTTGTAATCAAAAAACCCAAGCTGAGAAACCCTATTTGTATTGTTGGTTTACCAGGTATAGGAAATATAGGAAGAATCGCAGTAGGGTACATGGTTCATGAATTAAAAGCCAAAAAATTTGCAGAACTTTATTCACCATACTTTTTTCCTTTCGTAATGATACACAACAACATGATACACACATTGAGAAACGAATTTTATTATTGTAAAACAAAGAAAAGAGATTTGATTCTTTTAATAGGTGATTGTCAAACATATGATCCGAAAGGACATTATGAGGTTGTTGGAAAAATTTTAGACTTTTTAAAGGGTCTAGGGTGCAAAGACTTAATAACTGTAGGTGGTTTTGGAACAGGAAAAGTTTCAGAAAAACCAAAAGTTTATGGTGCTGCAACAAATTATGACATGATCAAAAATTATAAAAAATATGGCATTAATTTTGACATTAGTGGTCAAATAGGAACAATAGTTGGAGCATCAGGATTACTGGTTGGTTTAGCTAAATCTTATGGTATGGAAGGTTTGGTTTTATTAGGAGAAACAACTGGCTTTCCAATAATTACAGATCCAACAGCAGCTGAGGCTGTTTTGCAAATATTAGAAAAGATTTTGAAAATTAAAATTGATTTAACAAAAATTGATGAAAAAGTAAAGGCAATGCATGATTTTATCAAAAGATTAGAAGATGTGCAAAAACAAGCAATAAATCAGATGAAAAAACAAAAAAAGCCAGAAGAATTAAAATACATAGGATAACAGTGATAACATGAAGAAAAAAGAAGTTTGTTCAGAGGGTTATACAAGATTTGAAAAAGCTAGAATCATTGGTGCAAGGGCTTTACAAATATCAAGGGGAGCTCCTATAATGGTTAAAACTAAATTAAAAGATCCTGTTAAAATTGCTAAACTAGAGTTTGAGAAAGGACTTATACCATTAGATGTTAAGAAAAATAAAAATAACTGAAAGATTCTTAATTGATAACATGATAAAAGATTTGGATATATCAGAAATTTATAATGCTGTCAGAGAAAAAACAATAAAAATTTCAATGAAAACCCAAAAAGGAACTTTTACAGCTTCTGTGCCTTCTGGAAGTTCTGAAGGAGAATACGAAGCAAAAACATTAGACAATGAAATTATTATTAAGAATTTTCCAGAAACAAAAAAGAAGTTCATTGGAAAAAGTGAAAAAGATGTGGATAAAATAATAGAAAAAATTGGTATAGAAAAAATTGGAGCGAATTTATCTTTGGTTTTATCTATTGCAGCAATAAGGTCTTTATCAAAAAACAATGTTTATAAATTTCTTAACAAGAAAGCCCATATTTTTCCTTATCCTTTAGGAAATGTTATAGGAGGAGGTGCTCATAAAGGATGCACTTCAATCCAAGAATTTCTAGTTCTACCAACAAAATCTAAGAATATAAAAGAAGCAATAAAAACCAATCTTTCTATATGGAAAGATGTTGGAAAGTTCATCAAATTAAGAGAAATCTTATTAGGAAATAATTACGAAGGAGCATGGATGTGTAAATTAGATGATATTAAAAGTTTAGATCTTCTAAGCAGAATAGCAGAAAACTATGAAGCAAGAGTTGGAATAGATGTTGCTGCTTATGAAATTTACAAGAAAGGTAAATACTATTATAAAAATCTTAGGAAAAGGCTTTCTCCTGAAAAACAATTAGAATTTATCTTGGATTTAATAAGAACTTATAATTTGTTTTATGTTGAAGATCCGTTTCACGAAGACGATTTTAAACATTTTTCTGAATTAACTGAAAAAGCTAGATGTTTGATAATTGGTGATGATATTTTTGCTACTAATTCTAAGAGATTAAAAATTGGTATAAAGAAAAAGGCAGGCAATGGAATTATAATAAAACCTGATCAAGTTGGAATTGTTTCAAAAACTTTAGAGACTATTGAAATTGCAAAAAAATCAAATTATAAAACTATTGTTTCTCATAGATCAAGGGATACTATTGATACTTTTATTGCTGATTTAGCTGTAGGTGCAGAATCTCCAATTTTAAAATGTGGGATACATGGAAAAGAGAGAACCTCAAAATTAAAGCGATTAAAACAAATATGGAATAAAGTTAGAAAACCAGAAATGGCTAAGCTAAATTTATAATTAGTAAACATTTTTATTCTGGTTAAATAAAATATAACTATGCGTAAAAAAATGACAAAACTAGAGATGTATCAAGAGCAGCAAGTTTTGCTTTCAAAAGAAAGAACAATATTATCTTTTATGCGAACTGGTTTAGCTTTTATTACGGCTGGAATTGCTATTGCTGCCTTCTTTCGAGAATTTGTACCAGCACAAATAGTTGGTTTTTCTCTTACTTTTATAGGTTTTATAGAAGTTTTTGAATCTATTAGAAGACTTTTAATAAAACAAAAAGAATCAGAAAGATTAAGAAAAATTCTTGAGGAACATTAAATTTTTCTCCATCTAGGACCTTCTGGAGTATCTTCAACTAAAATTCCTTTTTCTCTTAATTTTTGTCTTATTTTATCAGCAGTTTCAAAATCTCCTCTTTTTCTATAACCCTCTCTTTTTATGATTAAATCAATAATTTCTTTGGGTAATTTTTCTTTCTCATGTTCTAAAATACCTAGAACTTTATCAAAGCTCATCATTATCTCATAGACTTCATCAAGATTTTTTTTAGAAGCTTTTTTCTCATCAATTGCCTTGTTTGTTTCATTAACAAGCTCAAAGATTGCTGCAAACGCAAGAGGCATATTAAAATCATCATCCATACTTTTTTCAAATTTTACTTCTGTTTCATCTATTTTGTTTTTAAGTTTTTCATTGTATTTTCCTTTTAGATCTGTTTCTTGAATCCTGTCAATAAAATCAATTAATTTCTTTACAGTATTTTGAGCAGATTTTATAGATTCATCAGTTAAGTTTATTTCTGTTCTATAATGAGAAGACATTAAGAAGTATCTTACAGCTTTTTTACCATAATTTTTAATTGCATCCCTAGCTGAAATTACATTTCCCAAAGATTTTGCCATCTTCTCTCCATTAATCAAAATAAATTCTCCATGTAACCAGTAATTGCAGAGCTTCTTTCTAGTTGCTCCTTCTGCTTGTGCAATCTCATCTTCATGATGAGGAAATATTAAATCTTTTCCTCCACCATGAACATCCAAAGGTAAACCTAAATATTTAGAAGACATTGTTGAACATTCAATGTGCCATCCTGGGAATCCAATACTCCATGGACTATTCCATTTTAATGGGTAATCCTCTTCTGCGGGGAACCACAGTACAAAATCGCCTTCATGTCTTTTACGTCCATGTGTTTCTTTTCTCTGTTTTTCTAAATATTCTGGATTTTGTTTTGACAATTTACCATAATCTTTGAACTTAGAAATATCAAAATAAACATAGCCTTTTGATTCATAAGCATATCCATTTTCTATTAATTTTTTAATAATATCTATCATATCTTGAATGTGTTCAGAAGCTCTTGGTGATAAATCTGGTTTTTGGATGTTTAGAGACTTTAAATCTTCAAAATAATTTTTAATCATTAGATTAACAAAATCAGAAACATCCATCCCACTTTCTTTTGCACCTTTAATTATTTTATCTTCGCCGACATCTGTTAAATGACCAACATCTGTTACATTCTGTACATATTTTACTTTAAAATCTTTCCATTTTAGATAACGATAAATGATATCAAAAGTCATGAAAGTTCTTGCATTACCAATATGTATTGGTCCATAAACTGTTGGACCACACACATACATATAAACATGTCCTTTTTCTCTTGGTACAAATTCTTCCTTTTTTCTTGTTAAAGTGTTGTAAACTTTTAACATATAAACACCAAAGCTCGGGCCGAGAGTCGAACTCGGTTCCTCCGCTCTGCAGGCGGGCGCATGGCCGTTCTGCCACCCGAGCATGACTATATTTTCGTTAAATTACTTAAAAATATTATTACTCAAATGTCTTTCCCCCAAATCTGGTAAAATTACAACAATAAAGAGATTATATATAAGAGTTCTATCAGGTAATCCTGTTATTTTAAGAAGTTCCTGCCTAGTCTTAGTAGTAGAAAGAGCTTTTCTAATTATTCTTTGAGCAAATTAGTCCACCGGTCATACCAACCCAATTAAATATGTAATAGAAAGCTATAAAAAGGTTTTTTATATCGTCTAAGAAATAAACTTAATAAATAAGCAATTACAAATTTCTTACATGGTTGAAAGACATAAGATGTATATTAATGGAGAATGGATTGATTCTGAATCTGGAGAAATATTTACAAGAGTTAATCCAGCTAATCCTGATGAAGTAATAGGAGAATTTCAAAAAGGGAATGAGAACGATGTGAAAAGAGCAGTGGATGCAGCTGAGCAAGCATTTGAAGAGTGGTCTGATATGCCTCCACCAAAAAAAGGAGAAATTCTTTTTAAAATAGGAGAAATGCTAAAAAATTCTAAAGAAGATCTAGCAAGACTAATGACTTGGGAAATGGGAAAAGTCTTAATGGAAGCAAGAGGAGATGTTCAAGAAGCAATTGACATGACATATTACATGGCAGCAGAAGGAAGAAGATTGTTCGGACATACAACTACTTCTGAATTAAAAGAAAAATTCGCAATGACAGTTAGAAAACCTTTAGGTATTTGTGGACTAATAACTCCTTGGAACTTTCCAATTGCAATTCCTGCATGGAAACTAATGCCTGCCTTGATTTGTGGAAATACAGTTGTTTTCAAACCATCATCAGACACACCATTATGTGCAATTAAACTAGTAGAAATTCTAGAAAAAGCAGGAATCCCAAAAGGTGTAGTCAACCTAGTAACAGGGCCTGGAGGAAGTGTTGGAATGTCTGTTGTTAGAAATGAGAAAATAAGAGGAATCTCTTTTACAGGACATAGGGACACAGGAGCTACAATATTAAAAGAAGCAGGAATTAAAAAAGTTAGTTTAGAACTTGGAGGAAAGAACCCAATAATTATAATGGATGATGCTGATTTAGAATTAGCTGTAGATGGAGTTATATGGGGAGGTTATGGAACAACAGGACAAAGATGCACTGCTGCTTCAAGAGTTATAATCCATGAAAGTGTAAAAACAAAATTTGAAAAAATGATGGTTAAAAGAATTAAGAAATTAAAACTAGGAAATGGTTTAGACGAGAAAACAGATATTGGACCTTTGGTTAATAGAGTTGCTCAAGAAAAGTCTAGAGATTATGTTGAAATAGGATTAAAAGAAGGTGGTAAACTTTTAATTGGAGGTCATATTCCAAACATGAAAGGATTTTTCTTTGAACCAACCCTGTTTACAGACTGTTTCATGGATATGAAAATTGCACAAGAAGAGATTTTCGGACCTGTTGTTGCTATTATAACTACTAAAGATTTGAAAGAAGCTATTAAATTTGCTAATTCAGTTGAATATGGATTGAGTACTTCTATTTATACAAAAGATATCAGAAATGCTTTCAAAGCAATAGAAAAACTCGAAGCAGGATTAACTTACGTTAATGCAAGTACAATTGGTTCTGAGGTTCATTTGCCGTTTGGAGGAGTTAAACATACAGGAAATACAAGAGAAGGTGGAATTCTAGGAATAGACGAATTTTCAGAAATAAAAACAGTGTATGTTGATTACTCAGGAAAATTACAGAGAGCACAAATAGATATAGAATAGTTTTTAAAAGTTTTAAAACAGAGAATTTAATCAATGGCCGTAGTGGTGTAATGGTAACATACGGGTCTGTGGATATACAGCAGATAGCCCTTGTTCCGCGTTCGAATCGCGGCTACGGCCTCTTCGTTTTAGTTTTAATAAAATAGAATTTAAGGATGTTCAGGTGAAATATCAAAAGGACTAGTTTCAATACTAGATAAATCGCGTTTTTTTATTTTATTTAATATGTTATTCCTGTTTTTCCAGCAATTATTACAAAGAACAATTTCTTTATTAGCAAAAGGTTTACGAGAATGCATTTCGCAAATAAAAGCTTCACAACTATCACAGAATTTTTGTGTTTCTCCACCACAAATTATACAATTACCTACTTTCTTAAACATAATAAAAATATGGGGAAAAAAATTTTTATACTTCTTGGTTTTTTCTCAAAAAAATTCATTCTAAAATGAGAGTAAATTTCTAATATAAATCTCTTGTTTTTAGACAATTTTATAAAATAGTTTGCACTAATAAAAATAGCAATCTAACATCTAGAATTTACTAAAACCTTCTTGGTCTTCTTCTTTTAGCAAAACACTCCCTACAAAAGACAGGCTTGCCTTCTGTTGGCTTGAAAGGAACCTCACATTCCCTTCCACACTCAGAACAAACAGCTTTATGCATTTCTCTTGGACCTCTATCAAAGCTTCTTCTTTTGTTGCCGAAGCGTCTTCTCTCAAATGGCATTTAAATCTCCTTATATTAATAAGGAAATGTTAGAATCAATGGTTTAAATACTTATGTTTTGATTAAATGCTTGTGTTTCACACTTATTGTTAATACACCTTGCTTCGAAAAGGCCTAAGGGTAATGATGGCCCATAGATTACTTTATTTTCTAATCTTAATCTTTCACTTTCTAAATGCTTGTTCCAAACATCAAGATGAGCCTTATTGATTGCCAATGGACTGCCACAATAATCAAGAGAAACAATTATACAGTCAGAATCATTATTAAAATTGTTTATTAATCTTATCAAACTATCCTTATCCGTAGAGAACCTGATATAAAATATTGTTATCAGAATTGCTGAAAATATAATTATTATAATCCAATAAGTCTTTCTCATACTTTTAAATTAAAAATATCGACTTAATTACTATTTGTTTTTATTAGGTATCCACCGTTCCCAGTGCATAAGGTATGGTGCAGGGGGCCGGATTTGAACCGACGAAGGGACTAACCCATAAGGTCCTAAGCCTTACGCCATATCCGTGTAAGTTAATTACACTTTAGACCAGACTTGGCTACCCCTGCTTAAATCTAACTTTTGTTTCAGAATATTTAAATTCTTATTTTATCTAGCTCTTCTCTTAATTTAGTTATTTTAGCACCTAAATCAGAAACAGACCTATCTACTCTTTCTTCAACAGGTGGTTTAGGAATATACTTAACTCCTCTTGGTATTGCAAAGTTCATGCTAAATTCGTTTGTAGTTCGAGAAAAATTACTTATTGATTTAATCATTAATTCATCAGCTTCAGTATCTATTTTTTTGATCTGCTCTTTAAAAGCTAAAAGAAAACGAATGTTCTTTAAAGACACCTTTAATTTCTGAATGGTTTTCAAAATTTCTTGGTATTTCTCGATTTTTACAAACAAAGGAGCTATTTTTGGAGTTTCCTCAATCATTTTTTCTAAATCAATTACTTCATGAGGCAGAGGTTTAGATGCCACCGGCTCTGGCATTGCTCTTTTAAAAACTTCTTTCTTTATTTCTTCTAAATCATCCATTAAACCACTAAAATTATTTCTCAGGTTTATATATATTGTTGATGGTAATTGCTATGCACTACATGCGTTCTTTCATGATTGTAGGGATTGTGTTTGAGCCTATATATGTTAAAATTGCGCCTAATGAGCCTAGTGAAAATGTCATGAAAAAGATATCACTATATATTTTTTGAAAGTTTAATCCAATTGATTCTTTGATAAAATTGTATAAAGCATAATTTGTGGATAGAATTCCTAATGAGAGATTCAAAGCAATTATATAGTAAAAAAATGCAACCCCCAACAAAGAGAGTCCAATCACCAATGATAAATAACCTAAATATCTTAAAACTTTTTTCATATCCTAATTATAGAAAAAGACTAATTTAAATGTGTTCTAATAGATTTCAAATTTAATAGATATCTTACGTTCTTCTCCCATACCCCAAACTAATAGGCAAGAAAGAAGATAACTAAGACTGGTTGATACAGCAAATGTTATAATAAATTTTTCCCAATCAAATATTGGTGGACAATCTATCATTCCAACAGGGCAAGAATGAACAATATATGATGATGTTATCATAAAAATAAGAGGAAAAATCATTAAAACAATTGTTAAAACAATCTTTTTCCAATCTGGTTTAAGGAGTTGTTTAAGTGACATACACTTAAAATTTAGAAATTCTAGCTTAAATTATCTACTCATTCTGGTCAAGAATTTTTAAAGTTTAATACAACTATTAATTTTTTATTTTGCTAGCTAAACTATGTAAATTTCTTGATAATACATTTGTATAACTTCCAACACTTAAGCCAATGTCAGATGGTATTCTTCCTAATTCTCCTCCCAAAGCATCATATATTGATTTAACTAAAAATATTGTTCCTAAACCAGCATAACTTAATGTAACACCTTTATTAAAATTACCTGTATATTCTTTATCTTCATTAAGTCTTGAACCAGTTTCAAATCCTTGAAAAGTAGACAATCCTGTAGATAATACTCTTAAAGAAGGATCAGGTTCTAAAGCTGATGATGCAGCAAATGATGCTGTTGATACAACATCTAAAAAACGACCTAAATTTTTAACAGATTTTTTTACTTTTTCCATTTTATCACTTAAAAACAGTTATAGACACTAAAACATTTAAACTCTTTGATTATTCCTTCATCCCGGTCAAGAATGATGCGCCGACCGGGATTCGAACCCGGATCGTCAGCTTGGCAAGCTGATGTCCTAACCATTAGACTATCGGCGCTTAAATTAATAAGATTTTTTATGTTTTTTATATTTTAAAAATATCACTTTATATTCCATGCTAAAAAAGCTGCTATAAAACCCGCAAAACCTGCAAAATAAAAAGCAGATGATAATGATATTGAGTCTATTAAAAACCCTCCTAAAACAGGTCCAATCATATCTCCTATTCCTTCTAAGGTTTTAGCAAATCCTATTTGCTCACCTCTAACTCTTCTTACAGTGGCATCCATCAAAATAGTTCTAAAAGCTATATTATAAATATAAAATCCTATTGAAACCATTAAAAGAGTGAAAAAAAATTGAATTATAGATGAAGAGAAAGAATACAATAGAGTGAAAAGAGAAAATAGAAAAGTTGCTAAAGCAGTTGTTTTTGTTCTACCAAATTTATCAATCCATTTCTTGCTCCACCATACAAATATAGCACTTATTATATAGTCAAAAAACAATAAGCTAAACAATAGACTCTCTGAAATTCCTAAATCCTTAGCTAAAATAAAAAACCCTGGAAAATAAGCTACATTGAAATTTATAGCAACTAAAAACCCAATTATTGAAATTATTTTGAATTTTTTAGAATAAGCTTTTATTGATAATTTAAATTCTTTTTTGGTTTTAACCTTCTTTTCTTTGAAAAATAAAGTAAATATTAAAAATGATAGAAAAATTGCAAATGCTGCAAAATAAAAACCATGAGCTAGAGAAAAATAAGTAACAATAACTGCTCCTATCAATGCTGCCAAAGCTCTGCTAAGTGGAAATATTGTTCCTAATCTTGCAAGAATTTTTGCTCTTATCTTCTTTTTAAAAACATCTGCTTGAATTGCATCAGTAACAGACTCTTTTAATGTTTTTGCCACTTCTTTTAATCCCTTAACTATACTAAATTCATAAATTCTTGATAAAGAAGGATAAAAAGAAATTGATATTGATTCGATAAATAATCCTAGAGAAAGTATTGATTTTCTTCCCCAAATATCTGACAACTTTCCTATAAAAGTTCTAGAAATTAAAAGAATTAAAGACGCAAAAGAAAATATTAATCCAATCTCAGTAGCAGAAAATTGTTTTTCTATTAAATAATTTGGAAATATTACAAATAATATTCTGTCAGATATCATGATTAAAACAGACAAAATTGCAAATATCCAAAATGCTTTTTTAACACTCATAAAATCACTTTAAGATGAAAGATTTCAATAAATCACATATTTATCATAACATTTCTTTTTAAACCATATTGTAGCATAAAATTCAACATTTACTCTATTAGTTATATTTATTTCTCTTACAATAGAACCGCCTTTTCCATCAGGTGTCATCTTGTTTGAACTGAATATAACATCATCATTTATCAGCGGAGTAAATGTTCTTTCTATAATATTCATTCCAAAATATTCTAGTCTTTCACGAGAAGACCATATTGTAAAGTTAAATACTACCTCAGTTTTGTTTTCAACGACACGAGGACCAATTAAAAAGGCAGCTCCTGGAGGAGTAACATTATATTCAATATCATCTAGAATATGATGATCTCTCCACTCTATCTTACATTCAGTAAAATTAATAGTAAAATTATAGCAAGCTAAAGGAATATCTGGAACATTGGCTAAAAGACAGGAAGAATAATTACCAATTGTACCATTTTCATTGCATAATACTGGAAGTGTGAAATTCCTTTGTCCAGTGGTCATTACATTGAATACAGAAACAGCAGTTTTTCCCCTTGTTTCGTTTTCAAAACCTTTAAGTTCAAAATGAACACTAGACCAATTACGTCTTACATAAACTATAGCTTCATCTTCTTTGTCAAAAATTCCTGTTTCCACTAGTGTTATGTTAGTTATGTTTTCTACACCTTTTACATAATCTTGTGTAGCATTTATGCAATTCATTTCATATATCGTAATATTAGAAGTTTCGTTTTGGGAAGTTTCGTTTGAAAGATTTTGTGGAGGTTCTTCAATTGGTTCTGGGGGTGGTTCTGGAGTTTCCTTTTCTGGAGTAACAACAGGAGGTTCTATAAAATCTTCAGGAGGTTTATTAAAATAAACAAACATAAAGGCAACATTTATTATTACAAATATTAGAATAATCATGATTATTACTTTCGGCATAATTAATTTTTAATTTCTTGGATTAAATAAAAAAGTTTTACAAATGACGTTATCGTTTTTTGACGTGGTTATGTTTATAAATCGGCGAACATAAAATAATTATGATAAATATGTGTGTTTCAATGAAACAAATTTTAGAGGATTTGGATATCAGTGGAGAGAAATACGAAGTAAATAAAGATGGGCAAATAGTAGAATATAAAGGCGAATAAGTTTTTCTGTACCATTTAAATTATTTACTATTCTAGATTTTCTTATGGAAAGAGAAGATATTTACAAAATGTTAGGAGTAATATTAGCTATAGTATTTATCATAGTATTGGGGGTTTATCTAACCAATTCTACAGGTTATTCTATTTTAAAATGTGCAGAATTTAAACAATCTTACATTACTTTAGAGCCTTACAAAGAATATGATTATGAAGTAAAATGGGGAGAGATTTACATAAAGATTTTAGAAAAAGTTAATATACTCGTACCAACAAACAGGCCTGCATACATTTCTTATGAATTATGTAGTCCTTGCAAATACAATGTTACTTTCACATCAACTTTACCAACTCATTTTTTCATTTTTGATGAATATAATAAAGAAAGGTATTTTGATAGAAAATCTGCATTTGCTTTAGTAAAAGAAAGTGGTAGTGAAAACAAGACCTTTAGTTTTGAATTGGGAGAAGAGGGAAAATATTATTTTGTTCTTGATAGAAGTTCTCAAGGAAGAAATACAAATGACCCTGCTACAGGAAAAATAATAATTTATGAATTAAAAGGGTTAAATCAAACAGTACAAATGACAAAGTATAGAGAAGTCACAAATTATAGGACTGTTACAAGATGTGATTAGTTAAGGGTTATTTACTTCCCATTCTTTACTAAAGAAAAAAGTGTAAGAATAGCACCAAGGTTTTGATTTTTGCTGTTTTTTCATAGAAATAATTTATAATTCCTTACTTATAAAACTTAAATAATTTAAATAGTGTTTTTTATACTTCTATTAGCCGAGGTGGCTGAATTTGGTTAAAGCGGTAGTCTCGAAAACTACTGTCCGTAAGGACTTGCAGGTTCAAATCCTGTCCTCGGCGCCATAATCTTATAGTATTCTTTTTTATACTATCTATTTTTCTTAGGTAGTAAAAATTTATCAGCTAGAAATACTAACACTATACCTACAATCAAATGTAGAACATAAAAAACATTTTTTGTTACTGTGTTCCATCCTCCTACCATTATTAGTATGATTCCTATTAATGCTACGGTATAAAATAGAATTCTTTTCATACTAAAATTATAGAAAAATTGAGATTTAAAGTTCTCATTCATAAATTAATTTATTCTTGTCCTTTGTCTTTTTTCTCTTTATCATGTTTAGCAATCTCTCTGCCTAACCACCAAACCACATCCAGAACTCTTTGGTGTTCATCTACATTGTCAACAGCATCTCTTACGAATTTTTCAATAGATGGAGGAGTATCTTTTGTTATTAAACTTTCTACTTCTAATTTTTTTGGTCGAAGATTTTCAGCTATTCTTGTATTATATTCCAACGCACTAAGAGGAGTATTTTCTTGAACTTTTAATTCAGATAACAATTCTTTTAATAATCCGTAATCCGTTCCAGAATATTCTTTTGATAAATTATAACCTGGTCGTGATTTTTCTGTAGAGAACATCACGTTTTTCCAATCTTTGCTTATAAGTAAAAATATTTTGTCTTCTGTCACAATTTTTAGTAGAACACTAAAACATTTAAACTCTTATTTTTCATATTTCTTATATGAGACTTCCAATCAGGAGATACAAAATAAAATATAAGATCTTTCCGTGGGGAATGAGAACAAAGGACTTTGAAAAAACTTTAAAGAATGTAGAAAAGTTTGTAAATAAACCAGAGATAGTAGAAGTAGTATCTATTATGAATTCTACATTCGGAATAATAGTGTGGTATAAAGAATTTAAAACATTAAAGATAATGCAAAAGAAACCTTAAGATATTAAAAACTAATAAAAAATTTATTCAGAATTTTTGAGGAACCGAAAACCTGCCAAATTTTAACTTTATGGAACAACCTCCTTGGGTTTGCAGTTCGATTCTTTCTCAACTATTATTAATGAAAGATATATAGAATATGGTCATCCAAGAGAAAAAAAGAACAGGAATCATCCCAAATTAAAATGTTGTATTAAAATTTGTATAAATGACTATGGAAAACCAGTTTCTTGACCAAAGATATTTATTCAAACATTCCATAGTCTACCAATAAATATGTTCGTATTATAAAAATTTATTGTTTTGTATTGTGGCAAACATATTTTATTTTTATTTTTATAATGCCCCCGATGGGATTTGAACCCATGTTCCGAGCTCGAGAGACTCGAGTCCTTGACCGGACTAGACGACAGGGGCATAAGATTATATTCAACAATTCTTTTTAAATATATTATGAGGATAGCTGTAATTGCATTAGGTGGAAATGCTCTAATAACTCCTGAAGAAAAAGGAACTTTAGAACAACAAATGAAACATATTGATAAAACTGTTTCTCATTTGAAAAATTTATCAAAAAAATACAAACTAGTTTTAACACATGGTAACGGTCCTCAAGTAGGCGACTTGTTAATTCAACAGCATTCAACAAAAGAAGTTCCTCCAATGCCTTTAGATGTTTGCGATGCAATGACACAGGGACAACTAGGGTATTTGTTACAAAAATCAATTCAAAACATTTTAAAGAAAAAAGCAGTAACAGTTGTTACTCAAGTTCTAGTTGATAAAAAAGATCCTGCATTTAAAAATCCAACCAAACCAATTGGTCCTTATTATAAAACAAAAATAAAAAGAAATATGATTAAAGAAATTGAAGGTTGGAGAAAAATTGTCTCATCTCCCAAACCAAAGAAAATAATTGAAATCGATCAAATAAAGTCTTTAATAAAAGATTATATAGTAATAACTTGCGGTGGTGGAGGAGTTCCTGTTATAAGAGAAAAAGGATTAAAAGGAATAGAAGCTGTTATTGATAAAGATTACTCAACAGAACTATTAGCTTCAGAATTAAAAGCTGACCTATTAATATTTCTAACAGATATTGATTGTGTTTATTTGAAATATGAAAGTAGAAATCCAATACCAATTGCAGAAATGAGTGTTAAAGATGCGAAAAAACTTGTAGAAGATTTTAAAGAAGGTTCAATGAGACCTAAAATAGAAGCCAGTATTAGTTTCTTGAAAAAAGGCAAAAAAGTTATAATAACCAAACCAAAATTATTAGATAAGGCATTAAAAGGAAAAGCTGGGACTGTGATGGAATGAAAGATTTGTTATCAACAAAAAAATTAACAAAAAAAGAAATTGAATTAATTTTCAAAACAACTGATAAATTAAAAAACAAGAAAAAACCTTTATTGAAAAATAAATTTTTCATCTAGGAGGTCATGCAATATTTCTTTCAAAAAGTGATACACAATTAGAAAGAGGAGAAACCATAGCAGATACAGCAAAGGTTTTATCAAGATATGTTGATTGTATAATAGCAAGATTGTTTGAACATAAGAAAATGTTAGAATTAGCAAAATACTCTTCTATTCCTATTATAAATGGATTAGATGATTTAGAGCATCCGTGTCAAGCTTTAACTGATTTATACACAATTAAACAAAAAAAGAAAAAATTAAAAGGATTAAAAATAGTTTTTCTAGGAGATGGGACAAACAATACTTTTCATTCTTTTATATATTTATGTGGAAAGTTTGGAATGAAAGCTATAGTTTCTTGTCCCTCAAATCATAAACCAAAAATAAAGGCGAAATACAAAATTATTGAAGATCCAAAAGAAGCTGTTAAAGATGCTGATGTTTTGTATACTGATACTTACGTAAGCATGGGTGAGAAAGATCACCATAGAATAGAAGATTTAAAGAAATATCAAGTTAATTCAAAACTTCTAAAACTCGCAAAAAAGAATGCTATTGTCATGCACCCCTTAATGGCTCATAGGGGTGTTGAAATAACATCAAAGGTTATGGACGGGAAACAATCTGTAATCTTTGACCAAGCTGAAAATAGATTGCACGTTCAAAAAGCTATTTTATATCTATTGTTAAAATAATTGAAATTCATTATAGTTAATGATCAATTATATTTTCTAACTACTAACATAAGTTGCATAGATGCTTATTGATCTGTTAGCATAATCCGCATCTCCAAATAGGTTTTCAAAAGGAAAAACATCAGTATTATAAGCTAATTGATTTGTGCTTCCAGAATCATAATAATATATTGCATTACTCTCGTTCTGTTGAAATGTTAACCAATAATAGTTATCAGCTGTTACAGACACTGGTGTGGAAAAGG
>JABAOH010008125.1_pt2 | contig 25759 bp, 20 predicted proteins | sample 7062181 | NCBI WGS metagenome assembly JABAOH01 (sample SAMN14538630, study PRJNA623070) | marine sediment metagenome | biome: marine biome [ENVO:00000428]; feature: marine pelagic biome [ENVO:01000023]; material: deep marine sediment [ENVO:00002113]; isolation source: pool of 5 deep marine... | reverse complement strand
GGTCTGCTTAAACCAGACGGTTGGTTGCCGTGAGGCAGAGGCTGGGAGTACCAGCAATGACATAACCGTTTTGAGGTTCAATTCTGAATGTACCCCAGCCGAGTTAATTTTTCTCTCAGTTTACTTCATGTACGTTCGCCGTCTGGCGAACAGTCCATCGGGATGATGGATCAAGTACCTCAATAAATGTATGAGTCCAATGGAGAGATCCAACGAACTACTACGGCAACAACCAACGAGTTATTGGTAACATCCGATAGCGCCATTCCTTGATAGCGCGACAGAATGACAACTTGAGAATGAATTGACCATCGCGCTCAAAAAAAATCGGGAATGGATCGAGCTCGTTCATCAGAAGATTCGTAAACCATTTCAATCTTTTGAACAAGCATCTTACGCCCCAAAATGGAACTTTTTTATAAATGTCATTGCGAGCAAAGCGAAGCAATCTCATAAATATCTGTAAATCAGGAGATTGCTTCGTCGCTACGCTCCTCGCAATGACATATACAATCATGAAATTTTAACCTGTAACGAGTATAAATATACAATTTCTAATCTTTACGATGCATGATCAATTGCTCAGTTTGTTCTGGAGGTAGAAATGCCGAATAATACACAAACAGCATCATCTGCGGCTCAAGATTATCGGGAAATTTTTTAATCATCTGAATTAAAGTATTTTCTAATTCCAGATATAACTTTTCACTCAGGTAAAAATTTGCCAATTTATAATAGTCTTCAAATTGTTCATTTTCTGTGACAACGACTTTCAGTTCTTCCAATTTCTTCTTTTTCTGAGCAGCAATTTCCTGATGAGGAATATAAATCAGACAGGAATCTGCATTTGATTCCAAATATTGCGTTTTAATAGAACTAACATTTATTTGATAATAGCCAGGTTGTTTCCATTGTTCAGTTATTTGATCCAATTGAATGGAATTACCAAAAGCAATTGTGTCTAATACGGTTTTTTTATTGTGCGCTATCGTTACATGATATTCAATCCACCAGGGCTCATTTGATAGCCAATGAATAAATTCAGGAACACGAAAAGCAAAAACCGTATCTGGCAATGAGATCAGTAAATTCCCAACACCACGAATAGCATCCACATCATTAGTGCGTCGCTTCCTTTCTTCAAAAAATGTTCCATAAAGCCGATTAACAAACCTGCCAAAGTCACTGTTCTTTTTTCTTTTTTTCTTAATAACTATAACTTTATACCCTTTATGTTCTTTCCATTTCAACTTTATATCTCCCAATATAGCCGTGGCTTTTTCAGGTATTATCAAGGAATCATTGGGGAATAACTGGGCATACTTATTCACCTCTTGCCATTCGTTCTCTCCTGCATGTTTGACAACAACTTTATGCACTTTTATCTCTTTCACATAGAGGAATGCAATGGGATTTTCTTGGGCTATTCCATCAGTGTTATTCAGTAAAATGATGAAAATACCCATCATTAAAAATCGGATTAATATATTTCTTTTCATCTTCTTAACCTCCAACTAATGATGAGATGAGTTCCGATTTTAGCTTATGAAATAGAATTCCTTCACGGCGTAAAATATCAAATTTTAAAACGCTATGTTATCTATTTATTTAGTGTGGTTTAATTGTAATAAATTCTCTTTTTTACAACTTTATTGGTCAAAAAGAAGGCAATTATTAATAGAATGTTCAACCTATCAGCGTATTTTCTGTGCGAGGATCAATATTCGATTTCTGTAGGTTCCGTTTCTGTTCCAGCAAGAAGAATTGATAAATTAATCAGTTATAGTCAATTTTGATAAGCCTACTGATTCCATCGCACAGAGCGATGGAATCAGTTAGTAATTCTTTATCCTAATAACATTGTAGCAAATATAACAAAAATATTTTATTGAATCAAGAATTTTTAATCAATTGACTAGTTTTTCAATTAAAATTTAACACTAAACTAAAAAAACGGATTCGTCGCTTTTTCCTGTCCCACAGTCGTTTCGGGCCCATGTCCTGGATAGATTATAGTTTCATCAGGCAAGGTGAAAATCTTTGTCTCCACAGAACGAATCAGTGTCTGGTAATCACCCTTGGGCAAATCAGTACGACCGATTGAGCCTGCAAATATTAGATCGCCGACGAATAAATTATCTTCAACATGGAAAGTAATACTTCCTGGTGAATGTCCAGGCGTATGCAACACTTTAATTTTTAAATCACCCAAAGTAATTTCTTCGCCATCTTCAACAAAGCGATCAGGCTTGGGCTTGCCTGGATTGGGAAGTCCAAACATCAATGCCTGGGCAAATAGACCTTTGAGCAGAAACGCATCTTCCTGGTGCATTAAAAATTGGCCATTTAATTCGTCCTTTAATTTCATGAGATGAGCCAGGTGATCGACGTGACCGTGGGTGAGCAAAATATATTTAATATCAAGATTATTTTCTTTGATGGCTTTTATAATGATCGGCGCATCGTCACCAGGATCGATCACTGCCCCAGTTTTGGTCTTTTCGCACCCAATTAAATAACAATTTACTCCTAATGGTCCTGCTGTAATCGTTTCCAGAAGCATCGTCGTCTCTTTCTGTTAGTTTTGCTTTTTTTCAAAAAATTTGATTTTTTTACTCAAGTGGAATTATGGAATATTGGAACAAAGCAGTCAATTTGTATCAAAAAGCATTCCAAAATTCCATCATTCCATTGTTCCAATAAAAATCCTTTATTTTATCGAAACCATCATCCACAACAAGAACAACATCAGTATCACCAGCAACCAGCTCCCTCCAAATCCATACACATCCTGCCATGATGGTTTCAAGATTTCCCACTTTGTTCCGGGTAAGATTTTATCCTTTTCAAATTTTTCAGGATGTTTATAAGCATGTTCCAGGGCTTGTTCTTCTTCCTCTGGAGTTTTTTGAACTGGAGTATGAATTTTGCCGTAGAACCGATCGAGGTCTTCTTTCGGCACCAGAGAGGTGAAGTAACTGATGATGAATAGCAGTACAAATGGAAACAGGGCATCGAATAGAAAGCGGGTCATAACCAGTTGGGCTTTGGTGAATTTGGTGAAATTAATGCCGAACCAGCTAAGCACCCATATTTCAGCGTTAAACCTGCCGATTCCAACTTTGCCAGAATTGGGATCTTTTGGATCGATGAGCGCAACGTGCTCAAAAAAGACTGCGGCGGATTTAATGGTATGTTCTTTTTCGATCACTTCACCTACTTTTTGAGCCCTGCCGGCTTCGACATCTTCGTTGAGCGCGCCGGTGTTTATCGTTACCACTTTTGGTTCAGTTTCTAACAATAATACTTGATTATATTTAATGGCATCGATGGTCTGGAATAGGTTGGGAAGGATGGCATAGATGATAAAGCAAATAAAAACTTGAATAATCACCGCCCATTTTGTTAATCTTCTCCATACGAATCCCAGCCAGATCGGAGCGCCGAAAATGGCAGGGATGGAGATAAAATATTTGAACAGATCGAGCAGGTTGCCAACAAATAGAGCGGTTCCGATTCCACCCAGCAGGGTAATGGCGATAATAATTCTGCCAACATTAATATAGTGTCGCTCAGATCTATTTTTGACAAAGGGTTGATAGATATTCCGAATGAATAGTGCCGAATTGGTAACCGAGCTGGCGTCAAGCGTCGACATATTGGCAGCTAATATCCCAACTAACATGAGACCGATTGCGCCAGGAAAAAGCAGTTTATAAGTCATAAATCCCCAGATTTGATCGGGATCGTGAAGCAGTCCGGCATAAAGACCGACAGCCAGGAGACCAGCCAATGCCCAGAAGATCATCAAAAATCGTTTGAAAAACATACCGCCGATCATGCCGAAACGAGCGGTGTTTTCGTCTTTGGCAGAGCCAGCCGTCGCCATCATCGGGGCGCTGGCAATGATAGAGACGAGATTTGAAAGCACCATGGCAAATATGGTGTACCAGGCGTATTCGCTCATCGTGGCGGAGCCAAACAGGTTGAACATATAATCAGGCACTGAAGCGTGCAGTCCAGAAAATCCCCCGATTTTGCTCAATGCAATGGGGATTAATAAGAATGAAAACGTGATGATCAANNAACGTGATGATCAAAAATCCCTGGATGGCATCGGTTATTGCGGCAGCAAGAAATCCACCCAGCATGGTGTAGATACCAACAATGACGGCATAGATAAAATAAAACAGTACTTCATCAATATAGGACACAAAAGATTTTAATTCACCTTTTTTATTTCGTTCATGAAGCTCATCATAGCGGGCTTGTTGTTCTGTAGTGAGACCTTCCTCCTTATTTTTCTCGAGCTGTTTATATTCTTCGAACATTTGTACACTTCGAGCTTCTTCAATCGTCAGTTGTTCAACTGGTTTGGGTGTCAACGCCATCATGGTTTTTCCAGCAACCATGTAGCCGACTCCGCCGCCGATGAATGCCATGACTAACATGAAGATAGCATAAGCGCCTCCCAGAAATTCACTGCGGAACCGTTCGGTAAAAAAATCGCCAATGGTAATCATACGGCAGCGCCGGAATAGCATTGTGGTGAACCAATAGAACGGTGTTAAAAACAACACCAGGTATTGAATCCACATGCCGCCTATCCCCTGGCGATAAATTTCACGAGAGACCGCCATTGCCTGGTCAGCATTGGTCGAGTTGCCGAAATTGAGAAAAAATTGGTAAAATTTACCCAGCTTGCGGCCGGCGATGTAAAAGTCGCCGGTGTCTTTGGTCTTTGTCGATGCTTTTTTACCAAGCCATAAGATGAAAATAATATAGATGATGATAATACTGAAATCTAAAATGTGAAGACCGAAAATATACATCTAATTCCTCCCTCGATTCTTATATGTTTAAGCTTTTATTGCCTTAGCTACCATAAAGTCTTAAATTTTATTCCCAGTTTTTGAACTTATATTTCTATATTTGTTAATTGTTGTTTTGTAATGTCATGCCTGTGAATAAAGGGAACAGACATCTCCTAACCAACTGTAAATATGAAGATTCCTGCATCCGCAGGAATGACAATATTTATTACATTTTAATCCTTAACAAGTATAACGAATAGAAACATCTCAACTGATAAAAAAATATTAGGCTGCTTTGAATGAAGTTCAATTTTCAGTTTGTCTAAAATTTTTGCTAAAGGTTTTAATCTAAAATATTTTCGGTAAGAATCAAGGATTTTTTTCTGCTTTAAAAAAAACTTGATTTTAATAAAAAATATTATTACAATTAATGAATTTCAAGAGATGGAGGATTTAAATTTCAGGATATGATTGTAGAAAGAATTCGACAAACCGCGCGTGAATTTTCTGAAAAGAATGCTATTATCTTTAATGACCATCAAATAAAGTATGCTCAATTAGAGGAAATTACTAATAGATTAGCAAATGGATTGAAAAATTTAGGCATTAAAGCAGGCGATCGGATCGCATTAATGATGCCCAATTTACCGCATTTTATTTTTAGTTATTATGCTATTTTAAAAGTTGGCGGAATTGTCGTTCCTATTAATTATATGATGGAAGATGACGAGATTAACAGCGTCTTGGGAAATATTAAACCGAGTGCAATTCTTTATTGGGCGGGATTTGGACGATATATCCGTAATTATCTCGAAGAATCAAACGAAACACCCGTTGTCATTGTATTAGGTAAAAAGAAATTGATCGATCATGCTAATTTGACCGAATTAATTTCGCAGTCTGATCCAGAAATTGAAATTCGTCAGGGTGAGGCTGAGGAAACTGCTATCATTCAATTCACTTCAGGAGTTACAGAGCTGCCAAAAGGTATTGAATTGAGTCATGAGAATTTATTTGCCAGCATAGAGGGATGTACCCAATTTTTTCGATTCAATGAATTCGATGTTTTTGGTGCCGTTCTCCCATTATTCTTTATTTTCAGCCAAAATGTGCTTCTAAATGGCGCCTTATTTCGGGGAGGAACAGTCGTCCTTCATTCAAAATTAGACTATGAACAACTAGCGCAATCGATTAATGAACAGAGAATTTCGGTTCTGGCGGGTTCTCCGAACATTTATAAATCACTGGTTGAATTGAAACAGGTATCATTTTCTGATTCTTTTTTGAAGTATTGCCTTTCTTCATGGCAACAACTCCCTGAAGAATTGGAATCACAGTTTGAACAAAAATTCGGTATTCCTCTTTTGAATTGTTACTCCATTACTGAGACTTGTGGACTAGTTGCGGCCAATCATCCTTCCTTCGAGATAAGAAGCGGATCAGTGGGGTTGGTTTTACCTGATGTTGATATCCAAATCCATGATGAACAGGGTAAGCCCCTCGATCATAATGAGGTTGGAGAAATAGCGATTCAGGGGAAAATGATAATGAAAAATTACTGGAATGGCCCTGAATTGACGGCGGCGCGTTTGAAAAATGGGTGGTATTATACCGGAGATTTGGGAAAAATAGACGACCAAGGAAATATTTTCTTAATTGATAAAAAAGCTGAGGTTATCGTAAAAAGTGGTTTTCCCATTTATACCAGTGAAATCGAGCAATTGCTGTTAAAACACCCAAAAGTCAAAGAGGCGGTTGTTATTGCGACTCCTCATACAGATCATAAGGAGGATGTACAAGCCTGTCTTGCGCTTAAAGAAAATGAAACAGCTACAACAGAGGAAATAATTGAATATTGTCGGAGTCATATGCCGGTTTATAAATGTCCCCAGGCTGTGAAATTTTATCCGGTATTACCTCGGACAAAAATGGGCAGGATATTCAAACGAAAATTACAGGAAAATTCGATATAGTAACAAAATTGGTAAAAAATACAATACCTAGTTAAGGAGGCCTTTACGTGAAAGAGTATACAGTAGACAAAGTTAGAAATTTTGGATTAGTTTCTCATGGAGGTATTGGCAAAACATCGTTAGCTGAAGCTATGTTATATTTGGCAGGTGAAACTAATCGATTGGGAACTGTTGATGATGGTACAACAGTTTCGGATTATAGTCCTGATGAAATTGAGCGCAAGATTTCGATCAGCACCTCTATGCTTCATCTCAATTGGAAGAATTATAAAATTAATATGTTGGATACCCCTGGATATTCAGATTTTATTGGTGAAGTCATCGGAGCACTTCAAGTTTGTGATACCGCAGTGATTTTATTGAACGGTGTGGCAGGGATCGAAGTTGGAACGGAGACAGTTTTCAGACTCGCTGAAGAAAAACAAATTCCCAGAATATTTTTTGTCAATCGATTGGATAAAGAACATGCTGATTTTAATAAAGTTTATGAAATGATGCGACAGCGGTTTGGAAATGCAGTGGCTGCATTACAATTTCCAGTGAACGAAGGTGAAGCATTCGATAGCGTTGTTGATGTCGTAACAATGAAAATGTTAAAGTTCGAAAAAAATAAATCGGGTAAATTTTTTGACGAACCGATTCCTGCAAATTTAACTGACCGCGCTGCCGAACTGAGAAATACCTTAATGGAAACCATTTCTGAAAACGATGAGGAATTATTGAATATCTTTTGTGATGTTGGAGAGTTGACCGATGAGCAATTAAAGACTGGTTTAAGAAATGAGATTATTAAAGGTAATGTCTTTCCAGTTGTTTGTGGCGCTGCTACAGCAAACATAGGAGTTCATCAGTTATTAGATCTCATCGTTAGTGGATGCCCATCACCAATGGATCGACCCAAAGCAGAAGGTTACAGACCGGGCACTTCTGAAATAGTAACTCGAGAAGCTGGCGCTAACGCTCCGCTTTCAGCGTTAGTGTTTAAAACAGTCTCCGAACCTCATGTTGGTGAATTATCATTTTTTAAAGTGTTTTCAGGTACAATTAAGGTGGGAAGTGAAGTTCTCAACTCAACCAAAGGCGTAACCGAAAAAATCGGACAAATTTATTTGATGAATGGCAAGGCTCGAAAGGAAATTGGTCATGTAAATGTGGGAAACATTGGTGCTATTGTAAAATTGAAAGAAACATCAACTGGAGATACGCTTTGTGATAAAGCGAATCCAATTTTATTGCCTGAGATTAAATTCCCTGAACCAGTTATCCGAGTCGCAGTAATTCCGAAAGCCAAGGGCGATGAAGAAAAAATTTCGTCTGGATTACATACGATCCAGGATGAAGATCCAACATTCAAAGTCGTCGTCGATCCTGAATTAAAACAGACGATTATCCATGGTCAGGGCGAATTGCACTTAGATATTATCATTAAACGATTAAAAGAAAAGTATGGGGTTGATGTCGATGTTGTTGAACCTAAAATTCCGTATCGGGAAACCATTAAAGGTGTAGCTGAAGGTGCACATAAATATAAAAAGCAATCTGGTGGTCGTGGACAATATGGCGATGTGTCTCTAAAATTGGAACCGCTTGCTCGTGGAGAAGGTTACGAATTTGTAGATGCCATTGTTGGGGGCGTGATTCCCAATAAATATATTCCTGCTGTAGAAAAAGGCGTAAAGGAAGCCATGGCAGGCGGTGTTGTGGCTGGTTATCCTGTTATCGATGTTAGAGTAACACTATTTTATGGTAGTTATCATTCCGTAGACTCTTCGGATATGGCATTCAAAATTGCCGGGTCGATGTGTTTTAAAAAGGTTTTCAAAGAAGCTAAACCCGTTCTTTTGGAGCCGATTTACGATGTTGAAGTTCAGGTGCCTGAGGAATATATGGGAGATGTCATGGGAGATATATCAAGTCGACGTGGAAAAATTCTGGGCATGGATGCCGAAGGGCTGTTTCAGGTTATTAAGGCGAAAGTACCTTTAGCCGAACTCTATAAATATTCTACAACGCTCCGTTCATTGACTCAGGGGCGAGGTGTGCATCGACGGAAATTCTCACATTATGAAGAAATCACCAGAGAAATTGCGGATAAAATTATCGCTCAAACTGAGGCGGGAAAAGAAGCTTAATTGAGCTAGTCGTGTATAAATTAACAATTACGTTATTAAAGTAGATTTTTATTAAAATATAAATTAAGAAAACAATACGGGCGAACGGAAATTCCGATTGCCCTTTTTTATAATCGTCAAGTGAGATGAGGTTAAGAATGGATATTCTATGGGCGCCCTGGAGGATCCAATATATTGAGCAACCCAAAGAACCAGGATGCATTTTTTGCATCAAGCCCGCTGAAAATCAAGACAAAAAAAATTTAATCATTTATCGTGGACAACAATGCTTTGTGATTATGAATTTTTATCCTTATAATAATGGACATCTGATGGTCGTACCCTTTCGCCACGTTTCTGATTTAACCGATTTAGATAATAAAGAAAGACTTGAATTGATGGACTTATTAGCGATGTGTAAAGATGCATTGAAAAGCACAATGTTTCCTCAAGGTTTTAATATTGGAATGAATCTTGGAGAAGTTGCAGGTGCAGGTGTGAAAGACCATTTGCATTTTCATATAGTACCCCGATGGAATGGCGACACCAATTTTATGCCGATTTGTGGGCATACGAAAGTTGTTTCTGAAGGGCTTGCTGAGACGTGGGAGAGATTAAAAAATGTCTTTACTTAGTTCAAATTTTGTTTCTTGACTTTTATAAAAAATTTTTTTATAATAATAGGCTTTAATAACCAATTTGGTTTAGCTAAAGCAAGAAAAAATCAATAAATTATTCGGTCAAAAGAATACTTGTAACAGTTTAGTATCATTAATATAATTGAGGAAAAAACTACATGTCAAAAATTGAACCACAAATCGTAACTCAGACTCTCTCAAAACACATGTTAGTCGATGGATTTGATATTATTGTGGATCTTGAAAAAAGTCAGGGGAGCTATATTTACGATGCACGAGATGGCCGAAAATATGTTGATTTTTTCACGTTCTTTGCAACTTTACCGATTGGACTGAATCATCCAAAAATGCTAACGCCTGAATTTAAAGGGAAGTTATTGACTGCTGCGATCAACAAGCCGTCGAATTCAGACTTTTATACGGTAGAGATGGCTGAATTTGTCGATACTTTTGCTCGGATTGCAATGCCTGAAACACTACCTCATTTGTTCCTGATCAGCGGGGGAACTTTAGCGGTGGAGAATGCTCTTAAAACTGCCTTCGATTGGAAAGTTCGTCTAAATTTTAATAATGGGTATACTCAGGAACGTGGGACTCAGATTATTCATTTTCAGCAAGCATTTCATGGTCGTAGTGGATACACGCTCTCATTAACCAACACTGTGGATCCAAGAAAGACTAAATACTTTCCAAAATTTAATTGGCCTCGAGTATTGAATCCCAAAATAACTTTTCCATTGAATGAAGAAAATTTAAAAAAGGTTCAACAGGCAGAACAGACGAGCATCCAACAGATCAAGCGGGTCATCCAAGATAATCCAGATGATATTGCTGCGATTATTATTGAACCAATACAAGGAGAAGGTGGGGACAATCATTTCAGAGCTGAGTTCTTCAAAGAATTAAGAACGATTGCCGATGAGAATAATATGTTATTAATTTTTGATGAAGTCCAGTCCGGTTTGGGTATTACTGGCAAAATGTGGGCCTATCAACACTTCGGTGTTGAACCTGATATTGTTGCGTTTGGCAAAAAGACCCAGATTTGTGGAATCATGGCAGGTAGAAAGATTGATACCATTGAAAATAATGTTTTTGTCGAATCCAATCGGTTGAATTCAACCTGGGGAGGTAACCTTGTGGATATGGTTCGCTGTCAACGTTATTTAGAGATCTTACAAGAAGAAAATTTAGTAGAAAATACAAGGCGGGTTGGTAAATATTTTCTAGATCAGTTATTGAATCTTCAGGATAAATATACGAACTTTATGTCTAATATGCGGGGGAGAGGTCTATTCATTGCGTTTGATCTTCCAGTAGATTACATTCGTGACCGATTTATGAGAGAAGCTCGTAAGAATGGAATGCTAATGTTAAAATGTGGTGAAAAATCAATTCGTTTTCGTCCGTCTCTTAATATAACCACCCAGACTGTTAACGAGGCTATTGAGATTATCGATTTAACTTTAGCCTCACTATGTAAAGAGATCGAATACGTTAGTGTTGATGGCAAAGGGGAGCTTTAATTACTTTGGAACCGAATCAAACAGGAAAACTCTACCTTGTAAGTACACCGATAGGAAATTTAAAAGACATTACCTTTCGGGCCCTGGAAATATTAGCAACTGTGGATTTGATTGCGGCTGAAGATACAAGACGTGCATCAATCCTGTTAAAACATCACGATATTAAGACACCAACAACCAGTTTTTTTGATTTTAATAAGGAACAAAAAACGCCAGGATTAATTAAACGAATGACTCAAGGGCAATCTGTCGCTGTGATTTCAGATGCTGGTACGCCTGGTATTTCTGATCCTGCGTTTTATATTGTCCGACAGGCAATTCGTGAAAAGATTCCAGTAGAAGCAATACCCGGAGCAACTGCCTTTGTTCCAGCTTTGATTACTTCTGGATTACCAACTGATCGATTTGTATTTGAGGGATTTTTACCGCCTAAGAAGGGAAGGCAGAAGTGTCTTCAAGAATTATCCGGAGAAAAAAGGACGATAATTATCTATGAGTCACCGAAAAGATTATTAAAGACCTTAAAGGACTTCAACCAATATTTTGGTAACCGTCGAATTTCAATTGCGAGAGAATTGACCAAAAAATTCGAACAAATATATCGGGGTAATTTAGAAGATATTTGTGAACATCCAGAAACCCTTAAGCTAAAAGGTGAATTTGTACTTGTAATCGAAGGTCGGAAATGAGACTAGATTGGTGATGCTCGCTACTGGATATTACCAATTTTAATTATTATAAATAGTTACTGATAAAGATTCAGAAAGGAGAACCTTGAGAATAAAAATCGTTTTTTTACCAAAATGGATTCAGGATCTCTATATACGTTTAATAAATCCTATCATTGATTTTTTTATTAAACGTAATTTAAATCCTAACCACTTTACAACGGTAGGACTTATTCTCAGCATGGCAGCGGCGTACTTATTTGCCAGTAGCCATTTATTGTTTGCAGGTATCTTAATGATTATTGCAGGAACTTTTGATATTATTGATGGTAAGGTAGCCCGGGCTACAAATCGAGTGACGAAATTTGGCGCATTATATGATTCAACGCTAGATAGGTATGCCGAAGTCATGATCTTCTTTGGATTAGCTTACCATTTTATGAGAAAAACGCTGGAGAATTGGGAGGTGGGTAATCCAGATCGTTCACTTATTACCGCAGTGGCGGTCTCAGTGGCGTTAGGCGGGGCGATCATGACGAGTTATGTTCGAGCTCGGGCTGAAGGACTTGGGCTAAAATGTAAAGTTGGGCTGATGCAACGCCCAGAACGAATAGTATTTATCGCATTTGGCGCAATTTTCACGCGTTTCCACGAGATTACCCTGATCGTTGCAATATTTTTAGTGGCCATTTTTTCCAACATTACTGCAATTCAGCGCCTGTACCATGTCTGGGTCACTGAGAAAAAAAATAAAGGACTAATTTCAGAAGCAAATTAATTGTCTATTAATTCATAAATATTATGCGAAAGGGGGCTAGTTATGCTTATTTTAATGTGTAAATCAAAAATACATCGAGCAACCGTAACAGATGCGAATCTAAATTATGAAGGCAGTATCACTATTGATAGGAAATTGATGGATGCTGCCAATATTCTTCCTTTTGAAAAAGTTCAAGTCCTTAATATTAATACAGGTGAAAGAGCTGACACTTATGTTATAGAAGGAGAACCAGATTCGGGTACGATTTGTTGTAATGGTGCTCTGGCACGGATGGTGGAAATCGGTGATCTGCTGATCATTGTTGCCTATGGTTTAATGGAAGAAACAGAAGCTACGAATTTTGTTCCAAAAGTCGTTTACGTTAATGATCAGAATCAGATTTTAGAATAGAATTTAATTGTTGTTGCATATCGCATTATTCATTTAGGAGGGAGCTTGTGAAAGAGACAATTACAGTTGAAAAACCAAAAGGGAAATTAGGTGTTTTGTTGCCCGGCTTAGGAGCGGTCGCGACGACTTTTATTGCCGGTGTTACTGCTATTCGAAAAGATATCGCAAAACCAATTGGTTCTCTAACTCAGATGGGCACAATTAGGCTTGGTAAAAGAACTGAAAAAAGAGTCCCTAAGATAAAAGAATTTGTTGAATTGGCCGATTTAAATGATTTAGTTTTTGCTGGATGGGATATTTTTGCAGATGATGTCTATCAAGCGGCTTTAAATGCTGGTGTGCTCCGTAAAGATTTATTGGATAAAGTGCGATCTGAGATTGAGCAAATCAAACCTATGAGGGCTGTTTTCGATCAAAATTATGTTAAAAAACTTCATGGCACTCATGTAAAAGAAGCGAGGACCAAGTATGATTATGCTCAGATGTTGATAGATGATATTCAAAGCTTTAAAGCATCCAATAATCTCAATCGAATGGTGATGGTCTGGTGTGCCAGTACTGAAGTCTACTTAAAACCAGACCCTGTCCATGGGACAATTGAATCTTTTGAGAAAGCGATGAAAGATAATCATCCAGCCATTGCACCAAGTATGATTTATGCATATGCTTCGATCGCGTCTGGAATACCATTTGCCAATGGCGCACCAAATTTAACCGTTGATATTCCGGCCTTAAGTGATCTCGCACGAGAGAAAAATGTTCCCATTGCTGGAAAAGATTTCAAGACAGGGCAAACATTAATGAAAACCATTCTCGCGCCTGGATTAAAGGCCCGAATGATTGGTCTGGAAGGCTGGTTTTCTACCAATATACTTGGCAATCGAGACGGTGAAGTCCTCGATGATCCAGAATCCTTTAAAACAAAAGAAGAGAGCAAATTATCAGTACTGGAATACATACTTCAGCCCGAAGTTTATCCAGATTTATACAGTAATTTTTATCATAAAGTCCGGATAAATTATTATCCACCAAGAGGAGATAACAAAGAAGGGTGGGATAATATTGACATATTTGGCTGGCTGGAATATCCAATGCAAATTAAAGTAGACTTCCTCTGTCGTGACAGTATTCTGGCGGCACCAATCGTTCTTGATTTAGCATTATTTTTAGATTTAGCCCAACGTTGTGATATGAGGGGCATTCAGGAATGGCTATCATTTTATTTTAAGAGCCCGATGCATGCACCAAACCTTTACCCGGAACATGACCTTTTTATTCAATTAATGAAATTAAAAAATACACTTCGACATCTTAAAGGCGAAGAATTAATTACGCATCTGGGATTGGAGTATTACGATTAACATATAGTATTATGAGTGATATCTTCGTTCGTGGGTGAAGAAAATCAATCAATGGTTTGGGAAACGAAAGCGAAATGTGAGACATTAAATACAGAGCTTTTGTTTTGTCTTACTTCTGCCGTCTCACGTTTCCCATTAATAGTTTGTTGCGCCAGTACTGTTAAAAAATTTTAAGTCAAGTAATTTACTCAAAATTTAAAGAATTAAAGAAAGAGTGGCTGAGATAGTTTTATCCAGCCATTCTTAATATTTGAATATAAAACTTACAATCGGAACGATAAAATCCATCTGATAGATTGATAGAGAGAGGTCGATTTGGGTCATAGTTCGCCACTTAAAAATATCTTGAAAACTTCGCTTCCAGCTGTTATTGATTTATCCTCTCAAACGATAATGTTTACGATTGAGGCGATTTTTATTGGAAGAATTAGCACGGCAGCTTTTGCAGGACAGGGCTTAGCCATCCAGGTCGTTATCGCTTTTTTAACCATTTTAATTACGTTCATTGTCGGTAGCTCACTCATTGTTGCCAGACATCTTGGCGCAGAACAGCGGAGAGAGGCGAATCATGTGTTTGGCCAAGCTCTCATGATTAGTATTGTTATTTCTTTTTTATTTACAATCGTCTGGTATTTTGGGGGCGTGCATCTTTTTAAATTGATAAAAGAGGGAGGTTCAGTTGAAGCACAACGTGCGGGGATCTCATATTTACGCATTGTTGCGTTGTTTGCCCCTATTATCATAACAAACTTTACTGCCATTGGAATTATTCGAGGTTCTGGAGATACACATCTGTCGATGTTTGTGAATGTAATTATCAATGGATTAAATCTTGTGTTAGCTCCACTATTGATCTTCGGATGGTTCGGATTCCCACGCTGGGAGGTAGAAGGTGCTGCAATGGCGTTAGGGATTTCCCATTCAATAGGCTTCCTGGTAACTTTGTATATTTTGCGAACCAGAAAATCGGTACTATTTCTATCGTTCCGAGAATTAACAACACCTAACTTTAAAACTTTTAAACGGTTATTAAATGCGGGAATTCCAACCACAATTGAACAATTGGTCTGGGCTCTGGGCTTACTAATCGTATCAATTTATGCTGCCAGATTGGGAGATGAATATTTAGCGGCTCATATCGTTTTAAACAGAATACAAAATATTCTTTCGATGGCTTATCTCGGGTTTAGTCTGGCTGCTATGACGTTAATGGGTAAAAATCTTGGCGCTGAAAAACGTAAATTAGCAGAACGAACGGCCAGATCTGCTGGTTGGGTTGGTTTTATTTTTTCATTTATTGTTGCCATAATCATAATTGTATTTTCAAAATCTATACTCTATTTATTTACTCCTGAGCAATCGGTAATTCTGATCGGTGTCTATGCTATGAAAATTTTTGCTATTGTTCAGGTGCCGAAAGCAGTCGATAATGTGATTATTGGTAATCTGCGAGGCGCTGGTGATCTCAAGTGGATTATGTATATGACGATCATCGGAGTATTTTTATTAGAAGTCTGTTTAAACTGGGTAATTGCATTCAAAACCAGTCTGGCGCTTGTAGGGTTATGGTCAGTCCATTTATTAGATGAAACATTAAGACTGATCGTAAATTATTGGCGATTCAAAGGTGGACGCTGGAAATTTATGAAGGTTTGATAAAATGACAGGGACCTTGATTACATTTGAAGGGATTGATTTTTGCGGGAAATCAGTTCAGATCGATAAATTGATCTCAAGACTCAAGGCTTATCAGATTCCTCATCTCTTACTTAGAGAACCGGGCGGTACTATTATTGCTGAAAAAATCAGAGAAACGCTTTTAACTAAAGAACAGGAAGTCATGAGTCCAATTACGGAATACTTATTATATTCAGCAGCCAGAGCGCAACTTGTTAGAGAAAAGATGATCCCAGCGCTTCAACAAGGATTACTTGTAATTTGTGATAGATTCTATGATTCGTCAACTGCTTATCAAGGTTATGGACGAGAAATTGACCTGAATGTCGTCCATCAGATTAATCATTTCGCTACAAATGGTATAAAACCAGTCTTGACATTTTTAATTGATATTGATCTGGATGAGATAGAAAAGCGAAAAATGCAGGTTAATCAAAAATTAGATCGTATGGAAGAACAAAAAAGAACCTTTTTTGAAAAAGTCCGTAATGGATATTTAAAAATAGTCACACAAGAATCGGAACGATTTTATGTGATTGACGGTAAAAGAACTATCAATTCAATTGCTGACGAAATATGGGAGCAAGTGAATAAGCTCATATTAGGCTGATTGGCTTGCTTTTTAAACATATTTTCAATAATTTTATTAGATGACGTTTTTGTCCGTGATCCTTCGTCTGTAATTTGATAAAAATCATCAGACGACAGAAAAATAACACTAAGATTTTAATATTAATTTCTCGATAAATAAATGTCTAAGGAGGAAGATACGATGAAAATTAAGCAACATTATCTATCATATGCCCTGGTATTGGTATTAATTGTATTTGCAATTTTGTTTGGAGGTTGGATTGCTAAAGAGACCAGCACTTCAAAACCTGACTATTACTTTGAAATTAATAAAAACATTAAGCTCTTTGGAAAGGTCTATGAAGAAATAGCTACGCGATATGTCGAAGAAGTTGATCCTGAGAAATTTATGAAATCAGGAATCAATGGCATGTTGCGGACGCTGGATCCATACACCGTGTTCATTGAACAAGAAGGCAATAGCGAGCTTCAGATAATGACAACTGGGAAATATGGTGGTGTCGGTATGCGTATTTCCAGACGTGAAGGATGGCCAACGGTTGTTGAACCACCATTCGAAGGCACCCCAGCCGCTAAAGCTGGTATTCGAGAAGGTGATAAAATAATCGAGGTTGATGGCGTGTCCACTAAAGATCTATCGATTTCTGAAACAGCTCAACGTTTACGTGGTGATGTAGGAACAGAAGTCAATATAAAAATTAGAAGGGTTGGCGAAGAAAATCCTCTTGAATTTCGGCTGATTCGGGCTGAAATAAAAATTAGTGATATTTCTTACGCTGGATTTATTCAAGATAAAATTGGATACATTCGTTTAGGTCATTTTTCACGTTTCGCTGGTAAACAGGTCCATGATTCAATTGCCGTACTTAAAAGCCAGGGAATGGAGAGCTTGATTCTTGACTTAAGAAGTAATCCAGGAGGATTGCTTGAAGCAGCAGTTCAGGTTGCAGAAAATTTTATTAAAAAAGGGGATTTAATTGTATACACAAAGGGACGTGCGTCAGGAACCAATGTCGAATATCGGTCTCAAGAAGCGCCAATCTGGGGCGATAAACCATTGGTCATATTAGTTGATAATTATAGTGCATCTGCCTCGGAAATTGTGGCTGGAGCCGTCCAGGACCTGGATCGTGGTTTAATTATTGGCTCCCCGACTTTTGGGAAAGGATTGGTCCAAACTGTTGTTCCATTGACAAGGGGAGGAACCGCATCACTTAAAATAACGACTGCTATGTATTATATTCCCAGCGGGAGACTGATTCAAAAACCAAACTTTATTCGTAATAAAGAAATTCTATGGAGTTATGACAGTAAAAAAGATACCACAAAAGATGAAGAAGATGAATATTTTACAGCATCTAAACGAAAAGTCCATGGTAAAGGTGGTATCGTACCGGATATCAAAGTTGATTCACAGGAGATATCTTCTCTCATTGCTAATCTAATCATGAAGTCCATGTTCTTTAATTTTGCTTTGGAATATGCATCTGATAATAAAGATATAACTCGCGATTTTCTTGTTGACGAGAAACTAATTTCTAGTTTCAAAGCGTTCCTAAAATCCAAGAATTTTACTTATAAAACAGCTGCTGAAAGCCAGATTGAAGAATTAGAGAAGGTTGCTAAAGAAGAAAAGTATCCGGAATCTGTGTTTAATTCTTTAAATCAGCTAAAGAATTCGATTGAGAAAGCAAAAGAACAAGATTTCGAAAGAGATGTTGATTTAATTAAATGGAACCTGAAGACCGAAATTGCAGCAAAACTTTGGGGTACACCTGGAAAATTTAACAGCGAATTCCAGTGGCACCCGGAAATCAAAAAAGCTGTTGAAGTTTTATCAAATCAAGAAGAATATTCCTCTTTTTTAAGTAGTAATATAGATATTCATTAATTGTTAGATACGACCGTTTCAAATGTAATAAACCAGCGAACAACGGATTATAGACAACTAAAAAACTCTATTGTAAAAAAAATGAAATTAGTAAAATAATAAGTAAATCGATTAAGATCAAAGAATGAATGAAGGATGAGGAGAGCTAACTGATGGGTAACAAGTATGTTTATTTTTATGGAGACGGAAAAGCTGATGGTAATGCATCGATGAAGGAACTGCTGGGAGGCAAAGGCGCAAATCTGGCAGAGATGAGTAGTTTGGGAATTCCCGTGCCTCCGGGTTTTACGATTACGACAGAAGTATGTACATATTATTATCAACATAATAAAACATTGCCTTCTGAACTTGAGAAAGAAGTCGAAGAAGCGTTACATAAAGTTGAAAAGATTATGAGGTCTAAATTTGGAGATGTTAATAATCCACTTCTATTTTCTGTTCGTTCTGGTGCCCGAAGTTCCATGCCGGGCATGATGGAGACCGTGTTGAACATTGGTCTTACAACCAAAACGGTCAAAGGTTTAATTGCTCTGACAAAAAACGAGCGTTTCGCTTATGATGCTTATCGTCGTCTAATTACCATGTATTCCGATGTGGTCATGGAAAAGGCGGCTGGTATTGGATCTGAAGAAGGAAAAGGTATCCGTGAACAATTGGAACATGAATTAGAAAAGATGAAACAGGTACGAGGCGTCACCCTTGATACAGAACTTTCGGCTGAAGATTTGAAAGAATTGGTAGAAATTTATAAAGCCAAAGTAAAAGAAGTTTTGGGCAAACCTTTCCCCGACGATCCGAAAGAACAGTTGTGGGGAGGAATCAAGGCTGTATTTCAATCCTGGAATGGAAAACGTGCGATTTCTTACCGTCGCATCGAGAATATCCCTGATGATTGGGGTACAGCAGTCAATGTTCAGACTATGGTTTTTGGAAATATGGGTGATGATAGTGCGACAGGGGTTGCTTTTACACGTAACCCGGCGACTGGCGAAGATATTTTTTACGGCGAATGGTTGCCCAATGCTCAGGGAGAGGATGTCGTAGCAGGCCTTCGAACACCCAATCCCATAAACAAAGTCGGAAAAACCGAAGACACTATGCATTTGCCAAGTCTGGAAGAGGCTATGCCTGAACTCTATAAACAACTGGATGAGATTCAGAAAAAACTGGAGCATCACTACACAGATATGCAGGATATAGAATTCACCATTCAGAAAGGTCATTTATGGATGCTTCAGACGAGAGTCGGGAAGCGTAATGGACCTGCTGCGGTTCGAATGGCTGTGGAAATGTGTAAATTAGGGTTGATCAATAAAAAAGAAGCTTTAAGTCGTGTCAAACCAACTCAGTTAGATGAATTGCTTCATCCTATGCTTAATCCTGAAGCCGAGAAAAAAGCTAACGAGTTAGCAAAAGGTTTACCTGCCGGACCGGGTGGTGCTAACGGGATGATCGTCTTTACGGCTGATGATGCCGAAGCCTGGGCGAAGCAGGGTAAAACCGTTATTCTGGTTCGGAATGAGACCTCCCCAGAAGATGTTCATGGGATGCACGCCGCCGCCGCTATTTTAACGGCAAAAGGTGGGATGACCAGTCATGCGGCACTCGTCGCCCGCGGATGGGGTAAGTGCTGTATTGTCGGTTGTAGCGCACTTCAAATTGATGTGAGTAAAAGAGAGTTGTCTGTCAATGGTAGATTAATAAAAGAAGGTGATTGGATTTCATTAAATGGAACCAGAGGTCGAGTCTATGAAGGTAAATTAGAATTAGTAGAACCCGATCTTGAGAGAAACGAATACTATAAAAAATTAATGACCTGGGCAGATGAAGTACGGGAACTCGGCATTCGAACAAATGCGGATCGACCTGAGGATGCCGCACAGGCGAGAGCTTTCGGTGCCGAAGGTATTGGACTTTGCCGTACCGAGCACATGTTCTTCGATCCTGAAAGAATTCTGGCAATGCGAGAGATGATCGTGGCGGAAACCAAACAAGATCGCCGTAAAGCTGTCATGAAATTATTGCCTTATCAGAAAAAAGATTTCTATGGTATTCTTAAAGCCATGGAAGGTCTACCCGTTACCATCAGATTATTGGATCCACCGCTTCACGAATTCGTTAATCTTGATGATAAACAGATCAAAGAATTATCCAGCCAATTTGGTATTTCGGTTGAAAAACTAAAAGCTCGGGTCGAATCATTGCATGAATTAAATCCCATGCTGGGACATCGGGGCTGTCGGTTGGGGATCGCCTATCCAGAAATTACCGAAATGCAAGCACGGGCAATATTTGAAGCAGCCGCCGAATTGACGAAGGAAGGTGTAAAAGTCTATCCAGAAGTTATGGTTCCATTGACTGGTATTTATACTGAGTTCAATAACCAGAAAGCCATTATCGATCGAGTGGCTGAAGAAGTCATGAAAGAAATGAAGGTGACCTTCAAATATTTAGTGGGAACCATGATCGAAATTCCTCGAGCGTGCGTTACCGCCAACGAGATCGCCCAAACGGCTGAATTTTTCTCATTCGGTACTAACGACCTGACGCAAACCACATTCGGCTTTTCACGAGATGATATCGGTGGATTTCTGCCTTATTATCTCGAACATAACATTCTGCCCAATGATCCATTCCAAACATTGGATCAAAATGGTGTGGGGCAAGTTGTCGAAATGGGCGTGCAGCGAGGTCGTTCTGTCCGACCAGGTTTGAAAATCGGTATTTGTGGTGAGCACGGCGGCGATCCTGATTCAATTGACTTCTGTCATCGAACAGGATTGAATTATGTATCCTGTTCACCATTCCGCGTACCCATCGCTCGATTGGCAGCAGCACATGCAGCAATTAAAAATGGACCACAGAAGATGTAATTTCATAACTTGTTGATAGCATTAGCAGCGGTTGATTGTTTCACATCAGGAACGACCAACCGCTTTTTTTCTCCCACGGAAATGAAATTCCTTTTAAAAAACGCCTTTCGGTAATCGATGTCATTCCGAACGGAGCAAAGCGGAGTGAGGAATCCCATCATGAATCGATAAAACGAGGGATGCTTCGCTCGGCTCAGCATGACATCATTTTCGTTTATTTCAGTTATATTGCCATAGCCATAATGGACTCAGAAACAAATTTTTCAATTTTTCATAAATTCAATTTTGTGGGATTCTAGTTCAATGTGAGAAGATCAGCGACTTTAAATTTTAAAAATGCAAATTTTGTAATGAGGAAAACCATGGAATCATCAGACATCATTCATATCGGTGAATATTTCCAGGAATATACCAAATACCAATATTTCTTTACTCCCAGCGAGATGAGTCAGGGAGTTCCTGTTCCGAATCCTGAAAAAATCATTCCACCATCTGTTCCACTGATTCCTCTGCCTGACTCATCAACATCGGTACCTAACCGGACGAAAAATCTGTTTGATTTAATTAAAGAGAGACGTTCCCGTCGGAACTATTCAGGTCAGCGGATCACGCTAAAACAACTGGCAGCACTCCTCTGGTCGACGCAAGGGGTACTGGAATCTGGATATGGTTATTCGTTTCGCACCGCTCCTTCGGCTGGCGCTCGCCATCCATTGGAAACCTACCTGAATTTCAATCGGGTTGAAAATCAGGCACCAGGACTTTATCGATATTCACCGATGGAACACAAATTAGTCCAATTATCGACTGATCCGAAAATTTCAAATTCTATGTCAAAAGCATGTTTGGGACAGGATATGTTTAAAAAGTGCGCTGTATCTTTTATCTGGACAGCAGTGATTCAACGTAGCCGCTGGAAGTATCAGCAACGGGCTTATCGTTATATTTATTTGGATGCGGGGCATGTCTGTCAAAATCTTTATTTAGCCTGCGAAGCATTGGGACTGGTGTGTTGCGCCGTGGCTGCCTTTGATGATGATGCAGTTAACAAAATTCTGGATATTGATGGGAAGGAGGAATTTGTGATTTATTTGGCGACGGTGGGACAGTTGTAGGACAAATTGCCAATTTGTCCTACATCCATTTATCAAGAATTTGTTCTACCTCAGCACTCACCATCAGTCTTGCTTCTCCCCGGTCATAATCCTTCAATAGCAGTTCATCATAATCTGTATAGTTGTGCCGCACATGGGCACGTACGGCGAGAATGATGGCTTCAGGGTCAAAACTCTTCGCCGCAGCACTACGACCGACTCTGTCACTGTATTTCAAACACGCGTGTTGAGCAATCTTATCGGTAGTTTCCACAGGACAATGAGGGAATGCCTTAAGAATGTGTTCAGCAAACTGTTCAATATATTGCTGATCCAGAAGAGCACGTTTTTCAGCTTCACGTTGTCGTCTTCTTTCTCTTAATTCTGCGTCAGCGATACATTCCTCTTCAGCCTTATCCAATGCTTTGGTTTCAACGAGTAATCCTTGACGTTCATAACGTTTACGTGTTCGACTCCATTGCAAGACTTTGGCATAAAGGCGGGAATATTTCGTCGCCTTTCGGGTTAGTGCAGCGTCACCAGCAGGCAAATATACCAGATGATCCAGATCTGCACAAGATAAGCAAAGTGCGCCCATTTTTTCAAGGGTGATAAAGCTTCCCGGCCAGAGTTCTATTCCACATTCAGCACATTTCGATTCACGACGAATCATGAAAACCAGCAGGTCTTTTTGTTTTTGTGATTGGGTGTTCATCCTTATCCGAGTTGTTAAATAATTAAGCAAAAAATTTTTTAATTTTGGAATAATATCCGTTGAGTCTTATCATCGGTTGGAAAAGGAATTTATAAAACATGTTCCAATAACTTCAGCGCAGTCTCCTTCCCAAATTCTCCAACTTCCAAAATAGGTCCCACACACGAAGGACAGCCAGACTTACATTTACACTCCAGAATGAGTTGTTTAGCAGCCTGCAACAGATCATTATGGGCATAAAATAATTTTCGGCTATAACCAACACCTCCTGGGTAAGCATCATAAATATAAATCGTGGCTTTTTTAGAGAATGTTGCTTTGATCATCGGGACAGTACGCAGATCACTGGGATCGCCCATGACGTAAAACGGTGCCACGTTCTCCAGCACATTAGTTAGGGCTTTTAGTGCATCGCCCATGTCTGCCTGAGACATCTGCAATTCAGTTTCTATACCTTCTGAAAATTCGAGCCAGTATGCTGTGGTATGCATTTCCAGTTCAGGCAGGTGAATGTTGCCCATACCAATATTTTCATGGGTGTGGAATTTGATTTTCTTATATGCAACCGTAACAGTGGTTACGCTGACTTCACCATGTGCTTTCGCTCCTCCTTTGATATCCTGATTTTCGAAAACATCCAGAACTTTGAGGTCGGTCTTGGTCTGGGCATCAGTGTAATGATCCGCATCGACTTCATGGACATAAGCCTTGCGGCGCTCCCAGTCCAATTTATCAACATGGTATTGTCGACTTTCATGAATATAGATAGCTTCCTCATGAATAAGCATGGGGGCGCTGAAATAATCAACTTCTCCGATGACTCGCTCATCGTATGTGGTATCGACAATCACAAAGTTTTCTGGCGAAGCACTACGGAGACTGATCTCCTGGGCAGGATAAATTTCACTGGTCCAGTGCCAGCGATTGTCCACATGATGCAGAACGCCGTGTTCTTCGAGGTAGGACAACATTTCGGAAGTAGCGTCAATACCAAATTTTTCGCCATCTTCGAATGGCAGTTCAAAAGCTGCGCATTTCAGATGACTCATTAGAATGATCAGATTATTTGGATCGACAATCCCTGTCTCGGGCGATTTGCCAAAAAAATATTCGGGATGATTAATAATAAATTGATCAATTGGTGCACTTGATGCTATCAGAATAGCCACTGAAGTCTCCGCCCGACGACCAGCACGCCCTGCCTGCTGCCAGCTACTGGTGATGGTACCAGGATAGCCTGCCATGAGACAGACAGATAACTGTCCGATATCAATGCCAAGCTCTAATGCATTGGTGCTAACAACTCCAAGTATTTCTCCGTTGCGTAATCCTTTTTCAATGTCACGTCGTTCGAGCGGCAAATAACCGCCTCGATAGCCGCGAATTAGTCTTGATGATTTACCAAACTTTTGTATGATCTCTTTCAAATAGGTTACAAGAATCTCCACCCGTAACCGACTTCGGGCGAAAACAATAGTCTGAATCTTTGATACTAAAAATTTTTCCGCCAAGTTCCGAGTTTCATTGACAACAGAGCGTCGAATACCCAGTTCATAATTAACGACTGGTGGATTGTATAGAATGAAGTGTTTTTCCCCTCTCGGGGCACCGTTATTATCGATCAGTTCGCATTCAGCCTCTAAAATTTTTTCCGTTAATTCTTTCGGATTGCCGATAGTTGCCGAACAACAGATAAACTGAGGATCGCTGCCATAAAACTTACAAATCCTCTTCAACCTGCGAATGATATTTGCCAGGTGACTCCCAAACACACCACGATAGTGATGAATTTCATCAATGACTACATAGCGAAGATTTTCAAACAGTTTAATCCATTTGGTGTGATGCGGGAGAATCCCTTGATGTAACATGTCAGGATTGGTGACGACAATGTGTCCTGCTGTGCGGATGGCTTTCCGAGCCGAAGCTGGTGTGTCACCATCAAAAGTATAAGTCTTGATATTGCGATTGAGCGCTGAGGATATGCCATAGAGTTCATTCAATTGATCCTGGGATAATGCCTTGGTCGGAAATACATATAGTGAACGTGCTTCTGGATTTTCAATCAATGAGTTTAGGACTGGAATATTATAGCAAAGTGTCTTCCCAGAGGCAGTCGGAGTTACAACTACCACATTCTTACTTTGGAGAATGGCGTCAATTACCGATGCCTGGTGTGTAAATAATTTTTTTATTCCTCGTTTTTGTAAATTCACAATTAAATCGGGGTGAATTGAATCAGGGAATTCTGCATATTTTGCTTCCTGCTCTGGAATTTTTTGCCAGTGAGTAATATTTGCTACCATATCGGGATCAGTGCGGATAAGGTCTAAAATTTGTTCTAAAGTCATAATTACTGATTTTAATATTTTTTTACCAACATAATTAAGGTTAAGTTAATAATTTTGATAATGCTTATAAAATATAATCATTTCTCAGAAAAAAGTCAATGTAATTATTTTCAATCTAAATCCATTAGTTATATTCGTTATGGGTTAAAATTTCAGTCTGTTGTCTGTCATTGTGAGGAACGAAGTGACGAAGCAATCTCTTAATTTCTTGATAGTTAAGGGATTGCTTCGCTTCGCTCGCAATGACAGCATTCTATGAAATTCTTACCCGTAATCAGTATATTTTTTGCTTTCAGCAAATCTGA
>JABAOH010047769.1_pt1 | contig 25772 bp, 31 predicted proteins | sample 7062181 | NCBI WGS metagenome assembly JABAOH01 (sample SAMN14538630, study PRJNA623070) | marine sediment metagenome | biome: marine biome [ENVO:00000428]; feature: marine pelagic biome [ENVO:01000023]; material: deep marine sediment [ENVO:00002113]; isolation source: pool of 5 deep marine... | reverse complement strand
TCAAAAATCGATTTATGATTTAAACATAGTAAGTGTCATGGGACTGACTCTCTTTCTGACGGGCGTCATAATTCGCAGGGTCGGGAAGAGGACTCTGGGGCAAGATTACTCATATGGCTTGAGAACAAAGCCAGTGCACAGGCTCATCAAACACGGCATTTACAAACATGTCAGACATCCAATTTCTCTCGCGGCAATCATGTACAGCCTAGGTATCCCCTTGGTTTTTTCAAGCCTCTACAGTTTTTTGTTAATGCTGTTGATCATCCCGCTATTTCTTAATAGAATAAGAATTGAGGAAAAAATGCTCCTCAATGAATTTGGAGACGAATACCGGGAATAGATGGAAGAAACAAAGAAGTTGATCCCACTTATTTATTGAACATGTGCGCACTTGACCTAACCCAAAATGACATTTATCAAAAATAAGATTCCAAAAAGCATAAAGACAAGCTGGCTTCCAAGCTGAATATATTTTAGTGGGATAAATCTCGTTAGGGATGTACCAGCTATTACACCAAGTATAGTGATGAAAGCGAGCGAGCGCGCTATAATCACGCCAAGATAGACCAGCAAGGCGGATCCGTACTCCGCTGAGAGAGCTATCACGGCAAACTTCGTCTTGTCATGCGCGCGCGTTTTTTGTTCTGGTGCTCACCCTTTTCGAGGAACTACCGTCCACTTCATATCGCACACCTCGTCCCCTGCGCTGAGTAAGTGGGGCCGTTCAAACTTGCCACCATCCGCCATCGCCTCGGCAGCGGAAAAGTCCTGAAAGCACCATGTCTTCCGAAAGATTTCCTCCTCGCCTTGCGCCTTGAAGTAGTCGTAGATAGGACACCGATACCAGTTGGTCACAAATGTTCCTTTGCCCCACTGACCTTTCTTCAATTTGTAGCCTCCTGGTTCACAGGGAATATATGGGTAACTTATCCACATGTCTAGTATCAGGCCCATCTGCTTCTGGGGATCGCTGGTCGCGAGCTGGGCGATGGAACGGGCAGGCAGTATCGCGAGCTTTTCTTGGCCTTTCCACACGACATCACCGGTCAGCTCAGCGGCATACTCCTTTTCGACACCCGCCGCCAGGAGAGCTCTATACGTTGCAAGGGTGAAGACTCCAAATAATATGTTAAGTCGATCGTACTTTGGTGCTTTAGGAGCCAGCTCGTCGAAGTTGCGCCAAGCCTGTTCGAGGATGAAATCCACGTTGACACGAGTGAGTCTGCCCTTCTCAAGCTGGTGTCGGTCTCGGTTTCTGCCTACCAGAACTTGACGTACAATATCATCAATGTCTTTCCTTTTTGTTCTCAAAAGTTCATCTGGATCTACGGAAGCTAGGATCTTAGTCCATAATTCTACAGCTGCCTCATGGAGCTTTGCGTTTTCAGGATAAAGGAAACATTTTATCCGAAACTTGAGGAATGCGAAAAATGTAGAAATATTCATAGAAATCTTATCTTCATGAGACACATTTATGTTTTGCGCGCGCAAATCAAGGATTTAAACGTATTTTGTGTAGTTTGGCGCCGGGGATTAGATCCAAACCTTCGTTTAAATCCTTGTTTTTTGCACAAACCTGAAAGTTCGATTGCGCGCGTCTTTTGAGAAAAATGTTTTATGTTAGGCGATGCATGCATGAACTTCCAAAGATGCGCATGCATGCATGCCGATTCTTTCACGCGTGCGCTAATTAGTAGGCAAAATTTATACACTTCGGAGATATGTTTTGTGACTTCTTCAAATGTCATTTCCTCTGGTTTCTTCACTTCTCGCACCTTCATTATCTTTTTTGACAATGACCTCTCATTTCATTTCAAGTTGCATTAATGGTTTGTGAAGAAATGTTCTATTTATCGTCATCTGCATACATGCATGCATCAAGCAAGAGATGATCCACAATGAGGCCAGTATGTGTAATTGCCTGATGGTAGTTCTTTATTGCATGTCGGGCATGTTAGTATTTCAGCGTCTGCGAGTTTGACTGCGCGCATGCAAAAGAAGCCTTACTGACAAAGATTCTGTATTAATAAACCCACGTGAAAAGGAAACAGTGTCACATGCCTAGTCCATAGTACAAAGCGAATATGCCGAAGTCAAACCAATCAACATCCCCATCCAAATCTAAGTCGCACAGCTCGTTATAGTTTGAGTCTCCAACACTGCTTCCATAAGCCTGAGCGAAATCGCCGAAGTCAAACCAGTCAACGTCACCGTCCAAATCCATGTCACCTGCTAATAATTTTGTGAGGATTATGTCAGAGGTTAAAATTTATCCCCCACACACATGCACCTGATTAACTTATGAGATATGGTAGTCTCATTTTGATTGCCTTCTTAGGGCACTCTATTTCGCAGCTTCCACAATACCAGCACTCATCGTACTTCTTATACGCTTTATTATCTTTGTCCAGCCTTAGGCAGTCAAGCGGACAGATTTCGACGCATATGTTGCAACCATTACATTTTTTTCTGTCAACAACTATTGTCCGATCATTTATCTCCATTTTCCTCGCCTCCACAAGGTATATCTTCAACTTCCGATGTTTCTCGCCTCGGTAGCTGATACCTACGGATTTTCATATTACCCGTCTTCGTATCCCTTTTGATAATGAGTTGTGAGCCGATTCTTTTCTCAAGCGAGGCATGTGCAGCTATCTCCGCGCAATCTAATATGAAACCTGCTTCTATCGCTCTTACTAACTCGTGGAAATCTCTTGCAACTAGACGAGGCAAATCCTCTCTCCTGAATCTCCAAATCCATTTGAGAGCCAACTTTGATTTTTTCTCGTTTGTTGGCGAGGTTATGTAGTCCCGTATCTTCGTTCTTAGTTTAAACTCAAAAACAGACGGTAGCAACCCTTCCTTTCTCCTGTAAGGTTCAAAGAGTTTTTCCTTGTATTGCTCGACTTCTTTCTTGTTAACTTCGACGTGTTTGTTTCTTAATGCGTATTTTGATGCTGAAATGCCTGCAATGCCTCCGAACACAAAGGCTCCCGATAAGTATTGTATGCCAACTGCTGCTACATCACCGGCTGCATACAATCCCTCAACAGTCGTCCTAGCATTCTCATCTGTAACGAGGCCTGAGATCCCATGCCCCCCACAAATAGCAAGGGGGCTTTGCTTTAATTCTATCAAATCTTGACCCAATTTTAGTCCACGGTCTTCCAAATACTGTTTTATGGCAATCTTTCGTTCACTTGTAAACATGACATTTTCAAGAATCTTGATTTCAGGTTTCTTGAGATGAGAAGCATCTAGGAACAGTGGTACTTTGCCCGTCGGCTGATCGCCTTCCACTGTTGGACGGGCGAATCTATCAGTCTCCTTTTCCTCAGAATCTACTGTTTTCATTCTGTTCTCCATTGGAAGGAGGTAGAACTTTCCCATAGGAACGTGTAGATCCTTTACTGTGTAATAATGATATTTCAAATATTCAAAATTGGTGAGCTCAGCCCCTACTTTGTACGCCATTGCGAATCCGTCTCCAGCGTTACCCGGGAAATCAAATGTTCCAAACATATATCCTGATGATGGGAGGCCAAATCTACTACAGCCTCCAGTTGTGAGAATGATCGACTTAGCCTGAATTATTGAAAAGGTTCCATCCCTAATATTCAAAGCTGTTGCACCGTGGACTTTTTGAGAATTTGAAAGTAGAGATGTTATCATAGTGTGATTGGTTGCTTGTACGCCTCTTTTTGCAACTTGAGCTGCTAGTGTAACTTTAAGGTCTTGCGAATCTAATATTTCTAAAAATTGGTCTTTCACATGATACCTACCATCTACCTTTGCAAACTTTACTCCCCAATCTTCCAAGTCCTTTACAACGCTATAACTTTTATTTGCCAGAATAGAATGAAGTTTTTCGTCTAAATAATCACGTGCTTCGACCCACTCTCCCTGTTCCATATACTTTTCAGGCGGATATTCGCTGTCAGGAATACATGTTACATTCAAACAATCCATTCCAGTAGCGAGTGAGCCACTACGTCGAATATGGGCTTTCTCAACAATGGTAATATCCAAGTTTGGGGTTTCATCTTTCGCTTTGATAGCTGCAAGACAGCCTGCGCTTCCTCCTCCAATAATCAGAATATCGGTTTTCAGAATTTCCAACTTTATTTATCTCCATGCGCGCGCAAATTCTTCATGCATGCAATGACGCGAGCCGGAGCTCCTTCAACTCCAACCAGCTTCAGAGGTAAGGCAACTATAGTGAAAGGTTTTTGAATCAACTTGTGCAGGTTTGTTACGTATTCTATATTATATACGTTGTGGGAAAGAAGTATTTCATGAATTGGATCAAGGGCCAAACTATCTATCGAGAAGTCAAACACGTTTGTCTTCACTGCATGCATGCATCAGCTCCTATGTGCTTCGCAGCTCTCATTATCCTTGTTGCCAACAATCAAACACACATCAGTTTCTTGCCTTTCAGAAAAAAAGGGATTGCGCGGGAGATATCTCCACTTAACGTGGAAATACAGATTACAAGTCTTTTTTCCACATTTCCAGTTCATTTTCACTTTCGCTTTCTAAAGAACAGCAAACCACGAATCTTGAAGCTGAGCAAAAAATGCAGAGTCATGCTTAAACACTTAAAGAGAACAAGCGAAAAAGTGTTTGGAAACGTAGCGCCGAACACAAGAAGATGTATCATTGCCCACTCAAGGAAAGTTTTGGCTAAGAAACTGAATAACCCAAGATTGCTGCAAGTAACGTTTCACACCCTCCGCCATTGGAAAGCAACCATGCTCTATCACCGAACAAAAGATGTCTTATACGTCAAGGAATTTCTAGGCCATAAAAGCGTCAATTCAACGCTTATCTACATTCAGCTCGAGCAAGCATTATTCGACGAAGACGCCGACTCATTCACGTGTAGAGTGGCAAAGACACCTGAAGAAATCAAACTGTTCATAGAAGCAGGTTTCGAATACGTCACCGAGAAAGACGCATTGATCTACTTTCGCAAACGAAAATAGCTTAGAACATATAAAGTTCCCTAAAATAAACCTATAGTTCAGATAAAGCCTTTATGATTTTTATTGATTGGAAAGTTTTTGTTGATAAGGGTCTAAAAATATCTCTTTGAAAATCTCGAAAGTTTTTCTCAATTCCTTAACTGGATTTGGGTGTTGATCCACTTTAAGATCAACGAAAGGGCGATGCTCTTTATGTTCTCTGTTAGCCACAACCAGTGCGGCGGATGTTTTCCCTCTTTTGTCGCCTCCAGCCTCTTGGCCAGCCTCTAAAGTTTTCATCAACCTCTCAGCCAGTTTGCCTTCTGAGTCTTCGAATGTTTGAGCCATGGCTTTAATAACTCTGCTTCCGACGAGCATGTTGCCAGCGACTGCATAGTCTTCACCGATGATATGTCCTTTCCAGTTAATGGTTTCTTTGCCAGTGAAGGCGGCAGTTCTTCCCTGATTGTCTATGATAATCACTTGTCTAGTTTCTCTGTCAGGGTCTTCTGTCAGCAAGGTTTCTAGAGTTGTCTGTGGGAAGAAGCCTTTCTTCAATAGGTTTAAGCCATTTATTCCATAAAGGGGGTTGGTTTTGGCCTGAGTGGCTATAGCGCCGATTCCAGCTTCAATGTGAGGAACTCGGCTTCTAACTGCTGGGGCTGCACTGGAGGTGCATACGCCTAACGAGAAGGTTTTTGGGCATCTGGCTACCATGGAAAACGTTGCGAAAATATTCAAGGTAGCATCCTCATTTATCTTGTCCACGTGAACGTTTGGCCCGTGCTGGAAGCAGAAAAGATAACAAAAACGCTGCGAAGGAAAACAACGTCATAACGTAAAGAGCTGATTCCAAGCTGTATCTGTCGGCGAAAATACCGGCTATGATCGTGGAGACGGAGCCTAGTCCAAAGGAAAAGAAAAACAGGAGGCCGAAGACTGTTGCTCTCAGGTTATTTGGCGTGATCAAACCTGCGAGGGAGTTGAATGCAGGTTGATGTCCATAAAAAGAAAATCCGTAAACTAAGATAAAGAGCAAGATACCAATTACGGGCATAGGTACAGCTAGAAGACATAGTAAGCCGAGTGACGTTCCAACAGACGTGGCAATCAACATATTTTTAGAACTCCACATGTCTGATGCCTTACCACTCATCCACTGTCCTAAGATTCCAATTCCAAGTATGCCTGAAAACGCTAGACCTCTATATTCTGAAAATCCTCTTTCTTCCAAGAATGCTGGGAAAAAAGTGTCCACTCCCTTATAAAATAGACCGATCGCGATGTTAAAAATTATGAGGCTCCACAGTTTAGGGATACCAATGATATTCCTGATTTTGGTTTCCGTGCGTGTTTCTTTCACAAATAGTGGAGACCATTTAAAGACAAAGATTGAAACTATTATAGAGAGGATTCCGAAGAAAAGGAAGGAGATTCGCCATCCCCACACGGTTCCCAGCGCAAACGCAATAATTGGGGCGAACATGTACCCGATGTTTCCCCCAGTTCCATGGATTCCCATGGCTTCTGCCATATTTGTTTGAAAAACTTTTGATATGAAACTGTTCGCGATTGCATGGTATACACTTGTGAAGGTGGCCATGAGAAGCAGTACGATGGTGAACATGGTTAAGTCGTTTGCAATTAGAAAGAGGAGGGTGGAGGCGCCTGACAGTGCTAAACCAGTAGTAAGTGTCTTAGTTTCTCCGAATCTGTCGGATAATCGACCTCCAAATATGCCGCCTGCTCCGTAAATGAAGTAGCTTGCACCTAACACAAACCCAATTATCTCAAAGGAAGTTCCAAACTCTCCTGTGATGGTGCGTAAAAATATGGATAAAACTACAAAGAGAGAGTGGTTTAATGAGTGGGCGGCTCCAAGCAACACCAATAGTATACGTTTACTTCCACCACTCAAAATCCATACCTTCTACTGCTTCTTTTAGAGAAGATGCTAAAAGACTTAACGCTATCAAAAAGAGGAGAATAACCTAGAAATTAAGAAAAATGGGGTTTATCCTTCTGGAGACTTGCTTGCGTATGCCCAAACCAACATTATGCAGAGGGTTAGAATGGCGCCGGCAAGCCCTGACAAAACCCACTCAACACTGAAGATTTCTGGAAAGATTGCAAAGATCACTGGCAACACGTAGTGGTAAGTGAAGTTGGCTATGACTCCCGCTATGAACCCTAATATCGCAAATATTCCCAGTATTCTTATTCTTTCACTCATCTGGATCACCTTTGCTTACCATTTAAAATTTCGTGCTTTTGAGTTTAACTTACACGATTTTGTCTATTGTGGCAAATGCGGTCAGCTTCTATTTGCATGTGGAGTTTAAAGCTCAGAACACGAAGCAAACCTGAATATACTGTTAGATATATACTAAAATGTTTTGAGCATATTAAAAATGTAATAATACCTTAAAAAACGCCTTCATCTCAGTAGAGGAATAAAATTGTCCGCGAAATTCGCTAAAAAATGGGGAAAAGGATACGATGAACAGGCTTTAACAGAAAGAATTAAGGAGGCTGTTCGTCCTCCTGGTCCATTGAAGCCACGCCTTGACTTCGCTATCAGACGTATTGAACTACAGACTCAAAGGCTAGACAAAGCAGCTGACCGTTTCACGGAACGCGACAAATCCATCTTCGATAGAATCGTTAAAGCATACTCAAAACACGACATGCCACGAGCCAACGTTTTCGCTAATGAACTTGCTGAGATACGCAAAATGGAAAAAATGATTATGCATGCGAGACTTGCATTAGAACAGATTGCCCTCAGATTAAGCACGGTTTCAGAGCTTGGCGACGTTGTCACCACCCTCGCTCCGGCTGTGGGAGTGTTGCGCAGCGTCAGAAATGGAATGTCAGCTATCTTTCCTGAGGCTGAGAGAGAACTTGGACAAATCGGAAACCTGCTTAGCGGGATAATCGTTGATGCGGGCCAGAGCACAGGGCTAAACATAAACTTTGAGACGGCAAATGAGGATGCACAGAAGATTCTAACTGAAGCAGCTACAGTTGCAGAGCAAAAGATTAAAGAGAAATTCCCAGAGTTACCTGCTGGCATACCAACCATTGGCGAGAAGACTCCAACCGAAGCCTGAAGAATCTCAACAAAACCACAGATACCTAATAACACGGAGATGACACCATGTCAAAGCCATCCCCCAATCTCTCTCTATTTATTGGCAAACCAGTTAGAGACGAGTATGGACGACAAATTGGTCGAATCGTATCTTTTGCAACTAACCCAAACGGGCGTATTAACAGAGTTTTTATGCAACACGAGAATGGAGGGTTCCTCCGACATTCTGGTGACCAATTCAGAATACTCGGCGACAATATTGTGTTTTTATCACTAATCAAGTTGAGGGTGAAAGCGCTCTCTAATAAAATACCCCTGATCTGGCGGAAAAACCAAGCATTGCAAGAACTCTTAGAAAAGAAGAAAATTTCAAAAGAAATGTTTAACGATCTCCACAACAACTTTGAAGGCGCGTTAAATCAGTTGAAAAAAGAGGTCGAGAGCACTCTAAAAGATATAGAAAAACAGATCTCTAAGTGCACTCAACAAGTCAAAGAACTCAATTCAGCACTAATGCACTTGGAGATCGAACGTGAAATCGGCAAGATCAACGGCGAATCATATGAAATGGCTATGGAAATGATAGAGGCGAGTTTGAAACAGGCAAACGCCGAAAGCAGCGACCTAGAAGCGATGAAAAGTAAGTTGTCCAATTTATTTCTTGGAGAAACAACTGCAACTGTGACAAAAACGGATGAAGAAAAAGAAGAGGCTGCTCCCGTTTCAGCTCTTCCGACACCCCCATCGCTTCCAGAACCTCCAATTCTGGTTCACATGAAAAACGCAAATAAGCAGGATTCTTAAACTTCAAGGTAGGCGGTGGACAGTGGTCAAGAACTTCTTTCGTTCTCATCCACCGCTTAAAGACACAATTTATCAAACGATAGGTAAACTGAAGTTTCAACGTGTAAAACTGGAACAGGCTACTTTCCGGTTGCGCCAGAGAGACAAGATTCTCTTCGCTAAATGTGTTACAGCGATTAGAGCGAAACATAAAGAACGTGCAACGATCTTCGCTAATGAGTTATCTGAAGTTAGAAAAGTTCTAAACATGCTCATCCAGACCCAACTTGCTATGGAACGCATCATTTTGAGACTCGAGACCATCAAAGAATTAAGCGATGTAATGGTAGACCTGCTTCCTGCGCTTCGAAATCTAAGAAGCGTTACAGAAAGTCTAGCCAAAGTCATGCCTAATATGGCGTGGGAACTGGAAAAAGTAAATGACAGCATTAGCGAAACCCTAAGCCTAACACGAATCAAAACGCCCCAACCAATCACACCATTCGAAACGACGACTCCAGCTGGCGAGGAGATACTAAACGAAGTCTCCACGTTATTGGAAGATAGATTAACGGAAACCCTTCCTGAACCACCCACCCCCATAGTCTCCCCAGAGAAGATTAAATCAACAGAAAAGGTGAGACAGATGGTTGCCCTCACAGCTAGTTGCCAAGAGATTCATAAACCAACTGAACATGAAACTCAAGGATATTTCTCTTACAAAGATGTGGAACTGCAAAGAGTTTCTCTCACGATTAAACAATCAACATCACTGGAAAACACCTTGCTAGAATACGCCAAGAAAAGCAAAGGCGAAATTAACGTCTTCCAGTGTGCGAACGAATTAAACGTTCCATTAGAGGATGTGAGAGAAACACTTGATAAGTTGGGTCAAAAGGGGAAAATAAAGATCATACGGTGACCAGTTATGAGTGCGTCTCAAGAACTTGAAAAAACAGCAACAAGCTATGCGCTTGAAGCCGTTCGACTTGACAAACAGGGTTCTCGAGGAATGGCCATAACTATGTATCAAAAGGCCATTGAAACCCTTCTAAAACTCGTCCAGTTATACCCTGAATACGGCCTAAATAAAGTCTACATTCAAAGGGCAATGGCGTATCAACAAAGAATACAGATGTTGCAGGGCCTTGGACCTACAGAGACACGGCTGGAAAAACAACCTTCAGACATAACCGCACCTTCAGAGACAGAACAAGCCAGTTTCGATGAGTTAGTGCTTCAAGAAAAACCTGACGTGAAATGGGATGAAGTTATAGGACTAGAGCAGGCAAAGAAAGCCATCAAGGAAGCCATTGTCTATCCAGTTCAAAGACCAGACCTGTTTCCATTAGGGTGGCCTAGAGGAATCCTTTTGTTTGGACCACCAGGATGCGGAAAAACTCTGCTGGCTGCTGCTGTAGCCACCGAAATTGATGCAACATTTGTTTCAGTAGACGCCGCATCTATCATGTCCAAATGGCTCGGAGAAGCTGAACAAAACGTTGCTCAACTCTTCACCTCAGCAAGGAAGTCAGTCAACAATGGACCCCCAGTCATCCTCTTCATCGACGAACTGGATTCGTTAATCGGAAGACACTCAGGTGAAGTTGGCGGCGAAGCCAGAGTGCGCAATCAGTTTCTTAAAGAAATGGACGGCGTGATAGATAAAGGAAAGAAACTACACGTGTACGTGATTGGAGCCACCAACAAACCTTGGGAGCTGGACTGGCCATTTATAAGAAGGTTCCAGAAACGAATATTAGTTCCTATACCTGATTATTCAGCGCGTTTTGGATTGTTAAAGCTCTATACAAGCCATCTAAAACTGACGATGGGCATGGATCTTCACGAACTAGCTAGATTATCAGAAGGATTCTCTGGTAGCGATATACGCGACACTTGTCAGTCAGCACACCTTAAGGTCATCGGAGAACTCTTTGAATCGGGTCAAGCAAAGGACAAACTTGCTCAACCTAGATCCATATCTATGGAAGACTTTAAGCATATACTCGAGGAAAGAAAACCCAGTGTTTCACTTGACTTGCTAGGCTCTTACACCCGATGGTTTGAAGCGTTCAAAGCTCTTTAGTCAAAACGACGGCTGAAAGGCAATATATTAATCTTTAGCAAATGAGTCAAATCTTTTTTCGGGAGTTTTTAAGCAGTTAAGCGTGTATATTCGATTATTTTTTTTATTATCAAATAATCATAGTTGTTTTAAAAAATAATGTTCAAAAATTGAATATTTGCTTTATTCATTTTAAATGAACAAAACAAAAGTCGGTTCAACTCAAAGCAGTTGTAATTAAAATTTTATATAGTAGTAACTTATAGAAAAGTATTATAGAAAAGAGAGAGGCTGATAGGGGCTCAGTTTGGAAAGGTTTGAAGAGGTCTCTCTTCTCAGCAAAATAGAAAAGAACTCCTTTCTCTTTTCAGCTTCTTCAAGCCCCAAAAAATTGGGCCCTAAACTCGCTGTTAATTAGTATAGATTTCCTTTAAGAAAAAGGTTTGTGTTTTTATGTGCACAGATCAGTGCTAAAGCGTAGTTGTCCACTGTCAGGGAGAAGGGTTGCCCAAGTTTTTCCTTTACCTAGATTTTCAGTGTTCAATGAAATTTAAAATAAGACGTAGCTTTTTTATGGTCGGTATCCGTTAAGAACGCTGACAGCTAAGACTGCTGCGATGATATCGGCTGTTGTTCCAGGGTTCAACTGGTGTGTGGGGTCTCTGAGTTTTTCGTCGAGTTTCCAGAGTCTGTCTTTACCTGACTGAGTTGTTAAGCCGCCCATCTCCAGAACTTGTTTAGCTTGTGCTGAAACTTGCTTTGCTTTGGCTAGCCCAGCTTTTCTAGCGATGAGAGTGTCTGGGATTTCGGCTAAAATCTTGAGAAATGTATGCACCGTAGCCGTGTTAACATCTTTTGTCTTTTCAAGCTGTTGGGTGAAGTAAGGGTAGCCAAGGTCAAAAGTGATGGGATAGTTGTTTACCCATTCGTAGGTTATGGAGTCATACTCTGAAGCAATTTTGAACACATCGAAAAGAGTTACCTGATCTTTTAGAATTTTCTGTTTCGAAGTTGAGTCAGTTACATCCAGTTTCGGTGCTTTGCCCAGCCCACCGGGCTTTGCGATCTTTATGGCGTCATAAACAGCCACAGCGTCAACTGGAGTGGTTGACTCAACAACAATCCTTATCTTTTCTCTCAGGTTGACAATGGAAAACGAGTCCTCAGCAAACGTCATTCCAGCAGAAACCGCAATAGGTGACAACAGAATGATTGTTCCTAAAAGTGTGTTTTCGTCATTCTGCCACGCATAAACGCTTTCAACAGCGTTCTTTATTATTTTGCCAATACTAATTTGGTCTAAACCAATCTTTCCAGTAGAAATCATAATGCCTCGTTCAGCTGCAAGTTTGAAGTGAGGTGTCACGGCAACAGCGGAAGCCAGAAAATGTTCGTATCTTGTTTTTTTGAAGTCAGCTGTTCGATGAACATTTCCTGGTTTGGGATAACTACTTACTTCTAAAAGAACTGCGAGTTGGAGACATTCAGAGATGTACTGTGCTAGGTCAACCTGCGTTTTGTAGGTCATAAGTTCACAACTTCCTAAACTAAGCTGTATTAGCTTTCTTGACTTTAACAACCTCGTTAGCTACATCCTCTCTCATTTCTTTGTCAAAAATCTCTTGTAGAACATCTTTTGAAACGCCAAGCTTTTGGGAAGTCTCTTTAACCCATTTTACATAAGACTTGAAAATGCTGCGAAATATTTCGGTTTTTTCAGCTTCTGTTAAATCTGTTTTTTCTGCTAAGAGCAAGGCGAACCATTTTCCAAGGTCTGAGAGAAGGTAATATTTCACCCAAACAGAGCGTCCTCTACTTTCATTCTTTTCCATGTTTTCCTTTAAAATTCCGCGTTTAGTTAACATTTTTAAATGTTTTATTATTGTCTTGTTTGAGTAGGGAAGAGTCTGCATCAATTTCTTCTGATAAATTTTCTTCGAAATTCCCTGTTTAATTGAAATTCTCAAAATGTCTATCGGAATTTCTGAACCGAAAACAGTTTTTAAAACCCACTGTTTCTCTTCTGCTGGGAGAAAAACTATGTAAGGATAAGTTTTTTCTTTGCTCAAAATTTTGGATGCACCCCTTTTATGTTTATATGTTTTGGAGGCATAACTGTTGTCCCGCATACATTGTGGAGCAGAAAGTTTTATTAACCTTGTGTAAACAATTACACTGCTATTTAAAAATTTACACTATGTGGTTAATATGGTTAAGCTAACGACAAGGCGCATCGCGTTAACCACTGTTTTCGCAGCCCTGTACTACATATTATCAATAATATCGCCTTACATCCCCGCAATAGGTGTTCCACAAATAAAAATCCAACTTGAAGCCCTCATCGCCTCTGTGTTTGGATTAATTTTCGGACCCTATTTAGGCTGTTTAACCGCGTTTACGGGAGCCTTTGTGGCTTGGGTGTTGCCCCCTGGAAGCATGAGTTCCTATGGTATGCCTTTCCTACTTTCTCCTGCTTTAAATGCGTTAGTTGTCGGTTTGATTTATTATAGGAAATGGAAACAAGCCTTCGTTGTACTTGGCGTATTAATAGTTGCTTTCTTGTTCTTGCCGCCTTCTCAGCCTCTTACTGAGTTCTGGTATGTTGGTGTTGCTGTTATCTGGGATAAAATAATCGCCTTGTTACTGATTATTCCATCTGTGAAGTTTGCCAAACATCTTTCGTCACCAAAACTAATTCCGATTCTGTATTTTCTATTGGCCTTCATAGGAAATCAAGCTGACAATATGTGGGGTGCTTTAGTCTTCGCTGTTCCAATAGTGTATAACGGAATCTTTGCTATGGACGTCGTTGCAGTTCGAGGAGCATTTCTAATAAGTCCGTTCATCTATCCTGCAATTAGAATAATACAAGCAATATTCGCTGCTATTATAGCTGTTCCCTTGTTGCCAACCTTAAGAAACGCAGGTTGGATATTACAGGAGAAAACTATTGTAGACTAAACATTAAAAAGCCTCTGCAATTTTACATGCAATGAGTTTCTATGAAAGCACGAGAAGGAGACCTTATAGAAGATATAAACGGCTCAATTTTTGACGTAAAAGGTTTAGTTCACCCCCCTGATCGAATAATTGCTTTTCCTCGTTTTGTTCCTAACCCAAATGGTGAACGCAAAAGAGCCGATGTGTCATACAGTAAAGTTTACGCACTTTCTGAACGGTTTGCATGGTTAGAGAAGAACTTTCCACAATACCTTGTTCACGACAAAGTTTTTGACAAGCGTCTTTGCGAAGTTCCAATAGAGGCAGTGAAAAATCATTATCAACCTACAGATTGTTTGCAAAATTTACTTCATGAAGATAAAATGGATGGTGTGGAAAGCCAAGCGTTACAGTTCGTTAAAATCATTAAAGAAAACGCGAATATTTCATGGAGCAAACTGGGCATTTCAGGCTCCATCCTCGTTAAGCTTCACACTTCAGCCTCCGATATTGATCCAGTTGTTTACGGTTTAGAAAACTGTCGCAAAGCTTACGCTGCGTTAAAATTTCTACTGGAAGATAAGAAAAACCCAGTTGAACCCTATAGTCCTGACGGGATGAGGAGATTGTTCGATTTTCGTTCGAAAGACACTGTCACATCTTTCGAAGATTTTGTTCGAACAGAGTCACGAAAGGTCTCGCAAGGCACGTTCATAGGAAAAGACTATTTCATCCGATTCGTGAAAGATTGGAACGAAGTTGAAGAGGAGTATGGCACCATTCGATACAAGAGTGTTGGCTACGCTAGAATCAAGGCTACGGTGATAGACGATTCTGAGATGATATTCACTCCGTGTTGCTACAAGATTGAAGACGTGAAGTTTCTTGACGGAACTCCTGATCAAACAATCGAAGAGATAGTGTCTTTTCGTGGAAGATTTTGTGAACAAGCCAAAAACGGTGAAACCGTTGTTGCCCAAGGAAAGGTTGAAAGAGTGCAAAAACTGGGAGAACGTGAACATTACAGATTGCTTCTAGGAAACAAGACTTCAGACCACATGATCTTAGCGTAGAATCATCGTTTCAAAACCTTCAATACCTGTTCATAATATCTGGGTCCATACGTGAGAGTGATCTGCTCAAAAGTTTTTGTTGGACCAACTACCTGTTCAAGGTTTCCTTCCACATAAACTTCCTCATCTTTCTCAGCTTGCATTCTAAATTCCTCGACATAAGACAAAACGCGCTTTAGATTTTCAACTTTTGTTCCCTCTAAAACTTTGACAGGTTCAATTTGATATATGGATGGAATGAAAGGAGCGCCACAATCGTTATTTATGCGAGCAACTGCTTTAATCCAGCCCTTCTTTACCACTCGCGTGTTTGAGCTGTACTCGTTGTAGATTTCCCTCCAGTCCTTCACTGGCTCAAACTCCACCTTAACAACTCTGTCACTTTTCTCGTCCTCAAACAAGGTGTAAATTGTTTTTCTTCGCTGGTGCCACAGATACTCATCTAGGCTGTAGTTTAAAAACCTCCAATGTTTTGTTTTTATCGCCTCTTTAGTTTCAAACTCGTTTCGTAGAGGAGATGTTTTTTCTTGATAAAACGTTTCTAATGTTTCACGTAATTCCATTAGTTTTTCTCTGCCATACACAATTAGGTCTAGGTCTGAAAAATTGGGGTGATAAAAGCCATGAAGAAGAGACCCAAAGACTCCAAAATCTTTTTCTGATAATTCTGATCTGGTTGTAATTAGGCTGAATACTCTACGTAGCGCATGGAGAAGGGTGTCCTTTGGCTGTTTTTTAATTAGCCGCCGAAAACCTTCCTCAGGCTTCCGCGTCCTCTTGACTAGTGCTTGCCGAACTCCTACGAGACGTTGCTGCAAAGGCTCATACAAAACTGTGTATTGCGGATAGTTCTGTTGCACAAACCGCAGCCCCTCATCCGCGTAAAACTTGTAGTAAACTTGTTTTCCCTTTGCCCGAAAGGCTCTGGGAACTGTTGACTTATAGACCGTAGCTGGAGCATACTCCACATCACAGATATATGCGCTAGGTGGATGAAAATAACCGTAAACTCGGAAAATGAGGTTATTCTCAGTAATGATGGCATCTCGATCTCGTAACTTCAAAGAAGAGAACATTGTTGCCTCCTGGCGACTGCAACTTTTCTTTTATAGCATGAATAGGTTTAAGTTTTTGACATAAAAAGGCTTTAACGAAACATTAATCACATTGTTTTTAAGCTATAGTTTCAAGGTTACTGAAATGGTTAAAAAAATCTATCATCAGTTATCCAAAGCCTATGGTAGCCCTGAATCCAAATATTTACCAAAAATCTTTGAGATGTGTCTCACAAAAGAAGAGGCTTCAGCTCTTCTCTCTTTACCAGGGACCCCAGAGGAGATTGCTGCAAAATTAAGCGCTGAAGCTCCAAAAATAGCCACAATTCTCAGAGAACTATTCAACAAGGGCTTTGTTCTTTACAAACGGGTAGATAACAAATCTAGATATGGTTTAAACAATGACTTATGGGAATCCATTCTTCCTGACAAAAGAGACTTCGAAAAGTTTGGTGAGGAATTTCTTGACCTGTGGAACCGCTATCATGATGAGGAAATGATGGCTAGCTCTGACAAGGAGTACACGGAGAGTTATACTCGTGTCATACCCGTGGAAAAAACTATTCCAATGAAATGGGGCGAAATTTTGCCCTATGAAAAAATTTCAGAAATTCTCCAAAATGCTGAAACAATTGCAGTTACAGAGTGCGCATGCAGAACAATGAGCAGGCGATGTGACAATCCTACTGATGTTTGTCTTCTCATAAATGAGTTTGCAGAGATTTTTCTTGAAAGAGGCATCGCAAAAAGAATATCAAAAGAAGAAGCCTCTTCAATCCTTGCACTCACTGAAGACCTCGGACTCGTCCATCAGTTAAACAACTCTGAACCCGAAGGCTATCAATTCCTCTGTAACTGCTGCAGTTGCTGTTGCTCAATCTTAAAAGGCATGACAATTTTAGGCAAAAAAGGCATTACAGCGAAGAGTCGTTATGCATCTTCTGTAGACAGCGAACTCTGTGACGGCTGTGGTATTTGTGTTACGCGATGCCAGTTTGGAGCAATAAACGTGGTTGATTCTAAGGCTGTGGTGGACAAAGAAAAATGCTTCGGATGCGGTATGTGCGCATCGAAATGCCCTACCCACGCTATTCAGTTAATTCCAGTCAGAGGTCCAGAACACATTAGGGACCATTTGGAAAAGGCGCCGCCTAAATTAGTTGACACTCTTATGATTGAATAAAGAACATTTTCTAATAAACCTTCATTTTTCAAGAAGCAAGCAACGAACACCTTTATTACTCATCTCTGTATCACAGCGATTACATGAAGTGCAAGTTGATTTATCGGAGAGTTTGTTGAGCCATTTTTGTGGAAGATCTGGTTCCATAATGAATGGTCTTGACATAGAAATGAAGTCAGCATACCCATCTTTCACTATTCCCTCAGCAACTAGGAAAGAACGTATTCCTCCAACCAGAATTAACGGAGTCTCACCGATAACTTTCCTGATCTTTTTAGCATATGGGAGGAAATAAGCTTCCTCATCAGTTGTTTTTACCTTTAAATACCAAGGATCTAATTCCTCGTCGGATTCGTAGATTCCTCCCGAGATCTCAATTGCATCGAAGCCAGCCTCAGCTATTCTTCTAGCGATTTCTATTGATTCAGGTGGCTTTAGAGAAAGTTCTTCATTCACAAAGTCGTCGATCTGTAGTTTAATAAGAACTGGCAATTCCTCTCCACACGCTTCTTTTATACCTTCGAGGATTTCAACGATTATTCTAGCTCTATTCTCGCTGTTTCCTCCATAGTCGTCGGTTCGCTTATTCATGTATGGAGAGAGGAACTCAGACAATAAGTAGCCATGAGCCGCGTGTAGTTGAACGCCGTCGAAGCCGGCTCTCTTAGCTCTTTCAGCTGACATTGTGAAAGATTGAATTATATCGTCGATGTCTTCAATCGTCATTTCTTTTGGAACGATTCCAATAGACTTATCGGCTATGGGGGACGGGGCAATGGGCTCAATTTTCCTTTTCTTTATTATGTCGGATGCTACTTGTCTGCCGCCATGAGCTATCTGTAAAACAAATTTTGCGTTTTCATTAATTTGATGAACGGTTTCCACCGACTTCTTAAGCATAGGAATACATTCGTCAGTGTGGATGCCGGTCTGATAATTTGCGGCGATTCCGTTTTCCTTTACGAAAGCGAAACCTGCAATAATCAGTCCGACACCGCCTTTAGCGAGGGTTTCATAAAGTGTAACGTAACGATTGTCTACCAAACCATGATCGTCTGCCATTCCCTCGTAGGTGGCAGATCGAACTATCCGGTTCTTCACAGTCATCGGACCGATTTTTTTGGAACTGAAAAGTATGGAGTCTCTCATCAAATCAAACCTCGCCATATTGTTAGCTTTGCATAATCTCCTGTGGAATATCGTTTAATCTTTCACAGCCAGTTTTCGTTACTCTGAACTGGTCTTCAATTTGCATGTCGCCCACTTCTGGAAGATATATTGTTGGCTCGATCGAGATCACCATGTTTGCCTTTAACTTTCTATCTCTATAGGCTTTATCATCAAGAATTCTTTGATATCCAATGAAAGGCCATTCATGCACTTCAAGACCTACCCCGTGACCTATTCCCCACCAATCGGCTTTCCAAACTTCTCCCAGAACCTCTCCTGCTGCTTTATCAACTTCCGAGACAAACACTCCTTCCCGAGCCGTTTTCTGCGCAGCCTCTTGTGCCTGCACGAGCACTTGAAACACGTCCTTCTGCTCTTTAGAAGGCGCACCTAGAGTAAAGGGCCTAGAAATATCGCAACAATAGCCATTGTACATTGTTCCAAAGTCTAAGAGCCACGGATCTCCCTGTTCCAGTTTTCTTTTACCACAATACCACCACCAATTGAGATGATTTGGGTCTTTTCCAGAAGTGACCATGGTGTGGTGGGGAAAGCCTTGCGATCCAGCGATTCGACATACGCGTTCAATTTCTCCTACAATTTCTGATTCTAAGACTCCGGGGCGGGCAAATTTGGCTGCTGCTTCTATGCCTTTCTTGGCGATTTGAGCTGCTCTTTTCATGCATTGAATTTCATATTCTGATTTTACAGCTCTTTCTTCCTCAAGAATGTCTGATGCTACTTCAATCTGAGACTGTCCAATCTCGCTTTGGAAACGAGCATACAATGAAGGGCTCATGGAGTATTCTCCTACTAATCCAATTCTAGACTTTTCTAGCTCATTTTCGCGTAGATAGTCTTTGAGGAGTTGAACGTGGTCTCTCGCCGACTTTACATTTTCTATCCATGTGCATTCAGGTGGAAAATAGTCCGCTGCATCTATCTCTAGGAGGGAATTCAGATTCTCGTCGCGAGGCAAGATTACCATGGTGTTGCCGAAATATGGTTCATATCCTGAAATGTACATTACGTGTCCTCTTTGTCCGAAACGTATGCTCCCAGGTGCTGAGTAAACCACTAGAACATCAATTCCTCTATCTTTCATTTTCACCCTAATGCTTTTGATTCGCTTTGTAAATTCGTTTTGAGGCGTCATCAAACTTATCATCTGTTTAGTAAGTTAGATAGCAGCAATTACATAAATCTCGCGCAGAAAGACATCATAGATTGCTGCCAATAAGGTTTACTTGGATTTTCCAAATTTATTTTGATAGACCAGTTGTGAAAGTTCTTTTCTATTCTTTTCTCCAACATTTTTGGGAATTCCGATAGGTAGAAGCGATATTACTCTGTGAGCCTTTGGAATTTCTAAAACATTTTTTATCTTCTCCTCAGAGGATTTTTTCTCTTTTTTAATTTGAAAAGTTCCGATCCAACATGACCCCAATCCTAAACTATATGCAGCCAAGGTCATGTTTTGTGTAGCCACAGCACCGTCTTCAATGAAATGGAAAGGGTCTTCGTTAGAATCAACTGTGGTCACAATGCAAACAGGCGCTTCGCGCACGCCTAATTTAAAAATCGTGGGCACAAATTCGCTGAGACTCTCCCTGATGGCTGGGTCTGTCACAACTATAAATTTCCAAGGTTGCTTGTTAAGCCAAGAAGGTGCCCATCGTCCTGCCTCCAGAATAGCTTGAATCTTTTCTTCTTCTACGGGGGTTGTTTCAAACCTTACGATGCTTCTTCTATTCTTTATCGCTTCTAGAGTTGGATTAGTCATAATCTCACCGAGTAATTTAGTATTCAATTGTATGGCATATAAATTTAGTAGTTACACGTCTGTGAAGACATTTAGAAGTTACGGCGAAAGTCGCCAAATATACTCATCTTCACAAGTTCCCGTGCCCACTACAACCTGATGACTAAACTCACCGGTTTCAATGTTCACCGCCTGCTCCAGCATTCCAGAAACACTAATCTTTTCGCCCCGTTGAGCCACGTTTCTGTAACAGCCTATCATCGACACTACCTTTGATGGGGTCTGATTTTTCGCAAGTTTTGAGGTTGGATTAAGTGGTTGATAATCTGTGATCGGATAGACTGCTGGTCGGAACATAGCTTCGTTGTCGTTAACAACTTGACAACGAAACGTAACTGGTTTGACTGGCGAATATTTGTAGGCGCCATATTTAGACGTGATTTCTCCAGCCTTCTTCACGGCGTTGTATACAAATATCTTGTTTTTGTATCTCACTCGATGTTTTCTCATCCTATCAATTTTCTTAGTAAAAACGTAAGTGAATGTGCCTTCATCTACTAGCCGTTTAATCGTTTTTTCAAGATTCCGAAAGTTGCGTGATCCATAAACCACCAAATCGACGTCGGACTTCGTAGTGTGCATGTTCAACGCAATTGACCCATGTATTCCAAAGTCTTCAAGCGGCACACTGGATTCGCCTGAAAGGAGGATAACCAGATCCAGCGCAAATTTTTGCAAGCGATCTTTCCTTTCCTTTTTAGCCAGTTTTTGCAGACATTGGCTTGGCACATAAACTCTCTTTATTGACCTCAAAGGAAGACTGATAACTTCTTTTCCTCTGAATGGGCAGAAATAAACGTAGTGAGGAAAATGATTTCGAAATGTTTCTAAGAGCTGCTGAAAGTTTTTCGCTGTGTAAAGTTTTTCTGGTCGAAGAAGCTTAATTTGTTCTAGTGTCCAGTGTTTTTTGAGAAAACGTAACGTGAAGTTAGACGCCAAATTTGATGGGATATATTTTAAAAACGAGAAAACCCGTTCTTCTGGGTGTTCGTACCCAAACACGTAGAAGATAAAGTTCTCTTTTGTGACAAGCGTGTCGCCGTCCTTAGGTATCCACTCTTCCATTTTGGGCACACCTTTTTACGGTCAAATAGAATATACAAGCGATATGAAAAAGGTTGAGGATATGCGAGGGTTTAGAGACCGCGACTTCCTACAAACTAGAGAAAAGTTCTTTTTCTGCGTGGTCAGTCCTTTTCATCCTTCTGACCGTGTTATCTCCTATCTCAAATACGTTCCAGCCAAGTTAGGTGTCTGGGGGAGGGGGAAGGAGAGGTTTAAAAGAGTTATGCGAGCCTACACCATTCCTAACCTATTGGAAACCTTCAGCGTTTTAGAAAGAAGCTATCCTCATTATCTGTTTTATTCGCCCGTCTATAATATCACAATGACCGCGGTTCCACATGAATACATAGTGAAACATTTTAAGCCAGAGGAGAAACTTGCCCAACTGTTTCAGACTTCACATTTAGACTCTTTGCAAAGAAAAATGTTAAGGTTAGTTTCATTTTTGGCAGAAACAAGCAATGTTTCACTTAACTCCTTTGGAGTGACAGGTTCCATCCTTCTTGACATTCACCGTCCAGAATTTTCAGACTTCGACATAACAGTTTACGGTTCAAAAAACAGTTTAGCAGTGAAAAACGCTTTAGTTGAAATCTATGGTTTGTCAAGTTTCCCGGTCAAACGTTTTGAAGAAAAAGCTCTCAAAGCTTGGTGCGCTAAAAAAGCTCGGCGCTATCCGTTGACACTTGATGAAGCCTTAAAAATCTATGAACGAAAGTGGAATCTAGGAATGTTTGAGGACACTCTATTTTCCATTCACCCCATTAAGCTGGAACACGAACTTGCAGAGCAGTATGGCGACAAAACCTATCATCCTTTAGGTGCCGTTACTATCCGTGCGGTTGTTTGCGAAAACATTGACTACATGTTTCTTCCCGTGGTGTATCGTGTTCGAGAGGTGAAAGTCATAGAAGGGCTTTCAGCAGCAGACATTGAAGAAGTGGTTTCCTATGAAAGCTTGTACGACAACCTAGCAGAGGTTGGAGAAACAATTATTGCGAGTGGTAAGCTTGAACGAGTTATCGATAAGAAGACTGGTCAAGAATATCATCGTGTTCTGGTGGGTTCTCCTGAAGGAAAGGGTATGGAATACATCAAACTGGCTTAGCTTCCCCGCCTTTCATGTAGTAATACGGACATAAGCACTTGTCTTGATTTATGTCTGTGTCCTTGAGGAAGCCCATTCCATCAAAGACATCATCTTGTTTCTCAGTTCCTCTCTGTCTTTGGTGAGGAAATACTCTACTCTTGGAGGTATCTCTGAAAACGTTTCCCTCTTGATTAACCCTGAGTCTTTTTAACTCTTCCATCTTTTGAAAAGCGCATGGTCTATTTCTAAATGATCCAAGACTTTTCCAACAACAAAGTCTACAAGATCATCAACATCTTCTGGTTTATGATAGTACGCAGGCATAGCTGGAAGAATAATAACACCTTGCTCCGCCAACACAAGCATGTTGCGAAGGTGAACAACACTTAACGGGGTTTCACGAGGAACCAGAACAAGCTTTCGTTTCTCTTTCAATATTACATCTGCAGCTCTCAAAACTAAGTTATCAGAGTATCCATGTGCGATGCCCGCCAACGTCTTCATGCTGCACGGAATGATGATCATGCCGTCTGTTTTGAATGACCCGCTTACGATTGGAGCACTCCAGTCATTGACGTCATAATTATGGTTAGCTAGCTTTTCTATATCTTTTTTAGTTTTTTCAAGTTCGTGTTCAATCACTTTTTCCGCGGCTTTACTAATGATTAAATGGGTTTCCACATTTTTTTCTTGCAACACTTTTAGCAAGCGTTTGCCGTAGACGACTCCACTGGCTCCGGTTATTGCCACAATCAACCGCACATGTGCACCAACTATCGTACAGATGAAAAAACATTACAATATTAGTAAAGATAAAAGTAGTGGAAACAACGAAAGCTAATGACTACTCTTTTTTGGGTAAATATATTCTATACGGGATTTGTTATTTAGCTAGTGCCCAAAAACATCTTTTGGGAGAAGTAACCTTTCCCTTCTTTTTCAGACTTCTTATGACTTTAGAGACTTCGTCTTTGGGTAAACCGGTTATTTTTGCAACATCTCCGGGTCTAACTGGCTTTCCCGCTTTTTCCATAGCTTCAAGCACCCTTTGCTCTTTTTCTTCCAACTTTTTCTCCTCCAAAATTATTCGGTTCAATTAAGTTTATGCTATTGCTGAATTTATATTTTTATAATTCGAGATTCAAACACAAAGCAAAGCAACTAGGATAGTTGCAACACTTCTTTCAAGTAGGCTCGGAATGGACCAATCTTGCCGCCGAAGTTTCCAGCTGAAATTTTGACAACTTCTGGAATCTTGACTGCTGCTTTTATTCCATTAGCCATCGCCTTTTCCACGACATTGGAGTTTAAACCGTTTATAACGATCTCATATACGCTGTTCACATTATCTGGAACCTGTGAATCCGGAATGAGTTTTTTCAGTTTTGGACAGAACGGATGATTTGTAGATGCTTTAAGCTTGTATTTCATGGAACCAGCTTTTGAGCCCGACCTGCATATGCCACCTGGAAACGGTAAAATAACGCCCGTGGGACTCTGGGTGATAGCATTTACCGCTTCTTCTGCAGCTTGAAGACCGCCTTTGTGACTCTTCGCTAAAATCAGGAAGTTTCCGCCTGCAACCGCTTTCATAACACCGAAGTTGTCCTCTACTATGAATTCTCCTCCCATGACTGGAATGCGCCAAACTTTCCTTTCAGCAATTGCATCCTTTTTCTGAAAGCCGTCGCCAAACAAACGAAGACTTCGACCAACCTTCAACCTTCTCTTCGCTTCGGGCAGAGCGTCGAAAGCTGCTGTTGTGGGACATGTCATGACACATTGTCCTAGTCTCAAGCCCATTTGGGTTTTCAATTCTCTACGAGTAATGTGATAGATCTGAATCAGCGTTCCAACTCGTCCATCCGGGGTTTTATTCGGCGGCACTGTGCTTTCTATTCCGGCTTCTGCTGGGGACATAATTATGGAGGCGGCGAAGCCAGTTGCTGTTCTAGCTGCTGTCAACGCCCATTTTTCATTGTCAGCAGTTATCAAGATTCTGCTAGCCCACATTGGAAACATTTCGGCGAAAGTATCCTCTATGGTGCAAATGTTTCCCCTCTGGCGATGTTTAACTTTGAACCAATCTTTTCCGCGTTCTACGATTTGAAGTTCATTTGCGCTTCCGGTAGATTTTGACTTCATCTCGTTCTGTGACATACTCGAAACCTGCCTTGAGAAGTTCTTCATCTTCCTCTAGACTTTTAGATGTTGCGGTGTGGTATTCATCGCCTTCAAAGCTCACTAAATGTGTGTAGATTATCGTTGAAGTTATGCTTCTATGTCCAAGCCTCTGCATGACAAGCATAATGTTCTTTGAGGGAGGTGAATATATAATAAAGTACATAATAATTTTCTTTATTGTATTCCATGACCCCATTAATTAGAGAAGATGAATGAGGAAAATGAACAAAAATAATATGATGTTTGGCAAAAGTAAAGAAGAAATTTATTTTCAATGGACCCTTAAAAGGAAACTCCCTAGGCTCATCTGCAACTATGCCTTTTCTTCATCAGAAGAAAGGAGAAGATTAAGAAGCATGCCACATCTGTTTCGATGTCGATATCGAGGAAGTGTAATAGAAGAAATTAGCAGAGAAGATGTTGATGAACAAACATTGAAAACTTGGGCAGAACTAAGCTTTTATCCAGAAGAAAAATTTGATGCTTTACTTGAATTTTATGATCCGGTAAGTAAGATTATGATTGACATGAATCTTCCTATGATTTCAAAAGAGCCCACAAAGAGAACGCTTTGACTAATGTCAATCAGGTTTCACTCATTATTTTTCGTGTTTTCATTAACGTGCTCTTTAGTTGAATTATATAATCTACAAAGCTGCGACCTTCGTCCATTTTTTTGAACTCAAATCCATAACTTGAGTATAAATGTTTCAGAATTATTCCTTCAACAACAAGGGCTCCTGAATCAAGAAAATCCTCAAGGCATCTAGCAAAGGCGTCTAGTTTTTTTGGAATTTCTTCTAGAGTTAATGAGTCATTTTTCTCTAGATGATGATAAATGATTAGAGCTGCAGCATGTCCGAAAATCTGGTTCAATGCATCGTCTACCGTTTTGCGAAATGCTTTGTCAAACTCGCCTTTCGTTTTCAATTTTTTGTCCCAAACTTAGGTTTTGACTGGTGATTTTCATTGAGGCATACAGTAACACTTGTAGCGTTTTTGTATTCAAAGAGCTGAATGCAACTCATTCAAGACCAGCTCCTCATCGAGTTTTCCAAACATGTTTTAGGTCATAGAAAAAGAGACGATTTTCAATCCTTTTCCGTCTATCATAACTTCGTGGTATTTTTTGCTGTGGTTAGTACCTCGCATTTTGAGTATCAGAAACCGTGTTTTGAGTTCTCCGTCGTGAACGATGTTTTCCAACGTAATCACAGAGTCGGCTATGAACTCTTCGATTCCAAGCCCAAGCGTCTCGAGGCCCGTAGGCACGCT
>JABAOH010160419.1_pt1 | contig 25809 bp, 18 predicted proteins | sample 7062181 | NCBI WGS metagenome assembly JABAOH01 (sample SAMN14538630, study PRJNA623070) | marine sediment metagenome | biome: marine biome [ENVO:00000428]; feature: marine pelagic biome [ENVO:01000023]; material: deep marine sediment [ENVO:00002113]; isolation source: pool of 5 deep marine... | reverse complement strand
CGACTTCGACGCCGCGCTCGCGCTCATCTGAACCGCTTGCCGTGTCGGCGCACGTAGAACTCAAAAAGACGCTCGGCTTCTGGGACGTCTTCTCGATCGCGCTCGGCCAGGTGATCGGCTCGGGCATCATGGTGCTGATCGGCATCGGCATCGAGTTCACGGCCTACGCGATCCCGTTCGCGTTCGTGCTGTCGGCCTGCCTGTCGGTCATCAAGCAAATACCGGTCGCCTTCATGGGCTCGGCGATGCCGGCGACCGGCGGCCTCTACGTCTATTGCAAACGCGTGCTCGGCCCGCGCATCGGCTTCTTCTACCTCGCGATCCTGCTGGTCACGCACATCCTGATCGCGCTGTTCGCGCTGGGATTCGCGCAGTACGCCGTGGCGCTGGTGCCCGACTTCGACATCCGCGTAATCGCGCTGGGCATCCTGATCCTGTTCTACGTCGTGAACATCGTCGGCGTGAAGCCGGCCGCTGCCGTGCAGAAGGTGATGATCGTGTTCCTGCTGCTCGGCCTGTCATCGCTGATCGTGTTCGGCATCTTCGAGGTCGACTACAGCCACTTCACGAACCCGGACGAGCTGCTGCCGAACGGCTGGTACGGCTTCGGGCTTGCCTGCGTCGTGCTGTCATTCTCGACAGGCGGCGCCCAGTACGTCTCCGAACTCGGCGGCGAGATGAAGAACCCGCATCGCGACCTGCCGCGCGCGATCATCTACGCCACCCTGCTCGCGGCGGTCTTCTTCGCGCTCGTATCGATCGTCGCGGTCGGCGTCCTGCCGATCGAGCAGACCGCGGGCAAGACGCTCGCCGAGGTGGCGAAAGCGATCCTGCCGCCCGAGGTCTACACGGCCTTCATCGTCGGCGCCGGCCTGTTCGCGCTGGCGACCAGCATCAACTCGACGTTCTCCTGGGCGACCAAGTCGGTGCTGATCGCCTGCGAAGACGGCTGGCTGCCGAAAGGCATCGCCGTCGTCAACAAGCGCTTCAATACGCCGCACATCCTGCTGACCTTCCTGCTGCTGTTCGGCGCGACGCCGATCCTCGCCGGCAAGGACCTGCGCTACATCATCATGCTCGGCGGCGGCCTCGTCTTCATCTACGACATGATCCCGCTGATCGCGGCGTTTACCTTATCCAAACGACTGCCGGAGGTGTTCGCGGCGGCGCGCATGAAGATGTCGGAGAAGACCGTCAAGACGATCGCGGCCATCGGCATGCTGGTCCTGGTCGTGCAGGGCTCGCTGTCCTTCTCCGACATCGACCGCATCGGCTGGGCGCTCGTCGCCGGGTATATCACGCTCGTGGTGATCTATATCCAGGTCAGGGACCGGCATCGCGTGGGCGTCGACGACGCTGACGGAGGCTGAAGTGACCACCGACCCGCCCGCCGAGTCCGGCAGTAGCGTGCGTTGGCGACGAGTCTACGTCGCCGTCGCCGTGTATACGGCGGTCATCGTCATTCTTCTCTGGCTCTTCTGGCGTTTCTTCGCGAGCTAGCGTGCACCTCGTCGACTGGTCCATCGTTGTCCTTTACCTCGGCTACGTCATCTGGCTGGGCCTGAAGCTGAGCCGGCAGTCGCGTGACGCGACCGGCTTCTTCCTCGCCGGCCGCAGCCTGCCGTGGTGGGCCGTCGGCCTGTCCGTGATGGCGACGCAGATGTCGGCGATCACGCTAGTCGGCACGACCGGGCAGGCCTACACCGACGGCATGCGCTTCATCCAGTTCTATCTCGGCCTGCCGCTCGCGATGGTCATCCTGTGCGTAACGGCCGTGCCGTTCTTCTATCGTGCGAAAGTCTTCACGGCATACGAGTATCTCGAGCAGCGCTTCGACGCGAGGACCCGCACGCTGACGAGTTTCTTCTTCCTCGTATCGCGGGGGCTCGCCGTCGGCGTCGTCATCGCCGCGCCGTCGGTGATCCTCTCTATCGTCCTCGGCTGGGACGAAGTCGCGACGATCTTCGTAATCGGCCTGTCGACCACCGTCTACACGATGCTGGGCGGCGTGCAGGCGGTGACGTGGACCGACGTGAAGCAGATGTTCATCATCTTCGCGGGGCTTGCGATCTGCGTCATGGTGATCCTGTCCGGCCTGCCCGAGGGCGTGGCCTTCGGTGACGCGCTGCACCTGGCCGGCGCCGCCGGCAAGCTGCAGACGCTCGACTTCAGTTTCGATCTCGAGGAGCGCTACACGATCTGGTCCGGCCTGTTCGCCGCGCTGTTCCTGTTCCTGTCCTATTTCGGCTGCGACCAGAGCCAGGTGCAGCGCTACCTCACTGCGCGCTCGGTCGATGAAGGCAGGACGTCGCTCATGATGTCGGCATTCCTGAAGATCCCGCTGCAATTCCTGATATTGCTGATCGGCGTGCTGGTCTTCGTGTTCTACCAGTTCCGGCCCGCGCCGCTGGTGTTCAACGAGGTCGAGGCGCTGCAGGCTGCTGGCGCGCAACCCGCCGCCTATGCCGAACTCGAGGCCGACCTCGACAACCTGCACCGGCAACGGCAGGACGCCGCGCTGCAGTACCTCGCGTCCCGCAATGACGGCGACGGCGACGTCGAGCGCAGCGTCTACCTGGCGGCGAACGAGGCGTACGCAGACAAGCGCGCCGACGCGACGGCGTTCATCCGTGAAACGAACGACAACCCGTCCTTCAACGACGTCAACTACGTGTTCCCCGTGTTCGTGCTCGACAACATGCCGATCGGCGCCGTCGGGCTGATCATCGCCGCGATACTCGCGGCCGCGATGTCGAGCGTCGCCGCCGAGCTGAACTCGCTGGCCACCGCCTCGACGATGGATTTCTACAAGCGGCACTTCCGGCACGACGGGGACGAGAAAGGGCTGGTCGCCTTCGGCCGGTTTGCGACCCTGATATGGGGGATCTTCGCCTGCATTGTCGCGACCTTCGCGACGAGCCTCGGTTCGCTGATCGAGGTCGTCAACACGTTCGGGTCTTTCTTCTACGGCTCCCTGCTCGGCGTGTTCGTGCTCGCGTTCGCGGTGCCCGGCGCGCGTCCCGCCGGCGCGTTCTACGGCCTGCTGTTTGGTATCGTATCGGTCTGGATCGCGAGCGCGTACAGCGACATCGCGTTCCTCTGGTTCAACGTCGTCGGCTGTCTCGTGACGGTCGCCGCGGGCTTCCTGATCAGCCGCCTGGCTGCAACGACAGAACAATGAAGAGCATGCGCAGCGTTGCAAAGATATTTCTCGTCCTGCTCGTCGCAGCGTCCATGCCCGCGGATGCACAGGTGCGGGCGATCTATGACAGCGGCGCAGAGGCGCTGATCCGGCAGCTCGAGCGCCTGCAGACGACCGCGAGCGTGCTGCACACCGGCGCGCACCCTGACGACGAGGACTCCGCGCTGGTTGCCTATCACGCGCGTGGCGAGCATGCGCGCACGGCGTACCTGTCACTGACCCGGGGCTCCGGCGGGCAGAACATCGTCGGCCCCGAGCTCGGCGATCTGCTCGGCATCATCCGCAGCGAGGAGCTGCTGCAGGCGCGTCGATTCGACGGCGCCGAACAGCTGTTCACGCGCGCGAACGACTTCGGTTTTTCCAAGCGCCGCGAAGAGGGCGCCCGCCTGTGGGGCGAGGAGGTGGTCCTCGCCGACATGGTGGCGGCGATCCGCCGCTTCCGGCCGACCGTGATCGTGTCGCGCTGGAACGGCACGCCGACGGACGGGCACGGGCATCACCAGTTCACCGGCTACCTGACGCCGATCGCGTTTCGTGCCGCGGCCGATCCCGAACAATTTACCGAGCAGATAGAGGCGGGCCTGCTGCCCTGGCAGGCAGAAAAACTCTACGTCTCCGAGCGCGGCGCCGGCAGCGCTGACCTTCTCGTTATCAATACCGGCCAGTACGACCCGGTCACGGGCAGGAGCTTCTTCGAGATCGGCATGCACGGCCGCAGCCAGCAGAAGTCGCAACAGATGGGCTCGCTGGAATTGCGCGGCAGGCAGGAGAGCAGGCTGCACCTGGTCGAATCCGTCGATGCAGCGACTGTTGATGAAACGAGCGTGTTCGACGGCCTCGACACATCGATTCGCGGCATTGCGCGATACGAGGCGGCGCCGAACGCGACGCTCGAACAGCGGCTGGAAAATCTCGACAACATGCTGAGCATTACGCCGGGCTTGTATCGTCCCAGGTCCCAGGATTCCCTCATCCCGCCGTTGAGCGGCGCGCTCGAGCTTGCTCGCGAGGCCAGGGAGGCGGCAGCCTCCTACGACGCGCGGCGGCTGCTCGATGAGAAGATCCGCGAGATCGAGACGGCGCTCGCGATGGCCGCGGGCATTCACGTCGATGCGCTTGCGGAAGTCGAGACGCTGATCCCGGGAGACGAGGTCAAGGTCGCCGTCCGTGTGTTCGATCCCGGGATCGACGCGGTCACGGTCACCGGCATCGAGCTTCGCTCGCCTGCCGGCTGGACGACGGAGGTGTCGGCCGATGCAACGCTCGGCAACGAACAGAACTTCCGCCGCCGCGAAACGGCCAGCGCCGAGTTTGGATTCGCGGTGCAGGTGCCCGGGGACGCAAAGCCGACCGAACCCTACTGGCTCGAACGGCCAAGAGAAGGATTCAACTACGACTGGAGCAACGCAGGCGATGCGCGTCATGCGCCTTTCGCAGCGCCGATCCTGACCGCTGTCGTGTCACTGGAATTGCATGACACCGCGATCACCATCGAGCGGGAGGTCGAATATCGCGAGCGTGACCGGGTGCGCGGCGAACTCAGGCGCAGGCTCGATGTCGTGCCCGCGATCTCGATCGAGCCGGCGACCGCGTCAGTCATCGTGGCGGCCGCGTCGGCCGGGCGTGCGCACGAAGTGCGGCTGACGATCCGCAACAACGCAGCGGCGACGATTGCCGGCACCGCGGCTATCGACGTGCCCGCCGGCTGGTCGCTCGAGCCCGCGTCTGCAGATTTCTCGCTGGCCGCAAGCCCGGCGACGACCACGCTGGCATTTACCGCGACGCTGCCGGCAGACATTGCAGCCGGCGCTTACGAGCTGGAAGCTGCGGCGTCCATCGATGGCGCGAGCTATCGACAGGCCATGCGCGTCATCGCGTACCCGCACATCCGCACGCACCGGGTCTACGCGCCGGCGAAGACCAGGTTCACGGTCATCGACGTCGACGTGGCGCCCGTCCGTGTCGGCTACGTGATGGGCAGCGGCGATCGCGTGCCCGAGGGGCTGCGCCGGCTCGGTGTCGACGTGGAGCTGATCGACGATACGCTGCTCACGACGGGCGATCTTTCCGTCTTCGACACGATCGTCATCGGCATCCGCGCGTCGCAGGCGCGGCCCGCCTATGTTGCGGGCAACCAGCGCCTGCTGGATTTCGTGGCAGCCGGCGGCGCGCTGATCGTGCAGTACCAGCAGCCCGATTTCATCGCGCAAGGTCTCGCGCCGTTCCCGGCAAGCATGGAGGGCAACGTGCGTGTCGTCGACGAGACCGCGCCGATCACGATGCTCGAGCCCGAGCACCCGGTATGGAGTTTTCCGAACCGGATCGTCCAGGCCGACTTCGACGGCTGGGTGCAGGAGCGCAATAACTACAACGTGACGAGTTTCGACGAAGCGCGTTACGTGCCGCTTACCGAAGCGCACGACCCGGGAGAGCCGGAAAGTCGCGGCGGCATGCTGTACGCGAAGATCGGCGACGGCCACTATGTGTACACGGCCTACTCGTGGTTCCGCCAGCTGCCGAACGGCACGCCCGGCGCATACCGCATCTTCGCCAACCTGGTCAGCCTGCCGGCGGTGGAATGACATGAGCGAGAAGTTCCCTGCACAGGGTTACAAGGACAACGTTCTGGCGGATTGTTTCGCCGACGCGAAGACCTATTTCCTCGATCACTACATCGCGGTCGATCGCGCCCACGCCGTGATGCTCGCCGAGCAGAGGATCATCTCGGCCGAAGAGGGGGCGATGCTGCTCGATGCGATCGACAGGCTGGACATCGACCGCATACGCGCCGCCGAGTACGACGGCAGCGTCGAGGACCTGTTCTTCTTCCTGCAGCGCGAGATCGCCGCCAACTGCGGCGACCCGGACGTCGCCGGGCGGCTGCATACGGCGCGCAGCCGCAACGACATCGACGTCACGATCTACCGGCTGTACCTGCGCGAGCAGGCGCTGGCGCTGATCGATGCCTGCCATGCGCTGCGCCGCGTGTTCCTCGAGCTGGCGGCGCGGCATCACGAATCGCTGATGCCGGNNGACGCCTGCCATGCGCTGCGCCGCGTGTTCCTCGAGCTGGCGGCGCGGCATCACGAATCGCTGATGCCGGCCTACACCCACACGCAGCCGGCGCAGCCGAGCACGCTCGCGCATTACCTGCTGGCGATGGCCGAGAACACCTCGCGCGACATCGCTCGCCTGCAGCGCGCGTACGAGAACATGAATCGCTGCCCGCTCGGCGCCGGCGCCATCACGACCACGGGTTTCGACATCGATCGTTTCCGGGTCGCGGCGCTGCTGGGTTTCGATGGCCCGACGCGCAACGCCTATGGCTCAATCGCGTCGGTCGACTACTTCACCGAGTTCCTGGGCTGCGTCGCCACGCTGCTCATCAACACCGGCAAGTTCGCGCAGGAGTTCCTGCTGATGGCGATGATGGAGTTCGACGTCATCCGTCTGCCCGACGGCTACGTGCAGTCGTCGTCGATCATGCCGCAGAAGAGGAACCCGGTCGCCGTCGAGCACGTGCGCGCGATCGCCAGCAAGGCGCTCGGACAGACGCTGGGCGTCCTGACCAGCGTGCACAACACGCCATTCGGCGACATCAACGACGTCGAGGACGATCTGCAGCCGCTGATCTTCAACGCAACGCGGGACGCGATCCGGGCCGTGTCGCTGCTCGGTCATACGCTCGAGGCGGCCGAGTTCAACGTAGAGCGCCTGCAGGAAAGAGCGGGCGATAACTTCATCACGGTGACCGAGCTTGCAGACACGATCGTGCGCCGCGACGGCCTGCCGTTCAGCAAGGCGCATGCGATCGTCGCCGACTGCGTCCGCCAGGCGACCGAGGCCGGCGGCGTCATCACCCACGACATGCTGCTGGCCGCTGCCGGGACTATCGGCCACGACCTGTCACTGACGGCTGGCGAGCTCGAGACCGCGCTGAGCCCGGAGAACTTCATCGACGTGCGCAGGATCCACGGCGGCCCGGCGCCGGACGAGACGCGCAGCGCGCTCGAGGAACAGCAAAGCCTCCAGTCGAACGACGAAGCCTGGCGCGAGCAGGCCGGTCATCGACTCGCGGCGGCGGCGGATAAACTGGATGCGGCCGCAACGGCCGGTCGTTAGTCGATTTCAGCGATACGTATCGGCGACGATGCGTCTCGCCTCGGCATTGCAGGACGACGGCGGAAAACGCAGCTTTCCAGGCGGTGGCCGGCCGGCTGTTCGCGGACCCGGCAGGAACGGGCCGCGCTCGGACCGTCACGCAAACGATCGGCGCCCGCGACAGCGACGGGTCAATGACTACAGCAGGTAGTCGACGACGACTTCCATCAGGAAGTCCGACCAGCGTTCCGGGAAGGGCTCGGTCAGTTCGACCGACTGCTCGAAATCGGCTTCGAAGATGCGCTCCATCAATTCGCCGACCGCCTTCGGGTCCGACGTCGCGAGGTTCAGTTCCCGATTGGTGTGAAAGCTCAGATTGTCCCAGTTTGCCGAGCCGAGGCTCGCCCAGCCGTCGAACACTGCGGCCTTCACGTGCGACATGCCCGGGTACAGGAATACCCTGATGCCGTGCTCCAGCATCGCGTTCGCCGCCAGCGCGTTGCTCTGGTTCAGTGGCCCGTGATTGCCGACCAGTGGCAGTATGACCCGGACATCCACGCCTCGGCGCCTGGCTTTCGCCAGCTCGAAAAGCATCGTGTCGTCGGCCATATAAGCGTTCTGGACGTAGATATGGCTTTTCGCCCGGCGAATGGCTTCGCGCTGCGCCCTGAATATCTCTGCATTGCCCGGGTCGGTCAGCAGGACGCGCAGCGACTGTTCTCCTGACGACGCGCTTTGGTTGTTCGGCTTCAGCTTGTGCAGCATCCAGCCGACGTCGCCGAAGACGCCGGCATGGACCCATGCGTCATCGAACTCCTCGCGCAAGACGGCGACCACCGAGCCCTGCACCTCGACCATCATGTCGTGCCACGCGTAGCGGTACTCGCGACCGATATTCATACCGCCGGTAAACGCGATCGAGTCATCCACGATCGTGGTCTTCACGTGATCGCCGGCGACCAGCCAGGGATTGCTGACCTGGCGTACGTTGATCCCCGAGTCTTCCTCCAGGAACCGGCGCACCGACTCGGGCGGCACATAGTCCTCGGGCATGCTCTCGTCGTCGGTGCCGGTGGCGAGTATGGTGCCCAGTCCGTCGAGCAACACTTTGACGTCGACGCCTTGCGCCGCCTTGCGCCGCAGCAGGCGACCGATCTGCTCGGCCACATCGTCGTTGTCGAAGATATAAGTCCGGATGGCGATCGACTCGCGGGCCGACGAGAGGACATCGATCAGCCGCGTGAAATACTCCTCACCGTCGACCAGGTATTCGATCGAACCGGTCGTGGCGGGGCGGCCGGTGATGCCGTCGAGCGCCTGCTCCCAGGCGTGGAGATCCATCCCCTCGTCCGTTGTCAGTTCCGGAATCGGTGTGTCCTCGAGCGACCGCAGCGACGCCGGCCTGACCGTCTCGGCCGCAGCCTCGCCCGCAACGAAGAACAGCTTCGCGATCGAGGAGACCGGGCGGACCAGGAAGCCACCGACGTGGCTGTGGAGCACGTGGCCGACCGACTGGGCGACCTGCGCCGGCGTATCGCCCGCCGCCGTCCTCGGCATTGGCGCATAGCGCACGAAGACCGCAATCGGCAGATCGAGGTTCACGAACAGGAACGGCAGCGAGTAGGCCCCGGCATCGCCGGTACTGAAGACGATGATGCGCTCTTCGACACCCTCGGCGTCGAGAAACCGGTCGAGCTGCGGCAGGCCGCGCCGCATGAACTCTTCGAAATCAATGCGCTCCGATACCGAGTAGTCGGCGGGCTTGTCGATCAGGAGCCGGGCTTCGAAGCGGTCGATGTCGTTGTAGTAGAGGAAGTAATCGTCGTTGTCGAAATGCATGACGACGCCGGCTTTTTCGTCATGGGGCAATAGCGCGAAAAAAAGCTGCTCACGGAAGCGGCCCCACTGTTCGCTGTCGAGGAGTCGCGGTGTGATCGGTGATTCCGGCAGCGCCTGCCAGCGCTCGCGCTGCTGATAAGCGAGCGGCAGGATGTAGGGACCGCCGTAGCTGTCCGCATTGGCCTGCTCGATCGCCGCGAGGTCGATGCGGTCCGCCCAGGTCCCGCCCGCATAGACGAGCCCGTCGGCGCCTTCGTAGCTGACGTAGAATTCCTCGTCGCCGACAAAGGCCTCTCGGATGACCAGCGGGCTGACGACGCCCTGCTCGGCGAATCGGCCCTCGAGTCGCGGCAGGGCATCGATCTCCGCCATGTCCGGCGTCGGCCGCTGGCCGCTGCACGACGACGCTGCGGCGAGGCAAACGACAAACGTACTGAAAACAAGACCAGTCGGCCTTTGAACCGTCACAGGCATGGGACCTATTGTGGCAGAAACGAGGAGCGCCGCAATTCAGGATCGCGAGGATGGCGGCAGTTCCGGCTACCGACGCGTGCCGGGCTCACGGCGCAAGCGCAACGTCCGCGAAACCTGCCCGTGGCCTTGCACTTACCGCGAATTCGGCATTCGCCGTGGCGGCCTGAATTTCTCCTACTAGACTTATAGCCAGTGTCCCAATGCACCAACAACTTAAAACGATTAACAACAAAAAGGTGTTGCTATGAAATCCATGAAGTTATTGCTGTCGCTCGCCGCCGCGCTGCTGGCGTTCTCCGGAACAGCGAACGCGCAGGACGACGACGGCCACGGCCTGATCAGCGTCCGCACAACGACCGTGAAACCGGGCAAAGGCCTGGAATTCCGGGAGCTGCTCGGCAAACTGTCGGCTTCCCGCAGAGCGGCGGGCCACACCGGCACAGCCATCTACCAGGTCGTGCGCGGGCCATCCGGGGTTTTCTACTCGGTTGGCCAGATCGACGACTATGCGCGGTTCGACGGTCAGTACGACAGCGGGATGAGCGATGCCGACTGGCAGCGCTGGCTGAACCGCTTGAATGAGATCATCGCGCACTCCGAACTCATGGTCATGAGAACCCATCCCGAGCTCGGAATTGCGGCGGAATCCGAGTCGCCGCCCAACATGCTGATGCTGCGCTTCACGACGCTGAACCCGGGCGCCGGCGGCGATTACCATGACTGGCTGGAGAACTCGCTGGTGCCGGCCTTGAGAGAGGGAAACAGCAAAAGCTACAGTGTTTCCGACATCCGCATCGGCGGTGACCCGTCCACCTGGATCAGCGCAAGGAGGATCGACTCCTGGGCGCAGCTGGACGGACCCGGTCCGCTCAGCCACCTGAGCAACCGTGCGCGGGAGCGGGTGTTCGACGGCTGGTCAGACATGATCCATTCGTCGCGGGTGGAGATGATCCGCCTGCTGCCGGATCTCAGCTACTGATCCTGAGATCGCGCCAACATCGACAGGGGCCGGGCCGGCGCCGCGGGTGCCGGCCCGGCCTTCTTCCGCAGGGACGGCGAACCGGCCCTGCCGAGGCAGGCCCCGGCAAACCGCACGGTCGATAACGCAGGTAATCCGGGTCAGCGATAAGTATCGGCGACGATGCGTCTCGCCTCGGCATCGAGCTCCTCGACGAGCGCCGGGTAGCGGTCGGCGAGATTCACCTGTTCGCCGATATCGTGGTCGAGGTCGAAGAGCTGCGGCGCCATGACGAAGCCGCCTTCGATGTCCTTGTCGTCGGCCACCCACTCGAGACCGCCGCGGCCGTCGAACGGCAGGATGTATTTCCAGTGGCCTTTGCGCAGGGACAGGGTGCCGACCGATTCCTCGAGCAGGTACTCGCGTCCGGCGTCGCTCCGGCCCAGCCAGGTGTCGAGGTGGTTGCGGCTGTCTGTCGCCTCGCCGTCCGCGACGTCCACGCCGACCAGCGCGGCGATAGATGCATAAAGGTCGAGCTGGGATACGAGCGCGTCGCTGACCGAGGCCTGCACCGCGCCGGGCCAGTAAACGATCGTCGGCACCCGCGTGCCCGCCTCGTAGGCGCTGTACTTGCCGCCGCGAAAAGGTCCGGCAGGGCGGTGCTCTCCGAGCAGCGTCACCGACTGGTCGGCGTAACCATCGTCCAGTACGGGTCCGTTGTCGCTCGTGAAGATCAGCAGCGTGTTCTCGGCGATCCCCAGGGATTCGAGTTCGGCGACGACCTCGCCGACCATCCAGTCGACCTGCGCGATCGCGTCGCCGCGCGGGCCCATCGTCGACAGGCCTTCGAATCGCGGGTGCGGCAGGCGCGGCACGTGGATGTCGTGGAAAGAGTGGAACAGGAAGAACGATTGGTCCTGGTGGTCGCGGATGAACTGCAGCGCCCTGGCTGTGAAGATGTCGGGGAAGTCCTCGTCGACCCACAATGCGGATTCGCCGCCACCCATGTGCCCGATGCGGCTGACGCCGTTGACGATCGTGTCGCTGTGCTGCGGGTCCGCGGCGAAGCGCAGCAGCCCGGGATTCTCGTAGCCGGTGGGGCGTTCGCCGACCTTGCCGGCATAGCTGATCGCGATCGGGTCGGCGGCGTCGAGGTCGACGACGCTGGTGTTCTCGACGTAGACGGTCGGCACGCGATCGCCGGTAGCCGGTAACAGGAAGGCATAGTCGAAACCGATATCGAGCGGACCCGGGCTGATGTCGCCATTCCAGTCGAGATCCCCGTTGCCCAAGCCGAGATGCCACTTGCCCACAACGCCGGTGGCGTAACCGGCGCGCTTCAGCAGCGAGGCGAGCGTCGATCTTCCGGGGCGGATCAGGAGCGGCGCGTCGCCATCGAGGATATCGGCGTCGAGGCGGAAGCCGTGTTCGCCGAGCAGCAGCGAGTACCGGGACGGCGTGCAGGTGGCGGCGGAGCTGTGCGCATCGGTGAAGCGGACCCCGTTTGCCGCCAGCCGGTCGATGCTCGGGGTTTCGATGCCGACGGCGCCATAGCTGCCGACGTCGCCGTAACCGAGGTCATCGATATAGAAGATGATGATGTTGGGGCCGGGGTCACCGGCGGCCGCGGTCGCGGTGACGTCTTCAGGGGCAGGCCCGCAGGCCATCAGGGCCAGCGCCACGCAGAGGCCGGCGGCGGCGGGGGCCGGGCGGCCTGGCTGCTGACGCCGGCTGCTTGTGCGTTGTTCGCAGTGATTCACGAAAGGCCGTATCTCGACTCGACCCGGCAAGACTATCGCAAGTGGCGATCGCGGGTGAACCGGTAACGCGCCGGCGGCGTTTCAGAGCGGAAAGCGCGTGCGCTCGATGAAGGCGTTGACGGCCTCGAGCAGGTGCAGGCTCCTGTCGCGGATGACGAATACCGATTCCTCGCGCTGCCCCGGCGTCAGGTCGTGATGATCGATCAGCACGACTTCGCCACCGTGTGACGGAATGATCCCGCCGTCCAGCGCGTAGTACTCGGCCTCGGCGATGGCATCGAGTTCGCCGGCGTCGAATTCCGCGTAGAGCTGATCGAAGGTCTGCGCCCGCCTGATGATGACGCCCTCGGGCGCGCGGCGATCGACGTCGCGCTCGGCCGCCATGCCGGAGACCACGCCGACGGTCTTGCCGACGAAATCGCTGATGTGGTGATAGCGGCCTTCGTCCTCGGGGTGGATGCGCAAGGCGCGCCGCTCGTACAGGAACGCATTCGACCAGGAGGCGCCTTCGCTCGCGCGGTCCGGGAAGTTCGCGACGTTGGTGGCAACGAGATCGACTTCATCGTTGCTCGCGAGCAGCCAGGACGCATTGAAGGGGACGACGACCCAGTCGATCGTCAGCTCGTGCTCGGCGGCAAAGCGCTCCACGTAGTGGCGGATCCAGGTTTGCGAATCGTAGGGGTTCGTGGACGCCTCCCTGGTCACGGCGACCCTGAGGACGCCGGGCTCGAGCGTCTCGACAGCTTGCGCGCTCGCGGCCTGCGATGCGCTGATTACCGCCATGCCGGCCGCCACAAGCGACAGAATGCGTCGTCGAATCACGCTGCGATGCCCCCTGTTTCAGAAACGGATGCTGACAAAAGTCGCCGGCTGAACCCGGTCGATCGGCAGGTAGCTCGCCTGCGTGTACCGGAAGCGGGCGGCCTCGCTCTGGGCGTCATAACCCCAGGCGACGCGCGAGGTATTGCGCTTCATCGCCGAGCGGAGCCGGAGGCGCCACAGCTCTTCTTCCTGTTTGTGCTGTTCGATCTGGAACTCGCGGATGACCTTGAGTCGCGCCTCCTCGAGACGCAGCGCGTCGATATCGACCCGCTTGCCGTCACGATCGACGACGACGACGATTTCGTCGATGGATTCTGAATCGGCGGGCTCCTGTGCGTGCACGGCCAATAGCGGGCAGCCAATGCCGGCGAGTGCGGCAACCAGGAAATGACGTACCTGTGCTCGAAAAGCACGTTTCATCATCTATTGAATATAGCATTTTTGGGGCAGTAACAGGCAGGCTACACCCGGCTACCTTCAGGGCGCGTCTGCGACCGGCTCGTCGCCACGTGCAGTCGCCGTATCGACGACGGCCACCAGCTTGGCGATGCGCTTGGCGAAATAGTAGATGCGCTTGTAGTTCTCGATCAGCTGGCTTTCTACGCGATAGGTGGAGGTTCGGTGCGGATCCTCGGCGATGAGCCGCTCGACCAGCCGGCCGCTGATGCGGTCCGCGATGCTGTTGATGTCGTCCTTTGCCGTTATGACCTTGAGCGCGAGCTCCCTGTCATCGCGATCCACCGCAGCGACTGCCATATCGACTGCCAGGCCGACCTTGTCCGCCATGGATAACACGATGTCCTGCGTCGGCACGCTGATACGGACGTTTTTCTCGATGCGCTTTTCGCCGACGTGCACGAGATCCGTTTCGACCACGTCGCCGATGCTCTCGAACAGGGTCGCCATGTTGAGGTAGTCGTGCAGGAATTCGGTTTCCGCGGGGCTCAGCTCTTCACGTGACACCCTGCCGAGATAGCGAACGATCGCCGCATGCAGGACGTCGACGTCCTTGTCGAGGAGGCGGATGCGATCGAGGTCGTCTTCATTGCCGCGGAGCACGGCGGTCCCGGCTTCCCTGACCATCGAGCGCACCAGGCCCGCCATCCTGACGATCTCCCTGCGTGCGGCGTCGAGGGCCAGTGAAGGCGTTTCGATCAGCGTCAGCTCGAGGTAACGGGGCTCGATGGCGCCCGGGCCCGTGGGCTTCCTCGGTGGCGCCATCCGGGTCACCAGCCAGGCGAATGCGCCGGTAAACCAGATAAAGATCATCGTGTTGCCGACGTTGAACAAGGTGTGCGCGTTCGCGATCTGGCGAGGTACCTCCGCGGCCAGCCTGTCCATCCCCGCGAGCGCCGGCGATGACGGCGACAGCAACCTGGACAGGGTCGCCAGCTCGTCGATGAAGCCGAACCAGAGCAATACGCCGGACACATTGAAGGTCACGTGCACGAGCGCTGTCTGCAGGGCGCGTCGATCCTTGCCGATCGAGGCGAGCAGGGCAGTGACGCAGGTGCCGATATTGGCGCCGAGCACCAGTGCGATGCCCTGTTCGAGGGAGATCAGGCCCTGGCTCCCGAGAACGATGATCACGCCGGTGGTCGCGGACGAGCTCTGGATCAGTGCAGTAAAGCTGGCGCTCAGCAGGATCGTCAGGGCGCGGTTGTCCATCTGCGCGAGCATGTCGATGAACGGCTGGTAGCTGCGCAGCGGCCGCGTCGCGTCGCCCATCATGTTCAGACCGTAAAACACCAGGCCGAGCCCCAGGATCATCATGCCGTAGCGCTTGATCCGGTTCGACTTGAAAAAGAACTGCAGAACAAAGCCGACGATGACGGCAATCAGCGCGTACTTGGTCACCTTGAACGCGATGATCTGCGCGGTGATCGTCGTGCCGATGTTGGCGCCCATGATGACGCCGATCGACTGCTGCAGCGACATGAGGCCCGCCGAAACGAAGCCGACGACCAGGACGGTCGTTACGGAAGACGACTGGATGACCGCGGTCGTGAAGCCGCCGGCCAGCACGCCCTTGAATCGATTGGTCGTCGCGCGCGCCAGCACGTCGCGGAGCCGCGCGCCCGCCGTCGCCTTCAGCATCGAGGTCAGCTGGTCCAGGCCGAACAGGAAGATGGCAAGCCCGCCAAGCAGGCCAATCAGCATCTCGACCGTGTCAAAGGCGCTGCTATCCACCGCTTCCCGCCGTCGCCAAAATGGTCCGGCGAGCTATTCCGCCGAATCCTCTTCCGGTTCGCCGACTTCCTCGGGTTCGGCTGTCGGCAGCTCCTCCGCTTCAGGTTGCGGGGGCTCAGCGTTCCGCAATGCGTCGGCGTCCTCCTCGGTAATCGGGTGGAACAGGCCGAGGCCGCAGGTGGCGCCGCGGGTAAATCCACCGCCGAAGGCATTGAGTACCGTAATCGTGTCGAGGTCACAGAGCTGCGACAGGGACGTCTCGTACATGAAGCGGCGCTGCATGCCGAGGCCGCCGCAGCGGCGCGGCAGCTGGTTCAGGTATACCTGTTTGCCGCGCATGTAGAAAAGGATGTTGCGGTCGTCGATAACGTGCGTGTTCTGGATGCTGCGGATCGGGATGCAGCGTTCTGCATTCTCGTCGTCGACTTCATCCGCCAGGACAGTGTCAAACAGTACAAGGCCGGCCAGCAGGCAGCCGAGACCGACACGCTTTCTCAATCTTTCAACCATGATCTTTCACTCCCGGGCATGCGTTTCGTTCACGTTAACCGAGCTGTGGCACGTACACAGTAGTTATATTCCAGTACGCGGCCTTGGTTCCAGTGCAGCATCGGTCTGAAGGGCCTAATATCAGTGTTATTGGTTGTTGAAAATCGGGATGACTGCGATGTACACGGGCATATTCGACCGGCTTGCCCTGGCTTTGTTGCTGTTGCCAGCAGGAATCGCCGGGGCGGCCGAGCTGGTCCTGACAAACGGGCGCATCTACACCGTCGATGCGAACCAGCCATGGGTCGAGGCCGTGGCTATAGACGACGGGCGCTTCGTGTTTGTCGGCTCGACGAGTGATGCCAGGGCTTTTGTCGACGACGACACGCGGCAATTCGACCTCGGTGGCCGCTTCGTCCTGCCTGGACTGGTGGATTCCCACACGCATCCCGGTCTCGTCGCCCGTTCCGTGGACTACGCGGAATTGCCATGGACGCCCGAGACGAAGCAGGAGATGTTCGACGCGCTCCTGGCTTACGCGAACGAGCACCCCGACAAGGAATACATCGTCGGCGGGCGGTGGCCGACCGGTATGTTCGGGGAAGAAGGCCCGAACCGGCAGGAACTGGACGCCGTCATCCCCGATCGGCCCGTGATACTGACCGACACCTCCGGTCATGCTCAATGGGTGAACACGAAGGCGCTCGAGGTGCTCGGCATTGACAGCTCGACGCCCGATCCTGTCCCGGGACTGTCCTACCTGGTCCGGGACGCGGATGGCAACCCGACCGGCTGGATCAAGGAGGGCGCCATTGGCAGCCAGCTGCGCGCCGCAGGCATCGGTAGCCGTATCAGTCCTGATTCGCTTGCCGGGTTTCTCAACTATCTCGCCGGCCTCGGCGTCGTTGCGGTCTTCGATGCCGGCAACGGCGACGAGGGTTACCGTGCCGCGACTGAACTGGAACAGAGCGAGCGGATGCCATTGCGCTATGAGGGTTCCTACCGGATCAGGGAAGCGCATGAGTTCGATGGGGCCGTCGCCGAGCTCAAGCGATTGCGTCGGGAATTCGGTGGCGAGCTTGTGAAGTTCAACACTGTCAAGATCATGTTTGACGGTGTGTCGGAGATTCGAACCAGCGCGGTGCTGGAACCGTTCCTCGGCGAAGGCAATGTTCTCGGCAAGACGCTGATTGACGCGGCACGCCTGAGCGATTTTCTGATCGAGCTGCACGAGGAGGCGATCGACCTGCACGTGCATACGGTCGCCGACCGGGCGATCCGGGTTTCCCTCGATGCCGTCGAGATGGCGCGTGCCGAGATTGGCGGACCGCTGAACGGACGAGTGACGCTGTGTCACCTGGAGCTGATCGATGACGATGACCTTGATCGCTTCCGCGAACTCGACATCTTCGCCAACTTCTCGCCGCAGTGGCACGGTGGACATATACAAGGCGCCGAACTGACCCTCGGGCAGGAACGCTACGATCGGATGTTCCGTGTCCAGCCCTTGCTCGACCGGGATGTTTCGGTCACGTTCTCCAGCGACATCACGAATGCCGGCAAATGGCGCACGAACCGGGCGAGCCCTTACTTCGGTATGCAGGTTGGTCACACGCGGCTCGAACCGGAGTTCGGCGACAAAGCGACGGTCAGGCCGCCGCTCGATGAGCGTTTGAGTCTCGAGGACATGGTCAGGGGCTATACGATCAACGGCGCTGCCCAGCTCGGGATGGCGGATGACATCGGCTCCGTCGAAGTCGGCAAGCTTGCGAATCTTGTCGTGCTGGATCGAAATCTGTTCGAAGTCTTGCCAGGCAGCATCAAGGATGCGCAACCAACAGCGGTGCTGGTGGAAGGCGAATTGGTGAATGGTTCGCTGCAGGTGAATTAGTCGGTTCTACGCAATCCGGTGTTGTGCTGAGGGAGTTGACGGACCGATTCCGAGATAGCTCGAAACCGAGCCGGGCTCAATCACGCACGACTCGATTCGACCATAAGCCGAGTACCCGGCACAATTTTGGCAAGCTCGATTTCCATGGCTACGAAAACAATCTCAAAATCTTCATTCATCTCCGGTCTCGACTGCCATCTGAAGTTGTGGAACCTGCTCTGGAACCGGGAGGCCGCCGGCAAGCGGGCTGGTATCGACGAGCTGAGGATGCAGTTCGGCATCCGTTTCGGTGAGCTTGCGCACTGCCTGTATCCAGACGCGGTGCTGATCGATATCGACAGGAATCAGCTCGCGCGAGCGGAGGCGGAAACGCGCAAGGCGATCGAAGCCGGCGCGACCCATATCCTCGAGGCGACATTCAGGCACGAACAATGCCGGGCGATCTCGGACGTCATCATCAGGCAGGCGGACGGCAGCTGGCATCTCGTCGAGGTGAAATCCACCACGGATGTAGAACCGAAGCACTATCCCGACCTGGCCTTCCAGAGATGGATCATGGAGCGTTGCGGCTATCGCGTATCGCGATGCAGCGTGGTCTTTTCCGACAAGAAGGGCAGGTGGCCCCACGAGAGGAGCATCTTCCAGAGCAAGGACGTCACCGGCCGGGTGGATCTCGCCCTCCAGGAGGTGCCCGACCAGCTTGCCCCGATGATCGAGATCGCCAGGTCTGAAAACGCGAGACCGGAGTTCATGGATTGTGTCACCAAAGGGTGCCACAAGTGCGAGTTCAAACAGACGGTCTGCTGGACAGACATTACCGAACCAACGATCTATGACCTCGTGGATGCACGCAAGATCCCACTTCTCAGGGCGGAAGGGGTTTTCTATGCAAAGGACATTCCGCCGAGCTTCGAGTTGAACAATACCAACCGTCGCAACGTCAACTGCGTGAATGCGAAGGCTACCCATATTGAAAAGCCTGCAATCACATCGTTGTTGAGTCAGCTGGAGTACCCGATCCATTTCCTCGACTTCGAGTCCATCGCGGTTGCAACGCCGCTCTTCGACGGCAACTGGCCGTGGCAAAGGCTGCCTATCCAGTACAGCATCCACCGGCTGGACGCCGAAGGCACGCTCGCTCATTGCGAGTTTCTGCACCAGGAATACTCCGATCCGTCCGTGCCGCTGATCGAACAGCTGCTTAAAGACATTGGCGATGCCGGATCGGTCGTCGTCTATCACAAGACGATGGAGTCGGGGGTTTTGAACGACCTGGCCAGGTGGTATCCGCAGTACGCAACCGCGTTGCTCGCGGTGGACCAGAGAATCTGGGACCTCGAGGTCGTCTTCAGGGACTACTACCGGGACTGGAGATTCGGCTCGAGGTCGAGCATCAAGGTCGTCCTGCCGGCCCTGGTCCCCGAACTGGATCATGCCGACGAGGCAATCTCCGATGGCGGCGAGGCCTCACTCAGCTGGATCGAGATGCTCGAGACCGACGACGACGCCGTACGTGAGAAAAAGAAACAGGACCTGTTCAGCTATTGCAGGCTCGACACGTACGCGATGGTAAAACTACTCGCGCACGTCCGTGAGGTCGTCAACGTGGACTGAACCCTTCGGCAGGAGGCGCTCGCCGCGCTAGTGCCTGCGATCGTGAACAATCCGTCCGCCAACGATCGTCGTGTCTACCTGTATGTCCTTCAGCGCATCGACCGGGACCTCGAACGGATCATCTGAAAGAACGATCATGTCCGCCAGTTTGCCCGTCTCGAGCGAACCCTTGCTCGCTTCCTCGAAGCCCGCATAAGCAGAGAAGTTCGTATACAGGCGGATGGCGTCCATCACGTCGAGGCCTTCCTCCGGGCAGATGTCGCGTCCCTTGCGCGTCTTGCGTGCGACGACGCACCAGATGCTCCACCACGGATTCAGCGCCTCGGGTTCCGTGCCCATGCAGTCGGAATTGCCGGGCGGCATGAAGCCGCCGTCGACGAGCGAGCGGTAGGGCACGACCTTTTCGCCGGGCTCGGCCGCGTCCAGCCATGGATCGCCATACCACCCGAGCGAGCTGTAGGGCGTCGGTACCGGGATGATGCCGGAGCGCTTCAGGCGCTCTAGGCCCTCCGGCCAGTAGTCGCCCGCAAAATGCTCGATGCGGTGCCGGTGATCATCCCGCGGGTAATCCTCGAGGGCCATTTCGATGGCGGTGATCGCCATCTCCTGTCCCTCGCGGGACGTCGCATGCATCATCACGCGAATGCCGGCCCGATTGGCGGCCGCTACCAGCGAGTTCAGTCGTTCCTGCTCGATGCGTGGCCACTCCTGCTCGACACCGTTCTCGTCACGGCCTTCCCCGTCGACGAAGATCTTGGCGCTGCCGAACTTCACCCAGTCGTCGCCGAAGCCCGTCTGGATGCCGAGATTGATCAGCGACTGCATCTCGACCGTGTGCATCATGCCCCACACGCAGGGGCAGATCTGGACGCGCAGCGGCAGCGTGCCGTCGCGATACAGCTCCTGGTAGATTCGGGTCGTGTCCGGCCAGCTCACAAACTCGTGGATGCCGGTCACGCCGAAACGGCTTGCCTCTTCACAGGTCTGCCGGATCGCGCGACGCATGTCCTCGTATTCCCACGGACAGCTGCGCGGGAAGATCCAGTCGATACACTCGTTGACGACGCCGGTCGGCTCGCCGGTGTCGGGATCCCGGCGGATCTTCGCTCCGGGCGCAAGCTTGTCGAGCTCCGCCTGGGTCGGGCTTTGCCGCGTGATGCCGGTGATCTCCAGCGCCTTGCTGTTCAGCAGCTGAGAATGCGCGCTGTAGCGGATCATCACCGGGTGAGCGGGTGCGACGGCATCGAGTTCCGCCCTGGACGGCGAGTTGCCTTCACTCTCCAGCGAGAAGCGCCCCTGGCCGATGATCCATTCGCCGGGCTCCTTTTCACTGGCGTCCTGCGCGACAAAGTTCAGGATGGTCTCTTTCGAGCCCGTCTCGCCGAGTACCTCCACATACTCCACGGGGGGAATGTGGCAGCTCGTCGCCAGTTTGGTATTGACCGCGGCGCAGTCGACATGCACGTGCGTATCGATAAAACCCGGTAACGCCACACGGCCCTGCAGGTCGATGACCTGCGCGTCACCATTGATCAGCGACTTCACTTCCTCATCGCTGCCAACGGCCGTGATCCGCTCGCCGCTCGCCGCCACCGCCTGGACCATGGTGCCCGCGGCATCCATCGTCAGGATCTTGCCGTTCAGCAATACCAGTTCAGGCTGCATCGGCTATTTCACCTTCTCGCCGGCGTAACCGAATCGCTGTTCGCCGAAGCGCGGCGCCGACATGTAATAGAAGAACTTGCCCGGCTTGTCGCCGGTGTTTCTCACTTTGTACTTCCAGCCGGTAGGGTAATAGGCGCAATCGCCTTCCTTCAGCACATAGAAGTCCTCGAGATTGTCCGCGTCCTTGCCCCACCAGACCGTGAACTCGCCATCCAGGATGTAGTAGAACTCGTCGCACGGGCCGTAGTGATGGAGCGCCGTGCCGTCGTCCTCTTCCTCGATGCCAAAAACACAGGTCTCGTCGCCCGGCTCCATGTAGCAGACGCCGATGTCGCCGACGTGATCGATGGCGAAGAGCTCCTTGATCGGCACGGTGATGTAGTGCTCGTCGTCGTGCCCGGGGCCGACCAGCTTGACGTCGCTTTCACTGACTACCCGGGGTTTGACTTCGGTCTCGCTCATGGGTCTGACTCCTGCACGGCGCTTGATGTAGGGGATTACGCTTCCATCTTACCGAAATTGGTGCCGGTCGCCGCCGCAACGACGCCTTGGACGAGAATAGCCGCTGGCGACCATAAAGCTACCGGGGTCATTCCGACCGCGGCCCCGGGCCGCCCCGCACTGAACGCCCCGAGTGGTCCGAGAGGGCGGAGTCGATGCTGTTCGATGGGGGTAGCCTTCCTCGAGCTTGCTTGCCTGCGGCCGGGGATGCGAGTTGCTACAGGCTGATACGTCGCAGGCCTGGTCGGGATCGCAGAATATAAGTGATCCAGCCTGTTTTTTGGCTGACTCGTCGAATCTGCCCGATCTGGCCGATGCCGGCTTCAGTTGCCGATCACGAACCGATCCAGCCAGTCCAGTCGTGCCGAGCCTTGCGCCGCCCGTCCGCCGTACCTATTCTCGGAATCAGGAAGCAATCGCAGCGGGGATCGCCATGAGACGCCCAGTGAATTCGAAGATCGTGATCATCCTTCTCTTTGTCGCCAGCGCAGGGATTGCGCAGGAAACGAGCGAGGACATCCCGTTTCTCCTGACCTATCCGAACCTCGACAACCCGGATGGCGAGGTGCTGCTCGACAATGAGCACGTCGTCGTGCAGCGCTTCATCGTGCCACCCGGTGAATGGGAAGGATTGCATGCGCATCCCGGCAACCAGGTTTACGTGCACGTCGTCGGCGGGACCTGGTCCGGACGTGCGGGCGGCGAGTCCACGTATAGCGACTCGGTCAGCGAGACCGGCGCCGTTGGCTGGATGGAGCGGATCCCGCTGAGCGAGGGCCACGAGTCCGGCAACACGGGGGACACGCCGATCGACCTGATATGGGTCACGCTCAAAGCCGATAGCCCGATCCGGCCCGACTTCGACCACCAGGCGCTCGTCTATCCCGAGATACCGATGGACTTGCTGCTGGAGAACGAGCGGGTCATCGTGCAGCGCGTGCAGGTCGAACCGGGCCAGTGGGAAGGCATTCATTCACATCCCGGTTACCAGGTCTTCGTCCACGTCAAGGGCGGCACCTGGGCAGGCAGGATGGGCGGCGAGGAATTGCCGACACGCAACGTCAGGGCCGACGGCCACGTCGGCTGGATGGAGGCGATCGATATCAGCGAGGAACACGAATCGGGCAACGTTGGTGACACGACCATCGACCTGGTCTGGATCACGCTGAAGTAGGCAAGATGTTCGACGGCGGAGCCGATTTGCGCGGTACGCATCGCGAAAAATCCCGCCGGCTGCCCCTGCGCATGGTCGGCGCGGCGGCGCTCGCAATCCTGACGATCGCCTGTTCGAGATCGCCAGGTCTTGCCCTCAACTATTCCGACCACGATCCGCTCGGCGGCATGCGTACGCAGTTCGTCAAGGAAGTCTGGCTGCCGGAGATCGCCGCACAGAGCGGCGGCGAGATCGCGGTCCGCGATTTCTGGGGCGGCGCATTGCTGAGCTCGAAGGAGATCCTCAAAGGCATCGGTGACGGTGTCGCCGACATCGGCATGGTGTACCCCGGCCACTATCCGCGCCAGCTGCTTGCACATTCCGTGTTCAGCCTGTTCCCGCGGGGACCGACCAGCTTCGACGACATGCTCTGGTTCTATCGCACGGTCTATGAGGAAGTGCCGGCGCTGATGGCCGAGCTCGACAAGGTCAATGTGTACCCGCTCATGATCACTGCCGGATTGCCGGGCGCCTTCGCGAGCACGACCCCGCTCGACAGTCTCGCCGACATCACCGGCGATCGCTGGCGTGGCGGCGGCAAATGGCCGCTGCGCTACCTCGAGAATATCGGCGCGGTGCCTGTCGCCGTTCCCTGGGACGACACCTACATGGCGCTGCAGACCGGGACGCTCGACGGCGCGCTCGCGAACTATGACGGCCTGCGCATGATGAAGCTCGACGAGGCGGCGCCCAACCTGCTGGTGTCCAGGGAACTCTGGTACGCGCTGCCGTTCCTGCACCTGGTCAATGCGAGGAAGTTCGAACGCCTGCCCGAAGCAACCCGCCAGTCGATGCTGCGCGCAGCGGGCGTGGCCGAGCAGAAGTTCGCGGACACCTACGACCAGGCATTCGAATCGATTCGCGCCGAGCAGCTGGCGGACGGTTACGCGGTGACAGACATGTCAGCCGAGGATCTCGCGCAGTGGGAGAACCGCGAAGCGCTCGCCCGCCTGCAGGCCGAATGGGTCAGGGAGGCCGAGGCAGCCGGGCTTGCGGATGCCGCTCAGGTCATGGAGCAGGTCAGGGCGATACACGGCCAGGCCATGGCGCGCGGCGTTTCCGCTGCGCGCGCGGAATAAGCAGCGCATGCGCGCGCTCGTGCACAGGATCAACCAGTTCCTTTCCGGACTGGCCGGCTGGTTGATGGTCGTGATGATGTCATTGCTGGTCACCGACGTCGTCTTCCGTAGTTTCGGCAGGCCGCTGCTGCTGATGGCCGAACTTTCGGTCTTCGTCATGATGATCGTCATCTACCTGGGTTTCTCCCGCTGCGAGGAACAGCGCGAGCACGTCCGTCTCGAGTTCGTCGTCAATGCGCTGCCGGCGCGATACAAGCCGAAGGTCCTGTTCCTCGCAAACCTGCTGGCCGTGACTGTCATTGCTTTGCTGTTCTATGCAGTCACCAGGAGCGCGTGGTCGACTTTCCAGACCGGGAGCGCGATTGCCGGCGCGGTGGACATCCCCATCTGGCCGACGCAATTCATCATGGTGATCGGCATGGGCGTGTTCCTGCTGCAGAGCATCCTTAACCTGTTCACGCCAGCGGCCGGGCAAACAGAAGCCGACCGCGTGCCGGATTTCGAGTAGGCGGCGCCGAGTGGACTTCGTCACCGGCGGCATTCTTTGCATCGCAGTCTTGCTGCTGCTGCTCGCGCTCGGCATGCAGATCGGCCTCGCTTTCATCCTCGGCGGCTTCGTCGTCAGCGTCCTGGTGCTCGGCTTCGACAGCAGCGTTTCCCTGCTCGGGCTGGCCGCTTACTTCTCTGTTGCCACGCCGACCTGGGCGGCGATTCCGCTCTTCATATTGATGGGTTCGTTCGCTACGCAGGGCGGCCTGGCCAGGCGGGCTTACGACGGCATCCATGCCTTGAGCGGCCGCGTGCCCGGATCGCTCATGGTGGCGACCTGTTTCAGCTGCGGGCTGTTCGGCGCGGTCTCCGGTTCCTCGATCGCCACGGCCGCAATCTTCGGCAAGATGGCCTTGCCCGAGATGCACCGCCTCAGGTACGACAAGGTGCTGTCGGTCGGTTGCATCGCCTCGGCCGGCACGTTCGCGTCGATGATCCCGCCCAGCATGATGATGATCATCTATGCCCTGTTCACCCAGCAATCGATCGGTCGCCTGTTCGCCGCCGGCATCGTGCCGGGTTTGCTGACCGCGGTTGCCTATGCGTTGCTGATCGTCGCCCTGGTCAAGAGGAAGCCGGCGCTCGCGCCGCCCCCCGAGGTTGCGGACGCAGCGGCCGGCCGCAAGCGCGATCGAGCCATGGGCATGTGGCCGGTCGTCGTCATCGGCATCGTGGTCCTCGGCGGCATTTACTCCGGCTGGCTGACGCCCACGGAGGCAGCCGCCGCCGGCGCCCTGGTCACGCTCGGCATCGGCTGGCTGCTCGGCGAATACAGGAAGCTGGAGCAGGTCACCGGTTCGATGAGGGAGTCCGCCAATATCACCGCGATGTTGTTCCTCATCAATATCGGCGCGCTGTTCTACAGCCGGGTGCTCGCGGTAACGGGGCTGCCGACCGAGCTGGTCGGCATGCTGCAGTACTGGGACCTGCCGCCGATCGCCATCCTGCTCGGCATCATGCTCGTCATGTTCTTCCTCGGCATGATCATGGTGCCGGTCGGGGTTTATGCGCTGACCTTGCCGATCGTGTTCCCGGTACTGGTCAGCATCGGCTACGACCCGATCTGGTTCGGCGTCATCGCGCTCAAGCTGACCGAGATCGGCGCGATAACGCCGCCGGTCGGTCTCAACGTCTTCGCGATCAAAGGCGCCATCCCGAAGGCGATGAAGGTCTCGCTCGAGCAGGTCTACAAGGGCTGCATCCCCTTCATCCTCGTGGACATCGGCATCCTGGTGCTGCTGGTCGCTTTCCCGCAGATCGTCCTGTGGCTGCCGACGCTGTTGCTCGGCTAATCTGGGATAATCCGGAAATCTTGCGGGGGCTGGAACTTGACCGAAGCCAACAACAAGGGAGGCCGGACAATCGTCGTCGGCGGCGCGCAGCTCGGCCCGATCCAGAAGGCCGATTCCCGGGCGGATGTCGTCGCGCGCATGCTTGTCCTGCTCGAGGAGGCGGGCGAGCG
>JABAOH010004987.1_pt1 | contig 25813 bp, 28 predicted proteins | sample 7062181 | NCBI WGS metagenome assembly JABAOH01 (sample SAMN14538630, study PRJNA623070) | marine sediment metagenome | biome: marine biome [ENVO:00000428]; feature: marine pelagic biome [ENVO:01000023]; material: deep marine sediment [ENVO:00002113]; isolation source: pool of 5 deep marine... | reverse complement strand
TTCTCCAGTCTCAGAATCTTCACTTTCTCTTCTTCTATAAGCTGGTTACTCATTTCCTCAACAGGGATAGCTGCGAACTTCACGGGGCGTCCAATAATGGCCTCCACTATACCTCTTCCCTCCAAGGCCTTTAGTATTCTATAAGCCTTCATCCTGTTGATCTCAAGTTTACGAGCAAGATCACCTGCGGCACGAGGGCCTGCCCTTAGGAGGAAGAGGTAGGCTTCCGCCTCATTGTTGCTTAGGCCGAAGTCTAAAAGTCCTTTGATCACCTTTTCCTTAGCCAACTCTTATCNNTTCAGCACTTACCTCTTATAATTTTGCACAAACAAACGTTACAAAAGATTGCATATTAAAGTTAATCACGTACATCTACACCAAATATAAACGGTGTCTTGTTTGACCGTAGTGAAGTTACCGAGAATGGAAAAACCTGAGATTGCGAACCTCCTTCAAGAACAGATGCTTTGCCGCATCGCCTTCAAGGGCGACAAGTATCCTTATATGGCTCCATTTCAATATGTTATGATCGATGGATCTCTCTACTTTCACTTCACAGACTACGGCAAGAAGATGAGATTACTTGAAAAGGACAAGCGAGTTTGTGTTGAAATAGAGAAGTACAGGCCAGATTTCAGCGAATACAACTTTGTCGTCTTAAGAGGTGAGCTGGAAGTTGTGAGAGATCCTCAAGAAAGGGCTAGGGCCATCAATAAACTAGCGGAAGAGGGAAAACAGAAACTCTCCACAAATTTCCTTGCTGCTCATGGCTTTAGAAGGGAGGAAGGCTGGTCTTCATTTACTCCAGAGAAACCAGTGGTGATAGTCAAGCTCAGGGAAGCAACCGGAGAAATAGGCCTCAAATCACCCGAATGAAGTACCAAGAATGAGAATTGGCTATCCGTGTATACACACCACTATAGGGTGTACAAGTGGCCGGACATTTCGCCTGAAGTCCTACTCTGAAAAACGTCTGATGGAAACGGTAAGAAGCAACCTAGCCTGTCTTACTGGGATCCTAAGGTTCAATGCAAAACATGACATATTGTATTTCAGGATAACATCAGATCTAGTTCCCTTTGCCTCTCATCCTATCTGCAATTTCGACTGGCAAAGGCATTTCAAGAAACAATTCCAAGAGATTGGGGATTTTGTGAGAAGTCACGGTATGAGGATATCTATGCATCCTGACCAATTCACTCTAATAAATTCAATAGACAACAGAGTTTTTGAAAACAGTGTCAGAGAACTCTCTTATCACGCACAAGTCTTAGACTTGATGGAACTCAATACTTCTGCGAAAATCCAGATTCATATTGGTGGGATCTACAGAGACAAGGAAAAAAGTATGACACGATTTGCAAAACGATTCGAGAAGCTTGATAAGATCGTGAAAAGACGTCTAGTAATCGAAAACGATGATAGGCGCTACAACCTTAAAGACTGCCTTCAATTGAATGAAAAGACGAAAGCTCCTGTGTTGTTCGACGTCTTTCATCACAGAGTCAATAGCTCTGGTGAAACAATAGAGGAAGCTTTCAAACTATTCACGAAAACTTGGAATGAAAAGGACGGGTTACCCATGGTTGACTATAGCTCCCAGAAGGTGGGCTGCAGGAAGGGGAAACACGCTCAGACGATCAACTTGGAACACTTTCAAGAGTTCTTGGAAGAGACAGAACCTTTTGATTTCGACATCATGCTGGAGGTAAAAGACAAGGAAATCAGTGCACTCAAAGCTGTGAAAACTGCAACTCACGACGCTCGTTTCCTACCTCAGAAACATCTGTCTTAAATCTGAGAAAAGCCTACAATAAGGAGGAGTGATCAGAACTGGTTAACAAAGGAGAAGAGGCCCCAAACTTCACCCTATTATCAGATGATGGAACGAAGGTTTCTTTGAAAGATTTCAGAGGCAAAAAAGTAGTGCTCTATTTCTATCCTAAAGACGGGACTCCAGGATGTACTAGTGAGGCCATTGAGTTTAGAGATATGATCAAAGAGTTCGAGAAAGAAGATATCGTGATACTTGGGGTGAGTAAGGACAGCATCAAATCTCATCAGAAGTTCAAGCAGAAACATTCGTTGCCTTTCACTTTGCTCAGTGACCCCGAAGGGAAAGTGTTAGACCTTTATGATGTCTGGAAGAAGAAAAGCCTTTATGGTAGAACCGCCTTGGGCACTGAACGAACCACTTTCTTGATCAATGAGGAAGGAATCGTGGAAAAAGTCTACAAAAAGGTAAAAGTAAGAGGGCACGCACAAGCCTGCCTCCTCGACCTGAAAAGCAAGACCTAGAGGACGACAAGCGCGCTTAGACATCAAATCCTGGGCACTCGTAACCTTGTCACGTGTGCGAAGCAGGTCTTCGTGTTCTGAAGCTAACAGAAGTGCTCAAATCTTCAACAGATGTTGGAGGGGAAAATTTTTTGTATCTTAGTATTCATTCACAATGCTAAGAGGCGTCAGGTATGATTCTTGAAAAGGTTAAGTCAGAAGGTTTGGCTCATATTTCATATTTTGTCGGTTCCGATAATGAGGCGATGGTCATAGATCCGCGCCGTGACTGCCAAGTATACATCAATATAGCTAGGCGTAAAGGAATGAAAATTAGGAACATCTTTGAAACTCACCGCAATGAGGATTATGTCGTAGGCTCTATGGAGCTGGCAAACCTCATTAGAGCAAAAGTCTACCATGGCCCAGGTTTAAACTTCAGGTATGGAGATACACTGAAAGACGGCCAAGAGTTCTACATTGGAGAAACGAAGATGACTGCAATTCACACTCCAGGACACACAGATGAAAGCATGTCCTACGCCTTAGTTGACCTTCATTCAGGTGAAGAACCAATAGCGGTTTTTACAGGGGATGCTCTCTTTGTGGGTGACGTGGGACGTGTTGATCTCTATGGACCAGAGAAGACCTCACAGATGGCAGAAAATCTTTACAACAGTATTTTCAACAAGATTCTGCCCTTGGGAGATGAAGTGATACTCTGTCCAGCTCACGGTGCAGGATCAGTTTGTGGTGGAGCTATCAGCCAAAGAGAAGAAAGCACCTTAGGCTTGGAACGCATTCTCAGTCCTATCCTACACAAAAGCAGGGAAGAATTCATCAAGTTCAAAACATCTGAACATCACGAAACGCCTCCATACTTTCGTAAGATGGAGCAATACAACTTGAACGGTCCACCGCTCTTAGGACATCTTCCAAATCCTGACCCGCTCCCACCCGAAGAACTCAAGAAACGGATGAAGCTTGGAGCAGTAATTGTAGACACCCGTACACCTCCATCTTTTGGGGGAGCCCACATCGAGGGATCATACAGTATAAGGCTGAATAGGCTGCCGCTGTACGCGGGATGGATACTGCCTTACGGCAAGCCGACTATATTGGTCTTAGAAAACAATGCGGATCTAGAGACAGCTGTTCGATTCCTCATTAGACTAGGGTATGACCAAATAGTTGGCTATCTCCGTGATGGAATAGACTCATGGTCCAAAGAGGCATTGCCAACGGGACGGCTAGACCTCTTAACCGCGCAAGATCTGAAAAAACGATTAGACAGAGGGGACGATTTAGTCGTGCTTGACGTGAGAGAAAAAAACAGGTGGAACGATGGACACATCAGAGGAGCCCACCACATCTATGCAGGTCACGTTGAAAAACGTCTCGATGAGATACCGGCGAATCGCCCCATCGTGGTAGCATGCAACACAGGGAACCATGCTAGTCTTGTGGCAAGCATTCTACGCAAAGAGGGATACAGGGAAGTGTATAATTTACTGGGTGGCATGACTGCTTGGCAAGCCGCCGGGTACAACTTAGTCAAGCCTTAGCAGGGGTCCACCTAGAAACACGTCTTTTCTGTATAGAAAACACTTATCTGTACTCTAAAGATTCATTTTAAGACATGTTTCCACTAGGAATAGTCCCATACGTAGTAGGCGGCATACTCATAGGCGTAGGAGTAAGCCATATCTATATTGCAACAGGACTTCATGCAACACAAAGCAGTTTCTTTAGTACCACACTTTCCTACTTTTCAAAGAGACCATATTTCCAGCAGAAACAGTATCTGGATTCAAGAGGTTGGCGACTCACTTTTGCAGTCGGAGTGATCCTCGGAGCCCTCATCTATTTAATAACCTTGTCTCCAAACGGGTTCTTCACGACTTCAGTACAGTGGTGGAGGCTTGCCTTGGGCGGTTCCCTTGTAGGCTTTGGCACCCGACTCTCAAAAGGATGTACTTCTGGACATGGCATAAGTGGACTAGGTTCGCTTTCTACGACTTCGCTGTACGCGGTCATAACGTTTCTTGTTGTGGGAATACTAACGGCAATAGTTGTTCAAGCTCTGGGAGTGATTCCATGAAGATGAGGCATCTCTTCGTGTTCACAGGAGGTTTGCTGTTTGGCTTTGGATTAGCGTTCGGTGGAATGGCAAAACAAGAAATAGTTCTAAGCTTCCTGCAACTTGAAGATCTAGGCTTGCTCCTGCTGCTTGGCGCGTCTGCCTTTGTCACAGCGATCACCATAAATCTTGTTCCAAAAGTCTTGAAAGGACCATTAACTGGAGGAGAATTCAAAAGAAGAAAGCGCATGTTGAGCAAGAGAACAATCGTAGGGGCAGTGATTTTCGGTATAGGCTGGGGGATCTCGGGCCAGTGCCCAGGATCAGCCTGGGCAAGCTTGGGAGTAGGCAACATCCCTGTTCTGATTGGAATCGCTTCGATGTTTCTAGGTGCCTATGTAATGGGAAGGTTCTTCACCTAGCAAGGGCGATTCCACTTTGCGAAAGACAAGAGCAAAGACGGATGTTTGGTTCCGATATGAGTCAAATAGTTGAGATTCCGGTTGACTCTTTTAGAAGAACTGTTGACGGATCCTACAAACCTTTGATCGTTGAATTCTGGATAAAGTCTTGCAGCAAGTGCCAAAAATTCAGACCTATTCATGAAAAGCTTCCAGAGATATTTGGCGACAAGGCAGAATTTCTGAAAATGAACATGTTTCTGAGCTTGGAGAACCTGAAGTTGGCTGAAGGTCTAGGTGTGGAAGAAACTCCCACCTTAATACTCTTCTGTAAGGGCAGAGAAATCGGGCAGATCATTGGATACAGATCCTTAGATGCTGTTGTTAGAGAGATAGAGGACATCCTTCAGCGTGAGCGATATTGCCAAGGACAAAAGATGCGGTGAAGAGCATCATCGAATTCTCCTGTTACATACATACAAGCGATTCTGGAATGTCTTGCCCATGATTAAGGAACTTTATAGGCTTATGGAACGGATACCATAAGACTGGAGGCGATTTGATGTCTAGAAACACGCATTTGACGATTTTGCAGTTGAATGACAGTCATGGTTACCTCGTACCTCACCCTGAGTTGTACTGGGCTGGCGACGAGGCAGTCTATAGAAAGGCTGGAGGTTATGCACGTATCTCCACCCTCTTCAAACAGGCTCGACAGGAAAATCCAGATGCTGTCATTGCGTTGGACAATGGGGATACTATTCATGGCACCTTTATCGCGGTCAACAGCAAAGGCGAGGCATTAGTGCCGATACTAAATGCACTGGCTTTCGACAGCATGACCGCTCATTGGGNNAAATACTGACAAGCCTGTGTTCCCTCCTTTCCATATTGTCAAGGCCGGGGGGCTCAGTGTAGGTGTGATCGGAATTGCGTCCAACATTGTAGACAAAACTATGCCGAAACACTTTAGCAAGGACATCTACTTCACACTGGGCAACAAAGAGTTAGGCTACTATATCAAACACCTGCGTGAAAACGAAGAGGTAGACCTGATCGTTGTTTTATCACATCTAGGTTGTCCCCAGGAACTGAAACTTGCCTCCGAGGTGGATGGCATTGACGTGTTGTTGAGTGGGCACACTCACAACCGAGTCTATGAAGCAGTGGTTGTCAATGGAACGATCGTTATGCAGTCTGGCTGTCACGGTTCCTTTATCGGTAGACTGGATCTCAAAGTCGAAAATGGGCGCGTGCTTGATTTTTCCCATGAGCTAATAGATGTGGATGACACCATCAATCCTGATCCAGAGGTTGACGCAATGGTGGAAGACGCTCTGGCTCCGCATCGAGACATGTTGAATACTGTAGTAGGGAAGACTGAGACCGCGTTGAATCGGAGCACCGTGATGGAAGCGACAATGGACAATCTGCTGCTCAAAGCCTTGCTTGATGTCAGTGACGCAGAATTAGCTTTTTCCAATGGCTGGCGTTACGGCGCGACTGTAGTGCCCGGACCAGTTACTGTTAATGACTTATGGAACATTATTCCCACAAATCCACCTGTTTCGTTGTGTCAAATCACTGGAGAAGAACTTTGGGTGATGATGGAGGAGAACTTGGAACGTACCTTCTCCCGAGATCCATACAAGCAGATGGGTGGTTATGTCAAACGATGCCTCGGCCTAAATATCTATTTTAAAGTGGAGAACCCAGAAGGCAAACGCGTCCAAGAATTCTTTGTAGGCGGTAAACAGTTGGATCGATCCAAAATCTATACCGCTTGTTTTGTCACTGCGCAGGGGGTGCCGGAGCGATATGGCAACGACCGACACAATCTGGATATTGACGCTATTGACGCACTGAAAGAGTACTTGGCAAAGCATGACAAGGTTTCAGCAGAGATAAGAGGAAGCATCACTCCAATCTGATGAATATCTAACTAGTCAGCAACAAGCGCGTTGATTTGCATACTATAGTCTATGCGTAATGTAATCTCAGCAAAGACAGTGCTTTGCTTCGGCAAACTATTTAAAAAGCGTGCAAGTGGAATCTATGGATGCCAAGATGGTAGAAACGAGTGAGCAGGAAATTCTAGCCGAAATCCGCACTTTGTTAGCGCTAGAAAGAAACTATCTTGCAGAGGAAAGAACAGCACTCGCTGAATTCAGAACGGGTCTGGCACTTACCGTGATAGCTCCTGCTGCGAGCACTGTTATCGCATACACCCTTTCCTTCCTGCAAGCAGAGCACGCTCTCCTGCTTGATGCTTCAAACGTCGCTTTTTTTGCAATTCTCACTGCTTTGGGAGTCTGGACCAGTTTTCGTTCACGCCTCAAGTTGGATAGGATAAGAAAGAAGAAAATGATCTTGAAAAATCGTGAATGTGAAGTTATGAGGAAGTCAATGATTGTTCAAGATCTCCTCCAAGATTGTATCACCTTTGAAGATGTGGAGTCCAAAGGGTAAGCCGTTCTCTCTCGCTCGCCAGAATCAGAGTGTTTTGGGCAGGGTTCGTCTGGCCTCTCCTTACAGCCACGATATCTCCCGAAGTAGACCCTAGAACGCCTGATTTCCGCTTCTATCAACTTCCACTATGTGTGATGTACTTCGCAGGCGATAAGACCTTATGGACAAAAATCCGAGATGAATTGATGGTTGAATAAACTATCCTTTCAATCCTCGTGCACAAGCATGAAAGACTCTGCATCCAAGCCCAAATGCGACTATCAACATAGATGCACTTGCGAAGTAGGGAGCAGCTATTCCAGCAAACTCAAAGAGAGAACCTCCGATAAGAGGACCTGGAACAGTTGCGATACTTGCTACCGAATTTGCCACTCCCAAAGTGCCTCCCTGCTCATCTGCAGGGGTAATTCTTGAAATGAAGCTAGGCACAACTGTTCGCATTATCCCACTGCCCGAAGCTATCATCGTTAATGAAAGCATGAAAATTGCAATGTTTGGAATCAAAGGCATCAGAAATATTCCCAACATCATCACCAGAGGACCGAATGCTATGAGCTTTTCTTCGCCAAACTTCTTAGTCAGCCTCCCAATTACCACACCCTGCAAGATTATTTGGACAGCCCCAATATACATGAAGAAATAGGACATCTCAACGGACCCAAATCCGAAAAAGGCTACACCGAGAAGAGGCACTATTACAGGTATTGCTGAGAAGGACAGGAAAACGATGAAGAAAATCATCAAAACAGATCCTATCAAGGGTTTTGCAAAAGCAGCCAGTAGCCTATGGAAAAAGCTGCTGGTGGAGCCAGGTGACAGTAGAAGCCTGGAGCTTTTCTCATCAAGCGATTCTGGGAGGAAGAACAATACAAACAGCAGGTTGACCAAGGTTAAAAAGACAGCAGCGAAGCCAGGAACCGAAAACCCATACACACTCAGGAAACCTCCTATTGCAGGCCCTATTATGAAGCCTGCTCCATGAGCCGCCCCCACTTTGCCTATTCCGGAGGCTCTTTCCTTTTCGCTGGTGATATCAGCGATGTAAGCTTGGGCTACCGCAGTCTCAGTGGCCAATCCAGCAACGATCCTAGACAAGAGAAGTGTGAAGAAGGAGTCAGCAATTGCAAAGAGGACGAAACTTGTTACTGAAGTCAAGATGGATATTATAAGAACTGGTTTCCTTCCTACATTGTCCGATATTCTTCCTATTATGGGAGAAAAAATGAATTGCATTAATGAGAATGAAGCAATCAAAATACCCAAGGCAGCGGATCCTGCTTGGAAGGTTTCTGCATAGAATGGCAGAAGAGGAATTATTATCCCAAATCCTGTTGCATCTATGAAGAGCGTCATCACAATGACGAGAATAGGAGAAAGTCCAAATCTTGTCTGTCCAGAGTTTCTTGGACCTGTCTTCCCACTCATTGCTTTTTTTTCATCCTCATCTAACATCAGTTGTGCTCAATGAGATGATGGTATTCATGTGGCGTCATAAGAGAACGGAACGCTCTTTCTACTACCTCATTCAAAGCAGGATGGATGTGCATTCCGCTTGTTATCGGCTCTGCGCTCCCTTCTGGAGTATACATCAGATTTATGATCTCTTGTATGAGAACGGAAGCATATGGTCCGATGATATGCGCTCCTAAGATCTTCATGTTTTTCTTCAGTACGATTACCTTGACGAAGTAGTCTCTCACATTCATGGCTTCTCCTTTAGCTGTGTCTTCGTATCGATGTCTCCCAATTAGCACCTTGTCTTCTCCATATTTCTCGACTGCCTCTTTCTCCTTAAAACCGACACTTCCAATTTCAGGATATGTGAAGACAGCGTGTGGTACCGCGTGGTAGTCCGCTTTCATTTTCTTTCTTAATATGGCGTTGTAGTAGACAACTAGAGATTCATAGTTTGCCACATGTTTGAAGAGGTATCTTCCGTTCGCGTCTCCAAAGGCCCAGATATTTGGTTGAGACGTTTCCAAGTTTTCATTTACGATAATCCAGCCCCTTTTGTCGGTGTCTATCCCTGCTCTTTCAGGATATAGAATATCCGTATTCGGACCTCTTCCGGCTGCTATCAATATCCCGTCTGCTGCTACAACAACTCTTTCTCCGTTCTCCCTGTTCATTGCGATAAGTCTTTTCTTGCCTATTGAGGTCTTTTCTGCTTCATGCACTTCATGGTTGGTGAGGATTGTCATATGTCTTCCCAATGCTTCTTCTGCTAGCGCCGACACTTCTGGTTCTTCTTGTTTGAGAAATTGTGGATTTCTGCCAATTATTGTGACTTTTGATCCCATTGCTGAGAAGAAGTGGCCGTATTCAGCGGCTATGTATCCTCCGCCTACTATAGCTATGCTATCAGGCAGTTGATTCATCTTCAGGACGGTGTCGCTCGTCAGGTAATCCACTTCATCCAGTCCTCTTATGGGTGGTATGAGAGGCTTTGATCCAGTGCACAAGAATATCATCTTTGACGTAATTGTCTCGTCACCAACCTTCAGCGTGTAAGGACTAGTAAATTCGGCAGCAGCTGGATAGTAATCTACGTTTGGAGAGTTGGAAAGTCCCTCACGGATCATGTCTATGTCCTTATAGATGAGCGTCCTCATTCGTTCCATAATCCTTCTGAAATCTATCTTTCTAATGTTGACATCTATACCGAGTTCTCTTGCCTTACCAATCAGTCTGACAAGCTCAGCCGGATACAACAGCATCTTCGACGGTATGCAGCCGCGGGTCAAGCAAATACCTCCCGGCTCATCCTTATCTATAACAGCTACCTTCATCTGTGGATTCTCTTGAACCATAATGCTTACAATGTTCATGGCGGAACCTGTGCCAATTGATATCAGATCATATTCTTTCATATCAGACACACAGCCGTAGTGGGAAAATCTTGGATAATGGCGCAGAATCTACACTGGTATTTTGGAAGGGAGATGACCATGTGTAGATCGTCCTTAATCATATTGAAGAAACCAATACCTGCGCTGTGAACCAGAATCAATTCTATGCGCGCTCCACCATCCTTCTGGTAACTTCTTGTGTTTATATAATTGTTCTCATGATCTCTGGGAGTCTCAAAAGATCTATCCTAATATGCTGCCCGGTGCACGTCACAACAATATGACATACGTCATGTTTATATAGTCTCCTATCTGTAGTTGGTTTGCAAACGAGTATGAGTTGGTGTCTTTCATGTCCGTTTCGAGTGTTGAGGATAGAATTGGCATAGTTGCGGCTAATCCATACAAGAAAGACGGCAAGATCCTAGTCGGCAAAGCAACGAAATTCACTTCCATAAAGGAAGCCATTTTGATCTCTGTGAGCCTGATTGGAGGTTTCAACAAAGTCATCCGACAGGGGGATGAGGTCTTGTTGAAACCAAACTTCAATACTGCGGATTCTCCGCCGGGGTCTAGCGACCCTGATTTTGTCAAAGCAGTAATCGAGTTGTTGTATGAGCATGGTGCCAAAAAAGTTGTACTTGGGGAATCGTCTATGCTTCGACTTTCAACTCGAAAAGTATTGGAAGAAACAGGAATGCTGAAAAAAGCAGAGGAAGCCGGAGCAGAAGTGGTAATCTTTGATGAAGGTAATTGGCGGAAAGTGTCAACGGGCGGCACATATCTGAAGAGCGTGAGCCTTCCTGAAAATGCATTGGAAACAAGAAAAGTTGTCTATACATGTTGCATGAAAACACACAGATTCGCGAAATTCACCTTCAGTTTGAAACTAGCCGTAGGTTTCATGAAGCCCAGTGAAAGGATGAGGCTTCACATGAGACATCTAGAGGAAAAGATAACAGACCTGAACTTAGTTGTTCATCCACATCTGATCATTATGGATGGCAGAAAATGCTTCATCTCGGGTGGACCAGCAACCGGTGAACTTCGAAATCCAGGTCTGGTGTTAGCTTCTGGAGATAGAGTAGCTTTAGATGTCGAAGCTTTGAAAACCGTTGCAGCCTACGAGGGCTCTAGTCTGCGAAATGATCCCTGGAGTTATACTCAGATTCACAGAGCTGCTGAAATTGGGCTGGGTGTAAAGAACGCGCAAGAATACAAAGTTGTCAATTGCTAGACCTGCACGAGTTTAGATCTAGGCAAGGATCCTTTTCCATGGTAAAATCGAAGATCATATTTCATTGAGACCGCTTTTCAATAGATTATCTGTTGAAAAAAAGACTGATTCTCGGTTTTTTTGGAAGGCTCGACGTCCATTCTTGCAGCATTACAGATATCGCATCTTGAGTTTCTCCTTTGTGACAATTCATGAGTGGATTGAGGATGTTGGGGGAACCTACTGTGCTATTTCCCTGCCTTCGCACAAAGGCGCACGCAGCCGTGTTTTCTGGTTCTGACCACTCTGCAGATGAAAGCTAAATAAGAGACAGAAGCTCCGAATAATGAAAGAGAGATGTTTCGCAGATGACAGTAAAGACAGGCAGAGAGTATGTAGAGAGCATTAGAAAAAGAAAAATCCAAGTATATTTGCTCGGGGAGAAGTTGGAGCATCCTGTTGACCATCCAATCATTAGACCGTCAATTAACTCAGTTGCTGTGACCTATGATATCGCGAGTGACCAAGATCATGTGGATGTGGCAACTGCAACCTCGCATCTGACAGGAGAAAGGATCAATCGATTCACCCATATGCATAGAAGTACACTGGATCTAGTCAAGAAAGTCAAACTTCTGAGACTGTTAGGTCAAAAAACAGGCATCTGCTTCCAACGATGTGTGGGAATGGACTCACTCAACGCTCTTTCATGTGTAACATTTGATATGGATCAAAAGCTTGGAACTACGTATTACAAGCGATTCGTTGATTTTTTGAAGTATGTTCAGGAAAACGATCTGGTTTGCTGCGGCGCTATGACAGATCCGAAAGGGGACAGGAGTCTAAAACCAAGTGAGCAAGCTGATCCAGATCTGTACCTCAGAATAATTGAACAGAGAGACGAAGGAATTGTTGTAAGGGGTTCAAAAGTCCATCAGACAGGTGCAGTAAACTCCCATGAAGTAATTGCCATGCCGACTAGAACCTTGCGTAAGGGAGACAGAGACTATGCAGTATCATTCGCAATACCAAGCGATACTGAAGGATTGATCTATATTTATGGTAGACAATCTTGCGATTTAAGAAAACTTGAAGGTGTGGAAATTGATCTTGGCAATGCAAGATACAGTGGGCAAGAAGCAATGATAATCTTCGATGATGTATTTGTCCCCTGGGAAAGAGTATTTATGGCAGGAGAATATGAATTTGCATGGTCACTTGTCAACACATTTTCCGCGTATCATAGACAGAGTTATGGTGGATGCAAAGCAGGTGTTGGCGATGTGCTGATAGGTGCAGCGGCCACGATTGCCGAGTATAACGGTGTAGCAGGGGCGTCGCATATAAGAGATAAAATTGTTGAAATGAACCATCTAAACGAAACGTTGTATGCTTGTGGATTAGCCTGTTCAGCAGAAGGATGCAAAACGCCATCAGGAACATATCTGGTCAACATCCTACTATCAAACATTTGCAAACAAAATGTGACCCGGTTTCCTTATGAGATAGTTAGATTAGCACAAGACATTGCTGGTGGTCTGGTGACTACATTACCATCAGAGAAAGATTTGAGAAATCCAGAAACCAAGAATTACATCACCAAATACCTAAAAGGTGAAAAGGAGGCACCGACAGAATCAAGGCTTCGAATTCTGAGGTTAATAGAGAACATATCGATGGGGCTTGGGGCCGTTGGATATCAAGTTGAGTCAATGCATGGCGCAGGCTCCCCCCAAGCACAAAGAATAATGATTGAAAGGGAAATCAACATCGACTCGAAAAAGAAACTTGCGAAATACCTCTCTGGAATTGCAGGATGAAAGTAAGACCTAATGTGCACCCGCTAGTCTTTAGAGGTTTAAGAGAAATCAGTCTTTCTGGTGTGCTACTCTCTTCTTCGTAAGCGGGTTTTCATGTAGACCTCGAAATCGTTTCCAGGTGCAGCCAGTTCAAAAATCTCGCTGAATTCGTTTTCCTTTAGAATTTTTTTGTGTCTCTTTTGCTCGCCAGCCAATCGGAAGATTCTCCATGCTTTCGGTGACAAAAACTATAGTTTTGCCGTCGTGAGCAAGACTTTCAAGAACATATTGGTTGACAAACCCTTCCACATGAAATTGTCGCAGTACAAACTTTTCTCTGTTACCATCATAGCCAAGAAAGCCGATTTCTTCGTGAGTCTCACCTTTCAGGTTCTTCTTGTGTGGTTCAAAAGTAGACTTGTTTCTTACCTGAAGGAACTTTTCATCTAACACAAACATATAGCTCCGTTCAGTTCCCGACTCGCCGGAGCAGCCTTCACTTTTGCCTTCCCATTGGCCAACAAAAAACCAGAAGGGCGCCCAAACATCATGATTCTTATCAGTTCGCGCTATATCTCAGCTTCATTAGGCCTATTTAAGCACAATCATGCTTATTCACGTTCTATTAGAGAGATTGACTGAGTAGGGCATGCACTCACACAGAGGCCGCAACCAAAACATCTAGAACTGTCAAAAAACATCTCCTTATCCTTCAAGTGCCTAGCCCTGAACTGACATCTCTCAACACAAGTGCCGCAGCCTACGCATGTTTCAGAATTGTTAGTTGCGATGTATTTGCTTTCAAAAACAGCATCAGGCATTCCAAATCTGACCAGTGCGCTCATAGAATGGCAGCAACATGAACAACAACTGCAAATTACCTCTGGTTTCTCCTTTTCTTTGAAGGTGTAGGCGATATGAACAAGTCCTGCTTTGTGAGAACGTTTCAGTGCTTCAAGTGCTTCGTCTAGACTGACTTTCTTTGCCAGTCCTTTGGCTATGAAATCCTCAGCTTCCTTGTCCAGATTGAGACATACATCAATAGGGCCGTCGCATTTCTGGTATTTCTTCCTGCAGTAGCATTCACCTAGCGCGATCAACTGCGCATCTTCCATTAGACGCTTCATTTCTGAAAGGTCAAGAATTCTTTGCTGGGCCTCTACTTGCGTGTTGACCGGGATGGTGACCGCTGTATGAGAACTGACCTCTCCTATCAGTTCCTTTTTCGTCCAGTCATTTTTCCCCATGATCTTAGTCCTCAAGTAAGCACTCTTTGATTTCACACTGTTGAGCTGAAGGGTCCTCTTCCATCATACCGAAGACGTTTCCTTCTGGGTCTTTAAAGTAAACCATGTAGCCACCCCCTGAAACAGCAGGCTTGGGTGAGACTACTGTTCCACCATTCATTTCAGCTTTCTTTGTGAATTCATCGACTGATAGGATGTCAATGGTGTTTACGGTAGAAGGTTCAGCATTGGTTCTTTCTGGCAGACCTCCATCCATTCTAGGTTCGTCGTTCCTACCAGTCGTGATGAGCCAGTAATCAACAGGGCCTTCCCACTTCCCAATCTTCCAGCCGAACACCTTCTGATAGAATTCTGCTAATAGTTCAGGCTTCTTAGCATTGATTTCAAAATGGACAACTTTTGGCATCAGACCACCTTAGAAAATTACATGCACTGCTCGCATGCTCATATGTGTTTCTTTCAATCTGGGCCTCTTTCATGTGTCATAGGCAGTAAGGATTGAAAATGCACGGAGTACAGTCTCAGATGCAAATCGGATGTTGTTTGTTCCTTTAAGTAGGGTTCGGTTGAATGCTCCATCCTGTGTGGATATCATCCAATTTCACTCCGTTTGAAGAGAAAAGACCTTAAACATCATTACGTGATTACGCATTGTGAGCGCGATATAACTGTGTGATTCGCTTTGCCGGAGAAGGACTCCAAGATAATCAGTAGATCGATCGAGAAAACAAAGAGATATCATACACGCTACTTGAGAGCGATCAACAGCCCTGTGAGACGAGAAATCCTCCGGGCTCTAAAAGAAGGTTGTGAAACTGTTGAAGATCTCCATTCGAGAGTTGGATTGGACGCTGAGACTCTTAAATGGCATTTAAGCGTGTTAGAGCATGGCTCTTGTGTAGAAGGGACCATCAATAAAGGAAAGATGATCTACAAGCTCACACGAGAAGGTCAGGTTGTTGACTATTTGGAATGAGCTTCGGCGACGAGCCCTGCGACTTGTCTGGATAGGGGAAGCTTGGAATGCATTTGAAGTCATGGTGGCATTGTGGTTAGGTGTGAATTCGGGCAGTATAGCTCTCCTTGCCTTTGGGCTGGACAGCTTGATAGAGCTCTTTGCTGGAGGGGTTCTGATATGGCGCTTAGGTCGGGAATGGGGGAAAGAGGAGGAAGAATTCGCCGAAGCCAAGGCAATGAGGCTTGTGGGAATCACATTTTTTCTGTTGGCAACATATATCTTCGTCCAGTCTCTGACTGTTCTTATAGGATGGCTTCCCGAACCTCAAGAAAGTCGTCTGGGCATCGCGCTAGTGGTTTCAAGTGCACTTCTGATGACTATACTGTTTCGGGCGAAGACCGGAATAGCAGAACGGTTAGGATCTCGCGCCCTTCGGGCTGAAGCCGTAGAGAGTTTGATATGCGACCTGCAAGACCTGACCGTGCTCTTGGGTCTTGGGTTGAACGCCCTCTTGGGTTGGTGGTGGGCTGATCCCGTGGCTGCTCTATTATTGATCCCCTTCTTGATTAAGGAGGGCTGGGAGGGTGTCTTTCAAGAAGAATAGTGAAAGCGTGCGTCTGTAGATGGCTTGCTGACACAAATGAGGTAGGCAAAGCGTAAGCCAGAAAACAAAGTCAACCAAGAGGTTCATGAATCCGAAATCAAATGTATAAGACGGGATGGTAGACTCCAATACAACCATGGTCCTATCATCCAATAAAATGGCCAACCTCTATAGACAATCACCCTATCAGAGACGTCTGTCTCCACGTGGGAGAGGCGTTAGAATGTTAAAGTAACTCCAATGCAGAGGACCAAGACTGCGAGGACAACAATTCTCACAGTTTTGAAACCTTACAGATTCTGAGATTCTCTCGAAATTGCGTAATCCTCAAACAACTCACAATTCTACGTAATGGAACAGCTCATCTTCTGCGAAAGAAAGAAATTACATCGAGCACTCTTAGCTAATTGCGATGAAAATGAAGGATGCTAAATGTATTTCTGGCTTCCTATCTGCGTACTAGGTGCAATTTCGACGATACCGATTCATTTCTTGTCAGTTGAACACCTAAAACTTCAAGAGAAGTTTGGAAAAGAGAAGGGAACAAGAATAGGAGAGATTTGCGGTTTGATTTCAGGATGGGGTCTCTTCTTCTTTTGGATGGGAATCTGGTTTTCACCTCAACCTAAATTTATTGTTCCGATCCTCCACAATCTGACAGCATTATTATCCGTAGACGGTTTTTCAATTCCTCTGGTGCACGTGATAATTGGTGTGCCAATTCTCGTTCCAGGTGCTTGGCTTGCCATCAATGGCGTAAAAGATGTAACACTAAAAGCGGCCGAAATTCATAGAACAGAGAAAATCGTTATAACCGGAGCTTATTCGATTGTTAGACATCCACAATATCTTGGGGGATTGCTAGCTCATATAGGCATTTCTTTCTTGTTATCCGCTTTATACTCCTTGCTTCTGACTCCTTTGATGATTGTGCTTATCTATATCATTTCAAGAAAGGAGGAGAAGGAGCTCATAAGAGAGTTTACCAAGGAATACCAAAATTATGAAAATAGAGTGCCAATGTTAATACCAAGGTTTTAGGGATGTAAGCTAAGGCCCACAGTTTCTCTCTCGACATCCTTCCGTGCTCCAAAATGCCAAAAGGCACAAGTCTGCTGTTGAATCTGCAGAAGATTAGCCATCATCTAGACTCAGTCAAAGCTTCTTCTTATTGTTTTTTCCCATATTCCTGAAAGATCTCTCCAAAAGCGTTACAGAAATATTTGCAAGCTTTTTCGAGTCCTTCTCTACCGTTCTCTGATAGCGTGTAGATGGTCCTTCTCCCCTTTCTTTCCATCTCAACCAGCCCCTTTGTCCTAAGTTCTCTCAGCGCGGGGTATAGAGTTCCTGGGGTTGGGTTAGTGCCTCTTCTTTTTCCAAGCTCTTTGGAGATTTCTTGCCCATTCATGGGCTCTTTTGACAGGAGCCAAAGTATGTAAAAGGAGAGCATTCCACGCATATCACAGCAGTCTGGAGTTTCTGGACAACATTGCTCTTCCATATATTATTATTGGGCATCCAATATATTTATATATTTCCTCAGCGATATATAGGACATCCAATAAAAAGAGTGCTAAGAAAAATGGAAGAAAAAGAGATTAAAGAATTTGTGAAGAAAAGATACGGTGAGATAGCGAAGAGTGAGACATCCTGTTGTTCATCGTGTAGTTGCGGTCCATCGGTAGCAGATACGGCTCTGCGAATAGGTTACTCTCTGAAGGACTTGAAAAGCGTACCGGAAGCCTCAAGCATGGGTTTAGGTTGTGGGAATCCTGTTGCGCTAGCTAGTCTGAAAGAAGGAGAGGTCGTCTTAGATCTAGGATCTGGAGGCGGAATCGATGTGTTTTTGGCTGCTAAGAAGGTTGGGTCAAGTGGAAAGATATTTGGAGTTGACATGACAGAAGAGATGATCAACAGAGCCACGGACTCCGCCAAAAGGTATGGTTATGACAATGTCGAGTTTAGGCTCGGTGAAATAGAAAACCTGCCACTTGAAGACCAAANNCAACCTGTCTCCAGACAAGCAGAGAGTATTTCATGAGGCATATAGAGTTTTGAAGCCCGGTGGGAGAATTATGATTTCTGATCTCGTCACTGAAGGAGACTTGCCCGAAGATGTTAGGAGAAGCTTTGACGCTTGGGCAGGATGCATTGCTGGTGCACTTCAAAAAAGTGAGTATCTTGACACGATAGAAAGAGCAGGGTTCAAAGACGTTAAGATTGTCTCTGAATCAACCTACACCATAGATGTTTCTCAAGAGTTGGAAGGAAAAATAACGAGTGTGCAAGTCGAAGCCTGCAAGGGCTAAAAATTGCTTTGGTAGGTTTCTGCTTTACCAAATACTTCTGCAAGGGGAAAAACCGCCCCTCATACATGTTAGGATAGATATTGCGAACCATCTTCGCCCCGAAGACTTATTAAAACAGTGATTGACGAGTAGTTCAGTGAGTGAGTTTTGCCTTATAGAAAAAAAAGCTGGACAGAAAAACTACATGACAGCAAGGACTTCCCTAGAGTGGAGAACATTACAGAAAAACTGAGTAAGCGATGGGGTGCCACGGGGACAGTAGTCATCCCGGCCCCTTTAGAAGTAGATGAACTAATGCGGAAAGTGAGAAAAGGCAAGGTAACTACAATAAATCACATCCGAGCAGCTCTCGCCAAAAAGCACGGCGCAACCATCTGTTGCCCTTTAACCAGCGGTATCTTTGCCAGAGTTGCAGCTGAAGCCGCAGAAGAGCAAAAGCAACAAGGCAAGAAAGATACAACATCGTACTGGCGCACTCTCAAAAGGGGCGGCATCATAAATCCAAAGTATCCGGGCGGCGTGGAACACCAAAAAGAGTTTTTGGAAGAAGAAGGTCACAGAGTGCTTCAGAAAGGCACAAACTATGTGGTCGTAGACTATCAAAAATCCTTGGCGGAAATTTGACTGCCAAATGAAAGTCGAGCGCTAGGGAAAGCTTCTAGTTCCGGAAGGCAATGTTTCACTCAGCTTTAGGCTGGTCGAGCGTTCAAGGAAGAGAAAGAGGAAGTTGCGGCGACATCTTCAAAGAGGTTCAGGATGATAATCTTCCAGCAATCTTTGTCAAGTGTTTCCCTAAGTCCTTTGCCATTTTCAATTCGTTAGCCGTCGGCGTTCGTCTGTAGGGTGGACCACTTCCAGCAACAGTTGAGGCTCCATAGGGTGATCCACCTGAAATTTCTTTCATCGTCATTTGTTCCTCGAAGGAGTAGGGTAATCCAACCACAACAAAGCCATGATGCAGAAGTGTGAAGTGGGTTGAGATAATGGTTGTTTCTTGTCCGCCATGTTGATTATTCGAGCTGGTGAATGCTGCTGCTGGCTTACCAATAAGATTGCCTTTCATCCAAGCTCCTCCTGTTTGGTCCCAAAAATTTCTCATCTGGGCACACATGTTGCCGAAGCGAGTGGGAGTGCCTACGATGACTCCTTCGATATCATCTAGGTCTTTACGAGGATCAGCGACGGGAACATCCCTCATTAAGTCTTTTACCTTTCTAGCGTCTTCAGTCCAAAATTGTTCTGGAACAAGCTCTGCAACTTTTCTAAGAATTGGCCTGCCCCCCGCCTCACGAATACCTTCGGCTACTGCTCTGGCCATTGTGAAGATGTGACCATACATCGAATAGAAAACGACAAGGATCTTGGGTGTATTTTCATTCAACGTAATTCCCTCCTCACAACAGGTGATCTATAAGTACTCTGATTATCTGGCTAATACAATTTTCCCTCTTGACTACCAGGGAAAAACGGCACTACAGAAACATTTGATTTTAGCTCAAGTGTGAATCCGACTAGAATCTAAGTCAGCGTGACTTTCCAGTTCTTGGAGCAAAATTCCTCTGTTTCTGACAATGATCTGAAAGCAGGAATAGTTGTCAGACAAAGAGCAGATGAAAAGCTTTCATTCATTCGCAAAAAATCAGGTTTCTCATACCACAATGGGCAATCAAGGGTTCTTAGTAATACTTTGACTAGCCTGTTATGGTATCCCGGGTAAAACCAACGCAGGTGCCCACGTTCTCATAGTCTAGATTGCATATTAGACAACTGTCGATCGCAGGATACCAATGAGCGGAAACTTTTCGACGACATCGTGGCTGTGTGGAGCTTTTTTCAAGGCATCCGTCAAATCCACGCCAGCGTTGTGAAGAACCTGATGGTTCCCATCTTTCCAAAGAAAACTAGTTGACACGTCGTATATCTTTCCATTGTACGCTATATAGGCTGGTTTTCCGTGTTTCCCGTTGTGTTGGGCGAGTTCTTCTTTGTTGAACTCCCTCATGGATCTGATCCTCTTATATATGGGGAAGGGAAGGACTTGGTCAATTGAATAGGCAGTCCAATAGCATCATGATGACAAATCCAGCTATCAATCCGAAGGTTGCTTCTCTCTCAAAACCTTTCCTGTGACTTTCAGGTATCATCTCATCGCTAACGACAAAAAGCATGGCACCCGCCGCAAAAGCAAGCGCCCAAGGCAGAATAGGATGGAAAATCGAGACTAATGCAACACCTAACAGACCCCCGACAGGTTCAACTAGCCCCGTCAAGGCTCCGTACCATAAGCTTTTGCGTCTGCTGTATCCCTCCCTCAACAACGGCAGTGCGACTGCAAGTCCTTCGGGCATGTTTTGTAGGCCGATAGCTGTGGCAATCACCAGTCCTGCTGCTACGTCTCCTATTCCGAAACTGACTCCCACTGCTAAACCTTCAGGGAAGTTGTGGATAGTTATGGCAAGGACAAATAGCCAAATGCGTGGAAGCCCTGAAGAGGGGCCTTCTGCACCCAGCTTTGGGTGGAAGTGAGGAATAGAGCGGTCAATCAAATGAAGTATAAGGGCGCTTAAGATGATCCCGAAGACGGCAACCCAGGGACTACTCAAATCAATGGCTGGAATTATCAGGCTGAATGAGGTTGCTGCTAGCATAACACCAGCTGAGAATCCAAGCATGACATCCAAAAATCTGTCTGAAATCTCTTTGATGAACAGCACTGGCAGAGCTCCAGCACCAGTGGCTAAACCCGCAGCTAAGCTGGCCACAGACCCAAGCCAGATTATTTCCTCAATCATATGGAACACATGAATCAGTGTTACGCGTTACTTGTGAGATCTGAAAAAAAGGGATAGGAGCAGAAAAGGCCTACCTGAGGAACTTGGAGACAAACGGTGAAGTCTCGCCTCTACGCATGAAGTGGCCCGATGGACCCTCACCGAGGAATTCGGAGAACCAAGACTCATGCTCAACTTCTTCGTTAAGAATTGCCAGAGACAGATCATAGGTTCGATGATCCTTTCCCGCGGTCAAGTTACAGATGTAGGTATATCCACGCACTGCGCATCTCTCTGCTTCTACCAACACCTTAAGCATTGCCATAGTGTTAGTTGGGTCTCTTGGCAGTCCAGCGGGTGGACAAGCTGAGACGTCATGGAACGTCTTCATATCTTCTGGAAGCTTGCCTCCTAACTCGTATATGCGTGGAACAAGAGCCTCAAAGTGGTTGCGATCCTCAATGCGAGCGGTCTCTGCGATCTCCTTGATCCCTTCTCCTTCAAGTCCTATTAGATTGCATCGAAGGATCGTATAATAGTAGTAAGTTGTAAGCTCGGCTGCAGCATTCTTAACTAGCAATTCAAGAAGCTCGTCCACATTGATACCTGCTTTTTCCACCATTTCTCGCGTTACCCTAGCCAAGTCATCACCTACGAATCATGTCACACGAAGGGGATTTAAATTTTCTCTTTGCTTCAATAAACATTTCACTAAATCAACCTGTCAATTGCGCGATCTTTCAATCAAAGATTATATAAAATCAACTCTAACAGGTGTTGTCTCCAATCGCGCGAGGTCATAGGCGAAGCTCGTGAAGTTGTCTCCAGACCTCGCTTCTTAACAATGTTGAACTGATCTTCTCTTCCCATGCGGATGTTCACACGATCAGTCTTCGCTCTCATATGATGCCGTGACAAACCGTAGCCGAAGTGCGGGTTCTATTAGTGTAAACTCATGAAAAGCTTGTCATCTCCCGAAATTCCAGTTGACTCCGTCTTTTTCGTTTTGATAGTTCTAGTTTTTTAGCAAGCGTTCCAAACTAGCCACAGCAACTTCAGGCTTTTCCAGTAATGCGACTGCAAGTAGCAACCGTGCGTGACCGCAAATTATTTCTCAATTAGAGAGTAAGATACTGAGTCGTTAATGTTGAAAAGCGACACAAGGGATGTTTGTTCATGCAGACTGAGCTGCGAAGTAGAAAAGTGTATGGGAGAATAGAAGGCTACAGCAAAAGAAGCCTGTTGAAAGCTTGTGGTTTCACTGATGCGGAGTTGAATAGACCACTTGTGGCTGTTGTAAATAGCCAAACCAACATTGTTCCTGGGCATGTGCATCTTGATAATATTGCTGAGGCTGTTGAAAGTGGAATAAGAATTGCCGGTGGAACACCTTTTCAGTTCAACACGATCGCGGTCTGTGATGGCATTGCTATGGGACATGACGGTATGCGATATTCGCTTCCAAGCAGGGACATAATTGCAGCATCAATTGAAATCATGATTGAAGCTCACAGATTTGATGGCATGGTTCTAATTGGCTCTTGCGATAAAATAGTTCCTGGGATGATTATGGCAGCGGCTCATCTTGACATTCCAGCAATTTTTATCAATGGTGGTCCAATGCTTCCAGGATTCCACAAGGGGCAGAAACTCACAGTTTCGACGGCATTGGAAATGATGTTTGGAACTATGTTTTTTGATCTGCCCCAGAAGATAGTGAAAGAGTTGTCTGAATACACCTGCCCAGGAGCAGGTTCTTGCCAAGGCATGTATACTGCCAATACCATGAGTTGCCTGGCTGAAGCACTTGGAATGTCGCTACCCGGATCTGCTACGATTCCTGCGGTCGATGCACGAAGATTGAGGATAGCCAAGCAGTCTGGAATACAACTAATGAAGTTAATTGAAGGAGATGTTAGTCCTCATGATATTATGGTTTTCGAGGCGTTTGAAAACGCGATCATTCTTGACATGGCATTAAGCGGGTCTACAAACACTGTTCTTCATCTTCCTGCAATTGCATCACAACTGGATATAGAAATACATCTCGAATTGTTTGACCAGCTAAGCAGAGAAACTCCACATATTTGTGATATGGATCCCGGAGGACACTACACAGTTAAGGATTTGGATGAAGCTGGAGGGATACCCGCAGTACTGAAGGAATTGGAAGAAATTATCCATCGGAATGTGCTGACTGTAACTGGAAAAAGCCTAGGAGAGAATTTGAAAGACATAAGAGTGCTGGACAGAGAGGTTATCAAACCAAAAGATAGCCCCGTTCACAAGGAAGGAGGAATTGCAGTACTCAAAGGCTCATTAGCTCCTGAAGGTGCTTTGATCAAACAGTCGGCAGTTGATCCTAAAATGCTGAAGTTTGAAGGCACCGCGAAGGTTTTTGAGTGTGAAGAAGAAGCGCTCAAAGCAATTATGAGCCATGGGATAAACTCTGGAGATGTTGTTGTGATTAGGTATGAAGGGCCTATGGGTGGACCTGGTATGAAGGAGATGTTATGGCCCACAGCGGCCCTGATGGGCACTGGGCTTGGAAGCAGTGTAGCCTTGGTGACCGATGGCAGGTTTTCCGGTGCTACTAGAGGGCCCTGCATAGGACATGTATCGCCAGAAGCTATGGCTTGTGGACCCTTGGCCATCGTTGAGAATGCTGATATAATTCTAATTGACGTACCCAATCGCAGTCTTGACCTGAAAATTCCAGAAGAGAATCTAAGAAAGCGATTGGAGACGTGGAAGCCACCAAAGCCAAAGGTGAAGAAGGGAATCTTGGCTACTTATTCGAAAATTGTGAAGCCAACGCCTAATGGTGCCGGCTTTCTTTTCTAGAGCCTTCGCGCACGCGAATAGTATAAATTCGTATTTAGAGGATTGCGACCCAGGAGTAGCTGGAAAGCCTTCTTCCCGAAAGTGTCTCCTGGCAAACGAATGCATGTAGCACGGGCTCTGTGAGTGAAAATCGGGGTGTGAATCCAGATCTCAGCGCAGATCTTAGAATGTTCCGACTAGCTTTTCTATTTCTTTCTCATCAATAGCCGGCATTATCTTCCGGAACCACTCTGTTGCTTGGTTGTACTTCTCCTGAAGGTCTACCTCATCTTTAACGAAGAAGAGATGCTTAAGTCGCTTGATCGTTTCTGATGGAAATTCGTAGTGTATGTATCTCATCTTGAAGCCCTGGTGGAGAGGGTTGTATCTGATACGTAGGGCTTCGACCAGCGAAGTAAGTGTAACGACACGATATAGATCAACGGCTTCAAGGTGATTATTTCTGTTGATCTCCTTTTGCACGAAGCTGTTGAACATGTCGAAATTTTCTTGTAGTCTGCTCAATCTTTTGTGCACTTTCGCGATGAAAGATTCTCTGTCTAGTGTGGGCGGTTTGACATTTTCTGACTTATTGAAGTAGAACACAGCGTGACCATGAATCTCACGTTCTAGAAACTTGTCTGGACTACTGAGTAAAAAGACAGCAAGATCTATGACCAGATATTCGCTTGCATCCTCCAGTCTATAGAAGGCTTGGAATATCCCTGACTCTGAAGGGTGCATCACACAATATTTATGCTTAATCCGGGACAGTGTGTTCAAAGCCTTCTCGACGGCAAGGAATGACTCATCGACTTTTTTGTCATCTGTAACTAGATAGAGATCTATATCCGACCATTCATCGATGCGGTTGAATGCTGCAGCACCTGCTTCCCAAAAAGCGTGGATGTAATCGAGTGGTTTCAAAGCATCGACAAGTGTTTGAATTATTCTTTCCCGTGTCAACTCCCTTGTGTGCGACATTGAAGCAACTCTGTTGATGGTAGAAAATCAATATCACTCATATTTGCTTTGCGCGGTGCAGATACTACGTACATACAACAACATCTTAGTATGTGCGTAAGCGCACTCCGGCACTCATGCCAAGTCTACGTCCATGAACTCGCAGGTTTGTGTCTGTATCAGCTTGTATGTGGATCACTCATCTGCCGGTGCTCACTTCCGCAACTGATAAATGTATAGTAGTGGGAACATGGTTGTTGGCTGGAAACTCAGAGATGAAGTTTTCGCTTATTAACTCTAGTCCAAATGAAGATCTTGATGTCAGAGAGAGACGAAAAGGGATTGCGTCCTTTCCGCCACTGGGCATCATGTACTTGGCTGCCGTGCTTCGCGAAGAGGGCATGGAAGTTTCTTTGCTGGACCAACCTGCAAGCGGATTGACGATAGAGGAGACAGCCAGATGGGTTGAGAAAGAGAATCCTGATGTTCTGGGTTTTTCAACATTTTCGAGCTCTGGGCGTACGGCAGCTTTGATTAGCCATGAGGTGAAGAAGAAGAATCCTAATATCATCATAGTGTTTGGCAACCATTATGCAACATTTAACCATCAACGAGTCTTAGGAAAATATCCTTCAGTTGATATCATTGTCCGAGGCGAAGGGGAAAAAACTGTTGTCGAGCTGGCGGATTGCCTACAAAGAGAGGACAATCTCCGAAGGGTTTCTGGGATCACTTTCCGACGAAAAGACAGACTAGTCACCACTCCTGACAGAGCACTCATCAAAGATTTGGATTCTCTCCCGTTTCCAGAGCGCAAATTGATCAACGCAGAGTATCACTGTGCAGTTGCTCAAGCAAATATAGCCTCAAAGAAGTTCACTAGCATTGTCAGTTCCCGTGGGTGTACTTTCCGATGTCGATTCTGCAGTTGTTGCCAGTTTACTCACAATACTTGGAGACCAAGAAGTGTCAAAAGTACGTTAGATGAGCTGCATCTTCTTGCAGGCGAAGGATATAAACAGTTCATCTTTGTGGATGACAGTTTTA
>JABAOH010056507.1_pt1 | contig 25818 bp, 49 predicted proteins | sample 7062181 | NCBI WGS metagenome assembly JABAOH01 (sample SAMN14538630, study PRJNA623070) | marine sediment metagenome | biome: marine biome [ENVO:00000428]; feature: marine pelagic biome [ENVO:01000023]; material: deep marine sediment [ENVO:00002113]; isolation source: pool of 5 deep marine... | reverse complement strand
CCTCGTCAACAGGTGGCATTGTTAGGACTATTCCAAGGAATAGCAGCAATGTCATAGTGAAATACTTATGACGTACGAAAAATAACCCAACCCCAATAACTTTTTCTTTAAATGGCAGTTTAATCACCTTTTATTTATTCAGTGTCGAAAAAATAATTTCGAGAACGGTTTTAGCTCCATACCCTAAGAAAATAATGAGCACAGCCCCTATTAAAATAACAGGGCCTGCTTTGTTAAGCATATACCACCAATTACCTGATGGGGTATCTTGTTGAGTTGTTTCTTCAATGAGACTGATCCATTGAATATCAAAATAGACCCCTACATTATACCCTGCAGGCTTGTAATCGGTAAATTCCCCATCTGTTGCTTCATAATAATAAGAATAAATACCCTCATTTGGACCATCAATAGTATAGTTATATCGATAATAATCAGGGGAAGTTTCTTTCGAAAATACCATAGTAACTGAATTATTATCATACATAAACGTGTCGTTGGAGTACCATAACGTTACAGTCAATTCATCCGAAGTATTATCAATATCCCATACTGTTGCATGGAACAACACATCTGTACCAGGTTCGATCAATGTTGTATTATGATACCAATCCACAATATACGGAGGATCATTGACAGTGGAAATTTCAAAGCTGCCTTCTGAATCAACCGCGTGAGCTGTTGAGATCCAGACTAGACAAAACAAACCGAATGCCAAATATACACTAAGAATCCAAACTTTTTTGTAATTTATTTTTAAGCCTCCGTTTTTGGATGGTTGTAATGAGATAAAGGGAACCAAAGATGATGGATGTTCCAACAAGAAAAAGTTCAAGGGTATGATCCTCTCGATTGAGGCGATAGTCTTGAAGTAACTCAAACTCAATTCGACTTTCTGCAATGATACGCTCCACGGATTCAATCTTACCAATGATAGTGTAATTCCCTTTTTTCAAGGACATGGGTTTAAATGCAAAAGAAAGTTCTAATCCTGTGGTCTTCTCAAACTGTTGTCGATAGTCTTTATTGGTGGTTGCAACAAGTTTTCCTTCGCGATGGAGTTCCACAAAAATATACGTTTCATGGAGTGTTCCCACATAATTATTCACAGTACATCGAATGCCAATGGATCGATTTTCAGGGTCAGGAGGAATGTATTGAAATAACCCAAACCCTACGAGTAATAACCCCACATCGATCTGTAAATCAGCAGTCAGACCAAATTTTAATTCCCCTACACGACCTGTTTCAAGATCCTGAGCATAGACATAATAAATCCCTGCAGGAAAAACACCTGTAATTCGTGTGGTATTCACATTCTTAATGGGGGTCCAAGCTACAGTGGTATTGTGTTTATGATAAAGTTGGACATGAGCAAACCGAGGATACCCTGATTGATCTACAATGTTCAGATCTAGATAATGCCCTTCATGGGGTGAGAAGTAAGTAATATAGTTGATAATAGCCCCCGCACCTGTGATTTTTTGTCCTTGTCCTTCAATAGGTTCTTGTTGAATGAGTAGATATACTGGGAGCGTGCGGTTAAAATTATCGTGAACCTCAAACCAGTAATGATTGAGTTTCGACTCACCAGGATTTAATAATGCACGAGTCCATTCAAAATGTACGGTTAAATTAATCCCTTGAATAGGATCCAAGGTACAATTTAGAATGATAGGATCTTCCCCATTATTACGCATTGTCAAAAACATGTCAGGATATTGAATGACCCCAGGTTGATCTAGGAAAAACCAAAACTCTTGTCCTCCAAATTGAAATGCGGAGATCGGAATGGGATGGGGAAGAAAAACCCCAAAACTTACCCCTATAATTCCACAGAGGAAAAGAGCACGTTTATGCATTATTTACCCCTTTAAGTGTTGGCTTGCACGGTAATCGTGACGGTTGTATTCCATTCAACCCCACCTGCAAACAATGTCCCAGGACTCAAGAAAATATGGACATCTCGATTCAGTCCTGACTCAGTACTCATGGGGCTTTGGTTATCCCAATCACCTCCACCAATAGTATCGGTTGAACGAATCCAGAGGCTTGTTCCTCCTTGGGTACCATCGTTATCTTGTACAATAATGTTGTTTCCATCAATATCAACATCAGGATTGCCATTATTATCCGTGAAATCGGTTCCCTTGATTTTCAATTCCCAGTTATCATTGGCATATACTGTTACTTGCAACGTGTCAGGGGTAATGGAGTTATTCACACTGTTCTCTTGGATTTGATCTCCCCAGGTGAATGATGCAGAGGAAAACGAGATGTCAAACTGTTGATTCATAGTAACAAGGGCTGTTTCAGCATCATAGCCTTCATCATCATCATCATCAAATGTATGTACGGTGACATTCCAATCAGTATCATACCGCGCAACGGGGGAAATCTGAAAACGCATGGAAAATTCGAATTGAGTAGCACTTGACCCACTCCCAGGATCATCCGAATTGGTTGAATCAACAGACCATTGAGTCATACTACCTTGATCTGTTACGCTCCAAATATCTGTAGCTTCAATCCACTGGAACACAGTTAAGAAGATCCCATCAGGGCTAGCACTGTCATAATCGCCTCCATGTGTGCTATCATCAAAAATATAGATCGTACAGTTTAATATATCATCAATGGTGGCTGAATGGGTCAAAGTGTAATTAGTTCGGAAATATGTTGTTCCATCAGGTGTCAACGTAGCTGTTGTGACGTATGCATCAGTCTGAAAATCCACTCCACTTATTGAGGGTTGGGAGTCAATTTGAAAGCTGCCTTCTGATGTATCAGAGTTTGCAGCCAAGGCAATCCCAATGCTTACACAGGCAATTAGGAATAAACCTATCAATAGGGTTTTTTTCATTTTTTTCAATAACATTCCTCCAATTTTTTAAACTTCAATGACTGTAACATTTAATGTATATTCTTCTAAATTTTGAGTGACCCCTCCATTCGGAGTCCAATCGATTTTATACCAGAGATAAATATAATGAGTGTTATTACCTGCAGATTGAGAGGCATAAATTGTTTGAAGAGAGGTCGTTAAAACTGTTGAAGTAGCTGGGTTATCAATACTATTGAAATAAATATGCCCATCAGCTACAGGAGTAAAAGAGACGTCAGTACCTTTGATCTTGAGATCATACGTTGTTCCACATTCTACAATAACCGATAAAGGGGAAATATTTATGGCTGCATATCCACTCCCAGGATCATAAGCAGAGAGTCCGTGAGGGGTATCAAGGTCATAAGCTGAGACATTCCATGCTGTGATCCCTGACCAATCGATATTCAAAGTATCTTGCGTACTATCACTAGATTCAATTGTTCCGTTAAAGATGTACGTTACGCGTTTATTTGTGGTATCAACATAACTTTTATCAAAGGTTTGATTGTACCATTGTTCTGTTGTTCCAATTTCAACAGAGAGCGGGGCATCCCATTCAGTGGTAGAGGGATTCCACATAGAAATGGTAAAATTTTCATTTCCCCCTCCAGAACTGAACCCATAAATACAGACTTGATAAGTATCCTTGTATATATCCACTTCTGGACTATTCACCTGATGTTCCCATTGTAGCATATAATTCGCAGTTGTTAAAGTATAGTCAAAGGTCAATGTTGGTCTTAGAGAATTATCACTATAAGACGATTCACTCAGATCGACATATTCATTCGTTGACAAATCCATCCCTGTTCCTGGCCACATTTTAAAATTGATATATTGCCTATTTGATGGATCACTGTCATGATGGGTTTCCCATTCATCAATGAATACCCCCATGACTGAATCCCCAATTGTTACATTTTGTTCATCCTCACCATTAAAAGCGTGCCAACTGTCCTCAGTATAATAACAAATCTGTTTCATTGCAGCTCTATCATTTCCATTATCGGCATACGTTTCATTCCAAAATCCCCCGATCAGAGTGGAGTTAAAATATAATCCTAGTCCGACATATTCACTTCCTTCCACTCCTTCATATTGAACATCAAAACTAATTTCTGCATTACTAGTACTAGCGATTGTATCAGTAATTCCAGTATCCCAAACTATGCTAGAGTTCCAATACCATGTAAAAGGTACAGTTGTCATCCCTGCGCGAATATAGGAGTAAGTAGTTTCAACTTCATAAGTACTCAAAACGTAAAAATCTTGTTCATCAGTTGTTTGTTTTTCACTAAATGTTGGATCAATAGTTATCGTTGTATCAGCAATGTAAGAACCATAATCGAACATCCCCACACGTAAAACTAACCTAGTTGAATCATCAGGCATTAATTGGTTATGGATGGATAAATAAGCAGTATTAAACCCAGCTGTTTTCATATCTTCAAAATTGAGACTAAATATCCATTCTCGATTCAAAGCCTGAATTTCTATTTCATTAATAAAGTTCGAGATATAATCTCCAGCTTCTACCGCTTCAGTTATATCTAACACTTTGGAATGAGTTTCATTTCGTATTATAAAATAATATGGTCTATAATTTGTCCCTTGAACCATTTCACTACGATCAATTTCATAAGCAAACCCCACATCATCAAAACTTTCATCAGTACATTTAAATTCATTCACATAATGAAATCTTCCTTCTGTGAGATTATATTTGAATCCTCTTCGAAATTGGAAAGTCCGAGAAAGATAAATTGCTTGGAAAGTATAAGAAAGTTCTAAGACATCAGAAGAATTTTCTATTTCAATGCGATTGCGCACATTTGAAGGGGGAACAAAAATATTATCATAGATTGTTCCAGTGAGGTTCACATAAAGATGGGGGAAAATCTGACACAAGGGATAATTATATGCAGGTAACGATCCATTCAGAAACCTTGGATAATATAAATATTGACCAAATCCATTAGCTCCTTCAAAGTTCAGATAAAAAGCCATAACTCCTTTGAATCCTTCAATCCCCATTCCCCATAAGCTGGAGTTATCAATTTGATTAAAAAATAAACTTAATTCTCCTTCATTGAGAAAATACATACTACTATTCTTTAAGCGCACAATAAACCGAATAGGATATTCTTTTTTTAAGACCCATTCAGTGTTGGGAACAACATTCGCTTTTCGTACTGCGTAACTACTTCTATAGGTATAAATCCCTGAAGAGGAATTATAAAAATGTCGATAAGTAGCTCCTCTTTTATAAAACAGTTCTTGATAACTGTTTAAACTTGATCCTCCCGCAATCTTTCTCCTTGAACCTCCTCCACTACCTTCAGCTATTGTTTGGTCTGTTCCATCTAAGGTTTGAGCATCAACATAAGAGGTTGTACCATCATCCCCGATATTTGCTTCTCCATCGATATTGCTATCTGCATCGACATTGTTGAAAATCGTAATATCGTATCCTAAGACGCGTGTTATTTCAGAAGGGAAGGAAATGACAAAAAGTAATAATAGGGAAATGATCATAGGGATAAGGAAGGTACGAGGGTGTTTGAGCTTCCAGATGATTCGCCTTTTCCATGTTTTTGGGGTTTGAGTCACGCATTGTTCATCTCTTGAAAATATATACCACAGCTGCTATCAATAACATGCACACAAAGAAAATCCACCCATGACTGATTATCATCCAGATACTATTTTCAGTGAGCGCAGTAGGCAATAATCCGAGAATGATTGACCCTTCAGGAAGAATGTCATCTAACGGATAGAGTGATAAAATGAACCCTCCAAAAATCACACAACACCAAAGAAATACCTTGAAAAATGTTTTGTATTCAGTAATCAGACCGTCTAGCACCATAGTACACAACGCCTCCAGCAGTCGCAAAAATGATAAATGCTAATGCCCATCCTAATCGTGTAATAGGAGTGGATCCAAACATATTAGTTTCAAAGAGGCCTACCATAAACCCATCCCAAACCCAATCGATCACAATCACTTTGATGAAGTCGATAATGAACCCACTATTACCAAAAAGTAAGCCAATGATCAATTCAATGGCATCCACAATCGGTTGAACTTCAAACGTTTGTTGAGCAATTACTGCTACCATGCTTACTACTACTATATTTATTGCTACCATATCCAAAAGAACACTCCTAACTCAGCAAGAATAATGAACCCAGTAAAAGGAATGAAAATTAAGTATCCTGCAGGAAAATGAAACGGACCAAACCCCCAAATAGTAATATCAGGACCTTTCCAGAGGCGACCAAAAAATTCTGCAGTCCCTGCAGCTGCATCAAATTTTTCTTTGGCAAATCCAAGGAATAGTGCCCAAAACCAATATGCAAGTAAGGCATAATACGATCCTAAAAAGATCCAACTAAAAACATCTTCAATAAGCGCGGGAAAATTAAGTACAAAATCTATTACAGCTTGAAGAACGTTAGTCATGGTACTGCCTGTAAAAATCGCGATCAGGTCGGGAGCGTCAGCAAATCCAAGAAGCGTTTCCCAAAACCAATCATATACAAAGAAAAGAAGATCAGCACCCCAACCAATAACAGTATCTACAATAAGAGCTAATGCACCAAAAATCCAGTCGAGAATATCACTAATTACTGGTTCGAGAGCTGCCCAGAGGCCTAGAACCGCATCTTCAACTAACCCTAAAAGCGGTTCTAGTGCTTGAATGGCAACTTTTAATAAATCTCCAACCCGACTAAATACCACTGCTAACCAAGTAAATAATACCACAAATACCATAGCTAGCATTGAGAGTAAAAACTCTAGAATGCCCCCAATTGCATTTGCTATATCTTGGAATATATCCTTCTTGAATAGTCCAAAGTCCGACATCATAGCAGTTGCTTCTGTATCTCCCATGAGAACTATTGAATACGAAACCCTAACTAAAAATTCACTACTATACTCCGCTGCCATATCATCCAATACCACTTCGCCTGTCCCATCTTCAAACACTGGATTCCCTGTATCCGCTCTGTCTAAATACCCCCTTAGTTTAGCAGTAATTTTCGAACGATCTTCACTTAACTGAATACTAAACTCAGTTTCAGGATTGTCAACTCCTGTACGTTGTTTCCCAGATTGCCAAGCTGCTACATTATCCTCCATAATATACCACGAGTTATAATACCCTGTTGCATCTCTCCCCGTTTCCATTGAAACTCTAATTGCCTCATCAAGTCCCCCATCACTTATATTTACCGTATAAACAGCAACATTCATTAAAATATGATCGCCATTTACAATAGATCCTGCAGCTTTCCATTCGACAGTCATTGTACCACTTATACTGTCTAAATATGGTACTACCAAATCATAGCCTATAATATCACTTGTGATATCATCCTCTATATGTAAAACATCCCACTCACTTACTAACACTTGTGGATCATCAACAGCATACCCTCCGCCTGCATTCCTCCATTCATAATCCTTGAACGGTGCTTTAATGTAATTAACATAATAATGCGTTGTGCGATAATTCGTCCTTAACCCCGCATGAACCCTAAGATAAAGACTTTCTGAATTCATTATCTCAGGATAATCAGTATCATAAATATCCTGCCAGTCATACTCCCACATGGTTCCATTATCTTCATTTGATAACTTGAAGGATAACTCACTCCTCATTAAATCATAATCTATTACCAAGGTGTACCATAAAATATTAACCCCTGCAGTTTGTGATTGGGTATAATGGGAATATTGATATGTACTTGAAAGAGTTTTAGTGCGTTCCACCCCCTCTTTGTCAATAAAAGTTAATTCCGTAGTAGAGAATTGATCATAAGCCACTCGTGTTAAACTAAGCCCAATATTAATAGTGGTATTATCTGCATCATGTAGATAGAAATAAAATCGATCAGCAACATTTTGTGAACTTCCGCTTGCGGTTGTACCAAATTGGATTTCTATTTTGTCATCTAGCGATTTTAATCCACGATACAATGTTGCCCAATCAAATGTGTCATCTCCTGTGTCATACAAATCAAGTAAGCCTTTCGTACATGCAACAGTAAAACTATCAGATGTCACTTCGTACCTCTGTTGGGGGTGTACATTGAAGGTATCGATTTCTTCCTCTTCTTTCGCAGCAACAGGTGTCGGAGAAAAGGATGGAGGGGAAGCGTGCGGAGACCTCCCCTCCTCAGCTGGTTGAGGTGGTGACACAAGAGGGATAGAGAAAAGAATGAAACTAGTTAAAAGAAAAAGTTGGAGAAATTGACTTTTCCGCACGAGTAGCCACCTTCAAAGAAAAAAAGAAAAAAGGGGAAAAGGTTGCTAGCCTTTCCTTGCGATCCGTTTTACAACTACGACTATGAGGACAAACACGGCCGCGGAGATAATAACAGCAGTTACCAAGAAGTCTGTGATCGAAAAGACGACTGTACTTGCACTAGCTATAAGTGTTCCAGCACTTTGTGCTCTCAGTGTAACTACAATGGTACTGCCTGAGGAGGGACTCGCGACATTAGGATAAGCCCAATCAAAAGTCGATCCTGAAGCTGTGAATGAAACCCCTGTTGCATCGTTAGTATGATTAAGAAGATAATCCGCTTGATCTTCAAGGTCATATGCTTCGATTGCGAGGGGAAGACCTTCTAAAATGAGCGAGGTTGAGACCGCTACGCCTCCTGCGGATCCATCAGCTGCACTAACAGATTTGACAGTGAAAAACTGAAAACTGATATGTCCAATAACTATCGGAGATAGGGGAAGGATCACCATTTGGAAAATCACAAAAGCCACTAGAAAATGGCTTATTCTTAGTTTGCGTTTAGATTGTTTTATTTGCTGTTGCATTAACCACCCATGCCTCCTATAAGTTGCTTGATACCTAACGGATCAAATCCGAAAAAGGCCAGCACAACAAGGGGAATGGCAACAACAATCGCAAAAAGAACCGCGATAACAACCAACGCAATTAACAAAAACCAAAGCTGCCAAATTCCATCCAAATTTGGAGGAGCTTGAGCTAAATTTTGAATTGCCATACATACCATTCCTAAAAATAGGTCGCCTCTATAATCCCCCTATAAGTTTAAAAAGAGTGGTGAGAATAAGTACTACTTAGTCCTACCAATCGAAATATGCACGCAATGCTTCCCGAATAATTTCAGAGCGCGATTCATATAATCCATCTTTGATTTTTTCATCCATTTTGTCTGTCATTTGGGTACTTAGACTAATGGATATTTTATCACATGGTTCTTTCTCTAGTGATTCTTTGGGCATTTTCTCAGGGTAATTAATCATTTGTTTGACGACCTAATTTTAGTTAAAGTTCTTACCATATGAATATTGTGAAATTATTTACATTTTTTGAAAGCGTTACATTTTGTTAAAATCGTTCTAGATTCGAGTTCACCTAATAGTAACATACTAAGCCATAAGTTTTCGCTTGCGTAAGAACCTTCTATGCAAGCCTGAAAATAATGATTTTGGAAAAGTTTGATCAATCTCATGTCTAATCCTCATTTGATGACAATTTCATTTTTCCAGATCACTAACCAACTTTTACGAAACAAATGACATCCTAGAAAAACTCGTTTGAGAAACCTTCCAAGAGCCCAGATCAATGATGCATTATCGTATCTAAAGGCATAATATCTGAGTTTTTTGATTGTTGCATCAGGGAAGAAATGTTTGATCACAAATTTATTGATTCCAAAAACTGTATGGAATTGATAATAGATTGATTGGTGGTCAAAATTTTTAATATAACTAGAAAGAGATTCATTACAAGGAACAGTGACAATTAACACTCCATTAGGATTTAAAGCATTCTTTAATTTCGTAATCACAGAATTCCAATCGCGAAAATGAATATGTTCCAAGACTTCAGATATGATGATCATATCATAATTTTCTTGAATTTCATAAGTAACAATGTCAGCTTGAATGAAATTAAAATAAACATATTGAGGTTGAATATCGAGACAAAAATAATTATCCTTATTCAGATATTTCCCAATTTTAGACCGTAAAAGTTTTTGAAGATTACAACCTATTTCCAGAACAGATCCAACATTATGAAATAATTCTTCTGGAATAGCATCATAACAATACGTTAAATGAACATTAGACAATTAGAAAACTCCAGTTATATAATACATAAAGAAAATAAACGCTCCTATCCCAAAAAAGAGAGTAATTAACCCAATCCAAAATAGGACATCTGATATAGCTCCGTCATCTTTTAGTCGATCTTCAATGTAACCCTCTGCAGCATATTTCATTTCGTAAGCTTCCTCATAAGTTTCAAATTCAACATCTTTGACCTTAACTGAATATTCTTTCTCTTTGGATATAATTCTCATCGAATTTCCTTCTTTTTAGTGGTAAAAAGGATGATGGCAATGGGTAACCACAACTGGATTTCCCAAACTAAAGCGAATAAACACACAGGTATCGCGTTTAATAGACACAAGTAACCGTCCGTTCGCGATTGGATAGTTAAACATAGCAGGAAAAATAATGGGATGGCTTTGACGAATAATCGCTCAATCATCCACAATGGTTCCGTTTGGACTTTTGCTAGAATCCCTAATGGAGTAAAAAACCCTACTCCTGGATAATATGAATGATTCCCAATGATAACAAGACGAACAATGAGATAACTCACTCCCGCAATGCATGCAATTAAAATGGTTCTTAGAGTAAGCTGTTTATCTAGAACCAAAAACCAAAAACCCTGCCAAGCAGCAAGCTCTTTAATCAAAGTAAGAGGAATTAAAAGCGTGTGAAATTTTACATCAGAGGCTTTAATCACTAAAAGGATTAACACTAATAATTGAATCACATTCCAAAATACAGGTGTCAGACACACCCAAGCACAGAAGAGTAAAAAGCCTTTTTCAGTAAAAGTTGGACTTAAGATTAAATAACAACACAAGATCACAGCAAAATACGATATTGCTAGAAAGGTATAGAGTGAGAAAGGACCAACTGTTCCTAGAAAAATGAACAAATAAGAAGTTAATCGATATGTGTAAGGAGCATAATTTGCCATTAAATAAACGGTTTCAGATTCAGGAACTAGGTGGAGTTCTCTCCATTTGAGATAAATTGCTGAGAATAATATTATGGGGAAAAGAACATCTCGATGATGATCATTTAACCAATTTTGTCGTGTGTTGAACACATTGATAATATTTATTCTTCATTTCTCCTTATTCTATGTTGATTTCTTCCAAATAACAATCATGCTTCTCCTCAAAGGAAAAGGACCTCGTACTAAGCGTTTAATAAACCGCATAATAGCCCATTTGAATGAAGCATTATCCTGCCTGAATAACAACTTATAAGAAAAGATGATTTGACAATTAGGAAAGTATTTTTTCATAACCTTGGGTCTAATTCCAAACACGGTATGAATTTGGGAAGGGGTTTTCCAAACAGTAGGAGAAAAGATAAAGTCCGATAATTTTTCATTATAAGGAGTTGAAATAATTAGATACCCTCCTTTTTTCAATCCTTGTTTTAATTTTGTGACTATTGAATCCCAATGTTTGAGATGGATATGTTCTAAGACCTCAATCATAATGATTGTATCATAGGTTTCCTGATCAATGGGATAATCGATTATGTCTCCTTGAAGAACATAATATGATCCTTTGACTGGATTAATATCAATCCCTAGATATTGTGATTGATAAATGTGATTCTTTAATTTACTTTTTAAAATAGGTTGTTTTCCAGCTCCAATTTCCAGGATATTTTTCCCAACACATTTTAACGGAATCAACTCATATTGGGATTTTTGCATTCACCTATCTCTCCTTTTACGACATATATTGCATTAAATCTCGTAACTGATTTCGAGCATAATTGAAATATTTGGGAACTTTTTCGATTCCTATGAATCTTCTTCCTAATCTTTTACATGCCTCTCCCACTGTTCCACTTCCCATAAATGGGTCTAATACTACATCTCCAATATAACTAAATAATTTGATACATCTAATTGCCAACTCTAATGGAAAAGGACAAGGATGAATGGGGTTTGTTACAGGATTGATCTTCCAGATGTCAAGTGTTGAATGTTCAAATTCGTTTTTCGCGAATTCATTTGATACTCCTTTCTCAAATCTTTTTCTACTATTCTTAACAAAAAGTAATATTCTTTCAGTTTGATGTCTAATGAAAGGAGCAGAAGCGTTTTGATAACTTCCCCAAGCTGTTCTAGCCTCACTATGCAATTGATCCCAGATGATTTCCTCCCAAAAATTAAGCCCTGCCTCAATTCCTGCTTTGATTGTAAGATATGAAAGTGGAAATGGAAACTCGGTTTTCTTTCGCGAAATTGTTGGAGACACAACCCAACAAATTCTACCATCTTCAGTCAAAGAGTCTTTGATCAACTCAAAAGATTCGCGAATAAAATTAAAATACTCATCTTCCGATAACAATTCTTCATACTCTTGACTACTATTATAGGGAGGACTTGTGACTACAAGATTGACATTGGAAATCCTTGGTAGAACATTCCTACAATCATCTAGGTAAATCGTCATTCGTTAAACCTTCCTTTTACGACATTATCCTTCTTGAAAGTTCTTCTACAACAGCAATATAGTGATTCAATTTATGTTCCATTAGAGAGACTTTTTCAAAGAGTTTAATTAGATTAGAAATAACCATTATCATATTATTAACCACGAAGTAAGAATCTACTTTAGTTAACTTCTCCTCATTACTTCTACATTCAAGAAACTCATTCTGTATTGCTTTCAAAACTTCAATATCAACATTCATCGTTAAACCTCAATTAGACGAATATAGCTAGCAAATGAAAGGACCGATAGCTCCACGCTTTTCAGGTACCGACTAAAGGCTACCCTTTCACTGATTCTAGTATTCATCTTCTAATCACTATTTACGTCCTCATTTTGTATTTCTTAACAATCTGATAGATTCTTCCTTTGCTAACTCCAAATTTGGAAGCAAGAGAAAGATAAGACTCTCCTTCATTATATAACCGTCTAATCTCCTTTTTTTCTTCTGATGTAATTCGCATCATCTATCACTTATTTGATGTCAAATCATCAATTAAATCCTCTAAAGTTTCACGAATTAATGCTGTGATAGGTTTTCCATATGGATTATTTTTCAGAGCTTCTATTTCTTCCTCATTAAATCGAATATTTGCTTCATTATAACTCCAATACTTTATAACTACCATTTTTCTCACCTATTCATCGTTTTACGACTAATTGTAAAGTAATTCTTCATAATACCATTGGTCCCAGCATTCTCCACACATACCGTCATTGGTGTGATCTGTTGGAAACCAATTTCCACAAACTCTACATTTTATTTCTTCAGGCTCCATAAATATCACCTAATCTTGGTTTTATCCCATTTGTCCTCCTGCGTCAAAGATTGATTTCCCGACAACGCTCTCCATAAAACCCCTAATTTAGGATAACTCATACTAAAGGCCCTAGCTTTATCTGCTCCTAATTCTGCAACTATTTGAGTTAATTCTTCTAAAATTGCTTTTGAATCTAAATCATCAAAAGTAACTGTGACAAATCTTCTTGTTTCGATTTCCATCATATTATCTCCAATTTTGCGACTTCCAATTATCCTTGGTTCTATCTGCACCACATTTGGAACATCTTACAGGGATATAATCTTCATTCAGACATTCACAACCTCGATCTGGAAAAGCAAGATTCTTATCCTTCCAATTTAAACTATAAAATGCGTCTGTTCTATTCATCATTTTTTTGTCTCCTAATCTTGGTTTAATAACATAAATTCAGTTAATTCTAATTGTGATCTTTTTTCCAAAGTATCAAGGAATAATTGGAAATTTTGAACATTCATTTCAAAGATAACTTGCCAATGTAAGCGGTTATGAGGGATATAAGATTGTCTCCATCCAGTCCAAACTTTTCCATACTTCCCTGCATAAAGTTCTGGAAGTGTTGAATCCAACCCGTGAAAATCTAATATCAATGTTGGATCATTTACAGGAAACTCATGTAACCCCAGCCACCATCGATATTTTCCTTCTGTGTTAGCAATAAACCAGTAAATATCATAATCACGTAAATGCTCCTTATTTGGGTAGCCAATCCAATCAAAATATTCCCAATACTTTTCTAAATCTTTTTTCTTGTGTAAAGGTAAAATAATATTAGCACAATACCTTCTTAGTTCGTCTAGTCGTTTTAATGGATCAAAATCATGCGCAATAAAAAAGATGGGTCTTAATTTCTGTGCTCTTTTCACTGCTGACTTAAATTGAATTCCTTTATTGGTTTTAAACCCATTATCAAGGAATTGGGGGAATGAAATGAATCCGTGCTTTTGAATGATAAGCATATCACCAATTGAAAAATTCGGACATGGAAGTGCCCTGTATTGATAATTCATTTTTCTTCCTCAGTCGTTAAAGATTGATTTCCCGACATCCGTTTGAGAATATCATGGGCATCATTCAAATAATGCATAAGAAACAAAATGAAGAAGTAATAACTCACATCGACTAGTATTAAAGCAACAATCAGGGGATCATTGATCTCTACATTTATATTTATTAAAATTAACACTAGGGCTAAAATTAAAAAAAGCAGACCTAGCGAAGCAAATATTAAACGTGTTCTACTTATTTTTCTCATTTTCATTTTATCTCTTTTTTCGTCTATTCGGTGTTTTGTGAAATTCTTCTTCTATTCTCTGTAACAAACTTAACTGCAAACTCCCAAGCATTATCGCAAATCTTCTGAAAACAGAATTCACACATGAAACCCCAGACCATTGTTTCAGCCCAGAAATAAAACCCACATTCAATACATTTCTCAATATCAGTCATTGTCGTCTATCTCATATTAGCAACTGTGACAACTATGAACCTCAATCATCTTTCGATTGTGGATATTCCTCAACCGCACCATAAGACCAGGATTTAACTCCCAAACTGGAGGGTTATCTTTACCTAATATCCATGGGTCAGGAATATACCTCATATGTTTATAATCAATTGTCAATGCCAATCCCATCTTTTTTCTTCAAAATCTTCAATTACAGGTTCTTTCCCGAATTTGACTTCTAAAGCGGACAGCCAATTCCCGCAGTTAGGACAAACTAACCCCTGTCCCTCGGGTACCATTTCGGTTCCACAAAACTCACAGTTCATCTATCATCACTTTGGCGAAATCTTTCTCTCCATTTCCGAGTTCGCTCTGGATCCTCAGGCCATTCTTTATCAAGAAGTTTCTGGTGTTTGGTTACCAAAAACAACCCAGGAAGGAAAAGAACGAGGCATCCAACAATAAGACTGATTATAACTACAAAAACGACAATCCATCCAATTATTGTTACAGACCCAGGTTCGAGATGGGGTTTAAGATAAGGGGCAAAAATCTCTAGAGGCGCAAAAAACCAGTTCCAAAAGGGGGTATATGATGACACGACTAAGAAAAACATCGTGACAATAATATACAACATTCCAATTAACAGAAAGCTTGGTCTCTCGTAGTAGGTTCGTTTTACTGTATATTCATTTTTATAAAATTTCTTTATTTTTTCAAACATGTTCATCTATCCTCTCTTTGATGCCAATTTCACATGATTACAATCAGGACAATAAATGAGATCCTTGCGTTGATATAACACATGATGACACCCAGGGCACGATTCATCAATTGGATGCCCAATAATACCAAGTCGTTGGAGTAACCAAAGGACTACAGCTATGACAAATATGATGACACAAACAACGATGGTAAAAGGAAAGATTATGTGCTCATTCATTTATTACACCTTCTTGTTTGAGGGATCATGAGGACAAAAATGAGGAGGGGATTTTGTTGGAGAGACAAATGAGCAAATAGCAGTGGTTTGTTTTGGGAGTTGAGTTGTCTCATGATCTATCCTCCAGAATTTTTTACAAAATCTATTGCTAAAACGATAGCCAACAATATCAGACTTACCCCGACAATGACCAAGGTAATGACTTCTTCGTAAGCACTTGGTTTGGTTTGTAGGGTTTTGTCTGTCATGAATCACACCTTAAAGTAAATAAAAATAAAGTAAAAGAATCCAAACAATATAGCAGAAAGAACCCAGAACCCAAAAGCGTAAAGTCTTCTTTTCTCTCTTTTATACCATTCAGTTTCTCTTCTTGGTTTCATCTATCACACCTTTGACGACATTCTATCAATAATTTCTTTCTCTCTTATTTGAATGGCTTTGGCTTTTTTTAGATGATAATTATTACAAAATCTTAATCCCTTTTCATCAACTGTCTTTTGTTTATCATCAAGAACTCTTCCACAATAAGCACATATTCTCTTTGATTCTAATAATTCTTTACGTTTTTTGCCTGTTTTGCTCTCAGGATAATAATCATCATCAATCATTTTTTATAACCCTAGTTCGCTCATCATAATTTTAGAGGAGGAATCAACTTGTTTTTCCGTTTTGTTTTTCCCAACATGAGATAAAAGATTCTCTAACTGATCCTCCTCCACTTCTTCTAGCCAAAGAATAACCGTTTTGTTATTTTTATTATGTACATGGGCTTTATATTTCAGGTCCATAACTCTCCAAGTTTCTCTTTTTCTCGATCGAAATCCATAAATCGAAGATAAATTTGGGTTGTTGCGAGTGTTGAATGTCCCAATTGAACCTGAACATACCGAATATTCATGGTTTTTCGAAGCAATTGAATAGCATAGCCATGTCTAAAACTATGGGGATTAGTGTTAGCAAATCTCTGAGTAATGTTACGGACTTGTCTAGTACTTAATGGGAAAATGGGTTTATTCTTCTTAATTTTGTTCTTTTTAACATACATCTTTAACCAAAGAATTAATTCAGGATTAACATCAATATTTCTAATCTTGTCTCCTTTTCCTCGAATAATAATTTGATTTGATGATTCTAAAATATCATTATCTGTTATGGTTATTAATTCAGAAACCCTTATCCCTGTTCTAGCCAATGTATTGATAATTAAATAATTTCGTTCATTGCTTTTGGCTGCTTTTTCGATCGCACTCCGAACCTCGTTTTTTGATAAGTATCGCATGGGTTTTCCCAAAATATCTCTATTCGGAAACTTTCAATAAAATTATTCTAGTAAAATCATTCATGCTTTAAAAAGGTTTTCCATCTTACGAAAAATGCGGAAATTTTGATTGATATCGTTTCTTACCAATACCTTGATAAATCACCTAATTGAATTGTATTATTAACACGTTTTTGAGCTTTGAAAACCCAATTTTTATTTATTTCGATCCCAATCGCTTTTCTTCTAGCTCTCTTCGCTGCAACTAGGGTTGTGCCTGAACCACAGAATGGGTCTAAAATCCATCCATTAAGAGGACACAAACCACGAATAATTTTAGTCATAAACTCTAATGGTTTGGGTGTACTATGCCAATCAACTGTATCTCTTATTGTTCCTCCTTTTCCCCATTTAATAACATCCGTAGGTAAAAAATTATAATCAATATATCTCTCATTATTCCAATGCCAATCTAAAACCCATTCGGTCAAATATCTCGGTTTTCCTTTTTTTACCCCACAGCTCTTTCTTTGCATCGCCCTTTTATCAAAAATCCAAACAGATTTGGGGGTTTCAGGTATTTGATTAAATAAGGGAATTATATGTTGTTGATTAACTGTCATGAGCATTGTACCAGTGATATTTAACGCGCTTTTGCAGATTGAATACCACTCCCAAGAAAACTTTCCGTAACCTTGATCAACATTTGGATAAGGAGGATCAACAAAAATAAGATCGAATTTGATGGGGAGTAATGGAATGATATCTAGACAATTCCCATGAATTATTTCATATGTTTTAATTTGAATTTTTTTTCTTCGTTTTAATTTCCTGTTATACCATCGCAATGGAGCAGGATGTTGCACATTATAAAAGTTAGCAACATCACGCCATGAACATCCATCTTTTCGTAATTGATTTATTCTTTTGATAGAATATGATGACACCATCGGATGTTGTGGTGTCTTGGTGTCAGGAAGTTCCATAATGGTGTCATGAGTTTATGTCAATTTAAACTTTTTGGAAAATAAAATTTGAAAAATTGAAATATTCGAAATGTTTGAAATTTGAAAGATCCGACAAAAATCAATATGACCTTGGTATCCCCAAGGTAATACTTATATAATATCATAGAAAAAATAACTTGAAGAACTTGGGATGTTGCGAAATTTGTTGGTCATATTGGATCATGGCAAGACCCATAGATACCAATGCAGTGAATGACTGTTGCATTCCATGATCATCCTCATAACTTCTTCCCAATGAATTTCCATCGATATTTTTTCTTACCATGACCATCGATACCAAGATAAGTAACGCGCCAAAAATACGGCCCATGACCCCTGCCTTCCATACATGTCTTGCATTTTTTCCCACATTTTTGATATTTTTGGGTGATCCAGGATTTGTCAACTTGATCCTCAACCTTCTTACCAATCCTTTCCTCATGACATGGCCCTGAAAGTTCCGCAGTAATTTTTGAAATGTTAATATATTTCATGTCTTTTGAACCCTCCTCCAGAATTTCTTACCAATCCTTTTGAGCTCAGCTAAAAATGTTGATTTCTTACCATGACGAAATTCTAAGGTACTATTTAAAGCAGCCTCAGCAATTTGAAAACTAGACATCACCCCTCCTAATAACTGGGTTTGAATCTGTTGGATCTCTTGAAGCCGATTAATTATACTTTCTTGTCGTTGATCAATGTCTTGAAAATAAACCTCATTTTCCGCACGGTAATCGAAATCTTCTAGTTCGCGGTCAATATGTTCGCTTGCTTTTAATCGATCATGAGCATCTAATTCAGGTTTGCCTTTACTACTATCAAGTCCCCAATATTGTTTCTGTAAAGTCAAATTTTGTTGTTTTGCCTTTAAAGCTAAAATATGATGTACCCACCCATGATGCTTTCCTGTGTTTATGGCCTTGGTAAGAAATTTTCCAGGTCCTATTCGTAAATGTCGATATTTATTTTCTAGATGTGCTTTTACTTCAAGGAACTGGCGATTAGCTTCTTGATCATTCTCGTGGCTGTTCTTACCATATACTTTTAATACACGGATGTTGATAGTTTTAGGGTTAAATTGAATATAAGCCTTGATTCCTTCCAATCCTAAATGCCCATAAAAATAAGGCCAATTTGTCATGCGGGTATTTTCAAGCCAATTATCGCGCTTTAACATCTTATCTAATTTGGCAGGTTTGTGTTCTATGGGACATAAAAACAGATAATTATGGGAACGAATAATTTTCTCATCGAATGGGGAAAATTTACTCGGACTTTCGAAAATGGCACTGTCAGTCCCAGATAGACTCAGAAAGTGGGACTGGGTTTTTCGGAACTCAGGATCGATCAAATACTCTAGAATTAGTGTATCAGGAATTTTGTGAATCACACCATAGGCTTCTAATTTTTTGATTCTCCGATAAAAGGCTGACTTAGAAATTCCAAAGGATCGTTCTACATTTTTCTGAGCGATTTTAAGCACAGAATTATAATGTAATGCTATGAGAATTTGTTCATCGCGCACTTGCAATTTGACTTTTTTTTGTGATGGTAAGCAACGATTCTTTCCCACTTTTCTAGTCCCATTTTTTGATCCCTCAGTCCCACTTTTTTTTGGTTCCATAGTTTTGTTTCCTTCCGTATTTTGTGAAAGTAGGAAAACGTTTATAAGAACATAAATTTGTAAATTCAATTATATTATAAAAAATTTCCGATAAGTCTGCAATACGGAAGTAGTACCCTTGAGGAATTAAAATGGTTACAATAACTATTTTGTGTAAAAATTATAAAAATTATTATGATAGAAAAAAGAATCCAGATCCCAAGGATTGCTATGGTCAAATTAAAATTACTTATAGCAAACATAAAGTTAACCTTCATAAATCCAAATTAACTTTTATTTGTGAAAAATGTCGTCAAATGGAGGTTTGAAAATGAAAATGATAGGAGAAAATGAGAAAGGAGAAGTTATCTACGATGAATTAAATTGTGATGTTTGTGAAACAATGACAGGCCCAAGAACAAGATATGATAATTGCTTGGAGTGTGGCGCAACTAAAGAGAAAAGAGTAAGAGCAGGATATAGAAAACTGGCTGATCTATTTTTATCAAATTATCGAAATAATATGATTGCAGAAGCAGATCGACTAAGAAAAAAGTTTGGGCTTGAAATAAAACTCACAGTTGAATTTGAAATCGGGAAATAATTAAAGTCGCCAAATGGAAGATAGTCGCCTAATTGGGATTAGAACAAAGGCAGAACCCATTTCATAAACATATCTATAGCGCCTAGAACTATTACTATTACAATAACTATAAAACATCTTTATTTCACCTAGTCTTAGTTTGACGACAATTCATGTTCTATATCAAGGAGTTTGAATACTTCAACCCATTGAGAACGAATATATGTTTCAGTCTCACCTTCTGCTTCCATCATTTCATTCATTTCTTCATGGATTTCCCGTATATATGGTTTTAATTTATTTTTAAATTGTCTTAACTCCCAATCGGAATCGACTAATAACTCTTTGAGTTTTTCTTTTCTTGTTGCGGTTATGCGCAATTCATATACTTCATTTTCCATTTTTTTAACACCTCCGTCAAATTTCACTTTGACGACTCATAAAATTTGTCAATATTTTTCAACATTTTTAATTCTTCTCGTAAATATCTTGCTTTATCCGAAAACGGATTTCCTATTGTTCTCAGCTCTTTTTTAATTTCTTCTTTTCTATCCATTAACTTTCACCTCAATTAAATCGTTCATAAGGATATAATATTTTACAGTTTAAACAATACCAACCAATTCTTCGATGAGTATTCTTTCTTTTCCGATATAACTTAAATTCATAAACAAATGCAGTTCTTACTTTACCATCACATTTAGGGCATTGATTGCTATGATTTGGCGTCGTCAAACCACCCTTTTACGATAAAAACCAATCATATACACTTACAAGGATCTCTTGAATATTATCATTCTCAAACCTTGCTTGTTCTATCTTTTCTTCTGTTACAGGCTCAAATGGATTTAATAACCCACAAATATTTCCACTATGTTCTCCTATCTGGTCTAAGAGACTTTTAAGATGTTTTTTTGTAAATTCCATTTTATGTCGCCAAATGTTTATTTTTCAATAAATTCATCATCTAAATACCAATTAACAGCCGAGAATTGGCAATGATCGTAAAGTGGACATTTCTCACAGTTAGGATAATAATCTAAACATATATCTTGTTTTTCAATCATACTTTGTCGCCTTTTGTTTATTAGGTTACCAAACTAATGCTAACTCGTCTAACCCTTCTGATGTTGCTTCTTTCAAATCGTAAAAACTAAGCAAGTGAGGATCATTAGCATACTTCAAAAAGAGCTTATGTAGTTCACCCATAAAGTTCTTTTTGTCTTGTTCTTTCAGTTTATTTACACAATCCTCAGAGCAAATTCCTCCAATAGTCTGAGGTCCTTCTTTTCCACATACTTTGCAAATCATTTCGTCTATCTCCTCTTTTACGAAAAAAGTTTCATTTCTTCTTCTGTCGTTCCTTCTTTAGGAATCTTAATTCCACACTCTCGACATTCAAAATATAATCCTTCTGGATACATCCAGTCTCCACATCTTGGGCAATCCACTTTTCGTTTCTCCTTGTTCTTGTATCCGCTTTGTCAGCTTTAGATCAAAAAAAGGAAAAGATTAGTTTATGTAAGGGAATTCTTGTTCAGCAAATCCAACCATTAATTGGTCCAACTGAAATGTATGATCGTATCCAACTTCTCTAAGAAAATCTTCAATGTTATCTTTAGCATCGGTTATTTCTTGGTGCATAGTAAAAATGGTGTTTCTCTCATCAGACTTTAGAGAGTTGACATTTTGAGAAATAAAGTATTTCTCAGTGTCTTCACGACCTACTTGAACTTTCATTCTTCGAAGAAAGATTTCGCCTGAACCCGTGCTTACACAAACGAATTGTTTATCTTGACGTTCATCGCTGTGTTGTCTCCATTCACCATTATATTCCTCTATGATGTGTTCGAGACATTTCTTATAGACGTTTGGATAAATTTCCGCTTCTACATTTAATTCGTAATTGTATCCCATTTTTTATCTCCATGTAGATACGTAGATACCATACTATATAAACCTTTCTACGTAGAAATATTTATAAGTCTAACTTATAAACGTATATACGATGATATATGCCACGATTACAACTCACTAAAACAACACTAGGAAATAATTATAGAGTCACAATTCCTCGAAAAATCGTTCAAAACAAAGGATGGAAAAAGGGGGACAACCTCACCATTGAGGAAAGGGATGAATATTTGATGATTTATAAATCGAAATGATCTTACCAATGTTCGTCAAAGGGTTCATTTACGTCTTTTCTTTTGATGTCTTCTTAATTCAGCAACAGTTGAAATCCCTTGTTTTCTTAACTTTTTACCTTTCTTAGGACCAATTCCTTTCACTGCTTCAACTGGAGCTCTCGGATGTAATTCCTTTGAGATAGGTCTTGCAAACCGTACTTGAACCATTTCTTTCTTAGTAATTCGACCACGTTTCAGTTTTTTTGTTGGTTTCTTTTTTTTAGGTTTCTTCCAGTACCGACTTGAACCTGCAGCTATACTATGTCCTTTCCACATGTTATCACTTCCATATCATTTTATTCGAATGTCGTCAAATGGAGATTAGAATTCACTTTCATAAATTCTATAATTTTTTGTTTTTACTTAAAGAGAAGAAACTTTTTCCTTCGATACGAGGTACTCTAGGACGGCCTTCTAGTTTATGAAATTTCCTAGCAAACTTTGATTTAATATTCACAGTGGCTAATGCCTTTATAGGTTTCCCTTTTATCTTTCCATGTGGAAAAGCAACAAGTCGTCTCTTAGTAATTTTCTTTTTACCCATACAATCATCTCCTTAAAACTTTCCTACAGTTAAAGCCCACCGCGCACACTTACGTGTTGTTTCATGAACTTTAGGATCCTTAGCAATTTTACGAACAATGTCTTTTTTGATAGTTCCCCGCTTGGTAAAACCTCTTTTACCATATCTTCGTTGAACGTATCTACGTAATGCACCAGGATCTTTCACACTTGTTTGGATCCATCGTTTTGATTTAGGTTTAACTATTTATAGAACCTCCGATTTAAAACATTCTTAGTTTTTCTAATTTCAGTTCGAACTTTCTTCTGTGTTCTCTTTAATTGTCTTTTATCGGACCCTTTGGCTTTCTTAGCTTTATGTTCTAGCTTAGTTTGCGTACCTTGAAGGCTATGAAACCGATTGCGTAACTTTTGTTTTGAATATGTGCTTAAAGTTTTAATTTTTGCAGTTTTTACCATTTTATCACCTTCTTTTTTATGAATATGTTACTCCCGCCTTGACTAGATGTCCTCTAACCGTGTCGCGTGCTACCCCTAATATCTTAGCTGCCTCTCTGATAGATTCAGTATAATGATAAGTATTTACTATTATTTCAGTCAATTTAGAATCAGTTTCGTAGGTGGTGGTAGATATATCCCTCCCATTTAAGTTAAGTAAATCACGAGGGATCATTAACCATTTTGATCTTATTTCTTTAGTCGCCTTATTTCTTCGCATTGGATTAAAAAGATCGCCAAAAAATAAATGATAATGATCTATTCTCATTTTTAAAATATATTTTTTAATTTTCTTGGCATGAGTCCGATTTGAAGGATAGCACCTACGATAGACTCGATAGATACATTTCTTTCGAAGGCGATCATAAACTTCATTTTCTAGTTGAGATAATAAAAACGCACGAATCCCTCGCTTCCGAAAAAAGACGAAATAATCACAAAACCGATCAACTGAGTTCCATTGTTCCCCTCTAGCTGTTTGAGGGTAGTAGTTGCTTGTTTCGTGGCAAAGATAAGTAATCGTAAGATTATTCTTTTTCATTCGGAAAATCAGTTGTTTGGCAATATTGACCCATAGTTGAGTTTTACTTGCAGGAGCAAAGCAATCATCATAAACGACTGTGATTTGTTTGTCTTCCAAACAATCAACAATATTCATAGTATGAAAATCTAGTTTCCTTATTTCTAGTTCCACTTTATATTTCGAAGCAATTTCCTTCTGACTAGGAAAGTTTTTTCGTTCAATTTGTGCTTCTTTATGGACCAACACTAAAATCTTTTTAACATACTTTGAGTATCGGAGAAAATGACGCCATTCACATGCAACATCCCCATGCATCAAGACACATTCATTTTTGCGTTCTAGGCATAAAATAATGGTGGCTGTGGCATGAGAGCTTTTTCCGCTGCCCGGATACCCAAATTCAATGAGCTGAAGAGGCCCTACCCGAGGGTGATAATTGATATAATCTGTGATTTTAGGGCGATTTTTTGTCTCCTCTTTATCCTCTACTTTTTTAGATGGCCTATTAGAACTCATTTATCATCCTCATCAACATCAGGTACAGGATCTTCTCCTCCAAATTGGAACCCTTGAATGGGAGCCACATTGAAGGCATTACCCCCGATTTGAATTAAATCATCGCGTGCTCGTGCATTGATTGAAGGGGACTCTTGATAAAAATTCTCAATCCATTTTGTCAACGTCATAGTATTGGCAAAAATAGGTCTATTGACAGTTATCGTCTCTCCGATTAATTCCTTAGATTTATCCTCAGTTTTATCCTCGGACTTCTCATCAGGTTTCGGATTAGATTTAGTGTCAGGGATAGGGGTGGCTTCTTTAATCGAGACTTCGAAGTGATTGACAAATTGTGCTTGTCTTCGCTCAAATGCTCGTAAAAAAGAGGTGTACACAGCCAAACTATGGTGTGCAAACCCTACGTTATAGCGTTGGTCTTGGTTTTGGGTATGACCTAGCAAATTGATTAATTTACCAATGCTTTCTTCTCGTTTATGAGAGGGGGTGTCTCTAACCACTTAAATCCCTCCTGACATCACAAATACAATGAACCCAACGAGGATAAAAGCACCAATAACAATCCATTTGATCAGATTGTCAAAGATCATTCCTGATTTTTTCATGCTCCTCGCGGTATCAACGACTAATTCATTTTGCTTAACTGAATGGACTTCTCCTTTGATAAAATCAATATCAGAGACATCAACCTTAACCCAATGTTTTTTATGATTAAATCGTTTCCCTGTTTCATCCAATAAATATCCTTCTTGATCGATAACCCCTCTTTCAATCAAAACCTTCTGTTTCTTTTCTTGATCTAAAAGACCCCCTGTGAAAGGGTTTCTAGTTATCGGTTCGTTATGTAATTTGAAATACGCTTTAACCCGTATTTTGGGAGCAAATAATCTTTGTGATCGCTTAGGATAAATATTCCTATTAATCTCAAAAACGATTGGGTTCCAACCTGTATAACACTGTTCCTTTTTATTTAAGGTTTCTAATAATTCGCCTGAATATTCATTTACCCGCGATAATTTAGCATATCCTTGTTGCACTTCGATTAGTCCAACTGGAACAGGGGGCTGTCGTTTAAGTTCAGTAATAATTTGAAGTCGTTCTCGTTCGATTTCAGTAAGCTGTCTAGTTGGAGAAGGGAGAATCTCTGTTTGGTCTATTGGAGGAGTTAATTCACTGATAAAATCATGAATCTCCGTCTCTCGATTTCTCCGTCTAATTCGACTGAGTACCAAGTTTTAATATCTCCTCTTCTTGTTTGCGTTTCTCAATGTAGTATTGCTTAGCTTCCTCACCTTTTCGAATGAGTTCTAAATCATTCAATCGGTAATATTTTTCCCCAATGTAAATTCCTAGTAACACGAAAAATCCCAAAAAACAGGAAATCATGGGGATTGCAGCAAGCATTTCTTGTTCTGTCATCTGTTCTG
>JABAOH010116149.1_pt1 | contig 25822 bp, 42 predicted proteins | sample 7062181 | NCBI WGS metagenome assembly JABAOH01 (sample SAMN14538630, study PRJNA623070) | marine sediment metagenome | biome: marine biome [ENVO:00000428]; feature: marine pelagic biome [ENVO:01000023]; material: deep marine sediment [ENVO:00002113]; isolation source: pool of 5 deep marine... | reverse complement strand
ACTATCAAAAAGTCCAGTTGCTCATCTTCAGCAATTTTTCGAATTCTGTTTTTAATTTCATCAGTTATGTGGGGAATTATTTGCACACATGCTCCAAGATATTCTCCTTTTCTTTCAGCCTCAATGACTGAGGAGTACACCTGAGCAGTTGTAATGTTATGATTTTTTGGAATGTTTTGATTCAAAAATCGTTCATAGTTTCCAATATCCATGTCGCATTCTCCTCCGTCTTCAGTTACAAACACCTCTCCATGTGCAACAGGATTCATCGTCCCTGCATCATAGTTTAGGTAGGGATCTATTTTTACGCAAGATACTTTTTGGTTTGCTAATTGTAATAATTTTGCAATAGATGAGGTTGTTACTCCTTTTCCTAGGCCCGACATAACTCCGCCGGTCACAAAAATAAACTTCGTCTGCACATTTATGAAATGGGTAACAGGTTTTTGTATGTTTTGCCGATCAAATGATTAGCCACTAACAATTGTCAAAAATAATTTTCATTTTTTAACTAATGTTTAAAATTTCCAAGATGAATCTTTTATTCCACTTTTTCACATTTACAAAAGATAACATCTAGGTAGTGGTCACTCAAAGCGGGGAACTAGCCAATTACTGGTAAATACTCACGACCACTATTCTTCAACGGTTATTGGTTTAGGGAGTATCTGTTTTCCTGATACTCTTCATCATATGATTTTGATATCTTGCCATTTGTGGCTAATTTTTCAAGAATCTCTTCTGCCTGGATAATTTCAATGTCGAATCGGATGTGTATGTGTCGTGAGGCTGTAGACTCTCCTTTTTTGTGCCTATTTTGAACAAATTCCAAAACCTGCTCTTCTAAATTTTGGTTCATTTTTCTGATTCAGGAATTTTTACATCAGGATAGAAATTTGTATTCCTATCTTCTTCCAAAGCATTCTTCACATTTGTTATGGTTACAACTGCAACATTCTTGTATTTTTCAAATTTATCCATGCCCTTAACAATTTCAGTTGAATGCCAAGGTAACATCATTTTCTCAATTTTTGCACCAATGCTTTGTTGATTTGGATTCAAATTATGTGCAAATTTGTTTCTAATCTCATTCATCATTTTTCCATTGAGATAAAGAATATCGGTTAGAAAACCATTGCCATGAAGAATTCTTAATTTCAAATCCGTAGAAAAATAGGGCACATCAAGTAAGTGTTCTTGTAATGGAAAATGTTTATCCACTGCTAAATCCAAAAAATGCTCTAAATATAGATGGGCAGTTATGAAAAGATTTAATTCTTTTTCGGCGGTAAGTACTCTCTTTATCATCTCGTCTGTTAGATCTACAATCTCATTCATCGTTCTAATTTATTGAGAAAGCGTTTGGTTTTTAATATTTAGTTTCTTTTTTCAAAGACTTGGTAAAGGAGCCAATCTTTTGTTCTATTTTATTTTGTGGAGTATTTTCAATTATTTTTAAAAATGCACTCCCGACTATTACGGCATCCGCGCCTGCAGAGACATATCTTTTTACATCTTTTGGGGTTGATACTCCAAATCCTACTCCGACAGGAACTTTTCCTTTTGTTTGTTTTCTTGTCTCTTTGATTGCTTTAATCGTATAATTTTTAATTCCACTTTTTACTCCTGTTGTTCCATATACTGCAACAAGATACAAAAATCCTGATGAGGCGTTTGCAATTTTTTTTATCCTTTCTATAGAGGTATTTGGCGATATCAAAAAAATTGTGTCAGTTTTTCCTTTTGCGGCATTTAGATAATCTTTGGATTCTTCAATGGACATATCGGGAAGAATAAAACCGTCAATTCCTGCCTTTTTAGCCTCAGAAATGAACTTTGAATACCCCATTTTATACAAGATATTGGTATATGTCATCAAAACCAAAGGGGTATCTGTTAGTTTCCTAATTTTTCTAACCAGTTTGAAAAATTTTTCAATTTTAGTTCCTTTTTCCAAAGATATTGTACTTGCATTTTGGATTACTGGCCCATCTGCTAATGGGTCTGAAAATGGAAATCCTAATTCGATAATGTCTGCTCCTCCTTTTACCAAACCCTTAACAGCTGACAAAGTTGTTTTCTCATTTGGAAATCCTGCCATAATGTAGGAAATTAGCGCCTTTTCGTTTTTAGCATCAAGCTCTGAGAATTTTTCTTTAATCCTTGACATTTTTATTCAAATAGTTTTGGACTTCCTCAACGTCTTTGTCTCCTCTTCCAGAAAGGGTTACTACAATGGACTCAGATTTTTTGTGTTTTCTTGCAACCTTTACAGCTTCGGCAATAGCATGTGCAGATTCTAGTGCAGGAATTATTCCCTCCGTTCGAGTTAAGAGCAAAAATGCATCAATTACTTCAGTATCTGTTGCTGAATGGTATTTTACTCGTTTTTGATCTTTAAGATAAGAATGTTCAGGACCAACTCCAGGATAGTCCAACCCTGCAGATATGCTATGTGTTTCTGTAATTTGACCTTCTTTGTCTTGTAGCAAATATGTCATCATTCCATGTAAAACTCCTTTTGTTCCTGCTGAAAGCGTTGCAGAATGAAATCCAGATTTTAATCCTTTGCCGGCAGCTTCTACTCCAATTATTTCTGCGTTAGTGTCTACCAATGGATAAAATGTTCCAATTGCATTAGACCCTCCCCCAACACAAGCAATCACACTATCTGGTGTTTTGTTGTTTAGTTTTTTCATTTGAGATTTTATCTCCTCACCAATTACACTTTGAAAGTCTCTTACCATTACTGGATAGGGATGTGGTCCAACTGCAGAACCTAGAAGATAATAGGTGTTTTCGACGTTGGTAATCCAGTCACGAATAGCCTCATTAATTGCATCTTTGAGGGTTTTTGAGCCTGATTTTACTGGGTGCACCTTAGAGCCCAGCATATTCATTCTAAAGACATTTAGCTTTTGTCTAATGGTGTCTTTGTATCCCATGTAAACTTCAGCCTTCATTCCAAGTGCTGCACAGGCCATAGCAGTTGCCACGCCGTGTTGACCGGCACCAGTTTCGGCAATAATTCGTTTTTTGTTCATTTTTTTGGCTAGCAATGCTTGACCAAGAGTATTGTTGATTTTGTGAGCTCCTCCGTGTAAGAGGTCCTCTCTTTTTAGGTAAATTTTTGCCCCACCAATTTTTTCTGATAGATTTTTTGCATAGTATAGTGGTGTTGGTCTGCCTGCATATTGTTTTAGATAATAGTCAAGTTCTTTTTTGAATTTCTTATCGTTTTTGAACTTTAGATAATTTTCTTCTAATTCTTGTACAGCTGGTACAAGTGTTTCTGGAATATACTTCCCCCCAAATTCTCCAAATCTTCCACTTTTAGGATACTTCAATACGCATTCACCAATTTTTTTACCTGTTCTTCAATGTTGTCACTTTTCATAATACTTGAACCTATCAAAAATGCATCTGCTCCGCACTTTTTTAGGTATTGAATATTTTCTGGAGTTTCAATTCCACTTTCTGATAGTATTGGTCTTGATTTCTCAAACCCTTCTAAAACAATTTCAGTTGTTTTTAGATCAATTTCAAGAGTGTCAAGGTTTCTGTTGTTAATTCCAATTAGGTCAGCTTTAGTTTTCAAAGCATTTTCAAACTCTTTTTTAGTGTGAACTTCAAGCAAAACGCTAACGCCATTTTTGTGAGCATAGTCGATATATTCATCAATTTCACTTAGAAATCCTTGGTCAAATAGTGACTGTATTAACAGCATAAAATCAGCTCCAATCTTTTTTGCCGCATCTATCTGAACTTTGTCAATCATGATATCTTTCATCAACAAGGGAACATCTACGGCCTGTCTTACCTTGATAAAATATTCTGGAGAGCCGTTAAACAAATGAGGCTGGGTTAGAATGGATAATGCTTTTGAGCCTCCTGCAATCATTTGATTGGCAATGCCTACAGGGTCACCTTGGGTTCGTATTTTACCAAGAGATGGTGATGCAAATTTAATCTCAGTAAGCAATGTTGCGTGACCAAAAGTTTTGATTGTATGCAAAAAATCCTTGTTTGATTTTTGCAAATCACAATCTACTTCATAGACTCCATCGTTAATTGCCATCTGCGAATTGTTTACAAGTTTTCTCAAAATATTTTCAGCCATCTAAAACCCCCTTTAGTTTTGAATAATCTCCCGTATCTCTTACAAAATTTTCTAGCAAACTAAATGCTTTACCATTTCTAATTGTACTTAGGGCAAGCTCTACTCCTTCTTCAAAGTTTTTTGAAATATTTCCAACAATTAACCCTCCTGCAGCATTAAGTGCAGTTGTTTCAATCATTGCTTGGTTTGCTGTATTGTTTAACACATTTACGAATGACTTGATTGCTTCTTCTTTTGAGTGAATTTGAATATCTTTTAAGGAGGATTTGTGCAATCCTACAACTTCAGGATCAATTGCATTCATCAATACTTTGTCACCACGTAAAACACATACTCTATTTACTGAACTGGTAGAAAATTCATCCATTCCATCATCAGAGCGTACTGTCATAATGTTTTCCACTCCTTTTCTTTTCATAATCAGTGGCAATCTGTCTAAATACTCTATAGAAAAAACTCCTACAAGCTGATTCTTCACACCAGCTGGATTTGACAAGGGCCCTAGTAAATTAAATGCAGTTCTTTTTCCTATTTGTTTTCTCGCAGCTGAGACATGTTTCATAGCAGGATGGAATTTTTGGGCAAACATAAAACAGATGTTATGCTTTTCTAAGATATCTGAAATTTTTGATGGTTCTTGATTGAGGTCATAACCAAAGTATTCAAAAATATCTGCACTTCCAGAAACTCCTGAACTAGAACGATTTCCATGCTTTGCAACAATGCCTCCTGCAGCCGCTACAACAAAAGACGCAGTAGTTGAGACATTAAATGTCTGAAGCTTATCTCCGCCTGTACCACACATGTCAATTATCGTACCCCTGTTTTTAGGCTCAACTTTGAGGGCAAATTCATTCATCTTGTCAAGCATTCCTAGCAACTCATCATCGGTTTCGCCTTTGTCCGCTAAATTTGAAAGAAAAGAGGCATTTTCTGAATCAGATGTTTTTCCAGAAAGAATCTCAGTCATCACGCTATTTACCTCATCATATGTAAGATCCATTTTTTCTTCTAATTTTTTAATTAATTCTGAAATCATTTTTTCTCTTTCACCTGTCTAATGAAATTTGCCAGAATTTTTTTCCCGTCTTCAGTCATAATAGATTCTGGATGAAATTGAACTCCTTCAATAAGATAATCCTTGTGTCTTACTGCCATAACTTCTCCGTCATCTTCAGCAGTAGCTGTGATTTCGAGAATGTTTGGTATAATGGTTTTATCTCCAACTAGAGAGTGATATCTTGTTGCCTTAAATGGATTCTTCACTCCTTGAAACAATCCTGATTCTTTATGCTTTACAGGGCTGGTCTTGCCATGTCTAACACAACCTGCATTTGTTACTTTTCCACCAAAAGCTGAAATGATTCCTTGGTGTCCCAGACAAACTCCTAAAATTGGAGTTGTGCTTCCGATTTCTTTGATTACATCACTGCACACTCCAAAGTATTTTTTATCATCGGGAGTTCCAGGTCCTGGTGATATTATGATACCATCATATTTTTTTTGTTGAATTTCCTCTATTGTAATTCTGTCATTTCGTATGACGTCACAATCTACACCCAACTCTCCAAGATATTGGGCAAGATTGTAAACAAATGAATCATAGTTGTCAATAATTAGAAATTTCATAATGATGCCTCCCTTAATGCCTGAAGCATTGCCCCTGCTTTATGTTCGGTCTCTTTGAATTCGTTTTCATCAATTGAATCTGAAACAATACCTGCACCGGATTGGACAAACCCCTTGTTTCCCTCAATGAATATACTCCTAATGGCAATGGCAAAATCACAACAACCATTATTGGAAAAATAACCCACTGCACCTGCATAAGGCCCTCTGGCCTCGGTCTCAAGCTCATCAATTATCTCCATTGCTCGGACCTTTGGTGCTCCAGAAACTGTCCCTGCAGGAAATACTGCTTGAAAAGCATCAAACATGTCTTTTTCTGTAGAAAGATTTCCCATTACATGAGTCACAATGTGCTGTACATGACTAAACCTCTTTATTTTCATCAGTGATTCTGGATGAACTGTTCCATACTTGCAAACTTTACCAATATCGTTTCGTCCTAAATCAACTAGCATAGTATGTTCGGCGATCTCTTTTTCATCATTTAGGAGTTCTTCTGCAAGCTGTTTGTTTTTTTCCTCATCATTTGTGATTTTTCTAGTACCAGCTATTGGAAATGTCTCTACCTTGTCATCTGTAATTCTTACTAACATTTCTGGAGATGCTCCAATTATGGTCTTTTCATTTTGTTTTAGATGATACATGTATGGTGATGGGTTTAGTTTTCTTAGAGTTTTGTACAATGTTAGATTGTCTCCACTGACATCAAATGCAAATTTCCTAGATAGAACAACTTGGAAAATATCTCCATCGTAGATGTATTGTTTTGCTTTGTTTACTATTCTTGAAAAACTTTCTTGATTCATGTTTGGTATAACTTCGCTTGCACTAAAGGTACCAAAACCTTCTTCTGAAATTTTTAATTGATCAAACCTATTTTCATCATAGTAAAAATAAAACAGTTTTTTATGTAAATTATCATACAAAATTCCATCATCATAAATCCCAAACTCCATCAAAGGCTCTGGCGCCTTATGTGTATCAGGAATATCTTCTACTAGTCGTATTGCATCATAATTTACAACACCTACAGCTCCTCCTAGATAGCGGTATTCTTGATTGGATGATTTTTTTAGTAATTTTTTTAGTTCCGCAAATGGATTTTGTGTTTCTATAATCTGGGTATCTTGTCCTTTTTGAATAATTTCAACTTTGTTTGAATATCCTTTGACTATTGTCTTAGGATCAAATCCCATTACTGAGGTTTCTGCTAGAATTTCAGGACCCGTAAGTGATTCAAAGAGAAAAGAATGAGTGTAATTTCGAGAAATTTTGTTGTAAATTTGGAATTGGTTTTCAGTTAAATCTAGGGGTACTATCTGCGGTTGAGCATTTCCAAAGGTGTCCACCCATAACCACAATCTTGGTTGTTTATTATTTAATTCATTCTCTAAAATTTGAGGTTATTTTTTGAAAATCTATAATTCCATATTCAAGCGCTGAATTTTTTGAATTATTTCGTCATGGTTTCCCTCGCTATCCAAAGAAAGTATGAGCAAACCATCGTCTAAAAACAAGGTAATTAATTTAACAAACTCTTTTGAAGTTATCATCCAATTTGTTTTTCCAAGTGGTCCATCAAACATTTCCTCCATATGAGCCTACGAAAGTCAGAAGAGTAATTAACAAAGGAACCAAAATCGTTGAAGAAGAATACAAAAAGCCTAACTGGGTTGGTCCTGAATTTCATGACCACGAGACACAAAAAGTTGCACTTGCAGGCAATGTTATGACTTCTCTTGCAAGAGGGACCTCTATTACTCGACTAAGTAGAATTAATAGAAAAAGACCTATTGAGCACAAAGGTTTGTTAATTTCTGTCAGAAGAGGAACTAGCCTGATGAGGATCTAGTTCAGATTTTCTGATTTTTTTATTTTTGAGCCTAGAATAAATGATTCCCAAACTCAATTCTCAGAATAAATAGGCAGACGCAAATTTTTTGAATTAAGGTATATTACCATAAAGTACGGTACGTTTATTAGAGATGGAGTAGTAGGAGAACTATGGCCATGCAGGAGGTTAGACAAAGAGTTGCTCCGTTTACCAATTATTCAACAAAAGACTTTTCCTCATCAGTAAGTGCTGTAGAATGTTACGTATGTGGAAAAGGGTTACAAGATGGACACTCAATTACTGCAAAAACTCTTCCGTCTGGAATTGTTTTGTTTTGTAATATTCACTGTCCAGGATAGTATTTTTTGAATTTCAAATCATCTGGATAGGATATTTTTTAATTAAAAAGAAGGAAAAATTCCTTCTGTTGTTGGGCGATAGTCACTAGGTGATTTCGCGGCTAAAATACAACAAAAAGCTACTTAATACTTCGCTTTTTTCTAACAATAAAAGTAAGGAGATTATGCAAATGATTCAAAGATTAGATTTAGCTGATGGGTTGAATATCTGTAGGATTCTCAACGGAATGTGGCAGGTTTCTGGTTCTCATGGTTACATTGATCCCCAGAAAGCAATTGAGGAAATGGTTCAATACCATGATTCAGGATTAACTACTTGGGATTTAGCTGACATTTACGGACCTGCTGAGATTTTTATTGGAAAATTTAGGGAAAAGATTGCATCACTCAAAGGAAAGGAAGGTTTGGAAAAATCACAGGCCTTAACAAAATTTGTTCCAAATCCAGGGGCTATGTCAAAATCTATTGTAGAATATTACGTTGACAAGTCATTGGAAAAAATGAAAACTGATTCTCTTGACTTGATTCAATTTCATTGGTGGGATTACAATGATCCCAACTATATTGAAGCTCTAGTTCATTTGTCTAACTTGAAAGAACAAGGAAAAATAAAGAATGTTGGATTGACAAACTTTGATACTGAAAGATTGGAGTTAATAGAAGGGCAAGGAATCAAAATTGTCTCTAATCAAGTGCAATATTCAATCTTGGATTCAAGACCTGAAAAAGTAATGGTTCCTTTTTGTCAAAAAAACAAAATCAAAATTTTGTCATATGGAACTTTGCTTGGTGGATTTTTGTCTGAAAAATATCTCGGAGTCCAAGAACCCTTCAAAGGTTCACTTGATACTGCTAGCCTTCAAAAGTATTACAACATGATAATTAGATGGGGCGGATGGGAACTTTTCCAAGAATTATTAGAAATTTTGAGCCTAATATCAAAAAAACATGAATGCAGTATTGCCAATGTGGCTACATCCTACATACTTGCAAAACCTGCCGTAGCCGGAGTAATTATTGGAGCAAGATTAGGAATCTCTGAACATATCAATGATAATTTGCGTGCATTTGATGTTGTCTTAGATTCGGAGGACTGTTCCATGATCACATCTGTAACTGATAGGGCTCACGATTTGTTTGAGAACATTGGCGATTGTGGTTCTGAATATAGGGGATAACTAACATTCAAAACTTTTATCAATTTCTTGGGCCATTAGTTCAAGACTTGATGTATTTCCAAGTTTTCTATAAGTGAGTTTTTCCAAAGTTTTGATTATGCTTATTGCTGCTCTATATTGAGGAATCTTTGGTTCATTGAGCTCCCCATACATTCCAATACCATGGATATCATTTTGTTTTGCAAATCCCAAGATTAATCCATTGAATCCTGTAATTAGTGATTTTTGTGGTGTTGTCTCAATTCCCATATTCTGCATTTGTTTGGTAAGGTCTTGCGAAGTGGTAGTAACAAAGGTCTTTGGATTTTTGTTTAGAACCCTGTTCGTGTGAAATCCCCCTAATGTATAGATGAATTTTGCTGAATATTTTTTTGAAATGTCAATAACATCCTGACAAAGTGAATGTAATTCTTGATTGTTTTGGGGTTGGCCTGTACCTCCACCAAAAATTATCAAATCTTCTGAAAATCTATACTCCCAGATTTCTTTTGGAACGTCAACATATCCTCCCTTGTCTATCACATATGTAGGATATTGACTTTGAGCAGTACGAAACTGTTTGGTTTTAAGACTATCATTTATGAAATCAACTACAATACTGCCAACATTTCCCATATCTTGCATGGCTGCAATCACGATAGGTTTTTGCACATTGGGCTCTTGTATTTGAGTAAACTCCATGATAGGTTTGGATTGTAATTGTTAAAATATCTACGCCTAAGTGTGCCTATAGAGAGGCTTCTTGAATGGTCCTCTTTATTTCTGGGACCTTGTTAGTAAATACATCAATCCCTGCATTGTATGACTCCATTTTACTTTCAATGGTGTTTGGTTGATTATTATCAATTATCTTGTTAGATAGATATTGTCCTGAGTCATGAATGTATTTTTCAAAAACCATTCCAAACACAAATTCGTTAATGTCTTTGATTTGCCAATCTTGCTTTGCAGAATTTATCAGGTTAAAGTATCTTGGAATTTGATCTGTTGCAATCGTTAAAAGATTTTCAAGCTCGTTGGTGTCTTCAGGAGTAATTTCCATTTAATTTCGCTTAAAATATTTCAAAATTAAGAGTTGTGATTAAGAAAATTGACCTTATTCATTCCAAATGGGTTGCTGTTTTAGCCAAGCTACCAAATCTCGGTAAAGATGACTTTTTTGCACATTAAGAATATTGATCTCAATGTTTGTAGATAGTTTTGCAGTTTTGGTATAGTGATCATATTTTGCAAAAATTATTTTATCTAGATATGTTTCTCCTTGAATCTCTTTTTTTGCCAACTCTTCAGAGTCTGTCATGGCAAAACTTGCAAATAAAACGCCATCGGCCCAGTATGCATGTCCTGCTTCTAAAGATGACATCATGCTAAGCAAGTCATCGAGACTCATTTTTATCATATCTCGAACATAAATTTTTGTGTAGGGGTTGTGTATGAATTCAGTCATTTTATTGTGATTTTCTAAAGTTCCCATATCAATTTTTGTAATACTGCAAAAAGAATTATTCCTAATCAATTAAATTACAAAACAAATTTTTTCAAAATTAGTAAAAATTGGATACCTTTGAAGCGATAAGAACTAGAAGAGCAATAAAAAAATTTGATTCTACGCACAAAATGAGCCCAGAAGACGTAAAATTCCTAATGGAATTAGCAATACTATCTCCTACCAGCTACAATCAACAAAACTGGAGGTTCATAACAGTAACTGATCAATCTGTAAAAGACCAAATCAGTGTAGCGGCACGAAACCAAGCCCAACCAAAGGATGGTTCACTGGTGATTGTCTTATGTGGAGATACTAATGCTTGGAGAAAAGATCCTCATAGATATTGGAAAAGTGCTCCAAAAAAACGGCAAGATCAAGTTGTAGCTGCCTTGAAGAAAAAGTATGCAAAAAGCTTGGAAAATAGAAGAGATGAAGTAATGAAATCATGCGGATTTGCTGCTCAAACAATAATGTTAGCTGCAAGACAGATGGGACTTGATTCGTGTCCAATGCGAGGTTTTGAGTATGATGAGCTTGCTAAAATTATCAAATTACCTGAGGATCATATTATTGCGATGATGGTAGTCGTTGGAAAAGCGCTTGAACCAGCTGCACCACGTGGAGGGCAGCTGGGTATGGATGAAGTAGTTTTTGAAAATCAGTTTTTCTAAATCTAAACTCTATCAAAAAATTGTGTTTTAAATGAACTCATTTGGTGCACTTTTTTTAATTTTACCTATAGAAATCATAGTAAAACATTTTGCCAAACATGGCAGCTAAGAAAGTTGCAGGTGGTAAGGGTCCTGCAAAGAAAACTGCAGCAAAGAAAACTGCAGCAAAGAAAACTGCAGCAAAGAAAAGCACTGTAAAAAGAGCCTCAAAGAAATAGACTTTTGAGGTGCTATTTTTTCTTAAAATTTAATTCATCTATTTTAGGCATGATTTCCCACTAAGACAAAATCAAATTGAACAAGTCTTTTGAGGAAGAAAATTGAATACAAGAATTTTGTATGGCTTTTAGAAATTATGGAATTACGATTTTTGTAATTTTAAACAAGTCCTAGTGTCAGAATAAGGACTATCGCGCCAAATGGTATCCCAAACGCTGCTCCCACTTTTTTATTTTTCATAAAATTGCTTTCTCCCGTATCATATAAACAAGATGAACAAATTATTCATTTATGAACCTAATAATTCCCTAATAATTGTAATACAATGTAAACACTCTATTTGTATGCTCAAATTATCAATGCTTTAAAAGAGTATCATAGAGATTTTAGTTTAATTTACAAAATAATCTAAAAAGAAATTAAATTTTGTAAATAATATTATCTATCAGCAGTCAAAATCTTCAATATCCTCTGTTTCAGAGTCGATGTTCAAGTGTTTTAGAATATTTTTTTTATGAGGCAATATTATGATTATCATATATTAGGTTAATAATATATTTTGGACTGTAACAAATTTTACATCATCCTTGTCAAAAAGTTAAAAGTAGGATTATAATTCTGGCCAGTTTTTCAATTGAGATGTTTACAATGTATTACATTTGTAAAAAATATAATCCTCATAGTTTATGAATAATGTAATTTTGGTTGGATAATTTACACCAGATTGATTTTAATCCATATTCAAAAGATCGATGTTGCCGTCACAAGGTTTGTAGGCAAAACCTAGTTGGTGAAAAAGCCCATACGGAAAGAAAAACCTTCAACGATTTATCTAAACTATTGGATTTGATTTATCATTCAAACTAAGAAACTACGCCCTTTTCAAAAGCAAATTTTTAGGCTCTCTTGACTTTAGCCTAAATTAAAATTCTAATAATAAGAAAATTTTACGGATTTTGTGATAATAGGAAAAATTGATGAAGACGAGCCTACGATAAGGTTTTCGTTGAATCTTAATTGCACAAATTGTGGCAAAAAAGTTCCAGGTGGTATGCTTACCTCTGAAAAATACTACGGAACCTATGCCTTTATGCTTGAAATTGATGATTTTAAGAAAAATTATCTTTGTGGCACTTGCAGAGATAAAATTCGCACAAATAAAAATTAAAAGTAATTTTTTCTGTTATTCTTTTGGAGTTTTTTTCCAGACCTGAATTTGTCCTCCATATACTTCATCATCATAGACTAATGCTGGGATTTGTGCATAGAACCCTTCACGTCCAGAGCTAAATACTTTGGGAGGTAACGGAATTTCATGTTCTTTACCATCAGGCATTTTTAAGGTGACAAAAACTATTTTGCTTTTTGGTTTTTCTTCAGACATTAAGACAGACATTTCATGATTATTATAAAATCATATCTTGTTCAAAATTATACACATATTTTTAAAATTTTTAGTAAGCATTCACTTGAAATATTGAATTTACTCTAAAGCAAAAGATTTCAAGTACGCAATAGTACATTCGGTTAATTCATGGTCCGTATGATTTTTTATTTCATGTTTACAATTGGGACAAATACTTTCAAGATCCTCAAAGTTTGATTCATCTCCTAATTGTTTCATAGAGCACTCCATTAGTTCTGAAGTTGAATGAGAATCTAAGGATAGTTTGCAAGATGGACATTGGGCCATTTCCTATGTTTTTCTTGATGTCATTACTATTAATTTAATTTGAAAACTGTTTAAAATTTTTAAAATTGACAAACAAATGTTTAGAATTTTCGATGATCCTGTTTTATAGGATTTTTCCATAATTATTTTACACGCCTTCGATTAGCAGTCTAAGCATGCTATAATCGACTGCTGGTCCAAGACGTGGAGTTTTTCCCAATTTTAGATAATTAGGGGTAGCATTTTTCGTTAGTTCACTACCCATGGTGAAGAAATTATCTAACGCTGTCTATGTGTTCTTATGAATTTTTAGTAAAACCCAATTATGTTTAGAAATTTTGATAATTTAAAAAAATTTGATTTATTTTTATTCGATTTGCTCCCATCCCTCATCTAGAGGAATTTCTTCTAATTGATTTTGCGGAATTTTAATTGATAATCTGTCCCATCCTAAACAACTGCATGCTTCACATCTAACATCATCAAAGTAATCTTGTTCAAGGTTTATCTCTAAAATTGTGATACCTTGTTTTTCATAATGGCTTTTAATTATGGTCTCAAGAATTTCTTTTGATTTAGTGTCCATTTCAGGGTTTATCTGATAATATTCATTATATTCTACAGACCACACATCATGGCATTGTTTAGGAATTTTTTGTATCCATATATTTTCAGACTCTGTTTCTTGTTGAATATCGTATAATAAAACAAAGCCAACTACTAATGCCGCAATAGCAATTCCCATCGAGATGTAAAAACCTGGCTTCATGAAATTTGATAAAGTCTTTACCGATTTAGAGTTTGTTAATTTCTAAAGGCCATCCATATTCTTGACCCAACAAATATTCCCACAGCGGCAACTATTAACAATGGTACAATAATTTCTCCTTCATTCATTTCTAATCAATCTAGATGGGATTTGAAATTTTAAATAACTTTCATCGTTTTTTGACTAGTGCCTCTTCAGGGGTTTTGTCCTTGTTTTTTTCCCAATGCCAAGAATGATGTTTTTTCCAATGCGCGTCAAGTTCTTCAGTAGATGGCTCTTTCCCTAAGGGTGTCCCGCAAATCTTGCATTGAATCATAAATTTTTACAAAAATTAGCAAAATTAAGCCTTTAGAAAAATTTCTCTAATTTGATAAGATATGCAATATGAAATAGACATCTCTTATGGTACCATTTATCGTAGATTATTCTGGCCACATCAAATCGTAGGTTCCTTTTACAATGGGTACAGACAATAATCATGCCCTAAAGTGATAATTTTTGATTATAATGGCTTGGTTATTGTATTAGCTAAATTGACCAATTTCAGGCACAATATAACAAGTGTATGTTTCGAAATGAACGAACTATGCGTTATAATGAATCGATTTTTCAGGATTTCATGGCAACCATTACAGAGATTTGCAGGTTTTGTTCTAAAGAACAGCCAAACTTGAATCTGTTTTGTGTAAATTGCAAAAAACGAGATTGGCATATGGATAGTCAATCTAGCAATTAAAGAAATTTCTATTATTGTTCATTTCTAACAAATATTTTCCAAAATTTTCAAAAAATATGTCACACCTATATTCTGGAGCAACCCAAAATCAATAATGTCTGTTGACCCAAAGGATTATGAAAATCCTGAGATGGAGATTTGGCTTTTAACTTACTTGTATTACCATCGACGTGACCAATCCGTTGTTTCTAGAGATTTAATTGAAGATATTCCTCAGTCATTACTGAAAACTCTCCCTAAACAGGATCACCTTCACTATATGGTGACCCGATTTATTCGAGCCGGGTACTTTAAGGAGGCAATTGGAACCTTTCGTGCAGGCTCAAACTACCATCTTTTTATCACAGATAAAGGAATAATGGAATTTCGAAAACAACTCTCCCCTTTATTTCAAACCTGTAAAGACAATCAAAAACTAGAAAAAATAATCAACGAAAATGTTGGTAGTACTGAATTAAAAAACACAATTATAGAATTTTTTGAAAAAAACAAAAACTGTAATGAAGATGAGTTTGATTCAAGATTACACGAATTTACTAATTTTCTTGGAAAAGAATCTGTGATATGGATTTTTAAATTAATTCTGGCTAGTTCAAGATAAAAAGACTCAGTCTTCAGACTCGCTGAACTCTTCGTCTTGTTCGTAACCTTTCTCTAACTCCATTTCATGAAACTCTTCTTTCATCTCTTCTTGCTCGGCTTTGATTTTTTCCTTTTCTTTTTCTTCTTCGCTCATAACATAAATTTAGATTTCTCAAATATTAAGAGATTTTTGATTTTCATTTTTGATTCTAAGAAGTGATTATTTCCTTTTCCTAGTTTTTCTTGATTTGGCATATTCGGTTACCCTGTTTTGAGCTTTGATTAAACGTAATTCATCTTCATTTTTTTGTCTCTCAACTCCCTTGGTAACTATCAAGTTGTGAATTGCTACTTTTTCTTGCAAGGTTGATGCCTTTTCAAAATCATAGTCTAATTGCTTTAATTCTGCAGTGAGCAATCTTCTTTGATTAATTTTAGATTGGATAATACTTGCCATTTGTATAAAGAACTAAACAATTGAATATTAAAATTTCTTCAAATCTCGTTAATGAATTCAGAATCTAAATTTTTGATACTTTTTTAATAAAAAAATTTTTAGTTTAGAGAAGATCTTAAATCTCATTTATTGTATTATCTATGTATGTCATCAAATGACAAACTAGATAGAATTTTGTCTATTGATGAAAACATTCGATTTGCAGCCATATGTGATATGGATGGCAATCAAATTGCCTCTAAAAGTCGTGAGGGAACAAACCTCCTACTTTCTACTGAAGAAACCCAAGACACGCTAAAACATGCAGCCTTGGCCTGGAAATCAAGAATGAAACATTATGACAAAATAGGAAAAGGACTCTACACTTTGGCAGTTTATGAAAAACTTAGACGCGTCACAATCCCCACCCCTGAAGGAAATATTCTTCTTGTAACAATTGACAATTCTGGGGGCCAAAAACAAATTTTAGACCAAGTCCTAAATGAAGTACTCTACCATGATTATACAAAAGCTGGTGAGTAGTTCCTTTTTCTTTTATTAAAAAAATTATGGACTATTGGGATTGGCAGTCCCAATATCTTTTGATTCATCCTTTTTTTCAAAAACTCTGTATTCTCCAATTGTGAAATTACATTTTTGACATGTATATTGTCCTCTTTCAATAAGAATCAAATTATCTGCAACCTCCTCGTCAGGGTTTTCTTCTAAATGAATTGTAGGAGGTGATGGAAATTCTTCATCACAGTTTTTGCAGAAATGTTTTTTCATTGATTCTTCTGGAAGTTTTCCAATAGGGGCAAGAAACAATTTTCCTACTCCTAAATCTGCTTTTTTTGTAAGCTCCTCGGAAATATCTGCCACAATATATCCTCCAGAGCCATTTAGCTGTGTTTCGGGCATGTGGTTTCTTCTTTTTTGATGGTAAAATACCCTTACAACTGGAAATGAACAAATTTTCTTTTTTACGTTATTTATTAAGAGTTAATGGTATTTTATCGGGATATTTCTACAAAATATTATTGGATATCTCTGATGCATTTAAAAAAAGAAATCTCAAAAATGTTAATTTTGAGTTTGAAAATTTAGTTGGAAAAAATCTCTCAGACTCTTTTTTAGGCGGGGTAAATCTAAACGGATTTGATCTTCATGAGATTAATCTAAGTGGCTCGGATTTGAGTGGCGCCACAATAAAACGTGGTATCTTGTTCAAGGCAAAACTTCGAGGAGCAGATATGAGAGAAATTGACCTGTCAGAGGCAAAGATTTGGGATGCAGACATGTATGGCGTAGATCTTAACAATGCTGATTTGAGAGGTGCAGATATTTTCAATACTGATATGAAAAGCTGCAATCTATCAAATGCTGATCTTAGCAGTGCTTTTCTGAAGAACAATAATTTTGAGGGAGCAAATTTAGAAAATGCAATTTTTTCTGACACAAAATATGATAAAAAAACTTTACAAACTATCACTGATCATAATGCCAAATTAAGATTAAAGGAACAAGGAATTTTATGGTAGAATTACTTTACTTTTGACTCTTTTTCAAATTTGAATAAAACTAAAAAAAATGTAAATTCTCGTAGAATTCTTTTTTGATTTGCATCAAGCTTCAACTCCATCTTTTTTGCCAAGTCTATACCGATTTGATATGTTTGACCAAAAAAACTTCCAATTGCAAAAGACTCTATTGATTTATCAGGAATTTTTTCTAAATTGGATGAAAACAAATAATTATCTTCTTTTGTTGTGGACACTCTGGTTTTGAAAACCAAATCTATTACCAATTTAACTAGATTTTTGTCTAATCGTCCCTGAATCTCTTCTAACATTCTACTAAGTTCAATCTTATCTTTTTTTGTTAAATCCACAATCCATTGTGAAAAATTTTTCTAAATTAAGATTTTGTATAGCTGCACAGGAAAATTATTTTTTAGCCTTGGTTTTTTTCAATTCTTTGAATTTTTCTCTTTTTCTTTTTTGGTCTAAATTGAGGATAGCATAGGTTTTTCCAGCCTCACAAAGTTTCATTTCACCAGTTTTTTCATCATGTGTGGATTCAATTTCTCCCCCGTCTAGTAGGTCCCCTACTATTTCCCAAGATCTTGCTTCAGAAATCTCAAATTTACGTGGTAAGGTAGATACTTTGGTGTAATACCCGTTTTTAGAATTTCTTTTTACAAAATTTTTTATTTTTTCTTCTGTAGTTAGAGATTTTGATTTTTGCTTAAATCTTCTAAATGGTTTTTTATTAAATGACAATTAACATCAATTAGAATATCTACTATTTTAGGTGTAGCGTCCTTATATGAAGAGTGGATTGGAATCTTTTTTAATTTTAAATATTCAAAACAAAATCATCCAAAATCTTAAATTTCCAACATCTGGGTTTTAGTTATGCCAAGTATGGAAGAGATTAGAAAAATTTTAGATGATAATGGCATTTCCTCTAAGGTTTTACCTGCAAATCCTCAATTAGATTGGATATTAATTTGTGAAAAATTCAATGGTTCCAAACTGGGAGTTGGCATTGCACATCTTAAAGGAACAGATACCACTGAGTTATTTTTACACATGCGATTGGGTGAAGATGTAAAACAGGCCTTTATGAAAAATAACTTTCACAATGATTTTATGAATGAATTTGATATTGTAACAAAGGCATTACCTCACGTTTCTGTAATGATATCTCCTAATCTCAAAGAGATGAAAGCAGTTTCCATTATAAGAAAACTTTATGGAGAAATTTCTCCTCAAATTCTTCTTGAATCGGCTAACAAAATCTTGGAGACTGTCGGGTTAGTTTTAGCCTTGATAAGAAAACATGGCAAATTAGCTGCAAATGAAACCATACAACAAGATTCCAGCTTTTATGCATAATCAATTAGTGAAAATTCCCTACTGTTTTTCAGATCGTGCCTAAAAACATAATTCGTGCCTAAAATCAAGTGATTGTTATAAATTACATGAGTTTTTTAATCAAGAATCATGACTCAAACTAAACCTCTAGTAGATATCGTAAATGTTGTAGCCTCAGCTACTATCGACCAAAAATTAGACCTAAATGATATCACCAAAAAATTCCCAGATGTTGAATATCACCCTGAACAATTCCCTGGTGCAGTCTTTAGATTAAAAAGTCCAAAAACGGCTACCCTTCTTTTCACTTCAGGAAAGATGGTATGTACTGGTTCCAAATCAGAAGAAATGGCAGTAAAAGCCGTCAACACAGTTGTACAGAAATTGAAAAAAGGCGGAATAAAGATAAAGAAAAACGCCGAAGTTACTGTTCAAAACATTGTTTCATCCATTAACCTTGGAGGCAAGGTGCATTTGGAAAAAGCTGCAAGGACATTGCCAAGAAGCATGTATGAACCAGAACAATTTCCTGGCTTAATCCATAGAATGCTAGACCCAAAAACTGTAATTCTTGTTTTCTCTTCTGGAAAACTTGTTTGTACTGGTGGAAAAACAGAAAAAGACGTATATCGTTCAGTGAATCTTCTTCATAGTTTACTTGAAGAAAAAGATCTAATGATTTACGACTAGAATTTTTTTAAACTAGATTCTATTTCTTGAAAAACTCTGGCGTAGCCTTCCTTTAAGGACTCTTCTTTAAGGTGACAAACGTCAGAAATTTCTGAAATTGATTTTGGAGTTTCGTCTATTCGTAATACCGTATAAACACAAATAGCGACTATCAGGTACGGAGATTCAAATTTAAAGAGATTTTTTTCCATCAAATCTTCGTACAATTTTTTTGCGTATTGCATTACTTCTGGAGTAATTTTCAATTTAAACTGAAATTTATTGAATATGATTTGGGTATTCCTATCCATCGATTTTGTAAATATGATGTAGCTTATACCTTGAATAGTGTTCAAAACCATTCAACACTTCTTTAAATTATTTCATCTATAATACCTTGATACTATCAGAAATTTTGTAATTGTTTTTTCTTACAAAAAATGAAACAGTGGATTATGAAGCTTTGTTGTTATTTTGAATTTTATGCTTTGATGAAAAATTAAAGTTCCATGTTTTGGTCAATTTTAAGACCCTTGTACCTATTCCTAATGGTAACCTCAGTTACATTTGCAGCCTCAGCTATGTCTCGTTGAGTTATGTCCTCTCCATTTTTTACGCACGATAAATACAAGGCAGCAGCTGCTAGACCCATAGGATCTTTTCCGGCTGACTCTTCATGCTCTTGTGCTACTTTGAGAACCTTGGTAGCATATCGTTTGGTTTTTTCAGAAATTCCTAATCTGCTTGCAATTCGAGAAACACACTGAACTGCATCAACTACTGGCATAACTAATTCGAGTTCTTTTACTAATAATCTATAACATCTTGCAATATCTTTTCTTTTGATGTTACCCGCCTCACCAACATCTTTTAAGGTACGTGGGGTTTCGGTGTCTCTACAAGCTGCATAAAGTGCTGCTGCAATTAATGCCGAAATTGATCTTCCTCTTACAAGTCCTTTTTCAAGGGCTTTTCGATAAATGTAAGCTGCCTTCTCCATTACAGAATCTGAAATGGCTAATTTGTCTTTTAATCGGTTTAATTCACTAAATGCCTGTCTAAAGTTTCTGTCTACTGGTTCATGAACCTGACTTCTACTATCCCATGTTCTTAATCTCTCAATCGTACTTTTCATAGAAGCTGCAAGGGGCTTTCCAGAGGCATCTTTGTTAATTGGATTGATGATTGTAGCCAACCCCATATCATGCATAGTTAGAGATGTTGGGGCGCCTGTTCTTGCTCGATTTCCACTTTCATCTTGTGTAAAAGCTCTCCATTCAGGACCTGATTCTTGGGCTTTTTCTGTTAAGACATAACCGCATTTTCCACAAAATCGTTCTCCAGTTGCATCATCGGTTACAATTTCACTTTTACCACATCGGGCACAAGATTCGCCTGATTTTGAATTTGCTCTTACCATAAACTTCTGGAAATACTATCTTTAATGGTTATAAATACTGCACAGAATTTGAAGAAATTTTTAGGAAAGCAAGCAAGTTTGATGCTTCTTTTGCTTCAGTCCCTTTGGGGGATACGTTGAAGACACCAAACCAGCAAACAGCCTTGCTCCCAATTTTTGGTAATACTGCATATTTTGAAAAATTCTTAAAATTGCCTAGGTTTTTTTAATTAATCAAAATGGATCAAAAAATTGATCTTTTGAGCCTGCAAAATTATTGAGTGTTCAAAATAAACATGCAATTTCTTTTAATCCATTTCTGGTAATACAATATGAGTCATCACGTTTGACGGCGTTCCTACGTTTGCCTTAACCGACCATGCCCTAGAATTTTTCAGCCGTCAAACAACTTTTCTTCTTAAACATAATATTTTTCAAATACATGCAGAATAAAACAGTCTTGATAATAACTTGTAGGGGCACTAAGAAGAATGGCCATATAGAAAAATGTCCTTTTATGCATAACGGTGATTGGGGAGATGAGAAATTGACTCAGCATCAATTATTTCACGAGTCAATGGAAAACAAGAACTCCTTTTGGTTAGGTTTTGACAGTTCATTATCATTTGGAAAATTTAGTGGGCGAGATGGGAAGCTTTCTTAAATTGTTGACTTTTACTTAATTTGTGGAAATTAAAGACATTATTTCTTGGTCAAAGGACTATTTTCTGTCATGGTCTGACTTTCAAGCAGAACCTAATTCTGCTGCATATGAAGATTCTTCAAGCAATATCAAATATCACCATACTTGGACAGTGGATTCAGAGATGATAGATGGGCAAATTTTCTATTTTATTAATGACATCAATTTAACAACTCAATTTTTGAAACATCTTTCTTGGGTTAGAGATCAACATGCAACCCAACAACTTTTAAAACATGAACAAGGACATTTTGATTTGGCCGAATCTCTCATTCCTGAAATTATACAATCAATGAAAGAAAAATTTCAAGGAAAACGGTTTCCTACCAGAGGTCAAAACGATGAACAACGAAAACAATTTGCAAAAGGAAATTCTGGACTATTGATTGCAAATGAGCTGGAAAATTGGTTTCATAAGCTCCATCAAAAAAGAGAACAATATGACAAGGAAACAAATTTTGGAAATAATTTAGATGCCCAAAAACTTTACAATGAAAAATTTGCTCAATTACGAAATTAGATTAGAATTTTTAGGCATGCTATTTTTTATTTTGAAACTTGATTATCGGTAATGCTATTGATAAAATTAACTAATCCTCTATAGTATTTGATGTGAAAATCAATGTCTTTGATTTCTGTCTTTTTTAGTTCCTCTAATTCTGGACCAAAATCTCTTTTATCAGATTTTATCTGATTAAGCGTACTTTCATTTACTTCAATCATGTGAAACAAACTATGCAAAACTTCCTTTTTTGTAAGAGTTTTCTCATATGATTTTTTTAACAACATTTCCACCCAGTCCATAGTCATCAAAAGCAGGATTATTATTTCGCACCATGAATGTGAAGTTTTCATTCATTTGCTCAATTTTTTTACCTCAAAGAAAGCAAAGATGTCTCAAGTGTGATTTTATTATAGTATTCTAATCTGGTATCGTTAAGTTTTATTTTTCTTTTTTCTATTTGAAATTTCTCGATTTCTTTCTATGTCTGAGTGAACTTCCACATGCTCAAAAAGTGCTTCTTTTGAATCAAATACCTGTTCACAGTAATAGCATTGATGCACAATAGTTATTGGGCTTGGATGAATTAATTTTTTACCTTAATTTTACGAATAACTTTTCATATTTAATATAAAATAAAATAATGAAGAGGCCTTTAGATTATCTTCCAGCTTCTTCTCTAACTTTTTGAGCAATGTCACCAAAGGGGTCTTCATGCCACTGCTCTTTATTTAGTTCGGCTCCCATCCCTGATGGAGATGAAAATGATCCTTGCTCAGCAGCTGGTGCTAACACTGCATCGTCCCTGACAAAGTTTTGTTGATTGTCTGTTCCATAAACTACAGCTGCAGCTAATGCGGCAACACCAATTGCAATTCCTGCATAGATCATTGCTTTACTTGACATGATTGAATTTTTTTTAATTTTGTATTAATGATGTAAGACTGCACCGAACGGCATTGCACTGACAGGCTCAAAAATTCATAAGTTAGTATTTAAGTATTGTATTTCTCTAATATTCGGACATTTTTTAAAATATTTCTAAAAATCTAGTATATCTATGGAAACATCGTATTCCACAAAAATCATTGAAAAAAATGGTAAAGTATGGGACACAATTCGCTCTTTCAAAAATGCAGAAAAGTATGTTCCAATCATAACTAAATCTGAAGTGGAGGGAGAGGGATTAGGAGCCAAAAGAATTTGTGAGGTAAATATTGGCAAACAAGAATTTCAAATTAAAGAAACAATTCAATCATTAGATGAAGAAAATCAATCGATGATTGTTTCTATTGATGATGGACCCATTCAAATGAGAGGAATGAAAACAAAATTTGAGGTAAAAAATATTGATGACAACAAGGCATTACTTACCATTTCTACAGATGTCCAAAACCCCGATGCAGGTGCAATGGTTCAAAGTGTTTTTGAGATGATCGGTGATGGTTTAAAAAAATTCCATGAATTATAACTAACTTCTACTGTATCAAAAATCTGTGACTCTTTTAGAATATTTTCCAAAGGACTTTTCACCACGAAATATCCAAAAACAGATCCTAGATGAAATTGATGAGAATTTAAAGTCAGGATACAAAAAATTAATTTTATGCGCACCTACGGGAGTTGGAAAATCTCTGATTGGTGCAACGGTTTCAAAATTTTTTGATACCTCCTTTACTGTAACTGCTTCAAAGCATCTCCAGGATCAATACATCAAAGATATTCCTTTTTTAAAACCTGTAAAAGGTAAACAGAATTTTCCATGCCTAAAAATCATGGAAAGTGAAAAGACAACCAACCTAAGAAGAGCAATGAGATGGGGATTAACATGCGACAAAGGACAGTGTCAAGAAATTGTAAACAAAGGTGGAAAAGAAGTTATGGAATTTTGCAAATTCAAGCCCACCATAAAGCAGGTAGAAGATGGTAAAATCGAAGACAATTCTTGTCACTATTACCTTCAAAAATATGAGGCCCTAGTTGCAAATCACTCTCTTTGGAATTATCATGCCTACTTTCAAATAATGAAATTCAACAAAAAATTATTCGCCGATTATCTTGACCGCAAATTTTCAGTATTTGATGAGGCCCATAAAATCGAAGACCAAATTATTCAGTTTGTTGGGTATGATATTTTCAAAGGTCAGATTGAGGAGTGTGATCTTAATTTTGAAAAATATGACTATGGTGACTTAGATTCTATGATTAACCTTACAGATGATATTGCATATTCGTACGCTAAAAAAATCAAAGATATCAAACAAAGTAGCGCATATCAAAAAAATCCTGATTATGAATTAGTCAACAAATTAGAAAGAAGATATGAAAAAGCAGCGCAAGCAAAAATCGATATTCTTGCAGATAAGAATAATTTCATAGTAAATGAACCAACTTTAGATTTTAATGGTGAGTTTAGAAGCATTTCACTAAAACCAATTGATGTTTCAAAATTTTCAAATTCATTCTTCAACACAGAATTTCAAATGTTCATGTCTGCTACAATTGACCATCGAAGTTTTTGTCAAAATATGGGGTTTGAAAAAGATGATGTGGCATTTATTGATACTCCAAAATCTCCATTTCCAATAGAAAATCGGTCTGTCCAATTACTAAACATAAAGCGCTTAAGTTATGGTGCAACTGAATCCGATGAGCTTGAAGTGATAAACTCCATAGACAAAATTTTAGACCAGCATTCTAATCAAAGGGGAATAATTCTTACATCATCAATTCCAAGATGCCAAAAAATACTAAGACATCTATCACCAAATAATGCCAAAAGAATTAGGATATGCCATAGCGTAAACAAAGAAGGGAAAACTCAAGATGAAATCTTAACCGAACATGCAAAGGATCCTTCTGGTGTATTGCTTTCTTCTTCATTGTGGGAAGGAGTAGATTTGAAAGACGATTTATCTCGTTTTCAAATAGTTGCTAAAGTACCTTATCCAAATTATACTGAAAAAAGGATAAAGGCAAAAATGGAAAAATTTCCTTTGTGGTACACCTCCCAAACACTGACTAAGATTCTGCAAGGATTTGGAAGGTCCATTAGAAGTGAAAATGATTGGGCAAACACCTACGTACTGGATTCGGCCATAAACAATGTTTTTTTTAAAGGACAAGGAATGATTCCAAGGGCATATTATGATATTTTGGGAATTGAAAATTAGAATCTAAAGAACTTTCTACAATCTGATCTTCAATAAACTTCAATTAGTAATGGTTGCTAGAAGTTTGCTTAGTTGAATTGGTTTTTTCAAATATCCATGAATTCCATCTTTTTTCAATAATTCTTCAATTTGATGAGGTGTAAAATTATGTGCAGAAAATATCACAATTTTTAGATTTTCAAGTTTCTTTTCCTCTTCAAGTTTTTGAATTATGTCTAAACCGCTTAATTCTGGCATGTGAATATCAAGAAAAACATAATCGAATTCTTCATTTAGAATTTTTTTAAAACCCTCCGTTGAATTATTTGCAACAATGTTCTCATATCCTTTAGATTTTAAAAATTTTGACACCAAGTGTGTAATGTCGGGATTATCATCCACAAGAAGGATACTCATGTATTTTCCAACTAGGATTATTATTTAGGGAAAAGTTTGTTCATGTAGCACAAAGGAAGAAGTCTCTTTTCCAATTCGTCTCAAACTAATATTACAATCTTATGAGAAAAAAATTAGTGATATATGAAAAAATGTCTGTAATTGTGAAAACACATTTTCTTAATAACAAATTTTTTGATTTCTCTTAGATGGCAAAACGTATGACTGTACTACTAGATGAGGAACTTATCAAACAGGTCCGTCAACAACAAGCAAAAATGATAATGACTTCTACAGGTTCAGTTAGTTTCTCAACTGCACTAAATGAAACTTTGCGCGAACTTTTAAAATCCTAATTTTTTATCAAATCGGGGTAAAATTACGCACAAATTGCTGACTTTTTTATTTGAAACCTGTAGTAGATAACA
>JABAOH010131626.1_pt1 | contig 25833 bp, 27 predicted proteins | sample 7062181 | NCBI WGS metagenome assembly JABAOH01 (sample SAMN14538630, study PRJNA623070) | marine sediment metagenome | biome: marine biome [ENVO:00000428]; feature: marine pelagic biome [ENVO:01000023]; material: deep marine sediment [ENVO:00002113]; isolation source: pool of 5 deep marine... | reverse complement strand
GAGGTGCTGACGTTTCACGATCACGACGGGCTGTTGCTGGAGCTGGTGGCCGATGAGGCCGGGGCGGGCTTCGAGCCGTGGCGCGAATCGCCGGTGGCGACTGAGCGGGCGATCCGCGGGTTCTACGGCGTGACGCTCACCGAGGCGTACGCGGACCTGACGTCCCGCTTTCTCGGCGAGATCATGGGGTTCGAGCTGATGGGCGAGGATGGGGATCGGCGGCAGTTCCGCGCCGGGACGGGCGAGGAAGCGGCGGCTGTCGAGGTCGTCGGCGTGCCCGGTGCCGAGCGCGGACGGATCTCCGCCGGCACGGTGCACCACATCGCCTGGCGCGTGGCGGGCGATGAGGAACAGCAGGAGTGGCGCGAGCGACTGCTGCGCAGCGGCACGCAGGTGACACCCGCCCTCGATCGCAACTACTTCCGCTCGATCTACTTTCACGAGCCGGGCGGCGTGCTGTTCGAGATCGCAACCGACCCGCCGGGCTTCACGGCGGACGAGTCGCTGGAGGAGCTGGGCCGCGACCTGAAGCTGCCGCCCTGGCTGGAGCCGCAGCGGGCGCGCATCGAGGCGGCACTGCCACCGCTCCAGCACGCGGAGGCCGCCGGTGACTGAAGGGCGTGGACAGGGCCAGTGGCGCGGACCCCATCAGGACCAGCTGGTGCTCTCGGCGGGCGTGCCGCTGGCCGAGGCGGCCGGCGCGATGATCGTCGTGCACGGACGCGGCGGCTCGGCAGAGGGTATCCTGTCGCTGCGGAACGAGCTGTCCCATCACGGCTTCGCGTTTCTGGCTCCGCAGGCGGCGGGACACTCCTGGTACCCGTTCAGCTTCCTGGCGCCGATCGAGGATAACGAGCCGGGCCTCTCATCCGGCCTGGCTGTGATTGGCGAGCTGCTCGAGCACGTCGCTGCGGCGGGCCTGCCGCCGGAGCGCACGATGCTGCTGGGGTTCTCGCAGGGGGCCTGCCTGGCGCTGGAGTACGTGGCGCGCAACGCGCGGCGGCTGGGCGGCGTCGTCGGGCTGAGCGGCGGCCTGATCGGTCCACCGGGCACGCCGCGGGATTACGAGGGCTCGCTGGCGGGTACGCCCGTGTTCCTCGGGTGCAGCGACCGCGACCCCCACGTCCCTGAGGAGCGCGTGCGCGAATCCGCCGACGTCTTTCGCCGACTGAACGGCCAAGTGACGGATCGCATCTACCCGGGGCTGGGGCACACGGTGAATCGGGACGAGATCGAGTTCGTGAACGGGATGATGGCGGCCGTGGCATCGCAGGTGACACGTCCGGGCGCCTAGAGCAGAGACAAGGGAGAGGAAGATGAGCAAACGTACAGCGCCCGGCAGTGGCGGCTCCACGAACCCGGCGTTCCCACCGCTGCCGCTCGAAGAATGGCGAGCCACCAAGGACACGCTGCATCTGTATTGCCAGATCGTCGGCAAGATTCGACTGAAGCTGCATCCGAAGCGGCCGCACTGGTGGCACGTGCCCCTCTACGTCACCGTGCGGGGACTGACGACGCGGTCGATACCGTACGGCGACATCGCCTTTTCCATCGACTTCGATTTCACCGAGCATCGCCTGATCGTGCTGACCAGCGACGGACGGCGTCACGAGATCAAGTTGCACGGCCAGTCGGTGAGCGAGTTCTACACAGAACTCTTCGCCGCGCTCACCGATCTCGGCATCCAGGTGAAGATCCTGGCGAAGCCGTACGACCATAGCAGCACCGAGCCGTTCCCCAGCGACCGCGAGCACGCCACCTACGATCGCGAGTACGTCGAACGCTTCTGGCGCATCCTGGTCGGCGTCGATGCGGTGCTGAACGAGTTCGCCGGACGGTTCTACGGGAAGACGACCCCGGTGCACCTCTTCTGGCACAGCTTCGACCTCGCCCTCACCCGCTTCTCCGGCCGGCGGGCGCCGGAGCGGCAGGTCGAGAACCCGGTTGAGCGCGAAGCGTACTCGCACGAGGTGATCAGCTTCGGATTCTGGGCCGGCGACGACCGCTTTCCCGAGCCGGCGTTCTACTCCTACACCTTCCCCGAGCCGGAAGGCCTCGCCGAGCGGCCGCTGCGGCCGGCCCAGGCGATGTGGGCGCCGCAGAACGGCAGCCACCTGGCGGTGCTGCGTTACGAGGACATGCGAACCGCCGCGGACCCGAGGCAGGCGCTGCTCGACTTCTTGCAAAGCAGCTATGAGGCGGGCGCCGACCTGGCCGGCTGGGACCGGGCGGAGCTGGACGTGCGCGGCTGAGAAACACAGCTTTGGTGTAGGCCGTAGAGTCTCTTGTAGCCCCAACCGCTCGCAGCTGACGCGCCCTGCCGGCGAGCGGACCCATGCACGCAGTCGAGCTGAGTCACGTCACCAAGACCTTCGGGAAAGTCACGGCCGTCGACGACCTGTCGCTGGCCGTGCCGCGGGGCAGCGTCTACGGCTTCATCGGTCCCAACGGATCCGGCAAGACCACCACGCTGCGGATGATCATGAACATCTACTACCCGGACCGCGGCTCGATCCGCGTGCTGGGTGACCGGCTGGGTGGTGCCTGCAGCGACCGGGTCGGCTACATGCCGGAGGAGCGCGGGCTCTATAAGCGGATGAAGGTGCGCGACGTGCTGCGATTCTACGGCGAGCTGAAGAGCGGTGCGGACGTGCGGGGAGAGGTGAGCCGCTGGCTGGAGCGGCTCGATCTTGTCGACTGGGCGGACAAGAAAGTGGAGACGCTGAGCAAGGGGATGGCCCAGAAGGTTCAGTTCATCGCGACGGTCGTGTCGCGGCCCGAGCTGGTGATTCTGGATGAGCCGTTCACCGGCCTCGATCCGGTGAACATGGACGCCATCAGGGAGGCGGTGCTGGAGCTACAGGCGGCGGGCGCGACGGTGATCTTCAGCACCCACGACATGAACGTCGCCGAGCGGATGTGCGACTTCATCTTCATGATCTACAAAGGCCGCAAGGTCCTGGACGGGACGCTGGCGTCCATTCAGGATCTCTACGGCAGCGATACCATCCGCGTCCGCACGGAGAATGGAGCCGCCATTTTGCAAAGGCTGGACGGTGTGGAGAAAGTCACCGATTTCGGGCGGGTGCAGGAGCTGCGCCTGGCGGCGGGCCGCGACCCGCAAGAGATCCTCACAGCGATCGTCGCGCGCGCCCGCGTGCAGAGCTTCGAGATCGCTCGCCCGTCGCTGCACGACATCTTCGTCCGCATCGCCGGGCCCGAGGCGCGGGAGGCTGGCGATGCGTAAAGTGCTGCGGATCGCCCAGCGGGAGTACCTGGCCATCGTCCGCACCAAGGGCTTCATCCTCGGGCTGGTATTCGCACCGGTGATCTTCGGCGGGAGCGCCCTGGCGGTGCTGCTGTTCAAAGATCAGGTGGACACCCGGGACCGCGTGATTGCGGTGGTGGATCGGTCGGGGCTGGTCGCCGACGCGGTGGCCGCGATGGCGGCGGCGCGTAATCGGGCGGAGGTCTACGACGGCGAGACCGGCGAGAAGGTGCGCCCCGCGTATGTGATCGAGATCGTCGCGCCGGACGAGACGAACCCGGATCGGCAGCGACTGTGGCTCTCGGACCGGGTGCGCAGGCGCGATCTGCACGCCTTCGTCGAGATCGGCCCCGCCGTACTCCATCCGCGTCAGGACAGCGGCGGCGCCCTCATCAGCTACTACTCGAACAAGGCCGCGTTGGACGAGCTGCGCAGGTGGGTCGAGCGGCCGATCAACGACCAGCTGCGGCGCCTGCGTCTCGCCGAGACGGGCGTCGATCCCGCGGCCGCGGCGGACATGTTCGATTGGTTGAGCGCGGAGCCGATGGGCCTGGTATCGGTCGATCCCGAGACCGGCGAAGTTGCCGAGGCCAGGCGGACCACAGAGGCGGAGGCGATCGTGGCGCCCCTGGTCATGCCGATGTTGATGTTCCTGATGCTCATGCTGGGGGCGATCCCGCTGCTCAACGCGGTGATGGAGGAGAAGTCGCAACGCATCGCCGAGGTCGTCCTCGGCTCCGCCCGCCCATTTCAGTTCATGGCCGGTAAAGTGCTGGGCGGCGTCGCCGTCTCGCTGACGGCGGCGCTGGTGTACGTGGTGGGTGGCGTGTTCGCCATCCGAGAGATGGGGCTGGCGGAATACATCCCGTATCACGTCTTGCCGTGGTTCTTCGCTTACACGTTGCTGGCGATCGTGATGCTGGGCGCGACATACGCCGCGTTTGGCTCCACCTGCAACGACCCATCCGAAGCTCAATCGCTGATGTTGCCGGCGATGTTGCCGGTGATGATCCCGTTCTTCGTGTTGGTGCCGGTGCTCAAGGAGCCCGAGAGCACGTTCGCCACGTTGCTCTCACTCTTTCCTGTGTTTACGCCGATCCTCATGTTGATCCGGCAGACGGTCGTGGAGGGACTCCCGGCCTGGCAGCCTTGGGTTGGTCTGGCCGGCATGGTGCTCTTCGCGATCCTCGCGGTCTGGGCGGGCGGCCGGGTCTTCCGCGTCGCCATCTTGATGCAGGGTACGCCGCCCAAGCTGGGCAACATCGCGCGCTGGGCCGTTCGCGGCTGAGCGCAACGCCGCACGTCGTAAATGGTTCGAACCAAGTTCTCGCACGTCGTCGGCTTCGACGACGGCTCGTTCGACAAGTACACACAGGCCAGCGTCCCGGTGGTCGGCGCCGTGTTCGCGGGGCTGAGGCTGGAGGGGGTGCTCACTGGCCGCGTGCGCACCGACGGGGCGAACGCCACGCGTACGCTGGTGCGCATGGTGAGCGAATCGAAGTTCGCGCCGCAGCTGCAGTTGGTGCTGCTGCAGGGTATCGCGCTGGGCGGTTTCAACGTGATCGACCTGCACGGCCTGAACGACGCGCTGGGCCTGCCGGTGATGGTCGTGGCGCGGCGCCAGCCGCGGCTGGCGAAGATCCGCGAGGCGCTGCTCACGCGCGTGCGGGGCGGCCGCCGCAAGTGGGCGCTGATCGAAAAGCTCGGTCCCATGGAGCCGGTCGCGGGCGTGTACGTGCAGCGGCTGGGGCTGACGCGCTCACAGGCGGAGCAGGTGATCCGGCGGCTGTCGGTGCACAGCCACCTGCCAGAGCCGCTGCGCACGGCGCACCTGATCGCCGGGGGGATCGCTCGGGGGCAGAGCCGCGGCCGTCCGTAGCGCAACCGTCGGCTTGGCCCGCCCTGCCCGAGTCGTCCAGCCAACATCGTTTCTCCTTGTATCGCGATGCCGCGCGCTGTATGGTGGGGGTAACAGAGCCCCATCCAGCTCGACGTCGCTGTGAGGAGCGGCGTGCCAACGACACACCCGGTCCCGGAACAACCATGATCACGGCAGATGTTCGCCCGGCCGCCGTGGCCGGGCATTTCTATCCTTCGGACAAAGCCGCCCTGCGCGCGCTGGTCGACGAGTTCCTGGGCGAGGTGGAGGCGGAAGAGCGTCCCGGCCGGGCGGTCGTGGCGCCCCACGCCGGCCTCATCTATTCCGGCCGCTGTGCGGCCGAGGTGTTCGGTCGCGTGCGGTTGGCGCCCGTAATGGTGGTGATGTGTCCCAACCACACGGGCGTGTGGGACGCGCGGGGCGGGGCCAGCCTCTGGGGCCGTGGCGCCTTCGAGACGCCGCTGGGCAGGGTGCGGGTCGCCGAGGAGTTTGCCCGAGCGCTGGAGACCCGCTGCCGGCTGGTCGAGCACGATCCGGCGGCCCACCTGCGCGAGCATGCCATCGAGGTCGAGCTGCCCTTCCTCTCTGTGCTTTCGCCTGGATCCGCCATCGTGCCGCTCGTGCTGGCCTGGGACGACTGGGCCCGTTGCCGCGAGCTCGCCGACGCGCTGGCGCCGCTCGTCGCCGAGTGGCCGGCCGATGTGATGCTGGTGGCCTCGTCGGACATGACCCACTTCGAGTCGGCGGAGCGGGCCGCCGCGAAAGACCGAATCGCCTTGGACGCGATCGAGCGCCTGGACGCCGAGGAGCTGTTGAGCGCCTGCCGTCGCGAGCGCATCACCATGTGTGGCCGGGCGCCGGCGGCGGTGGCGGTGGAAGCGGCCCGGCAGCTGGGCGCCACGCGCGCGGAGGTGGTGGACTACCGGCACAGCGGGATGGTGACCGGCGACGACTCGAGCGTGGTCGCCTATGCCGGCGTCCTCATCGCATAAGTCGCCGGCGGACCCGCTCAAGTGACAGCGGACCAGAGCCTGTCGACGCCGGAGGGGAGCGAAGCGCTTCTGCTCCGCGACGCCAACCTCCACGTCATCTTCGGGATCACCCTGATGGCGGTGCTCGGAGTCTCGAGCATCACGCCGGCCTTCCCTCAGATCGCCGAGGCGCTGGACCTCACCCCGGGACAGGTCGGACTGCTGGTCGCCGTCTTCACGCTGCCGGGGGCTACGCTCACCCCCATCCTCGGTGTGCTCGGCGACCGGTTCGGACGAAAGCGCGTTTTGGTACCCTCGCTGCTCGTCTTCGCCGTCGCGGGCACGGCGTGCGGCTTCGCCCGCGACTTCGAGCTGTTACTCTGGCTGCGCTTTTTCCAGGGCGTGGGCGCGGCGGCGCTGGGCGCGCTGAACATCACGCTGGTCGGCGACCTTTACAGCGGCTGGAAACGCGCCACGGTCATGGGCTACAACGCCAGCGTCTTGAGCGTGGGCACCGCGCTCTACCCTGCGATCGGCGGTGTGCTGGCCTTGTTCGGCTGGTTCTATCCCTTCTTTCTGCCGGTGTTGGCGCTGCCGGTGGCGCTGCTGGTGGTCTGGCGCTTGCGCAACCCCGAGCCGGCGCGCGAACAGAGCCTGGGCGATTACCTGCGCAACACGCTGATCAGCATTCGGAACCCACAGGCGCTGGGTCTGTTCCTGGCTAGCCTGGTCACCTTCGTGATCCTCTACGGCGCCTACCTCACGTATCTGCCGTTCCTGCTGCGCCGCTCGTTCGACGCATCGCCGGTGTTGATCGGCGGGCTGTTCTCGGCCACGTCGGTGGCCACGGCGCTGACGTCGTTTCGCCTGGGCCGGTTGTCGCGACGGTTCTCGTCCCGCAACCTGATCAATGCCGGCTTCGTGCTGTACGCGGTAACGATGATCGGGCTGCCGCTGGCGCCCAGCCTCGGCACGCTGCTGGTGCCGGCAATCCTGTTTGGCGTGGCGAACGGGATCAGTATCCCCAGCATCCTCACATTACTCACCGGCCTCGCCCCGACGGAGTACCGTGCCGCGTTCATGTCGGTGAACGCGATGGTGCTGAGGCTGGGCCAGACGCTGGGCCCGCTGGTGGCCGGAGCGATGCTGCGATTGCGAGGTCTGTCGGGCGCCTATTACGGTAGCGCCGTGCTGGCCGTGGCGACCTTGGTGGTCATCGTAGTGGTTATCGATCGGGAATGAAGCCGGGTTTGTGACCGCTGTAATGTAGGAGAACGAATACGATGCGGACGCGAAGATTCTTAGCGGTAACCCCTCTGCTCATCCTCCTGGTCGGCGCGCTCGGTTACCCGGCGCGCTTCGGCGAGCCGAACCCGCCGTTCGATCGCGACTTCGAGGACAGGACGATGCGCGTCGACTACTTCCACACGGGGGACGCGTCGCACGAACTGCTCACGCTCGAGCGTGTCATCTCCGATGGGCCGTGGGCGGGCAGCAAGACGCAGCTGCTCGATGAGATTGATCTGGGCAAGTACTACTTCTACGTGTTCGATGCCGAGAGCGATCGACTCATCTATTCCCGCGGCTTCGCCTCGCTGTTCGGCGAGTGGCAAACCACGAGCGAAGCGAAGTCGATGCGGCGCACCTATCATGAGTCGCTGCGCTTCCCCTGGCCGAAGCGGCCGGTTCGTGTGGTCGTGAAAAAGCGTGAACCTGGCGCCGACTTCCAACAGCTCGGCGAGTTCGCCATCGATCCCGCCGCACGCTCGGTCAACCCGGCCGACCCGCCGGCGGCGGGCGAGGTGTGGTCGCTGTTCGAGAACGGGCCGCCCTCGGACAAGGTGGACATCGTTGTGCTCGGCGAAGGCTACACGCGTGAAGAGCTGACGAAGTTCCACGCTGACGCCCGGCGACTGGTTGCAGAGCTGTTCGCCCACGAGCCCTTCAGGAGCAGGCGGTCCGACTTCAACGTGCGGGCGATTGACCTCCCGTCGGCCGAGTCGGGTGTGACGCGGCCGCACGCGGGTAAGTTCCGGCGCACGCCGGTCTCGGCGCAGTACAGCATCTTCGACTCGGAGCGCTACCTGCTGACCTACGACAACCGCACGTTGCGGGACGTGCTGTCGGCGGCGCCTTACGACTTCATGGCGATCCTGGTGAACGAGCGGCAGTACGGCGGCGGCGGGATATACAACTTTCAGCTGGCCAGCTCGGTCGACTCCGAGTTCTCCGACTACGTGTTCGTTCACGAGTTCGGGCACCACTTCGCCGGGCTGGGCGATGAGTACTATACGTCGGACGTCGCCTACGAGACGGGCGCCGCCGAGCACACGGAGCCCTGGGAGCCGAACGTCACCGCCCTGCACGATCCGGCCGGGCTGAAGTGGCGCGACTTGGTGGAGCCCGGGACCCCGCTCCCGACGCCCTGGGACAAGGCGGCGTACGAGGCGCACGCCCGTGAGATCCGGGAGCGGCGGCGGGCGCTGATCGAGGGAGGGGCGCCGGAGGCGGAGTTCGATCGGCTGTTCCACGAGCAGCGCGCGCTGGAGACGAAGCTGCTCGCGTCGATGGAGAACTACGGGTTGGTCGGCGCGTTCGAGGGCGCTTCGTACGAGCCGCGCGGCCTTTATCGTCCGGAGATCGACTGCATCATGTTCTCGCGCAACGAGGTCGGGTTCTGCCGCGTTTGTCGTCGCGCTATCGAGCGGGTCATCGATCTTTATGCCCGGTAGTGTTGTTGCGTCGCGGTTCCGGGTGGGGCCGGTGGCAGGTGCCACGATTGTTAGGGGATACAGAGATGCCCGAGGCGAGCAAGTTGACGGAGATGGTCGACTATCAGGAGGGCTCGGTGGTGAGCCGCACGCTCGTGAAGCGGAAGGCGGGCACGGTGACGCTGTTCGCCTTCGACGCGGGGCAGGAGCTGAGCGAGCACACGGCACCCTACGACGCGTTGCTCCAGGTCATCGACGGACAGGCGGATATCACGGTGTCGGGTGTGGCCGCCCGGGTGCGGGCGGGTGAGATGGTGATTCTACCCGCCAACGAGCCCCACGCCGTCTCGGCGCCCCGCCGATTCAAGATGATCCTGACGATGATCCGGTCGGCGTGACGGCCCGCTGAGAGCTGGACCATGGCCTTCCCGACCTGGACCTTCGCCCGGGCGATCCTCCTTCGCTCTTTTATCGTCTGGGCGGGGATCCGGGCGACTCTTCTGTTGCTGGTTACTGCACTGGGTGGTGGCGTGCGACTCAGCGTTCGCGCCGCGCTTCTGCTCATCGTCGTGACGACGGCCCTCACCATATTCGAAGGGCGACGGCGCAACGAGCACATCTTTCTGGCCAACCTGGGCGTACCCACCCTTTGGCTCGTGCTTCTGGCCGCGGCCGTGCCGGCGCTGCTGGAGATCCTCATCGCCGTCGGTGTCCCCGAATGAAGCCGATCCTCGCCGCCGAGTCGATCGGGAAGTCGTTCGGCCGCACCCGGGTCCTCGCCAGCGCGGGGCTCTGGGCGAGTCCGGGCTCGATCACCGCGCTGCTCGGTCGGAACGGCTCCGGCAAGACGACGCTGATCAAAATCGCAGCCGGCTGGCTGCGGCCGGACTTCGGCGTCGTGATCTTCGGCGATCGACGATTCACGCGACCGCGGCTCTCGACGCTGGCCCGGCTTGGGCTCTTCTACCTGCCGGACCGTGACCTTCTGGTGCCCAACCACACGCTGCGGCGGCACCTCGAGGCCGTAAAGCGTCGCTTCGCTGCGGCGCGGGTTGAGGAGGGTGTGGACCGATTGGCCGTGCAGCCTTTTCTGGACCGCAAGCCCGCCTCGCTGTCCGGCGGTGAGCGGCGCCGAGCGGAGCTGGCCGTGGCGTTGGCGCGAACCCCCCTTTGCCTGCTGGCCGACGAGCCGTTTCGCGAGCTGATGCCCACGGAGACACGATCGATCGCCGACGCCCTGCGCTGGCTGGCGGATGACGGATGCGCCGTGGTGGTGGCGGGACAGGAAGCTGAAACGCTCCTCGAGCTGGCTGACGTGGTGATCTGGCAGACGGCCGGGACCACTTACTACCTGGGGGCGCCGCAGGAGGCGCGGCGGCACCCGCGATTCCAACGCCATTACCTGGGCCCGCGACTCGGCGGGGGCTCGACGCTGCACTGAGCCGCCGACGTCAGGACGACCGGTCTTGGTGTCATCGGGCGGTTTGGGCTAGATTGCGTCCCCTGTGAAACGACGAAACGCGCTCGGTTTCGAGCGAAACGCGATGAGGTCGGCCAGCGGGCTATGGACCCTGGCCGTGTTGACCGTGCTGGCGGCGGCGGCCTCGGCCTGTGGTGGAGCGCCTCCGGTCCAGGATGGTGCGGATCGTGTCGTTCTGCTCCACGGACTCGGCCGCAGCGATCTCTCCATGTTGCGGCTGGAGCTGGCGCTGGAGAAGCACGGCTATCGCGTGGTCAACGTCAGCTATCCATCGACCGAGCACTCCATCGAGCAACTCTCCGAGACCGAGCTGGGCCCTGCCCTTACGGCGTGCTGCTCCGGACCTGGGAGTCGGGTTCACTTCGTCACCCATTCGATGGGCGGAATCGTGCTTCGCTACTACCTCGAAAAGCACGAGCTGGAGGGGCTGGGGCGTGTCGTCATGCTCAGCCCGCCGAATCAGGGGAGCGAGCTGGCGGATTGGGCCGCCGAGAACCCGGTCCTCGAAAAGCTGCTGGGGCCCGCGATCGAACAGCTGGGCACCGGTCCGGCGAGCGTCCCCAGTCGGCTGGGGCCGGTGGGTTTCGAGCTGGGCGTGATCACGGGCGACCGCACGCTCAATCCTCTGTTCTCCCGGATCATCCCGGGCGAGGATGACGGCAAGGTCTCGGTGGAGCGCGCGAAGGTGCCGGGAATGGCCGACTTTCTGGTCGTCCCGCACAGTCACACCTACATCATGCTGAGCGAGGACGTGATCGAGCAGGTGCTCTACTTTCTGGAGAACGGCGAATTCCGCCATGAGACCGATCCCGGGGAGTCGGCCGCCGGGTCCGGGAAGCCGTGACGGTTTGGCGGAAGCGCGTCGTCGCGAGCGCCCGCGGACGGGGTGATCGATGCGGCTGTCGGCTTGGGCGATGGCGACGACGCTCATCCTCATAGCCAATCTGACAGGCGGCATGGCCATGGGCTTGCGACAGGGCGCGCGGGTAACTTCGCTGCCGAGACCAAACATCGACGGTGTGACATCGTTGGAGGCGGCGCTCAACGAGCGTCGGTCGGTGAGGGAGTATTCCACCGAGCCTCTGGCGCTGGCCGACCTCTCGCAGCTCCTTTGGGCGGCCCAGGGCATCACCCGCTCGGGCGGCCGGCGGACCGCGCCATCTGCCGGGGCGACGTACCCGATCGAGCTGTATGTGGCGGCGGGGATGGTGGACGGCCTGGCGTCGGGGCTCTACAAGTACCGGGTCGGCTCGCACGATCTCGTCGAGATGATGACCGCAGATGTGCGGGATCAGCTCGCCGTGGCCGCGCTCGCGCAAGATTGGATCGCCGACGCGCCAGCCGTCATCGTCATCGCCGGCGCCATCGAGCGCACGGCCGCCAGATACGGCCAACGCGCGGTCCGCTACGTGCATATGGAGGTGGGAGGCGTCGCTCAAAACATCTATCTGCAGGCCACCGCGTTGAAGCTGGGCACCGTGTTCGTGGGCGCGTTCAGCGACACGCGGGTCAAGTCGGCGCTGCGGCTGCCGGAGAGTGAGCAGCCCTTCGCGATCATGCCGGTGGGAAAGATAAGCTGAGCAGCAGTAGAAGCGGTCTATCGGTTTAAGCGTACGAGTCCCAAGCTACGGAGAGAGCAACGATGAGGCACCGCATCGTCACATTACCGCTCGCCGCGCTCATTGCGGCGGCGCTGGTCCCGGTGGCCGGCGCGCAGACACCGGACCTGGGCCAGGTCGAGTTCCCGAACTCCGGCGAGCCCGCCGCGCAGCCGGCGTTCCTCCGCGGCATCCTGCTGCTTCACAGCTTCGAGTATCCCGATGCCGCCGAAGCGTTTCGCGAGGCTCAGCGCATCGATCCCGGTTTCGCGCTCGCCTATTGGGGCGAGGCGATGACCTACAACCATCCGATCTGGCAGCAGCAGGATCGTGAGGCGGCGCTGGCCGCGCTGCGTCGGCTGGGCCCGACTCCCGCGGCTCGGGAGGCCAAGGCAAGAACCGAACGCGAGAAAGACTACCTGCGCGCCCTGGAGGTCCTGTACGGCGACGGGGAAAAGCGGTCCCGCGACTTCGCCTACGCCGACGCGATGCGTCGCCTGCGCGAGAAATATCCGGACGACCATGAGGCGGCGGCCTTTTACGCCCTGGCGCTGCTGGGCACGGCGCACGAGGGGCGTGACATCCCGATCTACATGCGGGCGGCCGCGGTGGTGGAAGAGGTGTTTCGTGACAACCCGCAGCACCCGGGCGCCGCTCACTACATGATCCACTCGTACGACGATCCCGTGCACGCTCCCTTGGGGCTGCGCGCGGCACGGGCCTACTCGAAGATCGCGCCGGCGGCCAGCCACGCTCAGCACATGACCTCGCACATCTTCATCGCTCTGGGCATGTGGGACGAGGTGGTGACGGCGAACGAGACGGCCTGGAACGTCGCCGACGAACGAGTCAAGCGGAAAGGCCTGTCGAGCGACGCGCGCAATGCCCACGCTCTGCGCTGGCTGGCGTACGGCTACATGCAGCAAGGCCGTTACGAGGATGCGCGTCGACGGCTCGAGATCATGCGGAAGGACGCGGAGGCCAGCGGGTCGCCGCGGGCGCGATCGTACCTGGCGCTGATGCGCGCGGACTATCTGGTCAACACGCAGCGCTGGACCGACGACGCCGTCGGGCTGGAGGTCGATCTTCGGGGCCTGAGTCTGGCGACGGCGGCCAACTCTCGATTTGCCAGCGGGTTGGCGGCGTTGCGGGTTGGCGACCGCGCGCGGGCCGAGAGCGTCGTCAGTCGGCTGAAAGAAGAGCGTGAGTCGGCAGCGCGCAGTGGCGAGTATCCGCCCGACGTGCAGGCCGTAAGGGTGTTGGAACTGGAGCTTCGGGCTCTGTTGTCGTTGGAGGACGGAAAGGCAGACGAGGCGCTGGAGCTGATGGAGGAGGCGACTTCGATCGAGTCGCAGATGCCGTTCGAGTTCGGGCCGCCGTTCATCGTGAAGCCGTCGCCCGAGCTGCTGGGTGAGATGCTGCTGGAGTTGGATCGCCCGGCCGAGGCACGCCAGGCCTTTGTAGCGGCGCTGCAGCGCGCGCCCCGGCGTACCGCGTCGTTGCTCGGTCTGGCGCGTGCCGCGGCGCGGGCCGGCGATACGGCCATAGCTCGCGAGACTTACGAGACGCTGCGACTGATCTGGCGACGGGCGGATCCCGCTCTCCCGTATCTGGCGGAAGTAGCCAGTCGCTGAAGGGTCGCACCCAGCAAGCTAGGAGAATTCGTCGCCGTTCTACTTTCGTAAGGAGGATCGGTTCATGAAGATGAGCAAGAACGGTCTGGAAAAGCTGGAGCTGTGGGAGGGTAGCGAGCGCAAAGCTTACCGCGATGTAGCTGGGCTTCTGACCATCGGGGTGGGGCATCTGCTGACCCAGGACGAGCTCCATTCAGGGAAGATCTATATCGGTGGGGAGGGCATCGACTATCGACGCGGGCTGACCAAAATACAGATCAGAGATCTGCTGGCTCAGGACTTGAAGAGGTTTGAAAAGGTCGTTAATGAAAGCGTCAAGGTGCCGCTCAACCAGAACCAGTTCGATACCCTCGTCTCGTTTTCGTTCAACGTGGGACCGGCGGCGTTCAAGAACAGCACGCTTCTGAAGGTGCTCAACCGGAAGCAGTACGGCGAGGTCCCGAGGCAGTTGCGCCGCTGGGTCTACGCCGGTGGCCACAAGGTGAGAGGACTGCAGATCCGTCGAGAGAATGAAATCAATCTCTGGAACAGCTAGATCCTGGGCTGCGCTCGCCCTCGTCGTCCTCTGGGCGTGCGGGGCGAACGACCAGTCCGCGAGCCGTGGCGCGCCGCCGGACGAACGTGCGGAGCCGGCGACGGTTCCCGGGCAGGAAGCGGAGGCCCAGCGCGCCGCGCCCGATTTCTCGGTGGCGGGTCTCACCGACAGGGAGGTCGAGAACTTTCTCGACTCTCTGAAGGCCGCGGTAGCGAATGACGACAGGAGGGCTGTGGCCGCGATGGTCCGCTATCCCATCCGGGTCCAGCTCGACGGCCAGGGCGCGTCGATCGGCTCGGCCGCCGACTTCGTATTGCGTTATCCGGATATCATGAACAGCCAGGTCAGAGGCGCCGTGCTCGCTCAAGAGGTCAAGGAGCTATTCGTGAACTGGCAGGGCGTGATGATCGGGCGGGGTGAAGTCTGGTTCAGCGCGGTCTACGAGGACCCACGCGACGATGAGGCCTATCGGCTGATGATCATCGCGATCAACAATTAGCTGTAATCGCCGGGTGTCGTGATCAACCGTGGGACGACCCGCCGGGAGCCGGCATGATCGATGGCGGGAGGGCGCCGGCTGAAGGCGCGCCGTATGGCATCGCGCCGCCGGGCTACCGATTGCCGGAAACCACCCGGCTCGGGCGCGTGAAGCTCCAGGTGTCGAGCCTGCAACGGTCTCTCGACTTCTACAACCGCGTCATCGGGTTGCGGACGCTCGAGAGCGAGCCCGATCGGGCAACGCTGGGCACGCTCGCAGACGCGACACCTCTGGTCGAGCTTCGCGAGCGTCCCGGCGCGACACCGGTGCCGCGACACGGGCGCCTCGGCCTGTACCACTTCGCGCTGCGGCTGCCGGACCGCGTCGCACTCGGGCGCTTCATCCGGCACTCAGCCGAGGTCGGACTGCGGGTCGGAATGTCGGATCATCTCGTCAGCGAAGCCGTCTATCTCTCTGATCCGGATGGACTGGGGATCGAGGTGTACGCCGATCGGCCCCGCAGTCGGTGGCAGCGAAGAGGTCGCCAGCTGGTGATGGTCACCGAGCCCCTCGACGTCGCAGACCTGTTGAGCCACGTCGGTGATGACCCGTTCGATGGGTTGCCCTCGGGGACCTTGGTCGGGCATGTGCACCTGCATGTGGGCGATCTGGCGGTTGCGGAGGCTTTCTTCCACGACGCCCTCGGGTTCGACAAGGTCGTGTGGGACTACCCGGGCGCGCTCTTTCTCTCGGCGGGTGGGTACCACCACCACCTGGGCGTAAACACCTGGGCCGCCCAGGCGGCGCCGGCAGGTCCCGGCGATGCGAGGCTCATCGCCTGGACGATCATCTTGCCCGAGCCCGGCGACGCCAACCGCGCCTCCGACAGCATCAGGTCGGCCGGCTATGGCGTGAGTGGCCAGAGTGGAAACTGGCTCGTCGAGGACCCCTGGGGCACGGCCGTCGAAATTTCCTCAACGCATGTGGGCTGAACCTGGCTCGAGTCTCGCCTGGCCGATCGTCCTCTCCGGCGACGGCAGCACGGCGGGAAGCACAAACCGGCGAATGATCTCTTCGGGCTGGCGTGTCTTGCCTGTGCGGAAGTTGCCCGCTGTGATCACAATCACCAGGTCAAGGGCTGGCGCAACGAAGACGTACTGGCCGCCGGCGCCTCGCGCTTCCAGAGTCTCTACGGTCTCATCCCCGACGTCGTACTTGTGGTGCCACCACAGGTATCCGTACTGGTGGCCGTTACGATCGAGGGGAGCCAGCCTGCCGTAGCGGCCCCACGACTCGTGAATCCATTCTTCGGACAGGATCCTCCGGCCCTGCCACACTCCACCGTCGAGGTACAGCTGGCCGTACTTCAACATGTCTCTCGGTCGCAGGTGCATCCCCCCGCCCATGTAGACGACACCCGTCGGATCGAGAAGGAACCTGTATTTCTCGATGCCGAGTGGCCCGAGCAGCGTCCGGTGGGCGAACCACTCGACGGGTTCGCCAACGGTCCGGGCCAGGATCCCGCCGAGGATGAGGGGGTTCGCTCCGCCGTATAGAGGTTGGGCGCCCGGATCGCTTATCATCGGCGCGTCGAGGGCGAGCTTGATCCAATCCGGTCGGGCCGTCTGCGACTGATAGGCACCTTCAGAAGCGACCGATGTGGGATCGGAATCGTTGGCGTCTAAACCCGAGCTCATCGTGAGGAGGTCCCGAACGGTGATCTGCGACTTCCTCGCATCCCAGTTGGCATAACGCCGGTAGTTTGGGAAGAACGACAGCGCCGGCGCTGCGGTGCTTTCGATGCGATTCTCTTGAATGGCGAGGCCGATCAGAGTTGAGGTAACGGTCTTGGACGCTGAACGCATGTCGTGCCACGTGTCACGATCGAACCCGTAGAAGTACTCTTCCACGACCAGCTTGCCATGGCGCGCGACCAATACGCTGTGGGTGAGTGCCATCTCTCCCTCGACGATCGCCGTGACCATATCCGCGATCCTGCCGACGTCGATACCCACAGCGGAGGGCTTCGAGGTCGGCCAACCATCGTTCAACGACTCCGGCGCCCGCTCGACATACCGCGCGTCTGCGGGGCGGCGCGCGGGTAGCTCGGGGGCGTCCGGCGGGGATGGCACGAGCTCTGGCGGCATCCTGCTGAGCGTGATGGGAGCCGAGCCGCCGACGCCCGTCGCGGTCATCACCAGTATGTCTTGCGCGCGATCAATTCGTCCCTCGAATCCTAGCGCAAGGTTCTTTTCGCCCAGGCGGATGACCCCTCTACGACAATCGAGACCGTATCCCCAGAGCGCGGGCAGTCGCTGATCGCGGAAGAAGAAGAAGCCGCCGGTGCCCCCGGCACCGTCATCCCCGATGTAGAGATCAAGCCGCACGAGCTCGTCGCGCACGGCGAGAGGCGTCCAGTTGATTGCCCATGCGCGCGGCTCCGATCCGGTTTCCAGCGGCAGCTCCACACGAGTCAGGGTCGAAGCGTGCTGCACAAAGCCGCCAATCCGGCTCTTATCGCTGGACAATATCCCGTCGAAGGCGATGGGCCGTCTCGACGATTGAAACCTGAGATGCGCGCTGTCCAGCCAGACAGCGGCGGCTTCGGCGGCCGCCGCCGCTCGTATCTCGGCCTCGAACCCGCCAGCCGCCTTCTCGTGAACGATGAGACGCAACTCGAGCAACTGACGAGCCGGGAGCGTGCCGGACCAGGCGCCGCGCAATTCCTCGGGGCACTGCTGGGCCCTGGAGATTGTCGCGAGGCCCGGCAGCGCAAATAGGACCAGCAACAGGCGCGATAGTGACCTGAGGGAAACGAGACGGTGCCTGGGTATCATCCTTGGACTATGGAATGGCGGAGGGAGCCGAATGGACGGGCGATCAACGACGAAGTGGGGAGGCGGAGCCCCAGACCCGTCCTCGCCAGGCAGGCGGCTTCCCTCCAGTTCAGCCTCGCCCTTTCGCTTTCAGGCGCTCTTGCATTCCCATCAGGCGATAGCTTTCGCGGAGCCAGGAGCCCACCTCCTCGTCGAGCTGTTCCACATCTGTGATACGTAGCCGGTGAGCCCACCAGCCGCGACCGACCTCCTCGATCTTCGTGAAGCGCGGGGAGTCGAGGCGATGCGGCAACGCGAAGGCACACGTCATCCCTTTCTCGGATAGACTCGTGATGCCAGCAAACCTCACGCGACCCAGAAACGCGATGCGCGTCTTCGCTGGTGCGACGTGGTATTCTCCACATGCCGCGATCATCTGTTCGAAGCGATTGTAGAACTCGCGAGCCCGCGGTCCCATGCGAGCCTTCCAATCATCCAGCGTGGCCTTACCGCATGAGTGCCACAAGTTCTTCGTGACGAGCTTCGCGCCGCACCTGGGGCACGTCCAGAGCGGCCGACGGCGGTCGGCGTTCATCGCTTAGATGCGAGCCTTCTCCCCTCTAGTTTCTCTGGTCGTTGGTCGCCCCGTTCGTCATCCACCACTCCGACCGGCGGATCAACGGCAGGGAGGCCAAGTGTCACGACTCTTGGTAGATCTGTATGAGGTTGCCGCAGGTGTCTTCAAACACGGCAACGATAGCGCCATCCGCTTTGGTCGGCTTTGTTGTGAAGACCACCCCAAGCGCCTTGAGCCGCTCGTACTCCGCGTCGATGTCGTCAACGGCGAACGATGTCAGAGGAATACCGGATTCAAAGAGGGCGCGTTGATAGGTGGCGGCGGCGGGATGGACATTGGGCTCGAGGAGCAGCTGGGCGCCGTCGGGTTCCTCGGGTGAGACGACGGTCAACCACCTGTACTCTCCGGCGGCAAGGTCCATCTTCTTGACAAACCGGAGGACCTCGGTGTAGAAGCGGAGCGCGCTGTCCTGATTCTGCACGAGCACACTGTTCAATTTGATTCTCACTACGCCCTCCTTGTCAGAGAAGCGGGCTCGGGTTCAGGCTCGAGCTGCGGGCCACGGCGGCCAGGTCCATAGTGATGCGCACCCGAACTCCCGCGCTCCACACTGATCCAAGATTCGTCGCGAGCCACAGCTCAAGCCCGAGTCAGGCGCCGCCACGCGCCGTGGCTATCTTCCCGCTACTCGAGTGGGATGCGATCCTTGTTCTTCGCGAGCCACTGGTCGAAGGTCTGGAGCTCAGGATTGAGCGATCGCGCGAACTCGAGGTTGCGCGCGCCACAGAAGTCCTTCTCAAAGTCGCGCTTGAACTGGAACATGTTCCCGAGATCGTCAGCGCCGGGGAAGCCGAAGCTGCGGTACACGTCGGGGTCCACCGCGTTGTAGCCCACCTCCTGGCCAAGTGCCTTGCTGAGCGCCGCAGCCATCTGCGAGCCCGTCAGGTGCTCGCCGGCGATACCGACCGACTTGCCAACGAACTCACGGCCCCTCTTGAAGATGCCGTAGGCGCACTTGCCGATGTCCTCAGCAGCGATGCCCGGCAGCTTCTTGTCGCCCATTGGAAATGTGATTGCCAGCTTGCCGTCCGGCCCTCTCTGGGGGCCGCTGCCAAAGAAGATGAAGTTGTCCCAGTAGAAACTCGTGTGCAGAAGCGTCGTCGGCACGCCCAGCTCGGTGAACACCTGGTTGGCCTCGCCTTTGCCGTCGAAGTGCGGAACCTTGTACTTGTCCATCAACGTGGGCATGCGGTCGTCGCTGAGGGGCACCCACTTGCGTGTGTCCTCGAGCGTTGACCAGATGACATGCTGGAGACCGGCATGCTTGGCGGCCTGGGCCATGGAGCGAGCCTGGGCGATCTCGGTCTCGGGCGAATAGTGCGCCCAGTAGAATGTGACGCAGAAGGCACCGTGGGCTCCGGCGAAAGCCTTCTTCAGGCTCTCCACGTCGTCGACGTCGGCCTTCACGACCTCCGCTCCGAGCGCGGCGAGCGCTTTCGCCTTGTCGGAGTTGACGTCTCGCGTCAGCGCGCGAGCCGTAAACGGACCGCCCTTATCGCTCATGATCGCGCGCACCAATCCGCCGCCCTGGGCTCCGGTTGCCCCCACTACCGCGATAATCTTCTTCTCAGCCATTTCGCTCCTCCTATGAGTATCATGTACGGCACTGTTGCCGTCATCCAGACATCACCCGCCATCGGTGCTCCGTGGCAGCGGCGGCTTCTGACCGACCGGGATCGGCGACTCGTAGGGCTTTCCGCCCGTCTTCTCGAGGAAGAACGCCCGAGCCTCCTCGACCAGCTTTGGATCAGTCAACAGGTCGACGCCGGTGAGCGCCAGCACCTTCGCGGCGACGTGAGCGCTCTTCACCGCGCCGTCGGTCCCGTGTGACGCCGCCGTGGCCCAGCTGTGCCAGGGGATGTCGGCGGCGGCGCTGGTCACCTGCAGCCCGACGGTCGGCGTGATGTGCGAAACCTCCGCTACGTCGGTGGATCCGCCGGAGAGCGGCTCGGGCTCGTCGGCCAACGGCTTGACCTCGACGTCCAGCCCTTTCTCCTCGATACCGAGCGACCGCTGCAGCTCTCTGGCGAACGCTTGTTCCGCCTCGCCGTACGGTGGCGCACCGACCCGCTCCAGGTTTTTCTGCATCGCCACCTGCAGCGGCCGGTTCAGATTCATCTCGTGGACGCCGGTGATCAGCGTGACTTTGTGCTCGGTGCGCGTCGCCAGCGCCGCGCCCTCGGCGATCTTGAGCATCCAGCTGTAGTTCTCTTCGACCTTCGTCCGGTCGGCTTCACGCACGTAATACCAGACCTTTGCGTACTCCGGCACCACGTTGGGCGCGCCGCCTCCCGACGGGATCACGTAATGGATCCGCGCTTCGGGCCGGATGTGCTCTCGCATCATGTTTACGCCGTAATTCATCAGCTCGACCGCATCCAGGGCGCTCCGCCCGTTCCACGGGTCGGCCGAGCCGTGGGCCGCCTGTCCGAAGAACTCGACGGTGAAGTTGTTCATGGCGCGGCCCGGCTGGTTGCGCACCCCGGTCTCGAGGCTCGGGTGCCAGTCGAGCGCCGCGTCCAGGTCGTCGAACACGCCCGCCTTCGCCATGTAGACCTTGCCCACGACCGTCTCTTCCGCCGGTGTGCCGTACAGGCGAACCGTTCCGCTCAGACCGTGCTTCTCCATCGTGCGCTTGAGGGCAATGGCGGCGCCCACCGAGCCGGCGCCGAACAGGTTGTGCCCGCACCCCTGCCCAGCGGTTACTCCGTCTTGGCGGGCCTGCCGGCGCGGAACGGCGGCGTTGCCGACGCCCGGCAACGCGTCGTATTCGGCGAGGATCCCGATGATGGGGCGGCCGCTGCCGTAAGCGGCGACGAACGCCGTGGGCATGTCGGCCACACCGCGTCGCACGGTAAAGCCCTCGTCCTCCAGGACGCCGATCAGGAAGTCAGCCGACTGCGCCTCCAGCAGCGCGGTCTCGGAGTAGTCCCAGAGCTTCATCGCCATGAGGTGGATCTCCGATGACAGCCCCGCGACGACGTCAAGGGCCGTCTGCTTCTCGGGTGGCAGCGTCTGTGCGGAGAGCGAGCCGTTGCAGAGCACGACGGCGACAGCGGCGAGCGCGATCCCGATGCGCGGGCTGGACGCCATAGGGTGACCTCCCTTTTCGCTGGCGTGTGCCGGGGTTCGACGAATACGGAAGTCACCAAACTGGCCCGTCGGCGTCGGTCAGGCAACCTGAGCGCGCCGGACTGTAGAGCTGCGGGTAGGCAGAGGTAAGCGCGGCCGGGCCCAGGGGGCGATCAGCGAGAGGGTATTAGAGGAGCGCGGCGCGGCCGGGGTCCACCTGCACGGGGCAAGATGTTACGTGGCCACCAAATGAAACCGCACCGTGCTCGCTCGAGCCGTAGTCAAAACTTGTGGTCGGGAATTCGGTTTAGCTTTCGCGCCCCTCACCGGAGTTGACACCCGCTCAATGCTGGCGCTTACAATTAGGAACCTCGTCTCCGTCGGTCCCGGCGGGCGGCGATTCGACAAAGCCGTTGGATCTGTTAGAGGAACTGGTGCCGACCGATTGCCCGGGCGACCCCTGGTGCCCCTGGGAGACCCTGGCTCATGTGCAAGTCAGGCTGGCAGAACTGCTCCATGCCTGTGGGGATTAGACCGAGGTGGGCCGCCCCGGTCCCGCCTTGCCAAAGCAGCGGTTTGCCGCGAAGCTGTCCAACCGGCGGCGGCGGCCGGGAAACGAGCGTCGCCTGAGCGCATCGTGAACACAGCGGCCCGGTTGGTCGGTTGTCGAGGGAGAGATCATGTCGAAGGCAGACACGGCGCGCACCAATTACCAGGCGGCTCACACGGAACTGCTGTGGCGTTTCAGCGAGCGGCACCGTGTCATCCTGGTCTACCTGGGCGCGACGGCGACGATCTTCGGTGTCGCCCTCGGCACGGGAGCCGCAGCGGAGGGGGTAACGTCACGAGCCGAAATCCTCTTCGTGATCCCGTACCTGGCTCTCGGTGGTTCGCTTCTGGTATCTCAGCACAACATCCTGATCAGCGCTTTGCTTGACTTCTGCGCTAAGGAGATCGGCCCGTTCCTTGAGCAAGAGGAGGCAGAGGCGCCGCAGTTCGCCAGCTCGAAGGCTTTCCGGGCTCAGGCGCGGCTCACGCTCTGGCTTCGATTCTTCGGTCACTTACTGATCATTGGGGTACCGTGCGTCGTGGCCCTGCTGTTCAATCTCGAGTACGCGATCTGGATCTGGCCGCTCGCCGCTCTCGGACCCCTGGATTGGCTTTGGTGGCTGTCGCTGCTCTCGTCGATGGTGGCCGTGGGTGTATTAGTCGCCGTGCACATGAGGCGCGCCGCCGTCATAGCGCGTCGTCGCCTCGGCTTCTAGCTAAGCGCCGTCAATCCAATCCCAGTGGGCCGCCGCGCGCTCAAGCACGCGAGCCACATCCTCCTCCAGCAAGAACCCCCGCTCGACCAGCGATCTTGCCGCCCGCTCCGCCTGCTGCAGGTACTCCGCCCGGCTCGGGTAGAGGCTTTCGATGCTGGGTCTCGGGTCGCCGGTAGCCTGGCGCTGGCTCTCGCTGACTGGCAGCGGGATGTAGGTGCCGACGAAGTCGGTCAGTTCGTCTGAGCCGCCTTGGAAACCGGTCCTCAGGTTCCAGGGCGCGTATGTGGCGAGCGGTGCCAGAATCTCCACGCTCTCGACACCACCCAGCTCGTTGCCGAAGAGGTCGACCTGCGGGACGCGGGTCGGGAAGGCCGGGCCGAGCCGGGGCGGCTGGAAGTCGATGATCCCCTGCGACCAGCGCGGTCCGTAGTCGGCGCGGTACGCTTCGTGAACGACCTTCGGGAACTCGACGCCCGGAACCGCCGGGAAGTTCACCTCGTCGATGGGCACGAGCGTTCCGGAATCCATGCGCGGATGGGCGCTGGGCGGCGGCTCGACCCCGTCGCGCACCCACTCGACCATTCGCACCAGCAGCGCCCGCATCGTCACCAAGAAGTCCAGCGGGTTGCCGCGGTAGGCCGGCGCCCCGGCCAGACGGCTCTGGTCGGGCGGCGGAAAGCGGCCGACGAAGTGCTGGCCGCTGGCCAGGTGGTAGATCCGCTCGTTGGGGAAGAGCTCTAGGTCCCGCTCGCCGTCCAGCGTCGTGTGCAACAGCGACGCCGCCCGCCCCCAGTACTCGTAGCCGGTGTTCGTATAGAATATGTAGGGCAAGTTGGCGTCATCGTGCTGGTGGGCGAACAGCCCGTCGCTCGCGGAGGTCTCCGGGTCGGTCTGTGTGCGGCTGCTGAAGGGGAAGATGTCGGTGGGATAGAAGAAAGCCGAGTAGCGGTGCGCATCGCGGGAGGGCTGGGCGAAGCGGTGGTTGAAGCTGCCGCGCCCGGCGCCGGCGGTGTGGATCATCAGCCCGTCGAACGCCTTGCGGCCTTCCTCGTCGGTGTTGAAACCCTGGTAGATGAAGTGACGCAGGAAACGGCCGGTCTGCGAGATCCCGATGGCGACCCCCCGGCGGACCGGAAACGGGCTGGAGGGGTCGTGCTTGGCGTAGGCGATCATGTCGCGGATCGCTGCCAGTCCCAGGCCCACCAGTCGAGGATCCCGGGCGCGGTAGACCAGCTCGTAGATCTTCCCGGCCTCGAAACCCGACTCCATATAGATATGTGTGCGGTCGGGCACCGGACCGTCGCCGCTTTCCCGCGCGAAGCGCCATGCGTCTCGCGGCACGGCTCGGCGCGGCGCCAAGCGGCCGTCTCGCACGCTGAGCACGTTGTCGGGGCTCCGAGGATCGAGGACCGGGTAGGCGATGTGGTTACGATGCCCGATGTACAGCGAGCGTGTCGCTTCGTCGACCACCCAGTCGGCGCGCACCAGACCCTCCAGCGGCGTGCCGTCGGGGCCGGCGGCCACTGGCACGTGAAGGCGCAGCAGCCCCTCGCGCTGGGGCACGTCGGGCTGCCAGCCGACCCAAATGACTGTGAGCCCCAGGCGCATCAGTAGCCCGTCGCCGAAGTGCTCGGCCTCGGCCGGGTCGAGCGACCGTCCAGCGCCGTTGAAGTAGGCGAGCGACGCTTTGCCGCCGCGGTTGCTCACCTCGAGCAGCGCGACGCCGCCGCCGGGCTGCGGGCGCTTGGGCCTCAGCACCACGAAGTTCGCCCACGCTTCCACCCGGCCGTCGGCGTTGCGCGGGGCCAGCTGGAGATCGACGATGCGGGCATTGTAGGGGTTGCCGGGATCGAAGGAGAAATAGACTTTGCCGACGATCTTCTCGTAAGGTCCGGCCGCGCCGAAGGGCCGGCCGCCCAGCACGTCCTCGCGGCGCTCGATCTCGACGCGCACGACTTTGGCGGCGGCGTGCGCCGGACCAAGCAGCAGCGCGATGGCGAGTGCGATAGGCAAAAGGCGCCTGGGCATCCGGGACCTCCTGTGTCGTGGGGGCCGGCGACAAGATCGGGCCCTGCGCGGATGCGAGCAACGCCGATCGCCGAGAGACACCAACAGCGGATCGTCCGGATGTATCGTACGCTTGCCGACCTGGTCGTGATCGTTCACTTCGGCTTCGTGCTGTTCGCGGTGCTGGGGGCGTTGTTGGTGCTCAAATGGCGGTGGGTGGCATGGGTCCACATACCGGCGGCGGTCTGGGCGGCGCTGATCGAGTTCGCCGGCTGGATCTGCCCGCTCACGCCGCTGGAGAATTGGCTGCGCGTGCGGAGCGGGGCGGCGGGCTATCGCGGTGGCTTCGTCGAACATTACATACTTCCGATCCTCTATCCCGAGGGGCTGACGCGCGGCGTGCAGGTCGTCCTCGGCGTCCTGGTCCTGCTGATCAACTTGGCGATCTACGGTTGGCTTCTGTACCGGCGTCGCTCGAGGTGGAGAAGCCGAGATACGTATCGTGCCTGAGGGCGAGTGAGGGTCAGCCGGGACGAGCCTTTACAGCCCCAGCCAGTAATCGACTTTGAGGATGAAGACGTTCTCGGCGTCGAGTCCCCAGAGGGCGTCCAGGTCGCGACCCAGCTTGAACGAGCCGATGTCGCGGCGGTCGCGGCGACTCTGCTGCCAAACCAGGAAGAAGGTCGAACCGGGCCGGAACTCCCAGCGCAGCACGGCGTTCATACGCAGCGAGTGGATGTTGAAGTCCCGATCGCTGAAATCGAAGTCGGCCACCCCGTCCCCGTCGAAATCCACGTAGCGCTCGTCGTCCTCCACACAGGTCCGTCCGCCCATGCACACGACCGTGCCGCCGTTCACCACGGCGGTGCCCTCCTCGAAGACGTCGAAATCGAAGCTCTCCGCCCGGGCCAGCTGCTTGTAGGTGAGGTAATCGCCGGAGGAGATAAGCGGTTGCACGTAGAGCTGCAGCGAGAGTCGCGGGTTAAACACGGCGTTCAGCCGCGTCTCCAGCGAGAACTGCCGGCGTTTCAGATCCGAGAACAGGTAACGCCGGCCAAAGGTGGGCGCGAAGCCCAGATCATCGGTCTGGGTCACGTACTGGGCTGGTTCAAGCTCGGTGCTGTACTGAGGCGTGAGCTGGACCTCCAGGCTGGGCGTCGGGCGCAGCGTGATCTCTAATTGTGTCTCGAAACGGTGTCCACCGCGTCGCCGATCCCAGTATTCCAACCGGGGCTCGAGGAAGATCGGGGCGCGCCGATCGGTGCGCAGGCTGATCTCGTACGAGTTTGACGCCGGATCGATCATCAGCGGGCCGCCCCGCGTCTCGGTATCGGAGAGCGTTTCGGGCCGCAGGCGCGCGTTGGCCTGCAACTCCCAGTAGTTGAGGAACTCCAGCTCGGTGCTGAGCGAATACCAGCCCGACTTGTGCGCGCGCCCCCAGGAGGCGGTGGAGAACACGTCGTCCAGCGCCTCGTGACGCCA
>JABAOH010003776.1_pt3 | contig 25857 bp, 21 predicted proteins | sample 7062181 | NCBI WGS metagenome assembly JABAOH01 (sample SAMN14538630, study PRJNA623070) | marine sediment metagenome | biome: marine biome [ENVO:00000428]; feature: marine pelagic biome [ENVO:01000023]; material: deep marine sediment [ENVO:00002113]; isolation source: pool of 5 deep marine... | reverse complement strand
CACTCCATGACCATCCAATCGTCGGCCCTGAAGACACAAACCAAATATTCGAATATGACAGAGCAGGCAGGGAGTTCATAGCTTACGAGGGGCTCAGCATCTCAGGCTTAGACGCTGTCTTCGATAACATGATGGATGGAAGCGCCATTGTAACCTCTAAGATGGGGTGGAAATGGAGCGACGTTATACATGACTTAGGTATGAGGCTAAGTGATATAGCTCACCAAGACTTCGTCATCCACTGCAAAAAAGCCGACGATATCATAGAGGCCCATGAAACCGGGAAAGTCGCTATTATCTTTACAGTTGAATCGTTGACGCCGATCGAGAATGAGGTGGATCGCATCGATGTTCTGTATGGTTTGGGCGTCAGGTCTATGGGAATCACTTACACAGAATCGAACATGCTTGGGTCAGGCGGGGAAGAGTTGAAGGATGGAGGCTTGACTGATCTGGGCTATGACGCGGTTAAGCGGATGAACAAGGTTGGAGTGCTTGTCGACGTGGCTCACACTGGGGATCAAACCGCTCTTGACACGATTGAAGCGAGCGACAAACCAGTAATAATGTCTCACGCTGGAGCTAGGGCACTTTGTGACACCACGAGGTTGTTTCCTGATAACATCCTACAGGCGTTGGCGAAGAAGGATGGGGTCTTAGGTGTAGAGGCTGCTCCTAACAGCACACCGACCAAGAAACATCCGAGGCATAGTATTGAGTCGGTGATGGAGCATGTCGAATACTGCGTGAATCTCATGGGTGTAGACCACGTGGGGTTGGGTCCTGACACGTTTTATGGCGATCATGTGGGATATTACCGTGCTTATAGTCAGTGGAGTGGAACTGGTGGAATTGGCCATTACGAACGTAAACGCAGGCCGCCGCCTCCATGGATGGAATTGGAGAGCATGGTGGAATATGTTAAGGGATTGGAGAATCCATCGGACTTCCCAAACGTTGTGAGGTGGCTGGTGAAGCACGGCTACTCCGACGTGGAAATAGCGAAGATCATCGGCGGAAACGGTTTAAGGCTGCTTAAAGCAGCATGGTAACCCTGATTGAAGCAAGCCTAGACCTTTTGCATGCACACTTTGCAAGTTAGTTCTCACGACAATAAGAGTCCAACGCATGCATTTCGGAGTCCTCAGTATTACCTTCCACACGCTTTTCTAGTTGAGCTTGCGCGTGTTGCGAGACATGTGACCGTTATGTTTTTTAGCTTGCTATTGTGTCTATTTCAGCTCCATGTTATGGCTGTCAAGTGGTTTGGGCATTGAATCTCTACAAGAGGGTTGGGCAGGCTCTGGCGCTGAGGGGAAATATGCAGGTTCTGAGCGTTCAGGCTGTTCTTACATCGATGTTTTATGGGATGCTCTTTGTGATCTGGCAGCCCTTTGTGCTCGAGTTAGGTGCAACGATGGCGGTATTGGGCGGTTTGAGCGCAGCTTTAGGTTTGTTGGAGTCTTTCTCGGCGCCTGTCTGGGGCAGGCTATCAGATAGGGTTGGCCGAAAACCTCTCTTGATCTTGTCGAACGTTCTTAAGGCTGGGGCCCTCGTTTTCTGCATCCTCGCTAACACATGGTTTCTTCTTATCCCTTATGTGATTCTTATGGGGCTTTCTGCAAGTTACTATCCGATGCACAATCCTGTGCGTGTTTCTATTGTGGCTGACTCTGTTCGGAGAGAGGAGCGCGGCGTAGCATACAGCGTGTTGATGTTCACTTCAGAAGCTACGACGGCGGTTGTTGCTCCCATAGGTGGTTTTCTGGCTATGGTTTACGGTTTTGTACCCATTTTTTATGCTTGTATAGCGGTGGACATTATCTGCGCCGTGCTTACCGTTGTTTTTGTTCGGGAAACCTTGGAGGAAAGACCCCGAGCTGGAGCGCGGCCTGAAAAAAAGGGTTGGTGGAAGGTGCTTCGCGGAATGTTTTGGCCTGAGCTTCACCTTAGGGGCTTCTATGTGGCGATTGTTGTTGACGCCTTTGCTTGGGGTTTGGGTTTTTTCATTCTCTATGGCATGCTGGTGACAAGTTTTAAAGTGAGCACCTATGAGTTGGGTTTGTTGTCAGCTGCTCTCAGTATAGCTCTAGGCGTGGCGGAGATTCCTTTTGGAAAGCTTACGGATAGATATGGAAGGAAAATGTTTTTGTTGGTCTCTGAAGCCCTTGCCATCACCACGGCTTTCGGATTGCTTTTCTCAAGCAATTTTATTCATTTTGTTATCTTGCAGATTCCTCTGGGAGTTTCGATTGCATCTTGGGTTCCAGCGGAACGCGCTTTCCTCGCTGAAAACGTTTCAAAGGAGAGAAGGGCCGAGGCCATGGGAAGATTGCAGGCTTTCCGGGGTATACTTGGTTTTCCAGCTCCTTACATTGGCGGTTTATTGTATGACGCATGGGGGTTTCAGATTCCTTTGTTTTTCAATTTTCTAGGATGCTGTGTTGCCTTCATCCTCCTTTTTGCGCTGGTTCGAGATAGACATCTGTAGAGTCGTGCGGTCATTGCCACAAACTTTTGTGACGGCTTTGACCTCCAGTTCATTTCTTGCGTGTGTGGATAACTCGTCCGCCGACTATCGTCTTATCGATCGGTATATCAATGATGGTTTCCGGGGGCGCAGTGAGAATATCTTTTCCAAGAACCACCATGTCAGCGCACTTGCCAACTTCTATAGAGCCTAACGAATCTTCATCAAACGAGTGGTAGGCAGCATTTATCGTGTATAGTTTGAGAGCTTCCATCACGGAGATTCGTTGGCCTTGCCCGATCGGCTTTCCAGTCGTGGTTGCCCTGTTAACGAGTGCATGGATTCCCATGAGCGGTGGGAAGGGCGAAGCGCTGTGGTCAGAGTGAGCTGCAACCTTGACGCCTGCATCTAGAAATGAACGGGCGGCAAACATCCATTCCAGACGTTTTTCCCCGAAGGCGGGTATGAGCTTGTCTCCATGATAATAGGCGTAAGACCCGAATATGGTGGGAAGCATCTCTAACTTCCTGATCCTAGCCACAAGTCTTGGGTTGATGACCGTGCAGTGAATTATCCTGTTCCTTGGGTCGTTCCTCGGCCACTTGGTCTGGATCTCTTCGACTATGTCTAAGTACATGTTGATGACACAGTCGCCATTAGCATGGGCTGAAATACGATAGCCTGCCTTGTAGGCTTCCGAAATTGTCTTCAAAGCGAGTTCCCTTGTCGTTGCCATGACTCCGAAAAAGTCGGGCCTATGGAGATATGGTTCGGAAACGGCGGCTGTCCGAGCGGATATGGCTCCGTCGAAGAACGTCTTCAACCCGCAGATCTTGAGCCACTCGTCGCCCATCCCTCGATAGATCCCTACCTTATTCAGCTCTGAGAAGAGTTCGATATCCACATCCATTCGAACCCTTATGGGGAGCTCACCTCGATTCTTCAGATCTAGGAGGGCTCTGATTTGAGATCGGTCAACCATATCGTAGACACAAGTTAGTCCGGTTGCAGCGTTCGCCATCAGTATCTGCTTCGCCCCTTCAGAGGCTTCTTCCCTCGTTGGCTCCCGTCCGTAGTATCCCGATGGCATAATGATGTCTCTCGCCTTCTCATGGACTCCGCCTGTTAATTCTCCGGTTACCGGATCTCGTTCGAATGTTCCTCCCACAGGATCTGGCGTATCCTTGCTGACACCAGACGTCTCGAAGGCTTTGCTGTTTGCCACCGAGAAGTGACCTCCAACGGTGTCAATTAAAACCGGATGGTGAGGAGCTGCCTCATCGAGTTCCCATCTCGTCGGGTGACGTTTCTCTTTGAGCTTCGAGTCATCCTCCCGTACACCTATGATCCATTCGCTCCTAGGCTTTGTTTCAGCATTCTCCGCGATCTTCGCCTGGATGTCAGCTATGGAATTTACTCCAGCCTCCTCACTGAGATCTACCACTCCCATCATTATTCCCGCCCCCTCGAAGGTCATGTGGCAGTGGGAGTCAATTAGTCCAGGGATCACGGTTTTTCCTTCTAGCTCGAATACCTCTGTTTCGTTCCCGATTAATCGTTTGATCTCTCCGTTTCTTCCAATAGCGAGGATCTTGCCGAACTTCACTGCCACAGCTTCCGCAATGGGTTCTTTCTCATCAACTGTCACTATCTTTCCATCCAGCAGCACTAGATCTGCAAACATTTCCTGACTCCCCATTCCACGCTTCAAAGGCTACTGGATAGTTAAATGTTTCACGCTGCGTACAGGTCAGATGATGACCGCACGTCGCACAGGTGCTAGAGACCCCGTGCGCGCCCTAGGCTTCTTGGGGGATCACAAGCCGTGGAGCGGAAAAATGGTCTTCTTGACGTCTTGGATGGCTTTTCGAACCTGCTCCAAAATTTTTGGATTCTGAGCCTTTATGTCCTTGTCGAAGAGTTCTCGGTACATCGCCTCATTTTTCGGTGCGACGCCCGCCACAGTGATAAACATCAGCGCCCAACATCTGGCAACATTGCTGGGTTCGTATCCTCCGCCACCGAATATTAGATATCTCCCATGTGAAGTCTTGTGTGCCAACTTATGGAGGGTGGAGCTGATTTCCACAAAAGATTTCGTCGTCAAGGACAATCCCACCAACGGATCTTGGTAGTGGGTGTCCACGCCAAACTGGTTCAGGAGGATTTCTGGCTTATATTTCTCGATCAAAGGTGGCACTATCTCGTTAAATGCTTCCATGTACGCTTCATCGAAAGTTCCCTGCGGTAGAGGCACGTTTACAGCGTATCCTTTTCCTTCCCCGTCACCTGCTTCGTCAACGCGTCCAGTTCCGGGATAAAAGTTGCCTAGAAGATTGCTTCCGTACCGGTGGAGCGAGATTGTGAGGACGGGTTCCCTATAGAATGTCCGTTGGGTTCCATCCCCGTGGTGTCCATCCACATCAACGATCGCGATTCTCTTCACGCCTTGCCTTTGCTGAAGATGTCTGGCCGCTATGGCCACGTCGTTAAATACGCAGAACCCGGCGGCGCTGTTCCTTGTTGCATGATGCAATCCTCCACCCACGTTGAACGCATGTTCCACAGCATTCTGCATGATCAGATCCGCTCCGAGTATGGATCCTCCAACCTTCGCGCATGACGCTTCGTAAACCCCCTTTCGAGCCGGCGTGTCGCCGTAATCAAGATAGCCCGTTCCTTCTTGGCATTTTTTCTTAACACTCCGGATGTACTCCTGCGAGTGAACCAACATGAGATCCTCTTCGCTGGCATGACTTGGCTCACAATGTTTCACCTTTTCATTGAAGATGCCTAATCTCTGGAGCAGCTCAAATGTCTCCTTATACCTCTTCGGTTTGAGCGGATGGAAAGGCCCGAAATTGTACCTCAAATAGTCGTCATGGTATATGAACGCTGACTGGCCAGTCAAGGTTGTCACTCCTTTCCCTTATTGTTGGATTTCTTGTACATAAGACTGCTTCGTATGAGCGCGCACAGATATACAATGCTTTTAGCCCTGAAACTCGCTTCTCAGTTTGCAGGCTAGGACATACCGAATAAGAACTCGACACCAGAAGCTTCTTATGTTTCTTCGACGATTCAAAAGAAAATATTGTTGAGGAATGTAACTTGGTCGAATCTTTGAAGGTAGGTAATGTTTCAGTAAATAGAGGAGAAATGAAGCTTGGCTTCATCAAAGGAATAGAGCTGTGGGACGGAACGAAGGTTGACATACCTATCATCGTTGTGAATGGCGCGAAAGATGGACCCACCCTCCTTCTGATGTCGACTCAGCATGGCGATGAGATCCAGGGAATTGAGGTGATCCGACAAGTCACGAGAATACGGGTGGATCCGAAGAAGCTGAACNNCGTTGGCGTTCCAGCATGGTTTGTATACCTCGTGGATAGACAACGCTGACGTAGGTGGGGTACGCGCCGACAGACCAGAGGGCACCACGACAGAGAGGCTGGCAAACGCGATCTGGAAACATGCGTGGTCACAAGCAGATTACATCCTTAACATTCACTGCAACATCAACGAAAACGCGCTTGCGTATCAATCAGGGGACCTACGGTTTGCAAAGACCCGGGAAAAGCTTGAAAAGCTGATCGCAGCGTTCGGAGTAACCTCTATCGAGGACGTGGAGGAGCCTCTGCCGGACAAGGGGCCTCCAACGCTTGGAAACTTGGCCATGAGGAAAGGCGTGCCTGTGCTGCTTGTGGAACTCTTTGATGGCAACAGGATTTCGAAGTTGTCTGTTGAGACTGGTGTCCGCGGCGTTTTAAACGTCATGAAATCTCTGAAAATGATAGACGGGAACATAGAGAAACAGAAGGGAATACGAGTTTTACCCGGTCGAAACAAGTTTTACGGCATAGTCTATTCCAACCGAGGCGGCTTGTTACACCCGCAGAAAGAACCAGGTGAAAGAATAAAGAAGGGCGAGATTATTGCACGCATATATAACCTGCATGGCGACGTAATCGAAGCGGTCAAGATGCCGGTTGACGGCTACGTGTGGGCATATCCTTTCGGTGAAGCGCTCGGTACAGCCCTTGGCATCCAAGCGGTTCACACAGGCGACTATGTAGCCTATGTCTTTGTTTCAGACAAAACGCGCGCGCAAAAGTAGAATAGAAGAATGTTAGGTAATATTTGTTAGTAAGGCTTAAATCTCGTCTTCCCGCAATCCTAAGTGGCATAGAGTCCAGAAGGGACCTCTATACCATAATCAAATACAAAAAAAATTAGGGAAAGGAGAAGAAAGCAAATTGACAAAGAAACCAATTTTGGCAACAGTGTTTTGTCTAGTGCTAGCTAGCGTCATTCCAATAGCAGTAGTGGCATATACACCTCCAGGAGGTTGGCCTGCTGGACAGCCGTACTTCACGGTGACTGCTTATCTTAGCGATTTACCTTATGCGACTTGGACAGGCGGGTATCACGACGTTATGTACGAAATACAGAAGGAGCTTGCAAACATAGGCATAAACCTTGAAATCGTAATTGAAGACGCATGGCAGATCTGGGACAGGTGTTGGGACAAATACTGGAACTATTCGACGGTAGATGACCCTACAAACGGATGGGACATTACCACGACCGATTGGTGGACACAATTCACCTCCACGATCTGGACTGAGTCAATGACCGAGCAGGAGTGGACGCCCCCCCTTGGCTACAATAACGCGCCTTGGACGAACGATGTCGCCGACGATCTTCTGCGGAAAGGAATCTACACGCTTGAGGCAGATGAACGCGAATTCTACCTGTGGGCTTGGCAAGAACTATTCATGGCAGACCCCCCAATGATTAACATGTTCACTCCCCTCTACCATGACATATGGGGTGACTACGTTACAGGCTATTCCGCAAACATTTGGTTCAGCAGTGTAGACTATTTCGGCTTAAATCCTGCAGAGATGCCATCGGAACGTCAAGCGCTTGGGAATCACACGTTCTATTGTGGCGTGGCGGGAGACATGCCGAACGTTATGTCTCTCTACATGAGTGGGTACACCCAGTCAGCCTATCAATACCTTGTCCAAGATAGCTTATACATGGCTCGGCTAGATTACAATACAACTACAAACGAGTTTATAGAGGGGACTTGGCACATTCTACCCGAAATAGCTGCCGACCTCCCAACGTACATTGATGATACAACAGTCGTCATTCCTTTGAGGGACGATGTCTGGTGGGTCTGGGAAAACGGGACGAAGAGCGAGTTGTACGACGCATACGATACGGAGTTCTCTATTGAAACTGTTCTTGACCCGGGGACTGCAAGTCCGTCTATGGGTGAGTTCGCACCTGCAATAGAGTCTGTTGAAGTCTTGTCTAACACAACCCTTCAATCATACGGGCTTTGGCCAACGATGTATGAACCATTCGCAGTTCAAATAAATCTCAAAGCACCATTCGGTGACCTTTTGGAACTACTCGAAATGAACTGGGGAGCAGGGGTTCTACCAGAACACCTACTGGGTGGTATCGCACCTAATGCTTTGAAAGGTTCCGTCTACTATAAGGATCCTAGCAAGTGGTGTTTCACTGGACCCTACATATTCGAGGAGTGGGTACCAGATCAATACGTGAAAGTGAGAGTCAATCCACACTACTACGGAAGAGACATGACGGGCATAGTTGACGAGGTTTATCTTAAGATTGAGCCGAACGACGCCCAAAGGCTTAATGACCTGAAAACGTTTGTAGTCGATGTACTCGAGTTCTACTGGGCACCATCAGACCAACTCGAACAGGCATTATGGCCTGGTCATAAAGTAGTCCATTACGCGGCTCCGCAATCTAACCTACTAATCTTCAACCTTGACAACCCGTACCTCAGCAACAGATACGTGAGACAGGCAATAGCCCACGCCATTCCATGGGACCGCATACCCAACATAATTCAAGGCTGGGGCATTGATAGCGTAATTCCTGGAAAGACCCTCATAAATCCTTACACCACCTACACCGAGCCCATCGAATATGGTGGCGACACAGTGAGTCTCTTCCACGAAACCTTGCCGCCCTACGAGTATGACCTCGTTAAGGCCCAGAAGTACATGGACATGTGGAGATATTCTGAAGAGGGCACAGAATCCACGCTGGGACCTGTAGGCGACGGAGACTTCAGTGGGTTGGTGGAGTTAGCAGACTATTATGTTTGGGCAGACGCCATTGCAGCAGGCGAACTCGCACCACCATGGATAAGACCGCCAGGCAACGACGAAGATCCTGACTACGACAACACCGACACCCTCGGCGTCTATGTTGAGATGTCCGACTACTATAGATATTTAGAAAAATCTAACTATTACTACCCAGAGAACTCGACGACTTGGCAATGGTCTAGAACTAAATAATGAGGTGAATAGAGTGAAGAGAAAAAAGTTGTTGTGCTTGCCGATTCTTCTAGTGTTTGTACTCAGTGTTCTCAACGTGAACATAACATGGGTTTCCGCTGTTGACTCTCCATACATTGCGGTTCTCCCTGAAAACACCTTGGATCTGACGCCCGGCGATAGCTTCACCGTCGGGATATACACGAACTACGGCGCAGCGCCGGATTACAGCGAATATGACGTTACAGCCTACCAGTTCAGCCTATACTACAACCCATTAGTCCTCAACATCACTAGCGTCGCTCAAGGAGACATCATCGTTGGTGGACACGCCACGTTTATAGCTGGACCCGTCGACAACATTGCGGGTAACCTATCGCTGACAGTAGGGTTCTACGATGCAGAAGGAGAAATAACAGCGATGTTTAGGCCGTTCCCATGGAACGGCACCTTGGCCTACGTAACCTTCACTGTAGTAGATTATGGAGCCTCCGCTATAAACTTGGGACCCCAAACGAAACTCATAGGGTGGAACTTCATAGAAGGCCAAGAATACGTGATCCCCACAGACATTGAACACGGCTGGTTCCAAAATGTTCCCACAGTGACCCGTGACGTAGCAGTGACCAGCGTGACTTGCCCATCCCCCGTGTTGGCAGGCGAGATAGTAGACATCACAGTTGTCGTTGAGAACCAAGGAATGGTAAACGAAGATTTCGATGTCACCGTCTCCAACGGTATCGACGCCATCGACACGAAGACCGTAACGAATCTAATACCCGGCTCAACCACATCCTTAACCTTCACTTGGAACACAGCAGGCGTAGCAGAAGGAACCCACACCATAAGTGCCACAGCCAGCACCGTACCAGGCGAAACAGATACGACAGACAACACCCTCACAACTCCAGTAACGGTGAACGAGCCACTACATCTGCCAGTTGCCGTCATCACAGCTAAAACTGCCAGCGACATTGGTGAACCTGAAGTCTTCAGTGGAGAAAGCTCCTATGATCCGGATGGAGGAGCCATCATCAACTACGAGTGGGACTTCGGAGACGGAGAAACAGAAAGCGGCATGATCGTCACCCACCCCTACACAACCGCTGGAATCTACACAGTCACCCTAACGGTCACTGACAACCAATTCCAAGTAGGCGTAGCCTCACACACCATAAGCATCGAAGACCTACCACCTGACTACGCTGCCGACCTAGTAAAGTGGAAGGCTAAGTCCGAAGTGCACCACTGGAAAGAATCCTGGGACAATGACGGAAACGTCACGCTTAGTGCACTGGCTGGAAACTTGGGAACAAACGCCAACAATGTATCCATAACGTTCGCCATCCTCGACGCTAGAGGTGGCAGCACAGCTGGGCCAGTCATCGTTGAAGATGTTACATTGCCCGCAGGAGCAACCGTACCGGTAGACGTTGAAATTGACCCAGAAGACTATGGATACGCGGGAAGTAAACTGATACTCTTCGGACACGTAACGTTACGCTACGATTCCGACGGCGACGGAACCCCAGACACAGACGGAATACCAAAGATTTTCAGATTTTCAGTTGAACCATAGCCACAAACAACGCGCACCGCGCGTTATCCCCCCTTTTTTATCAATACTTCGTTTCTTTAGGAGACAGTTGCGTGAACTCCAGTAGAAAGCGGAACCTAGTTCTAGCGATGCTAGAGCTCACCATGCTCCTGACGATTCTCAACGTGTCAAATCCATTCGTGTATGCAACCGAATGGTTCTCCACACCTGATACCCGAATAACCTGGGATAATAGTTTAGATTGGGCCCCGTCAATTGCTCAAGCTCAAGACGGAAGAATATATGTGGTCTGGCACTCTTTTGAAGTTGTCACCCAACCGGACATTCTATGCAAAGTGTACAACGGGTCATCAACGTTTCCATGGTCACCCACCAAAAAATTAACCGATGACCCAAGTGTTGTAGACAAGACGCCTTCGGTCACAGCCGCAGACAGTAACATTTGGGTTGTCTGGTCCTCAAACAGAGATGGAAACTTTGAAATTTACTGCAAAATACACGATGGATTCTCTTGGTCACCTGACACAAGGTTGACTGAAAATGCAAGCATAGACGAGTTTCCTTCAATCATGCAAGATCTGGACGGTAACATTTGGGTTGTCTGGTCCTCAAACAGGACGGGGAACTTCGAAATCCATTACAAAATACACGATGGATTCTCTTGGCAACCATGCGGGCAGCTTACCTTGAATGAAGAAGAGGACTGGGACCCGTCGATTACACAGGCTCAAGACGGCAAGATATGGCTGGCTTGGATCAGGGATACCGAGCTGTTCTACAAGGTTCTCTTCGAAAACATGACTGAGGCCATATCTGATACCCAGTTATCTAACAATGAGACCAGTCCACATCCGTCGATTACGCAGGCTCAAGACGGCAAAATTTGGATAGCTTGGGAGTCAGACAGGACTCAACTGGGCTCTGGCATGGACATTTACTGCAAGACCTTTCTCGACGGACAATGGTCATCGGAAAGAATAACCTATGACAGCGCAGACGACCTTATGCCCACTGTAATGCAGACTGAGAATGGAACAACATGGATAGCCTGGACCTCCACGCGACTCGGTAATTTTGACATTTACTATAAGACGGACTCTCTCCCCCCACACGTTCATGACCTGGCTATAGTCAGCGTAACCTATGATCCCAATGTAACCGTTGCCTACCAAGGCTTAACCATCAGCATCGAGGTTGTGCCTCAAAATCAAGGGGCGAACCCCGAAAACTTTGTGGTTAGCTGCTACGCCAACTCGACTCTAATCGGATCCCAAACGAAGCATCTAAGCGCTGGACAACTGATGCCAATCAACTTCGAGTGGAACACCTTAAATGTGATCCCTGGCACACATACAATAATCGCGAACGTAAGCATCATCGGTCAAACCGACACCGACCCCGCCGACAACACTTTCTTCGATGGCAAAGTCGATGCGAAAATCCCCGGTGACGTGAACGGCAACAGAGTTGTTGACGCTTTCGACTTGTTCGACTTGAGCGAGGCTTACGAATCTAAGCCTGGAGATCCTAACTGGAACCCAGACTGCGACTTCAACAGAGACAACAAGGTTGACGCTTCAGACCTCCTCGACCTAACCAAAAACCTTGGAAAAACCATTTGACAAACTGCTTTCCAAATTTCGTTGCGAACGCACAACTTATATAAATTGTAGATTTAGTATCTTCGATGAGAAAGGAGAAGCAGAAGAACATGGACTCCTACCGCAATCTTTATGGAAAAAAGCTTTTGTCATTGTCGATCCTTCTTTTGCTCACACTTGGGCCGTTCAGCGCTCTTGACGTGAAAATAGCACAAGTCTCCGCTGTTGACTCTCCGTACATTGCGGTTCTCCCTGAAAACACCTTGGATCTGACGCCCGGCGATAGCTTCACCGTCGGGATATACACGAACTACGGCGCAGCGCCTGACTATAGTGAATATGACGTTACGTCCTACGAGTTCACCCTATACTTCAACCCACTTGTCCTTAACATTACTGGCGTCGCTCAAGGAGACATCATCGTTGGTGGACCCGCCACGTTCATCCCTACCCCCGCCGACAACACTGCTGGTAACCTAAGCGCGCGCGGGTTCTATGATGGAGAAGGATATATAACATCAATGTATAGACCGTTCCCTTGGAACGGCACCTTGGCCTACGTAACCTTCACTGTAGTAGATTATGGAGCCTCCGCCATAACCATAGGACCGCATACAAGACTCATAGGGTGGAACTTCACAGAATCGAAAGCATACAACATAATAGAAGCACTGACTATGCCCACTCACATGCAACACGGCTACTTTGATAATCGGTTTCCGCACAATGTGGCGATAGGCAGCGTGGGTGCTCCAGTAAAGGCGGCTGTTGGGTCCCTTGTGCCTATAAACGTAGAGGTTGCAAACACCGGTGCATCTGACGAAGTGGCTAACGTGACGATCCGCTACGGCTCAACTCTCATAGGCTTCAACGATACCATCGCGTTACCAATAAATCACACGGACACGTGGAAAGGTAACAACGTGACAAAAACATTTGATACAACTGGAAAACCGATCTATTGGGACTCAGAAAAGGTCTATGTAAATCAAACCCTTATGACCAAAATTGTCAACTACACTATAAACTACGAAGCAGGAAAAATAAAATTCCGGACAGCTCCAGGCTTGGAAGCAGAAATAGAAGCAATGTATTTGCAACATAGTACAATCGTTTCGTTTAGCTGGAACACCACGGGCTTAGATCAGGGCATTTACACTATAGACGCCACCGCAACCATTCCAGATGACGGAGACTCAACCGACAACTGGAATGCCACAACAATTTTCTTAGCGGTGCATAACGTCGCCGTGCCGAGCGTCACCGCTCCAGTAAAGGCGGCTGTTGGGTCCCTTGTGCCCATAGACGTAGAGGTTGCAAACACCGGTGCATCTGACGAAGTGGCTAACGTGACGATCCGCTACGGCTCAACTCTCATAGGCTTCAACGATACGATCGAGCTACCTGCACAAAATAGTACAATCGTTCCATTCGAGTGGAATACCGCGGGTGTAATAGCTGGCGACTATAACCTAACTGCGACCGCAACTGTTCTTGAAAGCGTATTCAATCCCAATGGCACCGACGACGACCCAAACGACAACTGGAACATCGCAACAGTCCTTATCGTGCAGCACGACATGGCTATAAAGAACGTCTCAGTAACCCCAGCCACGGCAACTCCTGGAGACATCGTTTCAATCAACGTGACTGCTACAAACACCGGTGCATCTGACGAAGTGGCTAACGTGACGATCCGCTATGGCTCAACTCTCATAGGCTTCAACGATACGATCGAGCTACCTGCACAAAATAGTACAATCGTTCCATTCAACTGGAACACCACGGGCTTAGATCAGGGCATTTACACCATAAACGCCACCGCGACCATTCTTGAAAGCGTACTCAACCCCAATGGCACCGACGACGACCCAAACGACAACTGGAACATCACAACAACCCTTTTGGCGGTCCACGACGTCGCCGTGAAGCGCATCTCGGCCCCAACCTCAGTGTATGTAGGAGAAATCGCAACCATCAGAGTGCAGGTGGAAACCGGTTGGTACAACGAAACCTTTGAAGTGAAGGTCACCCACGATATAGGCATTATCGGAAACCAGTCCGTTACACTGCTTTCAATGGCTTCTGAATACATCGAGTTCAGCTGGGATACTGTAAACGTTGCCCCAGCTTCCTATAATATCACGGCTGAAGCAATCTTAGATCTAGACCAAAATCTGGAAAACAACTTATTGACCAGCCTCTTCCCCATTGTTGTTAAACTGTCGCTTGGAACTGTTTTTGGTACGGTAACAGATGCCTCCACCGGTTTGCCGATAGCTGGAGCCAATGTGGCCGCCGACGACTACACCAACACCACAGGCGGCGAAGGACAATACAGCATCAAACTTCCGCCTGGAACCTACAATGTCACAGCATCTGCCACGAAGTATGTCGGCCACTCCAAGACCGGCAATGTGAGCGCAAACACGACAACAACATTAGACTTTGAACTTACTCCCTTAAACGGAACCATTTTTGGCACAGTTACAGATTCTTTGACTGGCGATCCAATAGCCGGGGCTAACGTGACCACTAATGGTATTTTTGTTTCAACTGGCACAGATGGATCTTACAGCATTGAACTTCCGCCTGGAACCTACAAGGTCGCAGTATCAGTGAATGGATACAAGAGTGCTTCTGAGCCTAACATCACTGTCCCCGCTGGAGAGACAACTACAGTGGATTTCGAGCTTACGCCAATCCAATCAACAAACTTCCTACTTTATGCAGGAGTGGCTGCAATAGCTATGATCGTCATTGCAGCAATAGCGGTTTACATTGCGCGCGGGCGCAGAAAACCGAAATAGACTTGACAACCTTCGTCCTCTCATTTTTCTTCTTTTTTCTTGGTGTGCGAAAGAACCGCTGGGACCGAAGAATTGCAAAAGGTTTTTTAGCTGTGATGCAAGAGAGAAAATCTCTTAAAACTTTCCGATCTATACTGAACGTGACTTCAGCTGGTGAATTCAGTGAGAAAAAAAATGTTGTGGATGTATCTTATCATTGTACCACTTATCCTTGGTTCACTATATGTCAACATGATAGGAGTTGCCGTAGCGCAGGAGACACATGACATAGCGGTGGCCAGTGTTGCACCCTCGCCAACCCTCGTGAGATTGGACGAGCTCGTAAACATCACGGTTGTCGTCGAAAATAAGGGGACAGAGAACGAAACGTTCGATGTCATCGTCTATTACGGCACCTCCATCATAGGAACGAAAACCGTACAGAATCTGACAGCTGGGGCAGACACATCCATTGCCTTCATTTGGAATACAACAGATGTAAGGGAGGAAATCTATGCCGCGGTCAAAAAGGAGAAATATTACTTCATAAATGCCACAGCCAGCACCGTACCCGGCGAAACAGATACGGGGGACAACACGCTTCTCTCTCCTGACCCCGTCAAAGTTGTATCTCGATACATCGCGGTTGTTCCTCAGAGCATTGTGGACTCAAACATGACTCTCAGCAAAAATTTCACGGTTTCAATATATACAGACTATAATGGAAGCGACATTACATCATACCAGTTCGGCCTAAGCTACAACCCAAACGTCTTACATGTTGTCGAAGTCACCAACGGTGACCTCATAACGACAGACAAAAATTCCAGCGCCACGTTTGAACCGGGACCGTTCAACAACACTGCGGGCCGACTACTGCTTACAAAAGGATATTTCTTCTACCCTCCACTACCGGTCCCAACAACATCTGGACCTGGAATCCTAGCCACTGTCACCTTCACGATAGTGGGCACAGGGGACTCCAACATAATTCTTGACGCAAATCCAGTGGACATTAGAAGGGAAGCCACACTTTATGGATGGACGGAAGGCGGGTACGGAGAAAAATACACAATAATAGACTATCGTGAACCAGCTATGGATCATATTCTGGACGGCTTCTTTCAGAACATCGAGGTAGTGAAACACGACATAGTTGTTGTAAGCGTCACGCCCTTCCCAACTTCTGTGGAAAAGGGCGAGCTCGTAAACATCAGCGTCACGGTTAAGAACAATGGAACGGTGAACGAAGATGTCACCGTTCAGGTATGGAACGGCAAACCGGGTTTTTCCAAGCTTATCGGAACAAAAACCGTGTCGAATCTGGGAGCTGGTGCGAGCACATCGCTAACATTCACTTGGGACACCACAGATGTGGTGGCGGACGACTACACTATGGCAGCTGTAGCGAGCGTGCCCGGCGATACGCATACGCTCGAGAGCGAAGAAATAGTCACGGTAAGGGTGCGGCAAGAGCAGCCTATCCCCCTTGTACTCATCATCGGTGTTGCTGCAGTTGTAGTAATTGTTCTCGTGATAGTTGTGTACGTTGTTAGACGGAAATAAGATTGGAGTATTAGCACAAATAGAAATTATTCGTGAAACGGTGTGCGTAATCTTTAAATCAACCATGGTTGCACTACACTTCTCTCGATCTCGGATCGAGAGAAAGTACGCGTTGAAAAGAGAATAAGGGTAACTGCTGGGAAATGACGATGGCTTCGTCAGAATGGATATATATAGGTGAGAAGTCGTTTATGCCGTTGGACAAGGGGGAAAGTGGGCGAGGTTTTGCTTGTGACGTTGAAAACCTACGTGATTAGAAGACTACTTGTGATCATCCCCACTCTTTTCTTTATTTCCTTGATCATATTTGTGCTAATTCATCTTGCTCCGGGTGACCCGGTGCGGGCTATGTTTTCTGGGCGTCCCGTGCCCCCAGAAACCGTGGACCGGGTGAGAAAGGAACTGGGTCTTGATCAACCGATCCCTGTGCAATATTTGATTTGGGTTGGCAGATTGCTCAAGGGAGACTTTGGTTACTCATATATCTATTACAAACCAGTTTTGGATTTAGTAAGTGTGCGGATCCCACTCACATTGGAACTTATGCTCGTAGCTAATGTTGTGTCACTGGTGATTGCGGTTTTTCTGGGAGTTATAGCTGCTGTTAGGCAGTACTCACTGAGTGATGTCCTATCTTCGTTGGCGGCCCTAATTGGTTATTCGACACCTGCTTTCTGGATTGCATTGGTTGCGATAACCTTTTTTTCGGTGGAACTTGGGATTTTTCCCGTTTCTGGGGTTCGAACTCTAGGTATGGAGTTTGCCACGCCTTTTCATGCTTTATATGACCACCTGCTGCATCTTGTTCTTCCAACTTCTATCCTGGTCTTGGGATGGACAGCCTATCTTTTCCGGATAGTGAGGTCGAGCATGCTGGAAGTGCTAATGCAAGATTACATCGTCACTGCCAGAGCCAAAGGCTTGAAAGAACGGCTTGTGATTTACAAGCATGCCTTGAGAAACGTTATGCTTCCTGTGGTGACGTACACAGGTTATTCCGTCGGGTTCTTACTCGCCGGCGCAGCAGTTATTGAAACCATATTTGCGTGGCCCGGTTTAGGTCAGTTCTGGGTTTTGTCAGCAAGTCAAAGAGATTATCCCACGCTCATGGGTTTAAGCATGATAACTGCTATAATGGTTTTAGTCGCCAACCTGTGTACAGACATAGCTTACGCATTGGTGGACCCGCGAATAAGATTTGACTGAAAACATTGAGTTCCTAATGGAGCAAAAATCTATGGTGAGTCGCCCACGCACGAAATCGGAGAAAAAAACTCGGCAAGTCCATAAACCTTCAAGGGCCACTCGACTTTTCATTACGTGGAGAAAACTCAGGAGAAGTGTACTGGCAGTTATTGGCTTCGGCATAGTTTTGTCATTGAGTGTAGTTGCGCTTTCAGCATCAATAATCGCTCCCTATGATCCTCGATGGACAGGAGAAGTAAGGCGTCCTCCATCTATGGAACATATTTTCGGCACAGACAACAGGGGTAGAGACATGTTTAGTTTGATTATCTACGGGGCCAGAATTTCGCTCTATGTAGGAATTGCCTCTGTATTAATTGAGGTTTGCATTGGTTTGACCCTTGGAATGATCGCAGGCTATTTCGGAGGTCTAATTGACGAGTTACTAATGAGGATATCAGACATGGTTCTAACCCTACCTCAACTTATGCTGCTGATCCTAGCCGTTTCCATGTTTAGGGTGCGAGGTCTACATGTGATAGTACTCGTGATGGGAGCACTAGGATGGCCTCTCATGGCCAGGGTGGTACGAAGCGAGTTCTTATCTCTCAGAGAAGCAACCTACGTTGAGGCGGCAAAATCGGTGGGAGCCACTAGTTGGCGCATCATACTGCGCCACATCTTGCCCAACATATTGTCTACGATTATCGTTCTTGCGACTATGGATATACCCTGGTACATCTTTTATGAGGCAACTCTGACCTTCTTAGGTTTCGGCGACCCTTCATCGCCTTCTTGGGGCGTCCTCCTAGAGAAGGGATATATCTTCACAACAACTTCTTGGTGGATCATAACTTTTCCAGGATTGGCTTTGCTCTTCACCTCACTGGGATTTAACTTATTAGGAGACGGTCTCAGGAATGCCCTGGATGTAAAAGTGAGAGAATGAAGGAGGTCACTGACAAGCAAACAAGCCTCTCTTGGAGATCAATAATCTAAAAACGTGCAAACCAGACTATTCTTATAAACCACTTTTTCGTTTTCCCTCTAAAACAACCCACTGACTTATGTGCAACTCATGAATGCGCGCCCAGGGTTTGAGCAGGTTTCGATTATCTCTTTGAACCTAAATTATGTGGCACTGGAATTGAAAACTTTTAAATTACCCAGAGTCACTTAATATATCAAAAGAGGAGGGAGCAGAGTGAAAAAGAGAAAACATATCTTGTCGATATTCCTCACCATACCACTTATCCTCGGAACACTCGGTGTAGACCTGCGAGGATTTTACCCTGCTGAATATCCCGCCATTATGGTTGTTCCTGCGATCACTTTGAATGAAACGCTGGCGCAAGGCGAAAACTTAACTGTTTCAATCTATACGGACTACAACGAAAGTGACATTACAGGCTTCCAGTTCAAGTTGTACTATAACGCAAGTATCCTGAATATAGGTGTAAACAAAACAGACACTTGGATTGGTGGCGGGATGGCCCAGCTCACATACAATACAACCGTAAAACCAGTTGTTGAAAATTCAGAAATGGTTTACGTGAATGAAATCCTCAAAACCCGAGACGTAGACTACCTAATAAGTTACGATTCAGGAAGCATCTGGTTCTTTCCCTTCGCAGCTCCTCCAATTAGCTCACAAGTAAAAGCAACATACCAATATGGAGTCGTCAACGGCGACCTCATCACCGAAAGCAAATCTCCCAACGCCCGGTTTAAGGCAGGAACCTTCAACAACACTTCGGGCGAGCTATTGCTCACAAAGGGCTACTTCTTCTATCAAGCAGAACCTGTTAACATCACATCTGGACCCGGAATCCTAGCCAACGTATCTTTCACGGTGGTTGGCTATGGAATCTCCAACATAACCCTCGGAGATGACACCCAACTGTGGGGATACACCGATGGCGGAATGGGAGAAAAATACATAATCATTGACGCACAGTATGAGCCAGACCACATACAGCACGGTTACTTCAGCAATAAGATTCTGGGCGACCTTGACGGCGACGGCGATGTGGATTGGGTTGACTTCGGCGACTTCGCCTCGGCCTACGGAAGCAAAGGTCCCCCTCAAAAAGACCCTGCTGACGGCAACTACAACCTTCAAGCTGATCTGGACCTAGACGGCGATGTTGACTGGGTGGACTTCGGCGACTTCGCTACTAACTACGGTAGGAGCATCTAATCCCCTTTTTTCATCAAAAAGACAATGAATTCTGGTCGCGCGATTGCGGACACCCAAAAACTATGGGATCAGATAGGTAAATTTAAGAATCATCCTTGCACTTGCAATTAGAAGGACGATTCCGAATAATCTCCTCAAGTTTCTGCCAGAGACTTTCGTCGCGTAATGTGCTCCGACCTGAGCTCCCAAAATGATTCCCACAACAAGTAAGGCTACGTATTCAAAGCGTATGTGTCCAAGCCACAGGTGAGTCAGCGTTCCAGAGAGTGAAGTGAAAATCATGATGAACATCGACGTGGCAACGGTTATGTGAATCGGCACGCCGACTGCCAAGTTCATAGCTGGAACGAGCACGGATCCTCCACCAATGCCCAAGAGTCCGGAGAAGAAACCAGCGACAAAACCTAAAAATGGAATAAGCCAAAAATTCACGGAGTAGGTGAAGACTTTCCCGTAGTTGTCAACCAACCTGCGGACTTGGCCTTTTTTTTCTGTTTCAATATTGCTGTCCTCTTCTGACTTTTTTTTGCCGAGAAACATTCTTAACGCCACGAAAACCAGGAAGAACGCAAACGTGAGACCCAAGACCTGTTTGTCCACTAGAGCTGTCAGCCAAGATCCCAGGAAGGCTCCTGGAATTGTTGTTGAGGCCAGTGCAAACCCAAGCAGATGATCTATTCTTTTCTGTTTCGAATACCGGAACGTTGACGAGAGAGAGGTAAAAACGATCATCGCGATGCTTGTTCCAGAGGCCACTGCCGGCTCAAATCCATAAAAGATCACAAGAGCGGGAACTATGAATACTCCACCGCCTATTCCAACCATAGCCGCGACAATACCAACAAAGAAACCAATGATCGGCAGCAAGAGCTCCCACATTTCCAACGCCTCTACACAAGCGTATAGACGCAGGTAAAACATACACGTACAAATTAGCTTTTTCTGTCCGCCTGAAACCCAATGCAAGCCAACATATAGTGAAACGATGCGCGATTGCAGGAAATCGTCAACGTGGAGAGGAAGGCTGCGTCTCCACTCGCGTGCGCATCAAATGAAAACCTTAAATAGACGGGTAATTATATATAATTAGTAATTACATATAATTAACGGAAACCCGGTGGACCAGACGATGAACCCCCAGTCTGAACGAAAAAAGTTTACAACCGTGTCAATACCTACCCCGTTGTTCAAAAAAGTTGAAGAACGAATAAAAGGAACAGGATTCACCTCGGTCTCCAGCTATGTCACCTACGTATTGAGGGAAATCGTAGCGGAGGAAGAGGAAGAACCGGAAGAGCCCTTCACCAAAGAAGACGAGGAAAGAGTGAAGGCCAGACTGCGAGCGTTAGGCTACATTGACTAGAAAGAGGAAGAAATGACATGGACACCCATATTCTGGACCTTGAGAAGAAAAGCATCTCCCTCATAAGAGAAGCCAAAGCGCAATTCAAGAAACTGGCAGTTTTATGGAGCACAGGAAAAGATTCCACCACGTCACTTTGGCTGTGCAAAAAAGCGTTTTACGGTAAGATTCCCTTCCCTGTAATCCACATCGACACTGGCTACAAGTTTCCACAAATCTACGAGTTTAGGGACAAAGTCGTCAAAGAATGGAACCTGAACTTGGTCATAGCGAAAAACGAAACGGTTCTCAAAGCAGGTATGTCTCCAAAGAAAGGGAGACTAGACTGTTGCACACTGCTGAAAACCGAAGCGCTGAAAGATCTGCTTAGAAAAGAAGAGTTTGACGCGTTGATTCTTTCGATTCGACGAGACGAGCATGGCATCAGAGCTAAGGAACGATACTATTCTCCTCGAGACGAAGAATTCAAATGGAACTACACCGATCAGCCAGCAGAACTCTGGGACCTCTACGTAAAACCCTCTGAAGACTTTTCCCACATGAGAGTCCACCCCATTCTCCACTGGACTGAACAAGAAGTTTGGGAGTACGTTAAACAAGAAAACCTGCCCATAAACCCGTTGTACTTCGCAAAAAACGGGAAAAGATACCGAAGCCTCGGATGCATGCCCTGTACGGTCCCCATCCCTTCCAAAGCAAGCAACATCGATGAAATTGTTCAAGAGCTCAAAACAACAACTACCCCCGAAAGGGCAGGACGATCCCAAGATAAAGAAAAAGCCTACATGATGCAGAAACTACGAGCTCTAGGCTACATGTAAAACGAGGTTCCCAGCAATGATTATTCTCGCCCTCGACGCCCTAGACTTGCACATGACCAAAAAATTCGAATGTAAAAGCCTAATGCAAACAGAATATGGGCAGACAGATATTTCAAACTTCAACCTGGAACGAACCATCGTCTTGTGGGCATCCTTCCTCACAGGAAAAAACATGGAAGCCAGAATCCCGTTGAAGACTCAATGGGAGTTCAAGCTCGACGTTCAAGAAACCTTTCTAAAATACTTCAACCCTTCTAAAACAATCGATGTCCCCGCATTCTCCTTTAAGCAGCAAAGCCATGCAGAAGAAAGACGACTTCTCAAACACTACTTCGACGACAAAGCAACCACCGAAGAATATGACGCCGTCATTTGGAGATGCCACGAGGAAAACAAGAAAGAATTCTTCAATTCAATCGGCAAGTTTGACCTCGTCATGGGCTACTTCAACCTTGCAGATTCGATTGGTCACCTAAGCTTCGGCATCTCTGAGAAAATGAGAACCGTCTACGACGAACTAGAGAACCTAGCCAAAGAAGTCCAAGGTTCGGACCCGTTTATCCTGACAATATCAGATCATGGAATGAAAGCCGTCGGCAGATACGGAGACCACACCAAAAACGGCTTCTACTCCGCCAACCGTAAACTAGCGCTTAACCTTCCGAAAATAACGGACTTCTACAACTTATTGAGGCCTTGATGAACATGAGTCTCCCCAAAATCAACTTGGTCGTCGTAGGCCACAAAGACCACGGAAAATCCACCTTGATCGGAAGATTACTCTACGATTCCAAAGCCATTCCAGAACAAAAACTGCAAGAAATCAAAAATGAACTAAAGGAATCCGGAAAGAACTTTGAATTCGCCTTTCTACTGGACAGCCTCGAAGAAGAAAGAACAGGCGGTTTATCCATAGACATCATTCAAACGCCCTTCAAATCCCAAAAATACTTCTACACGATAATCGACTGTCCAGGCCACAGAGAATTCATACAGAAAATGCTTACCGGAGCATCNNNNGACGTAGCTTACGAAAAAAGCCGATACGAAGAGACATCCAAAGAATTAAGGAAGATTCTGGATTCCCTGGGATATGAAAAGACGCCGATGATACCGATATCCGCGTTTGTTGGCGACAACGTCTTCTCCGGATCAACGAAAATGGAATGGTACACCGACTCGACTCTCATCGAGACTTTAGACCGGACAATAAACCCTTCCACTCTCCCAGTGAACAAGCCTCTAAGAGGTTTCGTCCAAGATGTTTACCCCCACGAAGACAAAGCGATCATCGTCTGCAAAGTTGAAACCGGAATCTTAGAAACTGGAAAAGTCGTATGTTTCAACCCTTCCGGCAAGCAAGGACTACTAAGAGCAATAGAAGTTTTCGGCACGAATGTTACAAGAGCGGAGCCTGGAGACTCAGTTGGCCTGGTAGTGGATGGAATTAGCGAGATTGAAAGAGGAGAAGTCATAAGTTATCCGGAGAACAAGCCGAGGAGAGTCAAAAGTTTCATTGCAGAGATAATCTTGTTTTCAGAGACCCAAATACGAAATGGTGACATACTCAAGATTCGCTGTGGAACAGCAGAAAAAAACTGCAAGGTACAGACAATTTTGAACGAGATCGACCCCATCAATCTCACGGTACTCTCAGAATCTCCAAGATTGCTGAAACAAGAAAGTGTCGGTCAAGTACACCTTTTTCCGCTTGAGCCTCTTTCTCTCGAAAAATACTCAGAATTTCCTCCGCTTGGAAGATTTGTCATCGAAGGAAAAAAAGGAACCGCAGGTGCCGGACTTGTCCTTGAAGTTCAGTAGATGCAGGGGAGGCTGACATAGAAATGGAAACGCACGGGAGAAGTCTGATCAAATCCATAACCTTCCGAATAATGGCATCTTTCGTCACGATTATTTTGGTGCTCACCTTCACAGGAAACTTAGTTGCAAGTTTTAGCGTTGGATCTCTAGAATTCGTACTAAAGACAATCATCTATTATTTCCACGAACGACTCTGGAACACGTCGCAGTACGGCCAAAAAGAAGGCTAAGCTAGCAATGAAGACTCGCAAATGAAATACCCCAGAAAAGTGTTCTTTAAAGGCTTCGTTTTCGCTGTTGACGAACAAGTTTACGAACCAGCCGAAGACACTTTTCTTCTTGCTGAAAACTTGAAAGTTGAAGAAAACGATGTTGTTCTCGACATGGGAACTGGCTGTGGAATTCTAGCTGTGCTCGCAGCAGGAAAAGCCACGAAAATCGTGGCTGTCGACATAAACCCCCATGCAATCAGATGTGCCGAGAAAAACGCAGAAATAAACGGCGTTAAAGAGAAAATAGAATTTCGACTAGGAAACCTTTTCCAACCAATTAAGCCTGACGAAAACTTCAGCCTAATAGTTTTTAATGCGCCATACCTACCTTCCGAGCCCCGCGAAGAAGAAGGTTGGATTGAAAAGGCTTGGGCAGGAGGGACCAACGCGAGAAAGACTATCGACCTTTTCTTGATTAATGCCCCTAAATTTCTGACCCCTAAAGGTCGAATTTTGATTGTTCAATCCTCCCTTTCGGACATAAATCAAACTCTTAACATGTTTGGTGACATGAATCTGAAAGCTGAGGTCAATGCCTGGGTAAAAGTTCCATTTGAAAAGATAGTTTTGATTGAAGCAAGACGTTCAAGTTTTGTCTAAAATAAAACTTTTTGCATTTCCCGCATAGCATGCATCGAAAAATGATTGAGCATATCATAGGGAAAATGTCTTAGCTTATTTGGGCTTAGTTGGGCTTTGGTTTGGCTTTGGTCTGGCGTTGTCTAGGCATCATGGCGCGCGCATCGTAACATCTTACTTAATATCACGTTTCCTGATTTGCTTTTGATACCATTCGTCCTCCTTTCTCTTCCTACCTTTGCGCATACGTGCACGTGCTTTCATGGGAGGAATTTGCCTGCAAAAAGGGCATTCGTCTATTTCTGTAGGATAAGTCTTCCCGCATGTAGAACATTTCTTTATCGGTAAGGTCGTAGGAATTGCTGGTTCGTATTCGTCTGGTAAGCGCTCGCGCGCCATTCTTTACTCTCTCAAGATCACTTTGCAGTAGCTTCCTCTAAAAGGTTGTCGTGTTCTTTCAATCGTGCGTGTGCGTGTTTTTTTTGTGTGTGCACTTTGTGTTGAGAGAGAGTGAGTGAGTAGGAGAGAGGGAATTAAAGTGTGTGTGGGTGGGGTTAAAATTTAACCCAACCAACCAACCAACCAAATGCTAAAAGCTGATGCTTGCAGTTGCTAGTGGACAAAAATGCATGCACGCGAAATGAAAACATTCAGGCAAAAAACAGACAAACAAAAAACAGAAACAAAAAACACACACGCACGCTCACACGGTAGGCGGCGCATTCCCATGTTATTTGATACCAACTATAACGGCGAGTAGGTAATACTGCCAGACGCAATCTGCGACTCTAAAGCCTGCTTCACCTAACCAACGGAGCTGATCTTCTATAGTCGAAGGTTTGTCGCCTTCTTTCTTCAGGCTTGCATGCATTCGCCTTCTGACTTCTTCGATGGACCTTCCTAGGCCAAGAACCTCCAGCGTCTTTTGCTGGATATGATGAGCCCAAACATCATCGTAATACTTAGTGTTCAGGATATCGTATCTTGACTTGACGAGGTCACCGTTGATGAAGTATCCGCCGTCGTTCAAAAGTCGGTGAACCTCTACGAATAGTCTCCTCTTCCGCTGATCTGATACGTGATGAATCGCACCAGTAGACACTATCACATTAAATGTTCCTGATAATCCTTCAATCCAAGATGGTTGGCCGAAGTCCCTGCAAACGAAAGCAAAGCTGTGTTCTCCAAGTTTGCTCTTTGCAACTTCAAGCATCTGGGCTGAGCCGTCAACGCAGACGATTTCAGCATTAGGAAATCTATCTGCGACTTTCATAGTGAAGCGTCCCATTCCAGCCCCTAA
>JABAOH010044669.1_pt1 | contig 25864 bp, 16 predicted proteins | sample 7062181 | NCBI WGS metagenome assembly JABAOH01 (sample SAMN14538630, study PRJNA623070) | marine sediment metagenome | biome: marine biome [ENVO:00000428]; feature: marine pelagic biome [ENVO:01000023]; material: deep marine sediment [ENVO:00002113]; isolation source: pool of 5 deep marine... | reverse complement strand
GAAGTTAAGTAAGCTGAAGGCTTCCCCATCCGTCAGAAACGGAGCTTTTTGTATTAATTGATTTCAACGTCAAAAAAGGACGCTTAATCGGTTGGTTCTGGGAAGAAAACCTTTAGATGGCGCGTATGCGCCTTTTATGGCTGCCCTCGCCGAGGGCCTGGCCGCCGGAGGCAAAAAATGAAAAAGGTTTCAATAAGTGTTTTCACAGTGTTTGTTTTTTTTATCTGGGTCATCTCTTTTCCTTTGAATCTCACAGGAAAAGATGTGTTGAAAGCAAAAGTAATTGAGAAACAAGGTGAGAAGAAAAAGAAAAAATTCCCCGTGTTTCTGGCAATTGGTGCTGCAGCCGTGGTTACAGTGGTTGTTATTTTGCTGGTGAAAAAAAAAGGTACCGGTGAAAAGGGACCTGATCCGCTGGCTTTTGAATGGATGGAGATACCGGCCGGTGAATTCCTGATGGGTGATAATTCCGGCATTGGACGTCCGGATGAGCGGCCGGTTCATGCGGTTTACCTGGATGCCTTTAAAATCTCCAAATATGAAGTAACCTTTGACCAGTATGACTATTTTTGTGATCAAACCGGCAGGTCCAGGCCGGACAACAATTTTATCAAAGCAAGGGGGAGTAACCCGGCAACCAATATGACCTGGAATGATGCCGCGGCTTACTGCCAATGGCTGTCATCAAAATTAGGGAAAACCATCCGCCTCCCCACGGAAGCAGAATGGGAGAAAGCAGCAAGAGGAACGGATCAGCGCATGTACCCATGGGGAAATGAAACTGCCACCTGCGATTTTGCCAATTATGCTCAGTGTAATTATAATACCATCTCGGTAGGTTCTTATCCTTCCGGGGTTTCCCCCTATGGGGTTCATGATATGGCCGGGAATGTTTATGAATGGTGCTCTGACTGGTACGATCCTGATTATTACTCTTATTCTCCCCGTGATAATCCTCAAGGGCCTGCCAGCGGGCTTGGGCCTGTGATGCGCGGCGGCTGTGTGGGGCATGAAGCTTATAACATGCGGACGACCTTTCGTCAATATTATGGAAGGGAGTGGGGTTCCCACAACATCGGCATTCGCCTTGTCATGGAATAGGTAATTAAATTGATTTTAGTTGTTTTTGAGGTTATTATATTGATATGAAAAACAAAACGTATTTTATAACTTTTGTAATAGTGTCGGTTATGGTTCTTTTCTGCGCATCAGGACTTTTTGGTAAGAAGAAATACGATATTATCATCAAGAATGGAACTATTGTGGATGGTCTCGGTGGTAAACCGTTTCAGGCTGACGTTGGCATTCGCAAAGGGAAAATCGCCAAATTAGGAAAGCTTAAAACAAAAAAAGCGAAGAAAGTCATCGATGCCTCCAACCTGATGGTCTGCCCGGGGTTTATCGATCTTCACACCCACACGGACGACGACATCCTGGAACAGCCCAATGCCCACAACTACATTCGCCAGGGAGTCACCACTGTCCTGGGAGGAAACTGCGGCGGTTCCTTTTATCCCATTGGAGAGTTCCTGGAAAAAGTAGAACAAGGGAAAATTGCTCTTAATTTCTGCACCCTGGTGGGGCACAATACCATAAGAAGAAATGTTATGGGCAATATTGACCGGGAACCCACTGAAGAAGAAATGATGCAGATGAAGCAAATGGTAGAAAAAGCCATGCAGGACGGGGCGGTTGGGATTTCTACAGGGCTAAAATATATGCCCGGAGCTTATGCCAAAACCGAAGAAGTAATTGAACTGGCAAAAGTCGCGGCCAAATACCGGAGTGTTTATGCCACTCATATGAGAGAAGAAGGCCTGGGCATCCTGGAGGCGGTAAATGAAACCATTGAAATTGGAAAATTGGCAAAAATTCCCGTCCATATATCCCACCACAAAATTGCCAGTAAGGACAGGTGGGGCAGCAGTGTCAAAACCCTGGCAATGGTTGACAAAGCAAGAAAAGACGGTATAGATGTCACGTTGGATCAGTACCCTTATCCGGCCACCAGTACCGGTCTCACTATTCTTTTCCCTTCCTGGGCATTAGAAGGTAATCCCAAAGAATGGAAGAAACGGTGGAATGATCCGAAGGTAAAACCACGGCTCATTGAAGATATCATCAACAACATCAAACACGACCGCGGCGGCAGTGACCTCAACCGCATCATGATTGCCAGGTATTCTCCTGAGCCGGAACTGGAAGGCCTGACTATTGCTAAAATATTAAAAAACAAAGGCATCCCGGAGACGTTTGAAAACGGGGTTGAACAAATCATTCAACTCCAGGTAAAGACAATGGAAATGGAAGGACGGGTTCAGGCCATCTATTTTTGCCTGAGCGATGAAGACATTAAACGCATTATCAAACACCCGCTGACCTCCCATGCCTCGGATGGCGGCATAACCACCTTTAATGTAGGCAACCCCCATCCCCGGAATTACGGTACGTTTCCCAGGGTATTAAGGCTCTATGTCCGTGAAAAAGGCATATTATCTTTCGAGGCAGCCATCCGAAAAATGTCTTTTTTGCCTTCCAGGAGATTGGGTCTTAAGAAAAGAGGCTGTATCAAGAAAGGCTTTTATGCGGATATTGCGATTATTGATCCTTCTTCGGTCTCGGATACTGCCACCTGGGAAAATCCCCATAATTATCCCGAAGGCATTCCTTATGTGTTGGTTAATGGTCAATTGGTAGTGGAGAATAGTAAGATTACCGGTGCATTCCCTGGCATGGTCATTTATGGAAAAGGCCATAAAAAATGAACATCTATTTTGGCGGCTCGATTGCCGGTGGGAGGCAATACCTGGCGACGTATCAACAAATAGTGGCTTACCTTAAATCCTGTGGGCACCGGGTTTTAACCGAACATGTGGTTAAACCGGATGTATTTGAGTGGGAGAAAGATTTTACAGCGGAACAAATATACACCCGTGATATCCAATGGCTTAATGAATGTGATTGCATGATCGCTGAAGTGAGCAATCCATCGTTGGGAGTGGGTTATGAAATATGTTATGCTTTGCGGATAAACAAACCGGTGCTTTGCTTGTACCGGAAAGGCATATTTTTGACCCGTATGCTCATCGGTAATACATCGGATGGCTTGCTGGTCAAAGAATATCAAGAAGACCGGGAATTAGAAGAAATTATTGATATGTTCTTGGGAAAAAGGAAGGTTAAAAATGAATCTATTTATTTCGCATAGATTTATAGAGCTCAAAAACTTCGGCAGCCAGCTCATCCTGACGTTCAAGGCTGAAGGGACCGGACTGCGCTTTAACCAACCGGATTGTCCCATTTCCCAGGGGTTTCCAGCGCTCGGGGAAAAGATCGGAATGATAGCCAGCAAAGATCGCGATAACATCGCGACCCAATGCACCGGCTACATGTTGGCCGAGGGAATCATAACCGATATATAAATTGCTCAAATTTATCAATGCGGCGAATCTGCTCACTCCACCCTGGTATACTAAAAGCCGGACATCCCGAGACTTTGCTTCACTGCGCCTTACCCCTATTAACTCCGGGCTTTTTTCTGTGACTTCTGCGGTTTCGATTCCCATATCGCGAACGGTCCGCATGAGGGCATCGGCTTGATCGAACTCTTCCTTTCCGTATCCCCTGTCAAGTATAAGTATAACGCCATCGGAAAGGAGTTTTTGGACAATGCTTTTTTCAAACCGGGAGACGATTTCGGATCGGTACCTGACACGTTTTTCTTGATTTCCGCCAACCCCCAGGCTCATACTGACCACAAATGCTTTCCCTGCTGAATTAAGTCTTTCATAAACCTTATTTGCAAAAACATCATCCTCGGTCAGGAAATTGATCGTCGGATAAATCTTTTCAGCCTCTGATTCGGTACCGAAGGTTGCCTGGAGCCATTGGACCAAATCCTCTGCCTGGCTTGTTCCCTCCCATGTTTCACGATGTACCGAAGGCTCCCAGAAGAAATAACGCCTATCTTCAATAGCAGGGGAAAGGAGCGGCAGTAACCCGGATTGAAGAAGCCGGGAGTCCGTATTGACAATAATGTAATCCTCATCCTGTCCAAGATCGCAGGTCTCGCTTTCAAGTGCATGAATAACATGAAGCCATTTGAGAAACCTGTCCAACAAAACATCACGGCGGCCATATTGAAGATGGTGAACGCGAACCTCTGGTTGATTTCCTTTCAGAAGTAAGCCATTTTTCTGATTACATAACAACACGATTTCTACACCAGGAAACCTCTTCCTCATTTTCTCAATTACCGGACTGTTGAGGAGGACATCCGCACCAAGTGTCACTCGGGATAGGACAAAAATCTTCTTTACTTTGCCTATTGATTGGGCATCGAATTGTTTAGGCGAAGAGATACGCTCCATACGCTTCAACAAAGCAGCTTCATCACTCAGACCCCATTGATCGAGTCTTTCGTGCAACTGCTTTGCCTTTGGTAAAATTCGGATGCGAGAGATCAGGTGGGCCACAACCTTATGTAATGTCAATCTATCCTGGGTAAGAAACGCGTCGGACAATGGCTCGATCACCTGACCAAACAAGATATCTGTTCCCATCTGGGCTTGTGGTAACTCATCTGAAATCGCGGCATCTATGATGAAATCCAAAGCATCAGAAGCGAATTGACCCTCATGATGGCGCTCCATGAATTGTCGCGCTGCCCTGGCTGCATTGGTTCCCACTTGCTTATTCATCATGAATCACGTAATCGTATTCCCTTGATTCGTTATTGAGGGGAGTTCTATAATATACTTTATCACCTTCAAAAGAGATTTTGCACTGTCTATAATATCCATATGAATTCTCTCTCATTAATCATACTAAAACTGTAAGTCATTGTCAAATTTAGGTTGACCCAGGGTTTACAGGTCCCTCCAGGAGAACCGCTGTTTAAAGGTGGCAAACAGCATGCCCATCATCAACACATCTCGCCGGCTAATATCCAGCAATTCCACTACCCGGTTCAACACGTCCAGTTCCCGGTCGTCGAAATCCCCATCCACACAGGCCAGTTGCATTAATGAGTAAAGCAAAAGCCGTTTGGACTCTACACTGGTATGATTCAGCTGTTTCTGGATAATCGCAAGCAAGGTTTCAGGTCCTTCTGCTTTGTAAACGCTCAACGCTTCGCCCACTGTTTCCGTCAGCCACTCCTCTTGGTTGAACTCCTGGGTAATATTATGGGCTTTGGCAAAACTTTCCAAGGCATTCAATTCTGCCGGTTCTATCCTGGCATCCGCCACCACCATTGCTGTCCAGGCATAAACAATACCACGAGCAATGTCCTCATCTGTGATGACATCATACTTCTCGAATTGCTCTCTTAACCCCATGCATTTCCTCCTAAATTCGTTTGTTCGCTCAACATAATACGCACTTCGCTCCCTCTGCCGCCTGCCGTGTGTATTTTTCCTTCTCACTGGCAGCTAGAAAACTTTAAATATTATATTATATACGCAACCAAAAGTAAAAAGTTTTTTTGTCTGCCACTTTTTTTCCTTTTTTAATCATACCAGTTGTGGAGCGCAGCGGAGCTAAATTCTAAATTAACCGCTTTATCCAGGATTGAATACCTGTGGCAGCATGGGCCATAACCAACGGTTTTGTACACTTCCGTGAGACTATTTCAGGAATCGAATCTCTACCCAACTGGGCCAGGATGGGTTTCCTGGTGGCACCGATAACCAGGAAATCATGATTTTCCGTCTCTTTTAAAATGGCATGCACGGTATCATCTTCATAGGTAATCTTTACTTCAATCCGGTCAGAGGACAAATTACACCTCTCTGAGTGTTCCTTGACAAACGCACCGATATCAAATTTCCGTTTGGCACTTACGTCGTTGTAAACGTAAAATATGGTGATTTTTCCTTGTTCTTCCAACAGGAGACTGGCAATTTCAAAGGCAAAGGCCCCATTGGGTCCCCCTGCCAGGGGTAACAAGATATTTTTATAAGAAAGTTTTCCTCCACCTTTCAATGCCACCACATTACAGGGCGATCGTTCGATAATGGGGTCAATGGTACTGCTAAAAATAAATTGGCGGGTGCTGGTACGGCCATGCCAGCCAATGATCAACATATTGGCTTTTTTTTGCCTGGAGGCATTCACAATGCCCCGCGATATGTTGCGGCAATAGCGAATGGTTGAACTGATGGGAAACAGCGGTTCCAGGTAAAGCATGGTTTCAACAATGGCTTCCTTTCCTTCCCACATATAGTCTTTTGCCGCGGTCAGCGGGACTTGCTCCGGCACAGGAACCATGTGAATCAGTTCAATCCTGGCATTTTTGGCGGTACTGAGTTTGTATGTGGTTTGCACCATCTCAATGGCATTTTTGGGGTGGGCCACAGCCACCATGATCCGATACTCTTCACCTTCACCAGCAGGAGCTTCTTCGGCTTTTTCCTCTTCCAATACCTGGATTTCATCAGCAGTAACCACGGCCCGCTTTTTGGAATACCAATTGTAAATGATAATCCCGGTTATGATCCAGAGGGGAGAGATGATCCAGGCAATGATACTCATATGCAGCAACCAGAAGATCAATACCGCCTGGAGAATAATCGCCAGGATAGGAAACAAGGGGAAAAACGGCATAATAAAACCGTAGGTTAATTCATCCCCCATATGCCATCTGACCCGTATCACACACAAATTGACAACGAAAAACAGGATCAAAAACATCATACTGGCACTGGAAGCAACATCCATAGTAGGCAAAACAGTTGCCACCAGGATAACCAGCGCTGCTGTTCCCATTAACGCTGCCCAGGGGGTTTTTCTTTTTTTGGAGATTTGAGCAAAGAACGGCGATACCATACGGTCCCGGCCAAGCGCGTATAAGGCCCGGGTTGCCGAGTAAATGGTAGAGTTCAGGGCAGAGGTGGAAGCAAAAATAACCGCCAGGGTTAAGAGAAAATTTCCCATAGGCAAAAGCCTGGATATAGCTTCGCCAAACCCCCGTTCCCTGAAACTGCCGATCCATTGCCAGGGGGCACCTTCGACGCCGGGAGTCCCGGCTTTTACCGCCACCACCGTGGCAAAGGCAACCGCTACATAGGTCAGGGTGACAATAAAAACAGAATAAAGCATGGCTTTAGGTAAGTTCTTCCTGGGTTCAATGGTTTCGTCGCCGGCCTGGGCGATTACTTCATAACCTTCAAACGCCACATAGGTAAACCCCATGGTAATTAAAAGTTTTGCCCAGCCATTGGGCAGAAATGGTTGAAAATTCTGCAGGCGATAGGGGTCCTTAATCGTTATAACAACGCCGATCAACCCGATAACCACCAGGAATATTGTTTGCCCCAGGGTGAACAGCGCCCCGATTTTCCCGGTCTCGGATGCGCCGCGGTAATTGATAAAAATGAAAAAAACAGCTATCAGTACAGCCATTAGTTTCTCTGTTATCCCTGTAGAAAGAGGAAGCCAGGAAAGTAAGCCCAGGACTTTTAAATATCGAACCGTATAGATTGCAAAAGTAACGGCATACAAACTGCCGGCTACACTAGATGCATACCATTCCATCCAGCCGGCAACAAAACTGGGCCCCCTGCCAAAACCGATCCTGGCATAATTGTAGGCGCCCCCGGCATGGGGGATGGCTGAACTGAGCTCAGCATAAGAGGTGGCAGTGAACATGGCAATGATACCATTTAATAAAAAAGTCAGAAGAACGCCCCCGGGCCCTACCACATGGAGAGCATTCCCTACCCCTAAAAATACCCCGGCACCAATCATCATACCCAGTCCCATCATGGTGATATGGAACAGGTTTAATTCTCGAGATAGTTCCGATGAGACCGGTTCTTTACCTGCCATTTTTTAACTCATCCAATATTTCTCGAATGGAACGCAGCTTCTTTTTAGAGATCATCCCAATGGTTCTGCGGCTCCATAAAACCACAAAGGTAATAAAGAAAATACCACTGAAAATGATAATAACTCCCAGCGTTGTATCAAAATCCACTCATTTACTCCATTCACTGGTGATTGTTATTGAAGTTGCCGGACATCAGCCCAATGACCTCTTCTGCTCGTTTAGCCTCCAGTAATTTGCTGATCATCGAATTTTTCTTTAGAATCTTGACAATTTGCGAAAGCAGCATCAAGTAATCTTTATGCTGTTTTTCACCGGCAATAATCATGATGACTAATCGAACCGGTTCTCCATCCAACGAATCATAATCTTCGATGCTGTTTTTGTTTATTCCTATGGCAATAATAATGTTTTTGACATCTTCAATCCTGACATGGGGGACGGCAATGCCAAGCCCAATGCCTGTGCTCATCAGTTCCTCTCTTGAGAAGACAGACTTCCTGAGAGCTTCGGCATCTTCAACTAAGTTCTCATTTTTAACCAACCTGATGAGAGCTTCCAGGTTGTCTTTCTTTTTAGCCAGGTTTGAAAAAAAAACCAATTCCTTTTTTAGTATTGCATTTTTCAAGTCCATTAACAGTTTCCTCTTAGATGTAAGAGGGAATTTTAATCGAAATTCATTTAGAATTCAACCCCTCTGCGAGGCGGACAGCGTCACGAGGCGAAGCACGATGCACGATATCCGAAACAAAGGGGTGTCCTTCGGACGATTTTAAAACGCCTTCGGCGATTCCACCGATAGTATAGGTGCATTGTTTTGGTCATTGGAATTTGTTTGGAATTTGGTTCTTTCTTTTCTTCTCATCTTTTTCGCTTCTTCTTCTCCCAGCGTTACTGATGCTACATAAAAGTCATATTATCATGCAATGTGCACATTTTGGGTAAACAGCAGTAGAACCAAATCTGTATCACAATAGAATGTTGAGGGCAGACAGGATGATGGTTGCGCTTCCCTATTGAGTAGGTATTTTTACCTATTTTTCAGAAATATCTTGAAATTTCCTTTCTGGTGTGATAATCTATAATTTCGAGAACGGAAGAGTTGAAGAAAAGTTAGTAAATGCTGAAAGCTTAGGGAGTTGGAAGAGAGGCAGTGGTTAAGTTGAGATGGACAAATCAAGTTGGTAGTGGCAGAGAGGTTGATAGAGCAGTGCTCAACCCTGAGGGGCGGAAGCTTGCTAAGAAAGGAATCAGGGATTTCTTGATCATTCTTGACAATGACCCCATGATATGCGATTTTCGTCTAACACTGTACTATTAACTAAAAGCGAAAAACAGTTCGATTTTTCTGAGAAAATCACTTCATTTATGGCTATATGCCAAAATTCAAGGTGATCGACTCTGTTTGCTTTACCATGCCCGATGCTCGGTAAGCACGGATGAAGAGGTTTGCGAGTTATGACAGGCCAGAGTACCGATCGAACCCTTTTTGCGTGGTTGCTGCTGGCTAGCCTGCTTGGCCTCTCGCTTGGCGTGCCGTTCAGAAGCGCGTTTCTTGGCGACTCCGATCCGCAGAGAATCTGGCTATGGGCTGGGATGGAGTTCCTTTTCCTCCTTGCTCCAGCATCTGCAGTAGGAGTGTGGTTGGGTAGAAAGGTGGATTTGGGTCCCAGGCTGATGAGAGAGTTTGTTTTGCAGACTCCCGGACGCCTGAAACGAGCGTTCTCAATCCTCATTCCATCGACAGCCATCGGTTTGGTGTTCGGAATCCCGTTGTCCTTAGGACCGGGCTCCGCGTACCTCGGGCCAGGCATCGCCAAGCCGACGGCTGTAGAGTTCTTCCTTGGAGCGCTGAGTGCCGGCCTCACGGAGGAGATCCTCTTTAGGCTGGGTCTGATGACGTTTTTCGTGTGGATTCTCAGGTCGATTGTGAATAGACCCACATTTGCCGGACCTTCCGTAAGCATTGGGAACATAATGGCTGCCCTTGTATTCGCGGGCGCACATCTCCCTCATGTCGTGATGTCCGGCACAGCCCCCTGGGATCTTGTGATGGGGGTTGTGCTATTCAACGGCTTTGCGGGCATCGCCATGGGATGGCTCTATACTCGGTACGGTCTCATCTCGGCCATACTCGCCCATTTCCTTGGTGACGTGGTGGGGTATGCGATTCCAAGCATGATTTGACGAGCATGCTCTCAAAACTCAGAAAAAAGAAAAGGAGACATGCAAGTTTTTATAACATTGATGTTGATGGGGTCGAGTCTCAACATTGAACATTTCTGTTGCCTTTTGTCAAATGCTGACAGACTGACCAAGAATTCAAAATTTCGGGTTTTTAAGAAAACAGACAAAAAATCTCTGACCCACTGACTTTATAACCTTTCGCCGCAGGCGATTTAAACTTGCCCGAAGGGCACCTTATCTCTCGTACCGCACGGGCACTCTAAAAAAACTACTGCCCTCCGTGCGGATCTATTACACCATACTTTTATCTACAGGATGGGCAGAAATATCTGTGAACTCAAAAAACGTTAAGCCTGCCCATCCTGAAACTCCTATAAAACTCTATCAGAACTTTTTTTGCCTCCGGCGACCAGGGGGCTCTTTTCGAGAAAACTGCCCCCCTGGACCCCCCGCAAAAGCTTTTCATACACGGTCAGTCATCGTACCACGCTTCATAAGGGTATTTCCAATTAGTGCCATTTTACTTCCCTCTTAATTATTACTTCCAGAAGCACCATAGTAAATCGCATTGAAAAATAATTTAAACGTTCCGTGAGTCTGGGCCCGGTGCTGAACCGGGAAAGCAAAAATAACAATTTTTCCCTTTTGAACCCTGAACTCCACCACAGCAGGTTTTTCCGAAAGATATTTTTCACCGATCAACCACCCACTCTGTAGAATATTTTCCCGGACATACCTGACCGGGATGGCAACACCATCTTTAAAATCTCCCGCACTTACCTGGAGAATAGGACTGTTACGAAAAAGCGCCAGACTGTTGGCCGGCATACCATATCCCAGGGGGTGAAAGGTGTCTATATTAATTTTTACCGTAGAACCGGGACAATAAAACTCATTCCTGGGGATATCGGCAATGGAATTTTGAACCGGGAGTTTAAAAGCTTTTTGGGCAAAATCATATGCACCATTCAATACAATCAACGTGCCGCCATCTTCCACGAATTTTTTCAAATTTTTTTCTCCAGCCTCACCAATTCCACCCCGGTATTCCGGGGGAATTTTTTTATTGTCTTCATCCGTATCCATTCCTCCTCTTCTCCTTCTTTCCCTCAATCCTGTTTTTATTCGTTTGTATGAATCGCTGGGAATAACAATGACATCATAGTTTTTTATTTTTTTCCAGTTTTGAATATCTTTGTTGAACAGGGGAGTGAACTGAAATTCAAAATCCGTTAAAAGCCAATCGGTCCACCCGGCATCCATATTACCGCCGCTGTAACGTTTATATATACCCAAGCGCGGCTGTTTTAATTTCAATGCTTTTCCAGGCGGTTCATTTTTTAAAGCGAAAAAGTCCATTCCCAGTTCCCGGCTGAGGATTTGAATCTCTGATGCCAAACCGGACCCGGACCGGACAAAAATCGTACCGGCAGGAAAGAATCGCTCACTGTTCCTGAAACCTTCCCGGACCCAGTATATATCCATTCCTTTTTTTAACAACCGGTTAAGGGCTTTAAAGCTGTCGTTATACCTGTGTTCAAAAATGAATCCTCTCTCCCCGGTTCCTTCTACTCTTCCTTCCGGGGGCAGGATATCCTCCCGGATTTTACTCAGGTGAATATCCGGGAGCGGTTCAAGAATAGGAATGGCTTCCACTCCCATATGTTCGCTTACCGAGTAAGTGGTCAGGTCATATGGACGGAGGGGCTCCCGGTCACCGTGACTGCGGGTCCATGCATTGTCCGGGTAATTCACCTGTTCCAGGAATGAAAGGATAAACGCCCGCATGGGCTGGGCACAAAGAATAACAAAACTACCGCGGCTAAACATCCGCGACCCCATTTGAAAATCTTTTTCCAATCCATGTATTTCTATGCCGTTCATTTGAAAAATCCAGGCCAGTTTCACTGCCGTTAGAAAATCATGCTGATCTCGGGGGATAATAAATGCAAACGGCGGTTCGGTTTTGCCACTTTTAATATTTCCTCTGGCTTTTTGAACCGTATTAAAGAGTAAGGTATTTTTATACCTGGCACCCAATTCCAGCACAGCTTTTGAAGCGATGATTTTTTGTTCCACAATGTCGCGGAGTCGCCACCAGCCGCCTTTCCACAATCGGGGCATGGTCATCTGGGGTTTGTATTCGGGTCGGCCCCGCGTTCCCTCCAGTTGATCCGGCAAAATGTAAATGGGGTCTGCCCATTTTGCACTGGCGGATTCGGTTAACATACCGCTAATATTATGATAGTTTGTAGACATATGAAATGAGGCCTGCCACCACCCGGTAAAAGGTGCACCGGATTCGATCCCGCTTTTTCCTGCATTTTCCAGCGCCACAGCCATATGAGCGCCGTACAACTGGTGTTCCCGCCATATCAGCGGGTCTACATTGGGATGAATCGGGTCCAAATACGGAGGTATGTAAAAACGTGCCCCACTACTTCCGAAGTGATGATGATCCACATACGATTGGGGGACCCAATCCCGGTACACCAATTTGGCAAACATCCGCGACTCCTTTTGGGTTAACTGGTAAGAATCCCGGTTGTTGTCATGCCCCGTATAAAAATGATACAAATAAGGAAGCCGGGTGTTGTCGAATTCAGTACCTTTGTACTTGTAAAACCACTCTTTTACCATATTCAATCCATCCGGGTTAAAACAGGGAATGATCAGGAATATGGTATTCTTAAGAATCTTTTTGGTAACGGCATCATCTCCCACAGCAAGACCATAAGCCAGTTCCGGTGTACACTGGGTTCCTCCTACTTCTGTGGCATGCAGGGAATAGGTTTGTACGGAAATGTATTTTCCTTCGTTAATAAGCTGATCAATCTCTGTATCGCTTAACCCGCGGGGGTCTGCCAGTTTTTTATTGATCTTTCGATATTTTTCAAGATTCTCCAGGTTTTCCGGTTCCGAAATGATAACTACGATAAATGGATTCCCCAGGGTGGATTCCCCTAATGTTTTTACCATGATTCGATCAGAATGCATGTCAAGAACCTTAAAATATTCTACGATTTTTTGCCATCCCGCCAGTTTGCCGTCTGTTCCCATTTTAAAACCAAAAAATTCTTGCGGTGAAGGAAGCTTTTGGGTGTTAGCGTTTACATTGATCAACGTCCCCAATAGAAATAAGAATAAAACGGTACTGATCCGAATGAGATTAAAAAAGGCTTTTCGTTTCATAACATTGTCCTCCTTTTCGATTAGACTGTATTTTAGTGCAAATAAAAAGGTATTTCAAGAGGAAAGAGAAAATCAGTTGGCAGTTGGCAGTTGGCAGTTGGCAAAAGAGGAAACGAAGAAGAGAAGAAAAGATGAAAATTACAAATCACAAATTACAAATCCTTCTTTGGAAACGGAATACAGATTATCCCAATGAGGCCAAGATGTCAAAAAGCGCGGTACAATGATTGTCCGCATATCAAAAGTTTTTGCGGGGTCCAGGGGCGGTTTTCTCAAAAAGAGCCCCTGGTTGCCGGAGGCAAAAAATTATGTGTTTACCTGTTGACTGAAACGCGGAGAACGAATATAATATGTAACGCGCCAAAAATGGCGCAGCAAAATGTTTGTTTTTCACCCACGAATCTTTAAACACAGAAATAGGAGGTTAAGATATGGCTCAATTTACAGGTACAATCACAAATGCTTTCCGCCCTGAGGGTGGGGTTAATATCGCTGTTAAAGGGATAGAAGATGATAGAGTTATTGTTGCTCCCACCGGTCCGACATTCAATTTTGACAAAAAAGTGGATGGTAAGACCTTAACATTTACGATGGCTCCCTCATCAGGAACAACGGAAGAACCACGTAAAGTCAAGGTTGAGGTAAAGAAAGGCTCTGAAAAGGTAACAATAACCCCTACCCATTGGGAAGTAGAGATCACCAGTTCATCTTCTCCGACAGAGGTTAATGTAACCATTTTTATAGAATACAAATGACTCTGTGATAAAAGGCTCGTTTAAATTTCTACGTCTGTATTCAAGACTGCGCTTGAAACAAAACCACCTGCGGTGGGACACGCAATATGTAAAACATGTTGCCCTATTACCGCATTGTAAATGCCTTTTTTGGTTTGGCCATTTATTTTTGTGAGGGTGCCTGATTGTAGTGCTAACACTGGGGCACCTTCAAAAGCCAACATTATCTGCGTGTTGCGTTTCTTCCCCATCTCTTGTATAATTTTGATCTTATCCGGGTTTCGGATTACTCAAGAACAGGAGAAATTAAATGTCGGACGAACCTCATCAAGGCAGCAGGGAGATTAAACTGGAAAATCAATTAAACCTCAGCAAAGATTTTCCGCCGCCGACGTATGAAGAATGGAGAGCGGCAGCCGAGGCCTCCCTGGAGGGTGCTTCTTTTGAAAAGAAGCTGGTTACCCAAACCTATGAGGGGATTGATTTGCAGCCTATTTATACCGGGGAAGATATTGGGAATCTTTCTCACCTGGGGCAAAAGCCGGGTTTCCCTGGTTTTGGCAGGGGAACCAGGGCCTCTGGGTACCCAGGGCAATCATGGGAAATATGCCAGGAAATTCCGGCTGTTTTTGCCGGTCAATTCAATGAAATACTAAAGCATGATTTGCAGCGGGGGCAGACCGGTATTGCCCTGGGATTGGATCGGGCCTCGCGGATAGGGCTGGATTCCGATGCCGCACCTGCAGATGATGTGGGCAAAAGCGGGATGGCTATTTCAACGTTGGCGGATTTTTCAACCGCGCTGGCAGACATTAATATCAAACAGTTTCCCCTTCATATCGACACCGGGTATTCTGCGATGGAAGCGTTAATGCTTTTAAGGGCTTTTACGGAGCGGCAAGGTGAACGTATCGATGCCATAAACGGGAGTATCGATGCAGACCCCCTGGGTTTCCTGGTGGTACACGGCAAGCTGCCGGTTTCATTGGACACCGTATTTGACCGGATGGCGCGGGTGGTGCGCTGGGCCGGAGCACATGCTCCCCAATTAAAAACCATTGGTATTAGCGGTTTACCTTATCATCATGCCGGGGCGGATGCGGTGCGGGAGTTGGCTTATGTGTTGGCGACCGCTGTCGAATATATAAACCGGCTGCTGGAGCGGGGGATACACATCGATACCATTGCCGGTAATATGCGGTTTACTTTTGGTATGGGTGCCTTTTATTTCATGGAAATTGCTAAAATCCGGGCGGCCAGGATGCTGTGGGCTAAAATCGCAGCCGCCTGCGGCGGCAACAGTGCGTCGCAAAAAATGACCATTCACGCCAGGACGTCAACCTATAACCAGACCCGGTACGATCCTTATGTAAATATGTTACGTACCACTACAGAAGCTTTTTCTGCTGTGGTGGCCGGGGTAGACAGTCTGTTTACCAATCCCTTTAACGAAAGATTCGGTTCCGGGGATGAATTTTCCCGCCGCACAGCCCGTAATACCCAGGTTCTCCTCAAAGATGAGTCCCGGCTGGATTGCTTGATCGACCCGGCTGGCGGTTCCTATTTCGTGGAAACGTTAACATTTCAGGTGGCCCAAAAAGCGTGGAAACTGTTCCAGGATATCGAAGCCAAGGGCGGTATGCTGAAAGCGTTACGATCGGGTTTCCCCCAGGAGGAAATCAAGGCTGTAGAACAAAAACGAAAAGCAGATATTGCCAGGCGAAAATCTATTATTGTGGGCACCAACTTTTCCGCCCATGTAAAAGAGAAAAGACTGGAAACCACATTCCCGGATTACCAGGCCGTACACAGTAAAAGAACTCAGTTCCTGGAAAAATATAAAGAAGCCAGGAGTGTGGAGCAAAAAGCTGAGATAAAGGAAAAATTGTCTCAATTAAAAAATGCGTTTATCTCTGGTTGGGAAGACGTGATAAATGCCGGAGCCGAAGCATTTTTGGCAGGTGCCACTCTTGGAGAGGTTACAGCGGCAGCCGGTGGGGGTGAAGGAGAATCAATTACCGTTACCCCCCTGGAACCCCGCAGGGCAGCAGAAATGTTTGAAGAGCTTAGAGATGTGGTTGAAGCTTATAAGAAAAAAAACGGTTCAGGCCCCAGGGTTTTCCTGGCCACCATGGGGCCTTTGCCCCGATATAAAGCCAGGGCGGATTTTTCTCAATCTTTTTTCGAAGTGGGTGGATTTGACGTCATTTATCCGCAGGGAGAGGGATTCAAAACACCGGAAGCTGTGGTGGAGGCTGCTGCTGCATCTAAGGCACACGGGGTGGTGATTTGTTCCACGGATGAAACTTACCCGGGACTGGTTCCCCCCATTACCCGGGGATTGAAAGAAAAAAATCCTGATATCATCGTGGTCCTGGCCGGGAATCCCAAAGACCAGTTGGAAACACACCGACAGGCCGGGGTGGATGAATTTATCTACTCAGGTGTAGATGTATACCAGGTACTTGCAAATATTTTAAGCCGAATGGGGGTACTGTTATGAGTAAGAAACCGGATTTTACAACAATAGATTTAGACCTGGGGGCGGCTGAAATATCGGAGGAACAGTGGCGGGAACAATTTAAAAAGGAAACCGGGCGCAGCGTGGAAGAATCTCTCTGGCATACCATGGAGCAGATCGATGTGAAGCCTTTGTACCTGGAAGCAGATATGCGACAGTACCGGCACCTGGATTATATGGCGGGGATACCTCCATATTTACGGGGTCCCTATGCCACCATGTACGTGCAGCGGCCCTGGACGGTACGGCAGTATGCGGGTTTCTCCACCGCTGAAGAAAGCAATGCTTTTTACCGCCGTAATTTAGCTGCCGGTCAGAAAGGACTTTCAATCGCCTTTGACCTGCCCACTCACAGGGGGTATGACTCCGACCATGAACGGGTAGTAGGAGATGTGGGAAAAGCCGGGGTTGCCATCGATTCCGTCGAAGACATGAAGGTATTATTTTCCGGCATTCCCCTGGATAAAATGTCGGTATCCATGACCATGAACGGAGCGGTTTTGCCGGTGATGGCCTTTTACATCACGGCCGCCGAAGAGCAGGGTGTTAGCAGGGAACAATTGACCGGCACCATTCAAAACGATATTTTGAAAGAGTACATGGTGCGAAACACTTATATCTATCCGCCCAAAACCTCCATGCGTATCATCGCGGATATTTTTACGTTTACTTCCCGGCACATGCCCAAATTCAACAACATCAGTATTTCCGGGTATCACATGCAAGAAGCCGGTGCTACAGCGGACCTGGAAATGGCCTATACATTGGCCGATGGTTTGGAGTATGTGCGAACCGGTATCGAAGCCGGGTTAAACATCGATGATTTCGCCCCCAGGATTTCTTTTTTCTGGGGATCGGGTATGAATTATTTTATGGAGGTAGCCAAAATGCGGGCTGCCCGTGTTATCTGGGCCAAACTTATCAAGCAATTCAATCCCAACAATCCCAAATCCATGGCTCTCAGGGCACACACCCAGACATCCGGTTGGAGTTTGACTGAGCAGGACCCCTTCAACAATGTTGTGCGTACCTGTATGGAAGCCATGGCTGCGGCAATGGGTCATACCCAATCGCTGCACACCAATTCGTTGGATGAGGCCATGGCGCTGCCCACGGATTTTTCAGCCCGGATTTCCAGGAACACTCAATTGTATTTACAGTATGAGACCAACATCACTAAAGTCGTGGACCCCTGGGCCGGTTCTTATTATGTAGAAAGTTTAACTGATGCCCTGTTGAAAAAGGGATGGGAGCATATCCTGGAAATAGAGTCCCTGGGAGGAATGACCAGGGCCATTGAGGCGGGTATTCCTAAAATGCGAATTGAAGAAGCTGCAGCCCGGCGTCAGGCGCGCATCGATTCCGGGCAAGAGACCATTGTCGGTGTTAATAAATACCCGCCTGAACATGAAGAGCCCATTGAAGTTCTTGAAGTGGATAACACGGCAGTGCGGTTATCCCAGGTCAAGAGGCTGGAGCAAATAAAAGCCGGGCGGGATGGTGAAAAGGTCCGGGTTGCCCTGGATGCGATTACCAGGTGTACTGAGACTGGAGAGGGGAATTTGTTGGATCTTTCTGTCAAAGCGGCCCGTGTACGGGCCACATTGGGGGAAATTTCTTATGCTATTGAGAAAGTATGTGGAAGGTATCAAGCCATGACCAAGACGATTTCAGGTATATACAGCAGTGAGTTCGGTTCAAGTGAGGGTAATGCGGTTGATGTTGAGCAGGTGCGCCGCATGGCGGATCGATTTGCAGAGAAGGAGGGCCGCAGGCCCAGGATATTGATAGCCAAGATGGGGCAGGATGGGCATGATCGTGGTTCAAAGGTAATTGCCGCGGCTTATGCGGATATGGGATTTGATGTGGATGTGGGGCCGTTGTTTCAGACGCCTGAAGAAACGGCTCACCAGGCTGTGGAAAATGATGTTCATATTGTGGGCATGAGTTCTTTGGCTGGGGGACACAAGACTTTGCTGCCCAAATTAATTGAAGAACTCAAAAAATTGGGGCGTGAGGATATTATCGTGGTTTGTGGTGGTGTGATACCTGTGCAGGATTATGAGTTTTTGTATGGGCATGGGGCTTTTGCTATTTTTGGTCCTGGCACGAAAATCCCGACGGCGGCTATTAGGATCATGGAAGAAGTGAATAAGCGGTTTACTTAATCGATTGAGCCACGAAGGACACGAAGGGGCACGAAGAAGAGAAGATGAAAATGATACCGATGGGAAATACCCTTATGAAGCATGGTACGATGTTTGACCGTGTATGAAAAGTTTTTGGAAGTCCAGAAACCTTTTTTCAAAAAGGTTTTTGGCCGCCGGAGGCAAAGTTTTGAAAGAGTTCTTATAGAGTTCAGGATGGGCAGGCTGAAAGCTATATAAATTTTTTTTGATTTTCTGCCCATCCTGTAGATAAAAATATCGGTTAGTAGATCCACACGGAGGGCATCATTTTTTTCAGATTGCCCGTGCGGTACGAGAGTTCTCGTCGAAGAAGGGAAGATATATTTTATTTTTGTGGCCCTTTTCCGACTTGAAATTTTGTTACAGGTATGATAATCTACTTATCTAAAGGTGGTTGTGGTAAAATGTTAGAAAATAAAGGATACTTTTTGGGAACCCCACGCAGATCAACAATAGATAAGAATGTCATGCAACGGAATAAAAAATCATCACAATAGGAAGCCGGAGAATGGAGAATGAAGAATACAAGGAGTTGAAGTTGGGATAAAAAAGATCGTTTATCTCGAGCCTTATCCCCAGGAAGAAGCAAAGAAAATAATTTCAAATGGAAAAATTGATGAGAAGCCCTTTGAGGGTGTTTTATTTAACGGATATTTTAGACTTTTTGGAGGTGTACAACATGATTATCTGTGAAAAATGTGGTTCAATTGCCTCTTACAATAGTTACTTTGGTGCCTATTTATGCGGTAATTGCCATACAAAAAACTATCCTTCTGCGGAAAGTACTAATGAAAAGAAAGAAAATACGGAAATAGGTATAATGGAGCGTATTAATGATATGAAAGATCGGTTGAGCCGTCAGCAGCCCTGAAAGGCATAAAGAAAAGAAAGTCAGTATGGCGATGTAAGAAAGGGGTACCGTTGTGTTGTGAAATGAACGACTCCTACAAGGTGTGGACACGGTCCACTTTTTTTAAACCACGAAGGACACGAAGACAGAGAAGAAACAGCAACTTCTTTTTCCATCAAAATACAATAAAATTTTGATTCCGGGCTTTTTTATTAAAACGCAGCCCGGTTCGATAAATTCCCGGTGGACAAAATCGAAATGGAGCCGCAGCTAGAAAAGGAATCCCATCGTCAATCAAAAATTTCTTACAGAATTATTTTTTAATTTGGCTTATTTTTATAAATAATTGACATATATTTAAAAAATAAGGCATAAAATTAAATTTAATTGGCATAAATATTTATTTAAAAGTCATAAAAATAAAAAAAACTGGCGGAAAAATTGATTTTGCCCTGCGGGCATGATAAAATGGGCTGTGACTCTGTTGGGAAACCGGGCGGATTTTACCTTTTCCCGGTTACCGGCAGTAAATACCGATAAAAACAAGTTGGAGAAAACAATGGCAAATGAAGATGCAGCAGAAGTTAAGAAAACGTCGGAAGCCATCAAGGCGCTAGTTGCTTACAAACCGCGAATCAAACGGGGGCAACTGGTGGATATGGATGAGTTGGTGTCATTTATTTCCGGGCGAACCGGTTTGAATGAAGGAACAATACTCAATGTATTGATGGAACTTCGCGACAGCCTGGTGTTTTTTGCCAGGGCTGCCCGTTCGGTTCGCGTGAAAGGACTGGGAATTTTCGGTCCCAGTATTAACCTGGAAGGTAATTTCAGTCTCTATCACAAACCGGATAAGTGGCTGAAAAACGAGCTCAATAAACCACGTACCCTCAAGGGTTATTTACTGAACGAGGATATGATTGGCAAATCATTAAATGATCTTATTGACCGCTGGAACCAGGAGCACCCGGATGACCCCATTAATATATAAAAAAAGAACATTGGACTTCACGGCACCATGGTCCTTGATATTCCCGGGGACATCAAGAACATTCCTTCCTCATTGGACCCGCGAGGTGCATTAAGGCGAATGGAGAAAAAAGGGGCCAGTCAAGAAATACTTTTTGTTTCTTTTATTTGCTTTATTAAATCTAATGTACGCTCTTCACTTTTTTTATCGCCAATTTTCTTGAAGATTTCCAGGGCATTTTGAAGGTATGATAAAGCCTTCTGAGGCTGCCCCAGGTCACGATAAACCAGGCCGATATTGCCCAGAACGAATGCCTCACTATGTTTATCGCCCAGTTGCCTGCCCAATTCCAGGGCATGTTGATGGTAAGTTAATGCTTTCTGCGGTTGACCCAGCGCACGGTATACACGCCCAATATTGTCTAATTGAACGGCTTCCCCCTGTTTATTGTCTAACTGCATATCCAACTCCAGCGCTTGTTGATGATAAGTTAATGCCTTATCGGGCTGATGGAGGCCGCTGTAAACCAGGCCAATATTTCCCAATTGAATAGCTTCCCCATATTTGTCGCCCAATTTCCTTTTTAATTCCAGGGCTTGAAAATGGTATTTCAGTGACTCTTGAGGTTGTCCCAGGTCATAGTAAACTAGACCAATACTACCCAATATGGATGCCTTGCCATCTTTATCTCCAGCTTGCTTGCCAAGTTCAAGGGCTTTTTGGTAGTATGATAATGCTTTCTGTGGGTGCCCCAGGTTACGGTAAACCAGGCCAATATTACCAAGTTGATTAGCTTCTATTCGTTTAATACCCAGTTGACGTGACAAATTCAATCCTTCCCGGAGGAAAGTTAAAGCCTTCTTCGGTTGACCCAAATCGAAGTAGATACGTCCAATGTTTCCTAGTTGAACGGCTACTTGTTGTTTATGTCCCAGTTTTCTGGCTAATTCCAGCCCTTGCTGAAGGTGCATCAACGCTTTCTGCGGTTGGCCAAGGTCACGATAAACAAGACCAATGTTGCTAAGATGACTATGCTCTGCTCTTTTATCTCCAAGCTTTCTAGCCAATTCCAGCCCTTGCTCAAGGAACATTAAAGCTTTCTGCGGTTGACCTATTTCATGGAAAATACGCCCGATATTTCCCCGTTGAATGGATTCTCCCTCTCTGTCATCCAGTTCTATAGCTAATTGAAGAGCTCTTTGATGCAATCCCAGGGCCTTATGCGACTGTCCTAAAATACTGTAAGCCAGGCCGATGTTGTTCAAAACAGATTCCTCCTCACGTCTGTTGCCATATTGGATGATCAATTCCAGGGCTCTTTGGTAATATGTTAAGGCTTCTTGCGGACGGCCCAGGTCACTGTAGACTGCTCCAATGTTGGCCAGTTGAATGGATTCTCCCCTTTTATCACCCATTTCTCTTTTCAATTCAAGAGAATGCTGATGGTAATCTAAAGCTATCTGTAACTCGCCAAGATTTACGTATAAATTGCCAAGGTTTGATAACAATTGTGAAATTCGTCGGGAATCAGGTTCCTTTTTCTTCTTTTCCTCAGCGAGCAAATTTTCAAGGAAGGAAACCTGTTCGGAATCTTTCTCGTAACCTTCAAGTTCAGCACTGATTTTTTCTTCGAGAAAAGCCTGATAATCCTCCTCTATAAAAAAATCAAATGAAGCTGTCCGGAAAGACCAGAAATCCGGGGCTTTCCATTGCAAGCCTTTGTAAAGGACGTCAGAAGGCAGCAGGTAAATCACGACCTTTTTATGCCGTGAATAAAACTCCCGTGTCAGGTTTAACAACGAATAGGCGGCAGCCCCGTTCTCCTTTTTCAAACTATGCTCAAGACCGTCAACCATGTATAGGGTATTGGGGGAACCCTCAAGGGGAAACAATTCACTTAAATCCTTTACTTCCGGGTTCCATTGGATTGCTTTTATTTTAAATTCATCCTTAAATTTTGCTGATAATTCTTTTTCAATGACTTTTCGGGCCAGGGGACCTGAAACTCCTACCAGTAAAAATCCACCCCTATCTTTTGCAGCCCGGAGCAGTTGCACCAATTCATTTAGATCATCCTGGACTTTAGAACTTAGACTTAGGGTGTGTTCAGACACGGTATTTCTACTTTAAAAGCGGTTTTACAATGGGGTTAATGGCTGTCCATCGTTTGTCGTTTAAATACTCCAATACCACTTTGGAATGGAACAACTCCACCAGGGTATTGTGATCCTCCACTGGTTCACCGCTGGCTATTGCTTTCAATACATCTATATGCCGTTTCTCAAGGCCCCTTTCATATTCGTTCCTCAGGTCTGCAATCACCGCCCTAACCGTATCGATTTCAATGGTATCAAATCCTTTTGCTATTGCTTTAACACACGAATTTCTTAAAATTCTCACAAATTCCCTCGGAACTCCTGCTGAATTCTCAATCATCAACTCGACGGCCTCTTTATCGATACGCTTGATATCTATTCTCTTTTTCAAAAACTCTCTCATGCAGCCGGAGGGGTCGATTGCCCCGCTTCCCTCCCTCTCCCTGACTTTTATGTTAGGCAGAAAGAAAGAATTACCAAACGTACCGGTTAACTGTTTAAATTTGATGGAATAATAAAGTGCAATGGGAACCGTATAGATAATTTTACACCGGGGGATGGTCATATAGGTCCCTGCATTAACAAAAAGCGCTTCCGCTTTCGTGATATCAGGAATTTTTTCAAGGTCATCGATGATAATCAAAAGTTCTTTATTTTCCAGTTTTGAATCGATGTAGGTAACCAGTATATTTATTACACTTACGAGTCCGTTGATATTCCGTTTAATGGTCTTCCTAACATTATCTCTCAAGGCCAGTTCCCGCAGCAAAATCATGGATACCCGGTTGAAAAAGTTGTAAATCCCTTTTGCCAGGGAAACAGGTTTGTTTTCGTCTTCAAATCCTTCTATGTCGGCTTTAGAATAGTTCACCCATTTTTCCACGCGTTTCAACACACCGCTGGTAAAAGAAATCCCTGCGTCACTGGCTTTAATATACAAATAAGCCGCAAAACTGAGAAGAAAATCGATGTAATCGATATCGATAATATTCAGTATCTCACTGATGGAGTACTTGATTACAAAAAACTTTTCCCGGATTTCCGGCAAGACGGAAAAGCGATTAAGTTCTGTAGATTTACCGCAGCCCATATGACCGGAAAAAAGGATTTTGTCGTTACCAGCGCTGGTCAACAGGTAGGTTTTTAACTCTTCCATGGGATTATCCGGCCGGTCAACATAAAAAGTAGATGAAGCAGATGCAGGAATTCCTTTTATGTCCTCAAAAACCAGGGACGTTTGTTCATTAAGGTTTATAATGGCCTTTTCAAGGGTTTTGGCTTGCAGTTTAAATTCCTGGTGTATTAAAGCACCCTTTTTTTTATCTTTTTCTATTTCATTCATATCAGTAGCTCCTGCCTTTCAGAATTTAATAATACCACAGGTATCAGTATTTTATCACTTTTCCCCTAAAAAAATCCACAGAATATTCAAAAAAATCAAAGAAAACTGATTTTGCACAGAAACGCCACACCACGGTAAGGGATACCGGAATTGGCATTCCCGGGGATAAGAAGGTCGATTGAACTCCTATAGGGTGTGGACGCCGTCCACTTTGTACTCCTCGCCGAAGGCGTTTAAAATCTGTCCGAAGGACACCTCTTTTGTTTGTAATTTGGGATTTGGGATTTGGAATTTCCGGGCAAGCCAAGATCCTTTTTGGTTCCGGCTTGCCCGGCTTGCGGCTGGAGCTTCTTCAATACAACCAAATCATTAATATGCAACTTTAGTTGTACAAATTTTTAATTTATTTTCATACCAAAAATACGACTTTCGTTGTATTGACATCTACCTCTCATTCGCTTACTATAAAAGTATGATATTCGATTGCTTTATTGGAATTAATGTCAAGAATAAAGTAAGTAAAAATAAAAGAAGTTCAATTTTTAAGTCCAGGTTGTCCTGGAACTAATCTCTAAAATTTAACACACCAGGAGGCATTTACAATGAACAAGAAAAGATGTTTGAGTCGTAAAATCTCTTTTATTATTTTGTTGGTCTTTGTTTTATGCAGCTTTATGGCAACAAGCTCATGGGCAGCTAAAAAAGTCGAGTTTTACCAGGCAAAGGCAAACGATTATATCAAGCTGCTTAATAAAAACAAAGACAAGGAACGTTCAGCAATCGGTAAAACCCTGGGCCTGACCCAGGATGAAGAATTTAAATTGCTGGGCAAGAGAACGGATTTCAACCGGGTCACCCATTACCGTTATCAACAATCATTTAAGGGCATCCCGGTCTGGGGTATGCAGACCAATGTAGGCATCGGCCCGGGCAATAACGTGGTTAGACTTCACGGTACCATTATCCTGGATACTCCCAGGGACATCGCCGGCATTCCCGCTTCATTGGACCCGCACGGTGCATTAAAGCGAATGAAAGAACTGCATAAGAAAAAAGATAAGGGAGCCCAATGGCACTTTAGAAATGAAGAATACGGGACGTATATTTATATCGATAAGAAAGGAAAGGCCCATCTCTGCTATGTGGTTTCCTTTTTTGCCGATACGGAAAAAGGGAATCCCTCGCAATTTATTTACTTTATCGATGTCAAGACCGGTAAAGTCCTTCACTCCTTCGATATGCTGAATTACGCCGCGGGTACGGGTCCGGGCGGTAACCTGAAGACCGGTTACTATTACTATGGCATCGATTACCCGGGTTTTTGCGTCACTGAAGCGGCCGGGACCTGCACCATGGATTGCCCCGACGTAAGAACCATCGATTTAGACCACGGGACCAGCGGTACAACTCCATATTCATACACCTGTTATGAAAACACCCACGAGGAAATCAACGGGGCCTATTGTCCCCTCAATGACGCCCAATTTTTCGGCCAGGTGACTTACGATATGTATAATAACTGGTATGGTGTTCCACCGGTTCCTTTCCAGCTCACCATCAAGTGTCATTACAGCATAAATTTCGAAGGTGCCTGGTGGGATGGTTCAAGCGTGGTCTTTGGAGATGGTAATACCGTATTTTATCCCCTGGGGAGCTTAGACGTTATCAGCCATGAAGCCAGTCACGGCTTTACCCAGAATAATTCCGATCTAATTTATTCCGGTCAATCCGGTGGAATTAATGACTCATTTTCAGACATTGCCGGAGAAGCAGCCGAATATTACCTGAGAGACTCCTGTGATTACATGTGTGGTTATGATATTTTTAAAGACCCTGACGGTGCAATAAGATATTTGTATGATCCCCCATTGGACGGTATGTCAATCGATCATGTTGACGATTATTATGAGGGCATGGATGTTCACTACAGCAGTGGGATTTTTAACAAGGCGTTT